>Ga0209172_10000059_pt1 | contig 312214 bp, 284 predicted proteins | sample LarsenN4metaG_FD_184113 | JGI IMG/M metagenome (GOLD analysis project Ga0209172, IMG submission 184113) | Hot spring sediment bacterial and archeal communities from British Columbia, Canada, to study Microbial Dark Matter (Phase II) - Larsen... ... | reverse complement strand
TGTTTCTTTAATGCAGCCACTATCTGGCTTTCCGTAAATTTTCTTCGCATGATTGTAAAATTAAAGGTTAACAATATTATTGTTGTTAACTCTAACTTTACCTGGCCGAATTTTGGGGAAGCTTACACGGCGTGCCATTCCCATCTTCCATGTGGCAATTCTGGCAATACAGGGCATATACTTCCTTTCCTCTTTTGATGCTTTCACTTAATTTTTGATCGGGTATAAAACTGCTAAGAAGAAAAACGCCAAGAAAAATTAAAGAAATCGTTAATGCTTTAATCATAAGCGGGTTTGAATTTTATCCCTTACAATTGATTGATCCAATAGGGATCGGCATGGGGTTGCTTGTAAACCGGTTTTCAAATGCTACTTAAAGGTAAATACATTAAAAGTACCGGTATTTATCTTTTTCACTCGAAAAATTACAAAAATCAAATATTTTAAAAGCCGTGCTTTTTGAACAAGTAAACTTTTAGTTGGATGTCTGTTTTCTCAAAAAACTTGCGGCCAGGTTTAACTAAAATCAGGCTATCCTTATTTTAGGACTTTTATTTTCTGCAACCATTTAAGCACTTTAATTGCTGCGTCTTTTTCTTTTTCATCTTTGATAACAAGGTATTGACCGTCTCTTTCCACTCCCCCTTTTATTTCAAAGCCTTCCAAAATTTTGCTGTCTGGACAAAGTTCCTTTACAGTTTGAAAACAGCTTCCTACCCCATAGCCTCCATTTGTATTGAAAGGTATCACGGTTTTACCTCTCAGGTCATATTGACGCAAAAATGTTTTCATGGGTGGTGGCAGCTTCATACCCCAGGTTGGAAAACCAACAAATACCACATCATAGTTTTGAATGCTGTCAATTTTTGTTTTTAAAGCTGGCAAGTAGCCTGTTTCATTTTCATTTACTACCTGTTGTACCGTTGCCTGGTAATTTTCGGGATATGGCTTTTCTAATTCAAGCGCCACTAATGTTCCTCCAACATTTTTGTGAATGATTTCCGCTATTGCTTTTGTGTTGTTTGTTCGTGACAAATACACAATTAATATTTTGCCGGAATCTGAAGTGGGATTCAATTCATCTTTGAGATATTTCTCTCCAGATACAGTACAAGCTGACAGGAGAAGGAAAAAGGCAAAGAATAGGTGCTTCATACAGGTGTTACTTCGATGATTCTAATGCTCAATCTTATGGGTGTCCCGAACACTGCTAAATGTTAACGCTAACAATTTCCAATCGTCCCCTTCTTTTTTATAGACTTCCGTAACTGTAAATTCAGTTACTGCGTCCGTGCCCCGAACCACAGCCGTAAGTGTAATGCGGTTCCAAAGGATGGCAATATCATCAACAATTTCTACCGCAACATCGTGGACATCCGCTTTCTTGTACCAGATTCTTCCGGTTTTGATGATATCGATCTCCTCGTTCTTTTTCCAGGTTCCGCTCATATGGACAAATTTTGATTTGTCGTGGAAGAGCGGAGCCAGCTTGTCCACATTTTTGTCAGCCATCCACTGCCATTTCGCTTTAGAGAGATCTTTAATTTCCTGTTCAGCGGCCGAATTTTGTGCAAGGGACCATTGCGAACTCAATGTGATGAATAGTAATCCGATAATTGATCTTTTCATTTTTCTATGCATTTATTGATTATGCAAATTCTTGATTGCCGGATAAACAAATTCTCGCTCCCGACATTAAGCGTATTTTTTGAACAAAGGGAACGGTAGTCCTCCCCTGGATATTATTGTTTCATTTTAACTGGCCTCATCAGCCTTGAGAAAGTGAGTGAACCCATCTTCCATTTCCCATTTTCTTTGATATATACTTCAGTCACCATAAAGGGATTGATGACTTCGTTTCCGCCTACTACTGCCAGCAGGTCAATGTCATTTAGCAGGATGGCCGTATTGCCAATGATGTTTACTGAAACTGAGTAAACTTCGGCTTTTTTATACCAAATACTGCCGCTTTTGATGACATTTATTTCCTGTTCTTTCCCCCAGCTTCCTCCCATGTGGACATACATGGACTTCTCATCAAATAATATAGCTAAAGAATCGACATTTTTGTGAGCCATCCACTGCCATTTCTTTTTCGAAAGGTTAATGATTTCTTGCTCTGCAGCAGAGGAATTTTCGTTTGTTTGTTGTGCGAAGGACCATTGCGCACAAATCAATAAGAAACATAATCCTGTAATTGATATTTTCATACACCGCTTTATTTGTTGGCTAAAATTGATACTCACTTTGTCCGGTTATTCAAAGGTTCCTGCATTTTTCTGCCCGCATGGTATATGGATTGCGGATTTTTCTACCAATATTCCTGATTTAACCCAATTGATAATTAACCTTTCTGTTAAGGTAGGGATTTTTTGTTTCCCCCAAAGGCTGTGCGGAACGGATGTTTTACATCAATACAAATAACCCAGGGCCGGGAGAGCGAAAATTATTTGAAAAGTACATCAGCGCCATTATTCCAAAATAAATGCCCGGTTCTATAATGCTTTACTGTATGTCTTAATCTGCAGTAACATGAAATTTCAGACTACGGGTTGTATAATTCATTTTGTTGAACAGGCAAGGGGCTGGGTATATTATATATAGCCAACCAAATCAATCTCTGTAGCTTCAAATCCCGCTTAATCCGGTTCAAAGCCGGAACACCGGGTCATCTTTTCTTATCTGACGATTTCAATGCGTGCAGGAATTGCTAAAGGTTCTTTAACTCCGCCTGGTATCAGACTATCCGTTTTGCTATAACCGATGCCCAATGTGCTTAAAATCAGGCAGATTTTTTACCTTATATCAGTTATTTTTCGGAAAATTGTAGTAAAAAGTATTCATTCCCTCTCTGATTAGTTAGCTCCGCATACCACATGAAGTGTATTTGATACCCGTGTAAAGCCCGAAAAGTAAAACCAGAAGTGAAAGTTTTCCTATGAGTATATCCGCAGGTTTACAGACAGAATTAGACTGTTTTCTTGATTCCATTTCTGTGGGAATAGTACAATGGAATGAGGAAGGTGCAATTTTGTTTGTGAATGTAGCGGCAGAATCAATCCTTGGCATCCGGCGGGATCAGCTACCCGGAAAGCGTTTTACAGATACCGGTTATAAAATCATACATGAAGATGAAAGTGCTTTTTCTTCGAACGACTTTCCCCCTATGATAGCATTACGTACAGGGCAGCCGCAACGAAATAAAATAATGGGCATCATAAATCCATCCGGTCAGCTTACCTGGATCAGCCTGAATGCCGACCCTCTTTTCGCTCCCGGTAAAAAAACCCCTGAATCGGTAATAGCCACTTTTACTGATATTACGGAAATGAAACGGAGCCAGCAGATTCTTTCGGAAAATGAAGCCCGTTTCAGGGGCATTTTTGATTCGGCATACCAGTTTATTGGTCTTTTGAGCCCCGACGGGAGGATACTAGAAGCAAACAAGACGGCGTTACAGTTTGCAAATCTGACCGCTGCTGATGTAAAAGGAAAATATTTTTGGGAGAGTTATTCCGGATTTTTGCCAGAATCAGTTTCCGGCCGCCTGAGGGAAGATATACGAAAAGCATCAGAAGGAAAACTGGTAAGGTACAGCACCCCGTTGGCTGCGCCCGATGGCGCATTGCACTGGATTGATTTTTCGCTTAAGCCTTTGTTTGATGAAAAGAAAAAGGTGGTTATGCTTATTGCAGAAGGAAGGGATGTGACGAAAAGGGTGGAACTTCAAAGAAAATACCAGGAGGAACAACTGGAAAAGCAGAAAGAGATATTGAGGGCAGCGCTGGATGCACAGGAGAAGGAACGGAATGAATTGGGTAAAGAGCTTCATGACAACATTAACCAGATGCTGGCATCGGTAAAATTGCTCATTGAGTCGTATCAAAGGAATAATGATATAAAGAATGTAATGCTATCTAAAGGCAGGTCGATGGTGGAAGAATGCATTGAAGAAATAAGGCGTTTGACGGGATCGCTGGTTTCGCCCAAACTGCAAAAAATGGGTTTGGCAGAGGCTGTAAAAACAACAATTGAAACGTTGCTAACCGTGCAGGTATTCGGGGTCGATTTGCTGCTGGACGAAGAGCTCATTCTCCGGCTTACCGAAAACCAGTCGTTATCGGTATACCGCATTATTCAGGAACAACTCAATAACATACTAAAACATTCGGAGGCCCGGCAGATAAAAATATCTCTTGCCGAAAAAGATCAGATGGTTCGGCTGGAAATTGCCGATGATGGTAAAGGATTTGATCCGCAGATGCGAAATAGGGGTATTGGTCTTCTGAACATGGAAAACAGGGTGAGACTCCTGAATGGTGAGTTTGATGTGGTATCAGCGCCGGGTAAAGGATGCAAGATTATCGCCGCTTTTCCCGTTCACTGATTTTTAAAAGATGCTACTATGAGTAATATTGTTACTATTTTGATAGCCGATGATCATAAACTGATAAGGGATACATGGGCCTTTCTGCTTAATTCTGATAAACGATTCCGGGTGATAGCAGAAACGGGTAATGCAGAAGAAGCGGTATCGATGGCCCTGTCACTGCGTCCGGATATTATCCTGATGGACATAAGTATTCAGCCCATTGATGGTTTTGAAGCTACAAGAAAAATCATTACTGCTGCTCCCGGCTCAAAGATAATCGGTGTATCTATGTATTCTCAGCCGGCCATGGCCCGAAAGCTGCTAAAGTTCGGCGCGAAGGGTTATGTAACCAAACAATCTTCAAAAGAGGAAATGATAAAGGCAATTGATGAAGTGATTAAGGGCAAGCAGTATATATGCGAAGACATCAAAACGCTTTTTGCCGAGCAAATGTTCAACGAATCTCCTCAGCCTTCAGTCAATGATCTTTCTCAAAGAGAGCTGGAGATCGTGGGATTTATCCGAAAGGGATTATCTTCAAAGGAAATAGCACAGCAACTGGGAATTACGGGCAAAACCGTTGAAGTACATCGTTACAACATTTTGAAGAAGCTGGGAGTAAAAAATACGGCGGAACTGATTAATGTCGCAATTCAGGCCGGATTATAGAGCGTTCCGAATTTTCAGGCTGTTTCTTTATAGATTCTTTCGATAGCATCTTTGTATTTCTCCATGATCACTTTTCTTTTCAGCGAAAGCTTGGGAGTCATCTCACCACTATCGATGCTCCATTCTTCCGGCAGCAGTTCAAAGCGCTTCACCTGTTCCACATGATTAAAATACTTATTGAAGCTTTCTACCAGGTCTTTATACAAATCGACTACCTGCGGATGAGCAATCATTTCTTTGTTGGTGGTATATTTTATTCCGTTTCGCCGGCACCAGTCCTGCAGGTTGGGAAAAGAGGGAACAATCAGGGCTCCTACAAATCTTCTTTCGGGCCCCAAAACGATTACCTGTTCTATGAACATGGATTCTTTCAGCTTGTTTTCAATTGGCAGCGGCGCCACATACTTTCCTCCACTGGTTTTGAATAATTCTTTTTTTCTGTCGGTGATTTTCAAAAAGCGGTTGTCTACCATGGTGCCAATATCGCCTGTACAAAACCAGCCATCTTTTATTACTTCGCTGGTCAGATCGGGTCGTTTATAATACCCCATCATAATGTTGGGCCCTTTGCAAAGTATTTCGCCATCTTCCGCAATTTTTACCTCAACGCCGTCAATCAGCGGGCCCACAGTGCCAAACATTCTTTCGCTTTCTTCAAAACGATTTACGCTGATTACCGGCGAAGTCTCAGTAAGACCATATCCTTCCATAATGGTTATACGGGCAGCAGTGAATATCCTGATCAGCCTGACCTGGCAGGCAGCGCCGCCGGTAACTATACACCGGATATTATTTCCAAGCGCTTCGCGCCATTTGCTGAAGATAAGCTTATTGGCCAGCGACAACTGAAAATTATACCACAGGCCCTGGTTTTTATTTATTTCATATTTTTCGGCCAGGTCATGTGCCCAGAAAAAAAGTTTTTTCTTAACACCGGTAAGGGTACTTCCCTTCTGCATTATTTTATCGTACACTTTTTCCAGCAACCGGGGAACCGTAGTAAACATATGCGGTTTTACTTCTTTGAGGTTGTCCCCGATTGTTTCAAGGCTTTCGGCGTAATAAATGGATGTACCCCTGAACAGGTAGAGGTACGATACCATTCTTTCAAAAATATGGTTGAGCGGTAAAAAACTGAGTGCCCTCATGTTTTCTCCGGGAGGAAAACAGGGGATGCAGGCGATCACATTGCTCAGAATGTTTTTGTGCGAAAGCATAACGCCTTTGGGTGTTCCGGTTGTTCCTGAGGTGTAAATCAGTGTAGCCAGATCTTCGTACGTAATTTTATCGGCAATGGGTTTGATTTTACTTTTTGCGTCATCTTGTGCCAAATCCAATACCTCTTTCCAGTGCCGGGCATGGGGGGCATGTTCAAATGTGAAAATATCAAGCAATGAAGGCACCCTGCTTTTTATACTCAGCGCTTTTAGATACAGTTCTTCGTCATTTACAAAAACGTATTTGACTTTTGCGTCATTAAAAATAAATTCCAGTTCATTAACGCCAATAGTAGGGTAAACCGGAACCAGCACAGCCCCGATCTGCTGTACAGCCAGGTCGAGCATAATCCATTCGGGCCGGTTTTTGGAGATGATGGCTATTTTATCCCTGCCCTCAATACTCATGTCGTTGGGGCCAACGCCAAGCGCAAGCAGCCCGGCACTGAGCCGGTCCACAATGTCTTTCACCTGCGAAGTGCTGTAGGTTTTCCACTGGCCCCGCTCTTTGGCGGCCAGCATGTCGGGCAATCCGCCTTTTTCAAGATGCAGTTCAATGCAATCAAACAGTCTTCGGGGTTCAATCATAGCAATCGTTAATTATTTTTTTGCAAAGATGAAATCAGCGTTTTTCTTTTTCCCGCTTTAGTTTTTCATATTCTTTTTCAGCCAGATCCTCTTCATTAAAACCGTATAGTCTAAAATATTCGAAAACGATACCCAGCCCCCAGAAAATAGTTACCAACGCCGGCCAGGGAAACCCATCCGCACCCTGTCTGGAGCGGGTAAACCACCAGATAGCCCAAAGTAATAAATTTACCCAGATATAGGTGATGATGTTTCTTTTGAAAGAGGCTCTTTTACGTGCCAGTTTCCACAGTCGCTCATCTCTGTTCTCATCCATGGTGCAGGAAATTTAGATGAACAATTTATGGAAAATCACTGTAAAAAAGAAGAGCCCTAATGCCGAAGTGTATCTATTTTACCTGGTAATACTGGCCTGCCGGCATTTTGAAGATGTATGACTTTTGCAGTTTTGCAAACTCGGCATACTGAGTGGCATGCAGCTTTGTCCAGTTATCGTATGTGGCAAGATTTTCAACGGTGCCAAAAAGCCATTGGTTATACGCTTCAAACATCCCATCGCGTAGTAGCTGCTGGTGAAAATCGAAAAGCCGGTGCGGAAACCGGGAGGCAAAATTTTCAAACCATTCGAGGATAAACCGTGTGCGCAGCATGATTAGCGACTCAGTAGTGATTCCCCTGCTCACTACAGTGGCCTGCCGGCCCATACATTCCAGAAAGGCCCTGGCAAAAAGACTTTTGTTTTTTTCTTCGCCTTTAAGCAAATCGGCTTCGGCAAAAAGTTTTTCTTTATATGTTCTGAACAAAAGCTCTTTTATTGCCATGCTTCGCTGGGTCATCGTTTCCATATTCACAAATATCTCACCGTAAATCAGGCTCCAGACTTTATCTTTTGTATAAAAATAGTAGAGCGCCGCATTGTAATAATTGCCTCCATATCCCGGGTCGGCTTCAATGCCCTTTTCCCATTGATTAATGGCACTGTAATCTTTTCTTGCCCACAACAGTTCGCCGTATTCGCTGTACAGGGGGCCGCTTTTGGGAAATTTTTTTAATCCCGCTTTATATACTTTTTCGCATTCCTTAGGATCTTCAATGGCTTTATAAATATTTCCGGCAATCTGAAAAGAAACTTCATCAGCATCTTTTCTTTCCAGTATTGAACGGATGCCTTCAAGAGCTTTTACATAATCTCTTTTGTAATAATAACACTGAACCAGATCCTTTTCCAGTTCAAGATTATTTTTATCCTGTTGCAAGGCACGGTTCAGCACTACAATGGCATTGTCAAAATCACCCTGCAGCATAAAAGTTCGGGCTGTTTGCTGCAAGCCGGAACTGTTGCCCGGCTGGGCAACAGCTGCCAACGAAAAAAGCACAAACTGCAAAATGAATAATCTCATCATACTGCAAAGTAAATGAAAACCAGTTTTTGTAAGACAGGCGTTGCTTTTATTACGAATTATTTAAGAATAGTTATTATAGAGAGAAAATTTTACCGTCTTACAACAGGCATAAACATGGCAATAAGAATTTAAATCAGGTGGGTAAGTAAACCGTCCCGCAATTTGGGTTCGAACCAGGTACTCTTCGGCGGCATTACGTTGCCACTGTCGGCAATGTTAAACAGTTGATTCATTGTAACGGGGTACAGGCTGAAGGCTACAGCCATTTCTCCGCTGTCTACTCTCTTTTCCAGCTCTTTTAGCCCCCGTATGCCACCAACAAAATCAATCCGCTTATCAGTGCGCTGATCTTTTATGTCCAGAATTTTTTCCAGTATGTTATTAGAAAGAATGGAAACATCCAGTACGCCGATAGGGTCATCGCTGAAAGTTCCCTCCCGCGCAGTAAGAATGTACCACTGTTTATTGATGTACATACCAAACTCGTGTAATTGCGATGGTTTTACGGGTTCGGGGCTCAGCGTAATCATAAAATCATCCTGCAGAGCGCTGATGAATTCTTCGGGGCTGTGATCGTTCAGATCTTTCACCACCCTGTTATAATCCATTATTGCCAGCTGGCTTTCGGGAAAGATAGTGGTGAGAAAATATTGGGCAGCCGCACTTTCGGGAAAATAGGTACTCACCTTGGCCGCTGATGCGCAGCGATGATGCCCGTCGGCAATATAAGTATGGGGTACGCGGGTTTCAAATAGCCGGGTGATGGAGCGGATAACCGTTTCGTTATTTATAATCCAGATGCTGTGTTGAATACCATCCGCGGCCGTAAAATCGTAAACCGGCTTGTTAGTGGATTTCCACCCGTTTATTAATCCGTTTATTTCCACTACATCCCGGTATGCAAGAAAAACATTTCCCGTTTGTGCCCGGATGGTTTTCATGTGATCGATCCGGTCTTTTTCTTTTTCTGGCCGGGTGAATTCATGTTTTTTGATCACATCGTTGAAATAATCCTCAACCGAAGAAACGCAGACCAGGCCCGTCTGGCTTCTTTCATTCATTACCAACTGATAAATGTAGTAACAGGGTTTTTCTTCGCTGAACAGGGTGCCGTTTTGGATAAACAATTCAAGATTTTTTTGGGCTTTATCATATACGGCCTGGCTGTGTATGTCTATTCCTTCGGGCAGGTCAATCTCCGATTTGGTGATCCGTAAAAAAGAATAATTATTTCCCGCAGCTTCGGCTTTTGCTTCCTGCGAGTTCAATACATCATAAGGAAGCGATGCTACTTTCGGGGCAAGTTCCGGGTTTGGCCGTAATGCTTTAAACGGTTTGATGATTGCCATGGTTGACTTCTTTATTATTTACCCTTTCCTGTTTGCAAAATCTTTCATCAGGTCAGTAAGTGCGATTACGCTTTCCATTGCCAGTGCATTGTACAGCGAAGCTCTGAAGCCGCCGACGGTGCGGTGGCCTTTTATTCCTACCATGCCATTTGCTTTGCATTCTTCAAGAAATTGTTTTTCCAGTTCCGCTTCCATAGTCCATACCACATTCATCAGGCTGCGGTCTTCTTTTTCCACTTTCGGATGAAAAACAGGAAGAGCATCAAGGGTGTCGTATAATAATTTTGCTTTTTGTTCATTGATTTTTTCCATTACACGAACGCCGCCCTGTTTTTTGAGCCAGCGCAGCGTAAGCATGCAAACATATACTGCAAATACCGGCGGTGTGTTCACCATTGACCCATTGGCAATATGAATGCGGTAATCCATCATTGTTGGCAGCTTGCGGTTTACTTTGCCAAGGATATCTTTTTTTACCACCACCAGGTTTACACCGGCGGCGCCGAGGTTTTTTTGCGCTCCTGCATAGATTAAAGCAAACCGGTTATAATCCATTGTACGACTCAGAATATCGCTGCTCATATCGGCTACCAGAGGAACATCCGTTTCGGGTATACTGTGCACTTGTGTGCCTTCAATGGTATTATTGGTAGTGTAGTGAAAATATTTTGCATCTTCCGGAATGCTATAGCCTCTGGGAATGTAGGTATAATTTTTATCGGCCGAACTGGCCACCACATGTACATTCCCGAATAGTTTTGCTTCCTTAATAGCTTTGGTTCCCCAGGTGCCGCAATCAAGGTATGCGGCGGTTTCATTTTCATTCAGCAGGTTCATGGGTACCTGGAAAAACTGGGTGGAGGCGCCGCCATGTAAAAAAAGCACTTCGTGTTCTTCATCAAGGTTCATCAGTTCGCGGGTCAGCGCAACGGCTTCATCCATCACCTGCTGAAAGAGGGGAGTGCGGTGCCCGATCTCCAGAATGGATAACCCGGTATTATTAAAATCAAGAATGGAGAGGCTGGCTTCATCAAAAACTTCTTTGGGAAGCACACTGGGCCCCGAATTGAAATTATGAACACCCGCTATCCGCTTTACCGGAGAATCTTCCATTGTTATTTTTTTCATCAGGGTGCAAATGTAATAAAAGCAGCACGGAGGGGTTTAAAAAATAAAGCGCCTTTAGTTAAACGATTTATTCGTGCCGCTACGGATGCGGGGTTTCGTGCGCCTTTCCTTTTATCGGCTGGTTTTGCCAGGCATGATTAAGCGCTTCAAATTCTTTCAGATCGGTTTCTGAAAATGTTTTGTTGGAAAGCGTTTTGAGATTGGGCTGGCCGGCATTTATCCAGGCTGTGTACCAGAAGCTGGCAACGGCAAAAACGGACTGGCGCATTCTTCTTTCTATCATGCCGTTCAGCTTTTCATCATAGGCTTTTGAAAAGGCCGATGCGTATTGCCGCACAATAACCCCGTTCCGGTTTTCAAAAGAAAATTTCTGATCGGCCGGAAAACGATCTGTAAGCTCCTTTTCAGCTTTCAAAACCGTATCGGCGGCCGCAGCGCTTTCCAGTATTCTTGCCCAGATAAATTCCTCCGGATTTTTTATGTATTCTGCCTTGCCGATAAAGAAATCCCATTCCTTATCAGCCAGTAATTCCGGTATTCTGCTTTCCCAGAAACCATGAATTCCTTTTTGGCCGGTGAATTGCCCGTCGTGATTGGAGCAGGCATGCAGGGGCACATGTGCATCGGAAATATAATGGCCTATTTCGGCGGACAGTTTCAGAATTTTTGCCTGGTCTTTTTCTTTAAATGCATTGGTAAGTCTTGAGAGCATGATCTGCACCCACCAGGGTACGATACCGTAATTCTGTAATGTGTCTTCGCCAAATTTTGTTACCGCCTCTTCCCACTTTCTGGGTAATTCGGAAAATGGATATTTACCGTAATGATCGATGTCAATGTAATGCCTTGGTCCTTCGGCCTCCAGCACATACCTTCTTTTATCGGGATCAACGGAATGTTCGGTTAAAAAATCAATATTCGGTTTGTACAGAATTATCATCTCCGGCGGCAGCAGAAATACCGCGTGATAATTGATGTGGCGGTGCGCAAAAAAACCCCAGCAAAAACTCTGAACGGAAAAAAGCAGTAATAAAATAATTAATGCGATTGGCCTCATACACTCAGTCGTTTTATTCGGAGGCTTCTTTGGGCTTTTCTTCATCCAGTTCTACCACGCCGCCGGTTACTGCAAATTTCATCACATCGGAGGCGGCTACATCCTGAAGTTTCCGAATTCGCTCTCTTTTTACCAGGTATACCTGACCGGCGATGTTGTAACCTTGCGGCACATAGGCAGACACGTATTCGGCGCCGAGGTCAAATCTTTCCAGATCTTCGTTCGTTAAAAAGCCCACCAGCCACACCTCGTTGCCAAAAACATTTACCAATATTGGTTTATTGAATTTTCTTTTATCTCCGGCAAAAGCCTCAAAAAAGTCTTTGAGTGTGGAATAAATGAGCTTAATGCCCGGTGTTCGTTCCAGCCAGTGATCAAACAGGTTAAAAATGCTTCCGGTAATAAAGTTGGAACTGAGCCACCCGATCAGTATAACAAATACAATTATTATGGCAAACCCCACGCCGGGAATGTTTACATAGGGCCTTAATATACCGTCAACTTTTTCAAAGAGCCAGTAAAGGGCATACCCCGTCAATGTAATGGGCGCCAGTATCAGCAATCCCTGAATGAAATACCGGATAAGCTTTTTGTAGGTAAATTTTCGTATTGCTGCCGTCTTGGTATTCATGCATTTATGTTTGTTAATGTAATAAAGGTAAATGAAATTTTGCCCCCCGGCTTTTATAAAAAATGTTATGAAAGGTGGAATTTAATGATGGAAACGAGGGCAACTATAAAAGTTTCCATAGTTTTGCCCGCTCTTTTGAATTATGGAAGTAAAACAAAGAATAGAGGGGAAAGCTTTCGAGATGTTCATGCGGTACGGCATCAGGTCGGTTTCCATGGATGACATAGCCGGAGAACTGGGTATGAGTAAAAAAACATTGTACCAGCACTTTTCGCATAAGGATGAATTAGTGGATGCAGTGGTGGTTGATGATATTAAACACGATCAGCAGGATTGTCTTTTAGCCACCTCAAAAGCGAACAATGCGGTGGAAGAAATATTTTACGTCATGCAGTTTGTACTCCGGCAGTTGAAAAACATAAACCCGGTGGTGCTCTATGATCTTCAGAAATTTCATCCCAAAGCATTTCAGCGGTTCGAAAAGCACAAAAATGAATTTATGCTGAATATGGTTAAACAGAATTTGACCCGAGGTATCGCCGAAGAACTGTATCGCCCGGAGCTGAATATTGATGTGATCTCCAAATTTCGTCTTGAGTCGATGTTTATTCCGTTTAATATGGGGCTGTTTCCCGTAGGAAAATACGATGTGGCGGATGTGACTCAGGAAATAATGGAGCATTATGTGTACGGAATAGCAACACCGAAGGGGTATAAACTGATCCAGAAATATAAAAACGAATTCCAACTAAATAAATGATTTTATGAAATGGAGTAAGTATGGTAAATCGTTCCTTGTAATCTTTTTCAGCCTTATTTTCAAGGAAGTTGTTGCTCAGCAGCGACATGAATTTTCAGTGCAGCAGGCCATCGAATTTGCTTCAAAAAATAATATTCAGGTAAAAAATGCATTGGAAGAAGTAAAAGTTCAGCGGGAAATCAACCGCGAGGTTACATCGCTTGCTTATCCACAATTCAGCGGCAGTATATCGGCCAATCATTTTCCCAATGTGGCCATTCAAACCTTTCCCAATTTTATTGCAGCCGCCACTTATGGTGTACTGGAAGAAGAAGGCGTTAAGGACGGAAACGGCAATCCCATTGTGTCCCCTTCCGATTTCGGGTTTATTCGGGCCCAGTTTGGAACTAAATTCAATACATCATATGGTGTTGACTTTTCATGGGTTCTTTTCGACGGGCAGGTTTTTGTGGGCCTGTTGGCACGGGATGCGGTGCTGGATCTTGCTAAAAAGAATGTGGAAGTAACCGAAGAGCAGATCAAGGCAAATATTTATAAAATTTATTATCAGCTGGTAGTAGGAAAAAAACAACTGGAGTCGGTCGACGCCAATATCGCCTTGCTGGAAAAACTGTTGCGGGACACAAAACTACTTTATGAGAACGGATTTGCCGAAAAGCTGGATATCGACAAAACATCCGTATCGCTTACGAATCTGAAAACGGAAAGAACAAAGCTGGAAAATTCGCTCACCATCGGCAACAGCGGGCTCAAATTCCTGATGGGAATGCCGCAACAGGATGTGCTGATACTGACGGATACACTGAATGACGATGAAATAAAAAAAGACATTGCAGAAGCTACATATACTTATACTGACCGGAAAGAGTTTCAGCAAATTGAGATAGCAGAAAAGCTGGGCGAGTATAATATTAAAAGGTACCGCCTCAGTCGCATCCCTTCACTGGCCGCTTTCGGGTCGTACAGCCGAATCACCCAGGGAAATAAATTGAGCTTTAACAAGACGTTTCCCTCCAGTGTCATCGGGTTAAAAGTAACGGTTCCACTGTTTGAGGGTTTTGCCAAAGAGGCCCGGTATAAAAAGGCATTTTATGAACTGAACCAGACGAAGAACTCCAAAGAACAGCTGAAGCAGTCGATCGATATGGAAGTGGAGCAGGCCCGTATTAAAATACGCAACGCAATTATTACCATGGATGCACAAAAAGAAAACCAGGAGCTGGCGCAAAAAGTGTACAATACACAGAAAAAGAAATATGAACAGGGGCTGGGTTCCAATCTCGATATCATCAATGCACAAACCGAACTGAAAACGGCACAAACCAATTATTTCAGCGCTGTGTATGATGCCATCATTGCCCGGATCGATTATCTGAAAGCCACCGGTAAACTTTAATTATTCTGAATAATTATTAAAAACTGATTTATATGCGATTTACATCATTAATCATCGGAGTAGCTACTGTAGTATTAATCAGCGCCTGCGGCAGCGCTTCAAAAAATGATAACCAATCACTGTCGGAAAAAAAATCCGAACTGGAAAAATTAAAATCCGAAAGAAACAGAATTGATGCGCAAATCGCCTCGCTGAATGAGGAAATAGCCAGACTTGACTCTTCTTTTGGCGTCAAAGCCAAACTGGTCACTATAACTCCGGTTTCGGTCAGCCCATTTGAGCATTATATTGATCTGCAGGGCCGGGTGGATGCCGATAATATTTCTTACGTAACCCCGCGGGGAGGCCCGGCACAGGTTACGGCGATTTATATCAAAAAGGGAGATTATGTCAAAAAGGGGCAGCAACTGCTGAAGCTGGATGATGCAGTACAACTGAAACAACTGGATGGTTTGAAAACTCAATTGGCGTATGCAGAAGATATATATAACCGCACCAAAAACCTCTGGGAACAGGGTATTGGCACGGAAGTACAATTAAAAACGGCTGAAAATAATGTGAAGTCATTGAAAGATCAGGTAAATACGCTTGTGGCAGCCTGGCAAATGACTAATGTGACGGCCGAAGTAAGCGGGTATGTGGAAGAACTGAACTTACGGGTGGGTGAAACATTTACCGGATTTTCCGGTAATGCTCCACAAATTATGATTGTGAATTCATCATCGTTAAAAGTAGTAACAGAAGTTCCGGAAAACTATATCGACAGGATTGACAGGGGAACACCCGTCGAAATAAAACTGCCTGACGTCAATCTGAACTTCAACAGTAACATCGGTTTGATAAGCCAGGCGGTGGGCATCAACAGCCGGTCTGTGAATACGGAAGCAAAAATCCCGCACCACCCCAAAGTACACATCAACCAGGTAGCTGAAGTGAGGATTAAAGATTATGCCAACCCGAATGCCATTGTTATTCCGCTAACGGTATTGCAAACCGATGAGAGCGGAAAATATGTTTTTGTGCTTTCCGATGAAGGCGGAAAAAAAGTGGCCCGTAAAAAAGCGGTAACCGTAGGAGAAATTTATGGCGAGAAAATAGAAGTAAAAACCGGCCTCAGTACAGGAGATAAACTGATAACACAGGGCTATCAGGGATTGTACGAAGGCCAGCTGGTAACCACGGATGCTAAATAATGAGGGAAGCCAAAATATAGTTCTCTGTTGAAATAATAAATGCAAGATCCTAAAAAAGATTTGTATGAACGTTTTGGATAAAGCAAAAGCAAAGTTTAAAGAATTTAAACCAACCAGCTGGGTTATTAATCATAAAACGGTAACCTACGTGGCTACTCTGGTGATTACGCTGTGGGGTCTGAATATTTTTGTAACACTTCCGAAAGAATCCTATCCCGATATTGTCATTCCGCAGATTTATGTTTCCACTATTTATGCCGGCACATCGCCGCAGGACATAGAGAACCTGGTAACAAGGCCTATTGAAAAAGAAATAAAAGGAATTACCGGCGCACGAATCAGGAATATAAAAAGCACATCTATTCAGGATTTTAGCAGCATTCTGATAGAGTTTCAGGCCGATGTAGAAGTAGAGCTGGCCAAACAGAAAGTAAAAGACGCCGTTGACAAAGCCCGTCCCGAACTTCCTGCCGATCTTACTCAGGAACCCAATGTGATGGAAGTAGCCTTTGCCGATTTTCCGATCATGTTTGTCAATGTAAGCGGAAACTATGATGGCATTAAATTAAAAGAATATGCCGAAAACCTGCAGGACAGGTTTGAAGCTTTGGCCGAAGTAAGCAAAGCCGAAATTACCGGCGCTCCGGAAAGAGAAATACAGGTGAACGTGGATAAATTCAAGATGGAAGCGGCGGGGATTACATTCAATGATATTACTCAGGCTATTGCTGCTGAAAACCGCGACATCAGCGCCGGTAATATACGCATCGGCGATGCGGCCCCCACCATTCAGGTGAAAGGCCAGTTTAAAAATGCCTACCAGATCAGGGATATTGTGGTGCAAAGTATTCATGGGGCTCACGTTTACCTGAAAGATATTGCACAGGTAATTGATACGGTAAAAGAAAAAGAAAGCTATTCCAGGCTGGATGGAAAAAATGTGGTCACCCTGCAAATTGTAAAGCGGCCGGGTGAAAATCTGATCAATACCTCTGATAAGATCAAGGCCATCATTGAAGAGATGAAAGCATCAGAACTGCCCCATGACCTCGATGTGGTAGTTACCGCCGATCAGAGCGTACAAACACGAACAAGTTTCAACGATCTGATCAATACTATTGTCATCGGTTTCATTCTGGTGTTGCTGGTGCTGATGTTTTTTATGGGTGTTACCAACGCGTTTTTTGTGGCCCTCAGTGTGCCGCTGAGCGTATTTGTTGCCTTCATGTTTTTGCCTGTTGCCGATTGGATTGTGGGTACCGAAGTTACACTCAACTTTATAGTATTATTTGCTCTGCTCTTCGGGCTGGGCATTATTGTAGATGATGCCATTGTGGTGATCGAAAACACCCACCGCATTTTTGCCAACGGCAGGGTGCCGGTGGATACTGCCGCAAAGATGGCAGCGGGTGAAGTGTTTGTGCCCGTGCTTTCAGGTACTGTAACCACACTGGCTCCGTTCTTTCCGCTGCTGTTCTGGCCCGGGGTGATTGGTAAGTTTATGATCTATTTACCCACCGTACTTATTCTCACACTTACCGCTTCGCTGGTAGTTGCCTTTCTTATAAACCCCGTATTTGCCGTATCGTTTATGAAGCCGGAGTTTTATCCCGATAAAACTCCGAAAAGCGCCATTTTCAAAAAACCGGCATTCTGGTTCTTTGTTATTCTTGGCCTTCTCCTGCATCTTGCGCAGCAGCATAGCATTGCCAATTTTGTTTTACTGATGGTGGTTTTGGCAGTCTTTAACCGGTTTGTATTGAGAGCAATGATTCACCGGTTTCAAAACCGTTTATTGCCCCGTGTCATGGATCGCTACGAAAGGTCATTGCGCTGGGCGCTGAAAGGCAAACGACCGGGCTGGCTGCTGGCTTCTGTTTTTGGTGTATTTGTTTTTTCTGTTGGCGCATTATTTTTCAATATAAGTATTGGCCGCATTAAAACGGATTTCTTTCCGCAGGGCGACCCCGCCATCGTATATGTATATCTTAAAATGCCGGTAGGCACCAAAACAGAAACAACGGACAGTGTAACCAGGGTGCTGGAAGATAAAGTGTTTAAAGTGCTGGGCGAAAACAACCCGCTGGTAGAATCGGTTATTTCAAACGTAGCTGTGGGCGCCACCGATCCGTTTCAGGGCGAAAGAGGCACACAGCCCAATCTGGGGCGTATACAAATATCTTTTGTAGAATTTGCCAAGCGAAACGGGAAAAGCACAGCACCCATTCTTGCAGCATTGCGCAAAGAGATAAAAGAAATTCCCGGAGCCGAAATAAGCGTTGATCAGCAGCAAAACGGTCCGCCTTCCGGCGCCCCGGTAAATATTGAAATTGTCGGAGATGAGTTTGGCGAAATTGTAAGAACAGCGGCTTCCTTAAAAAGATTTCTCGACAGCGCGGCAGTGCCGGGAGTAGAAAAACTGAAAATGGATGTGGATATATCCAAGCCGGAGCTGGCATTGAATATCAATCGTGAAAGAGCCCGCAGAGAAGGACTCAGTACACAGCAGATAGGATTTGAATTGCGTACAGCTTTATTTGGCGCCGAGGCAAGCAAACTGAAAGTGGGTGAAGACGAGTATAAAATACAGGTACGCTATTCCGATGAGTTGCGCAACAGCATTTCTGATCTGCGGAATATGAAAATCACCTACCGCGATTTTAACAGCGGACAGGTAAGGCAGGTGCCTATCAGCAGCGTGGTCGATTTTGACTATAACAGTACGCTGGGGGGGGTTAAAAGAAAAGACCTCAAACGGGTCATTACTTTATACTCTACCATTCCGCCCAATGCCGATCCCAACCGCATCAATTTTGCACTGGCCAATGTGCTGAAAGAGTTTAAAGACAAGCCGGAAAATATTACCATTCGTCAAACCGGTCAGCAGGAAGAACAGGCCGAATCACTCGGTTTTTTGGGAACTGCGCTGATCATTGCAGTAGCAATGATTTTTGGAGTGCTGGTTCTTCAATTTAATTCGCTGAGCAAACCATTTATTGTACTTACAGAAATATTTTTCAGCGTCATCGGTGTATTTCTCGGCTTTGCTATTACGGGAATGGATATGCCGCTGATTATGGTGATGGTGGGCATTATCGGGCTGGCGGGTATCGTGGTTAAGAATGCCATCCTCTTACTGGAATTTACCGATGAATTGAGAGCAAAAGGTATGCGCACCCGCGAAGCTGCCATTCAGGCCGGCAAAATCCGTATCATACCGGTTATGCTTACGGCTGTTGCCACCATTTTGGCCCTGGTACCCCTGGCCATTGGCTTTAATATTGACTGGGCCGGGCTTTTTGAAAGGTTCAACCCGGGTATTTATTTTGGGGGCGATAGTGTGGTTTTCTGGGGCCCTTTAAGCTGGACCATCATATTTGGATTGACTATCGCCTTTTTCATGACACTTCTGCTGGTGCCGGGCATGTACCTGATATCCGAAAGATTGAGAAGGCCGATGAGTAAATTTTACGGTACAAAATGGATAGCATTGCTTGGGTTTACCGGCCCCTTATTCTTTGTTTTTCCGGCAATTATGTTTCTGGTACGAAGAATTCAGGGAAAACCGGTGTGGATGGGAAAACTCAGGCAGCGAAATTAAATCTTGTGTTGTCTTGCATTATATAGTTGGTTTTAATCCCGTTTTGGGCGGGACAAGGTGAAAAATAAAAGCGATCCCTTTCTTTCTGACTGCTTATGCCTGGGATCGCTTTTTCTTTAATTATTTTTTCTGATCCGGGTGGCAATTAAAACAAAACGCTTGTGAGTTACACTCAGCATACACTTTCCATGAGTTAATAACAGACCTGTTGAGCTGAAGCAGAAGGTAAGCTTGTGGAAAGTGTATTGCTTAAAAATGAACCACACGGGTGTACTTTATGCCGTTCTGAAGGGTACAGTTAGAGCAGAATACAGGTAATTTAAGATGAAAAAACCTATCTTATATGTCTGCCTTAAAATCAGTTGTGAAATAAAAAAGTAAGAGCGGCTTTAAGAGGCCGCTCTTTGAACAGTTTAGATTAAAGAAAAATCAAAACGCTTTCTGTTCCTTTACCGGTTTGCCATCCACATCCAGTTCAATGATCTCGAAACCGAATTTTTCCAGCGTGGGCATCACTTTGGCTTTATCGCCTACCAGCAGGATGATCATTTTGTTTACATCGATCCATTTTTTGGCAACAGCGTCTATCTCGGCTTTGGTAATATTTTTCAGAATTTCATTTTGCTTATCTACATAATCGGCAGGAAGATCGTATTCCAGTATGCGGCCAATAAAGCCGGCTTTCTGGAAACCGGTTTCATAACGCAAGGCATCAATTTGTCCCAAAGCACTTTTCATAAATACCAGTTCTTCCTGTTTTATTCCGCCGGCAGGATATTCTTTCAGTTCCCGGAGCACTTCGGATAGTGCGCTGTCAGAAGCAGCCGCTTTGATGCCGGCGCTGAATGAAAATTCGCCCGTGTACTTATCGCCGCTGAAACCGCTGCGGGCGCCGTAGGTCCAGCCTTTGTCTTCGCGCAGATTTAAATTGAGCCGGCTGTTGAAAGCGCCGCCCAGCGGAAAATTGGCAAGAAAAGCACGATAGTACTCGCCGGTGGCGTCATATTTTAACCCGGTAAGATAACCGACACGAAATTCCGACTGCGCCGCATTTTTTACATCTACAAAGTAAAGTTTTGTTTTTTCCGGCTGGGGTGAAGCGGGAATAGCAGGGATTTCGATTTTCCTGTTTGGCAGTTTTTTCAGAAAAGAAAGTTTGGGAAGAATTTCTTCTTCCGTTACATCGCCTACCACCACTACGTTTACACCCTGCGAGGTCATGTTGTTGGCATAATAATTCTTAACATCATCCAGTGTAAAAGAGCCTACTGTTTCTTCGGTTCCTGTTTGGCTGAACCCTAATATATTATTGGCTCCGTACCTGATTTTGTCAAACACCCGGCCGGCAATAGCCGATGGCTGCGATTTGATCTGCTTGAAGCTTTCCAGTGTTTGCCGCTTCAGCCGGCTGAAGGCGTCTTCGGTAAACTCCGGCATTAAAATTCGTTCTTCCAGCAGCGCCAGTGTGGCATCCAGGTTTTTCTTTAATGATGATACCTGGAAAGTAAGGCCATCGGTGCCGCTGAAAACATTGATGCTGCTTCCCAGCTTTTCCAGTTCTTTACTGAAATCTTCGGCGCTTCGTTTTTTGGTGTCTTCATCCATCATGCTGGCAAAAAAGGAGGCAAGGCCCGCTTTGGAAAGATTATTGCCTTGCAACAGATGCCCGCCCGGTATTTTTATGGAAAGGGTAACCGTGGGCAGTTCCCTGTTTTCGGTTCCGATGGCTTTAATGCCGTTGCCCATATCTTCGGTCCAGAAGGCGGGTACTTTCACTACAGGGTTTGGCCCGGCAGGGGGCATTTTACTTCTGTCGAATTTATCTTTTGCTTTTACATATTTTAACCCCTCGTACCCGTAGTCGGGGGCTTTGTAATTGTCTTTCGTTACGGTAAAATTCTCTTTACCGGTTATCTGTGCTTCCTGGCCTTTGGTGAGTACGCTCAGGACAACGCAATGTTTCATTTTCACGTACTGGTTATACACCCGCATTACATCTTCTTTGGTTACAGAGCGGTACATGTCCAGTTCTTTACCAATCATGTTCGGGTTACCGGTAAAGGTTTCGTAAGCGGCCAGCTGGGCTATTTTGCCCGATACGCTTTGTAACCCATTCAAAAACTCGGATTCTCTTTGTCCTTTAAACTTGGCAATATCTTCGTCCGTCACTCCTCTTTTTTCAAATGCTTCCATGGCCTTGTTCAGTAAAGCGTACATATGTGCCAGCGATTTTCCCGGATAAGGCACTACCTGAAAAATAAATTCGCCCGACAACTCGGAATTGGAATGATTGGCAGAGGCGGCCAGAGCCAGTTGTTTTTTTACCAGTTCCTGGTAAAGCACCGAGTTGTTGCCCTGTCCCAGAATTTCAGCCAGGCAGTCAAGGGCAGCCATATCTTTATGATAATTGGGAACGGTTGGATAGGCTTTCAGCATTACCGGCACACGGGCATAATTATCTACGTAAGAAACAAACCGGTGCCTGTCCAGTTCAGGAACCATTTTCGGCATGTTCTCTACTTTCGGACCCGGGGGAATGGAGCCGAAATATTTTTCTACCAGTTTTACTACTTCTTTCGGATTTACATCGCCACCCACTGTAAGTGTGGCATTGTTGGGGCCGTACCAGCGCAGAAAAAAATTTTTAAGATCATTCACATCCACGCGGTCAAGATCTTCTACATAGCCGATGGTAAGCCAGCTGTACGGGTGCCCGTAAGGATACATGGCCTGCGACATTTTTTCGAATGCAAGACCATAGGGGCGGTTATCATAATTTTGCCCTCTTTCATTTTTTACGGTTGATCGTTGTATTTCAAATTTTTGCTGTGTTACTGCATCCAGCAAAAAACCCATGCGGTCGGCTTCGAGCCAGAGCATTTTTTCCAGCTGGTTGTTGGGAACCGTCTGAAAATAATTGGTGCGGTCGCGGTTGGTGGTGCCGTTTAGCGTGCCGCCCGATTCGGTTACGATTTTGAAGTGCTGCTCATCGCCCACATTATCGCTGCCCTGAAACATCATGTGTTCGAAGAAATGTGCAAAACCGGATTTGCCAATCTCTTCTCTGGCGCTGCCTACATGGTAGGTTACATCTACCCGCACCAGCGGGTCGCTGTGATCTTCGTGGATGATCAGCGTAAGACCGTTCTTTAGTTTATACTTTTCATAAGGGATTACTATCTCATCGCCCTTTTTGGTTACTTTTTCCACCAGCTTTGTTTGAGCTTCAACAGCCGCCACGATAAAAAGAAAAGTACTGATCAGTAAAACTTTTTGTTTCATGTGAACCTGTTTTGTATTAATAATTATTTTTTTAGATAAATGAAAAAAACCAGCAGCACGGACAGGGCAGGCAATTTAAGCAATGATATGTTTTTTCAGGAGCCATTTATCAATTTAATATGATTTTAAAAGGCAATGCTTTACTACTTTCGCAAAAAAATACAGAAACATGACCTCTCCGGTACGAACCAATCACGAAATAGATTACCGCATATTGGGCGAAGAGATGCAATGTGTGGAAATTGAACTGGATCCGCAGGAAACAGCCATTGCCGAGGCCGGCAGCTTTATGATGATGGAAGATGGTGTGGACATGCAAACCATTTTCGGGGATGGCACCGGCCAGCAAAAAGGAATTCTGGGAAAACTCTGGACAGCCGGTAAGCGGGTGCTTACGGGAGAAAGCCTTTTTATGACCACCTATACCAACATCAGCCAGGGAAAGAAAAGAGTAACATTTGCTTCTCCTTATCCCGGAAAAATTTTACCTATTGATCTGTTAAGGCTGGGAGGTAAAATGATCTGCCAGAAAGATTCTTTTCTGTGCGCAGCCAAAGGAGTAAGCGTGGGAATAGAATTTCAGCGGCGGCTGGGCACCGGATTGTTTGGCGGCGAAGGATTCATCATGCAAAAGCTGGAAGGCGACGGAATGGCTTTTGTTCATTCGGGCGGCCATGTGGTAGAAAGAGAGCTGAGCCCCGGCGAGCTGCTTAAAATCGATACGGGTTGTATTGTGGCTTTCACTCCCTCCTGCGATTATGATATTCAGTTTGTGGGCGGAATAAAAAATACCTTGTTTGGCGGCGAAGGAATTTTCTTTGCCACGCTCCGCGGTCCGGGAAAAGTTTGGATACAATCTTTACCCATCAGCCGCCTGGCCGGAAGAATTCTTGCTTACGGAACGTATAAACGAAAAGAGGAAGGCAGCATACTTGGCGGATTGGGCAATTTGCTGGATGGAGACGGGATGTAGCTGCCTAAAAACTTTAAAAAGCAGGAATTTTTATTCCTGCTTTTTTGTATGTTCCATGTTAAATTTGTAATCAAACACCTTCGAAACATATGACCAGAGAAGTACAGGTGCTGGATGATGTAGTGATCAAATTTGCAGGCGACAGCGGAGATGGCATGCAATTAACCGGAACACAATTCTCCACTAATACGGCCTTATTGGGTATTGACCTGGCCACATTCCCCGATTTTCCTGCCGAGATCAGGGCCCCGCAAGGGTCGCTGCCCGGCGTAAGCGGGTTTCAGGTACGGTTTTCCAGCAAACCGGTTTTTACTCCCGGCGATCTCTGCGATGTGCTGGTAGCAATGAATGCAGCGGCGCTCAAAACAAATCTCAAGTTTCTGAGAAAAGGAGGAAAAATTATTGTTAATACAGATGGCTTCGATGCAAAGAATCTGCGGCTCGCTAATTACCCCGAAGGAGTAAACCCGCTCGAAAACGGCAGCCTCGGCAATTATGAGGTTATAAAAATGGATGTAACCAGAATGACCCGCGAGGCGCTGAAGGATATGACGATGGGCATGAAAGAAAAGGACAGGGCAAAGAATATGTTCGTGCTGGGATTTCTGTACTGGATGTACGGCCGCAAACTGGAAACCACCGAAAACTTTTTAAAAGAAAAATTCAGTAAAAAACCCGACATACTCGAAAGCAATATTAAAGTGCTTCATGCCGGATACAATTATGGCGATACGACCGAAACATTCACCACTACTTATAAAGTAGAAAGAGCCAAAATGGAGGCGGGCACCTACCGTTCGGTAATGGGAAATGAAGCGTTGTCTTACGGTTTAATAGCTGCTTCGCAAAAAAGCGGTTTGCCTTTATTTCTCGGGTCTTATCCTATTACGCCTGCTTCGGATATTCTGCACGAACTGGCACGGCATAAAAATTTTGGTGTAAAAACTTTTCAGGCCGAAGATGAAATCGCTGCCATCACATCGGCTATCGGCGCATCGTATGGCGGATCGCTTGGCGTTACCACTACTTCCGGCCCCGGCATGGCATTGAAAGCAGAAGCCATGGGCCTGGCAGTAATGCTTGAAATTCCATTATTAATTATAGATATTCAGCGCGGCGGCCCTTCTACCGGCCTTCCTACCAAAACCGAACAAAGCGATCTGCTGCAGGCTTATTACGGAAGAAACGGAGAATGTCCCATGCCGGTCATTTCGGCAAGTACACCCGCCGATTGTTTTGATGCCGTGTATGAAGCAGTACGAATTGCGGTACAACACATGACGCCGGTAATATTTTTAAGCGACGGATATATTGCCAATGGCGCCGAACCCTGGAAATTTCCGCAAAGTGCCGATTTGAAAGAAATAAAAGTAACGTTCAAAAAAACACTGGCCGATGGCGAAGAAAAACTGCTGCCGTATAAACGAGATGAAAAGCTGGTGCGCCCCTGGGCTGTTCCCGGTACGCCGGGCCTTGAGCATCGCATTGGCGGGCTGGAAAAAGAAGACATAACCGGAAACGTGAGTTATGAACCGGACAATCACCAGCACATGGTGAAGACAAGGCAGGCCAAGGTTGATATGATAGCAAAATATATTCCCCAACAGCAACTCGACAGCGGACCCGAAAAAGGAAAACTGCTGGTGCTGGGATGGGGATCTACATACGGAGCGATAAAAACAGCAGTAGAAGAATTTCAAAAACAAGGCCATGCCGTAGCGCATGCGCACCTGCGTTATTTAAGGCCCTTCCCTGAAAACCTCGGAAACATTTTAAAGAATTATGAAATGGTGCTGATACCCGAAATCAACAACGGCCAACTGGTAAAAATTATCCGCGACGTTTATATGGTAGATGCAAAGGCTTACAATAAAATAATGGGAGTGCCGATTACAAAAACAGAATTGGTGGAAGAAATCAGAAAATATTTATAGAAAGTTATAGCTGAAACTTCTTTTCAAATCCGCCGGCAGCCGCCGGTGGATTTTTCTTTATACAGAAGAAATACCGGTTAACTTCATAAAAAATAAACCCATGAAAAAACAATTTTATACACTGCCCGGCCTGCTGTTAGTACTGCTTTGTATAAACGCAATCAGCCTCCCGGCGCAACAAAACAAGATCGAAAAGGAGAAATGGCACTGGGATGATCCGTTGAAACAGGATACGGCTGCGGGTTATGTGCAGGTAGTAAAGGCGGATAATGTTCTTTACATCTCCGGCGCCGTAGCAAGAGAAGTAACTCCGGAAGGTATCACCCGGGTGTACCAGGCGCTGGAAAGATCATTGAAAAGTTTTGGCGCTACTTTTCAAAACGTGGTGAAAGAAAACCTGTACACTACAGATATGGAGGCCATGAAAAAATACAACAATACACGCAAGGCCTTTTATAAAGGCGATTATCCGGCAGCTACGTGGGTGCAGATATCCAGGTTATTTATGCATGATGCCAGACTGGAGGTAGAACTGGTTGCTCACCTGCCCGATGAAGAGTAGGTTATAAAACGAAAATTGCGGTTTTCTATTTACAGACAATCAAACTAAATGGGTACTGCTTAAACCGAATAATATCTGAACGGTTCAGAAAAATGGGATCTGCCGGTCCCTGATTTTGGATTTCATCAGGGAATGGTACCTGCATTGCCGGGGAAAAACAATGCTATTCCGAAAGCAATCATTGAAATAATAAGCCCATACATGAAGATATTGTAAGAAATACGCAGGTACTTGTATTTGCGGGCCAGCACAATACCGAGATAGTAAATATCTTTTAACATGCTGCCATAGAGATATTCTTTATCATTCATCATTTCATTCATAGCCCAATTGTAATCTTCGAGCCGCATGTTAAAGAAATTGCCAAAAAAAAGCAGATTTACTTTTTTACTTTTAATATCCTCTTCCGTGAATGTACCGGTCGAAACTTTGGGTCTTGTGGCCAGAATTGAAAATATAATGGCACCCAGGCAAACGGTAATGAGTATGATGGTGGGGATGGTGAGGTTTTTATAATAAGCAAGTCTTCCCAGCAAAACCGACACCATAATGGAAATGATAATGGAATTAACGGAGATCATAATATTCGCCTTGCTGTCGGCCATAGAACTGAGGTTATTGTGATTTTCGCTCATAATACGAAACATGGTAGTAATGCCTCTTTCGGTTCTTTCCGTTGTTTTTTTAATACTTTCGGCTGTATCGGCGCGGGGATTGTTTTCAGTTTGCTGCTTATTTTTTTCCAATGACTCATTTTTTTTGTTGTTGCCTTTCAGAACAGCCAGGTTTCTTTTTTTGCCCGGCTCCAGTTTTTTGCGGCAATAATCGGTAAAATACCGGTGCTTTTCGAGAAAAGCAATATTGGTTTTTCGCCATTCTTTCTTACTGATGTCAAGATCGAGAAGCCCGCTTTGCTCTTTGCGAAGCAACCTGGTTTTGGTTTCAAAATCATCGGTGCCCAGGTGATACAGGTCAGCATCGCAAATGATTTCTTCCGGCAGGTTTTTCGGCGATTGTGGCATACGGGTAGCCTCAATGCATGAGGCTGTTTTTTGAATAATTGTTTCGGGTACATTTTTTTGTCGCAGAAATCCGGCAGCGATTTTTATACTTTCTTTTTCATGATCTGAAACATCCTGTGCCGCGTATCCCGTATCATGAAACCAGGCTGCCAGCGAGAGAGCCAGTTTGTCTTCATCGCTCAGAGGATAAGCCGCCGCTATTTCTTCGCTGGCCGATACAACGTAAAGGGTATGTTCCAGATTGTGAAAAAGAAAACGCGGATTTATTTTTTCCCTGAACAACCGGGAAACATAATCCTGCGCTTCGGCTATCAGCTGGAATGATGGCGGCATGAATGGTTAATTTCTGCAGCACTAAATTTAGGATAAAAACATCTAAATTTAGTTTGGTTTAATTCTTATTAAAGGATTGCGTCAATTCATATGCCGGCAAAGTCAATACATCTTCTGGTCATCGTTGGTATTTCAGTTTTATTTCCATTTTCCTGCAACGATGATAACAGGGCCAGCGGTGTGATGCTGAATTTTGATTTTGCCCGCCGCGAAATAAAAACGGTTCATCCTCAATTGCAGGAAATATCCGGTATCCATTACCTGAATGATGGCCAGAAGATAGCCGCCGTAAATGATGAAGACGGCATAATTTTCATTTTGGATTTTTCAGGAAAACAGCAAAGCCGGTTGCAGAAGTTTGGTCGGCAAGGCGATTACGAAGATATTACAGCAGATAGTTATTACTATTATATTCTGCAAAGCAGGGGAAGAATACTCCGGGTGCCGAAAACAGGAGTTCCGGATTCGGTTGATTATTTTGAATTACCATCCGGCGATAACGATTTTGAAAGCATGTATATGGATGCGGCCCGGAACCGGCTGGTACTTATTTGCAAAAGCTGCCGAAAAGCAGAAAAAGATAAAATGATTCCTGCCTTTTGTTTTGATCTGGCCTCAATGCAGTTTCAGCAGCAGCCCTGCTTTATGATGGATACCAGGAAAGTGCGGATGCTGTTGAACGAAAAAAATCTTGAATGCCGGCCATCTGCAGCGGCCATCCATCCCGTACTTAATAAGCTTTTTGTGCTGTGTTCTGTCGGCAAAGTGCTGGTTATTTGTGATACGGAGGGAAGGGTAGAGGAAGCTTTCCGGCTGGATCCTGCTTTTTTCCCTCAGCCGGAAGGAATCACATTTGCGCCAAACGGCGATATGTTTATTTCCAATGAAGGACAGGATCAGCTCGGCACCATTATCCGTTTCCCTTTTGTAGCACCCTGATATTTTGCGTTTATGCTAAAAAGCATCTGGTTTTATATAGCGGTCGGTATAAACGGAAGTTTATTTGCTCAAACCGATTCGTTGCTTCATCGCATTGTGCTGATCGGCGATGCCGGCAAGCTGGTTGAGGGTAAAATTCCCGCAATTGAACGGTACAGATCGCTACATCTTTCGGGCGACAATACCAGCATTATTTACCTTGGCGATAATATTTATCCCAAAGGATTACCCGATGCCACCAGCAATCATTTTGAAGAAAGCAGAAAAATACTTGAAGCACAGGTGGAACCTGCAAGAAACTCCGATGTGTCTGTTTATTTTACTCCCGGCAATCACGACTGGGAAGAAGGAAATGCCGGCGGATGGAACAGGATAAAAAATCAGCAGCGTTATATCGATTCACTGAAATTACCCAACGTTCATTTTTATCCAAGGGACGGTTGCCCCGGGCCCGAAGAAATTGTAGTTAATAATAAACTCGTAATTGTTTTTATGGACAGCCAGTGGTGGCTGCATCAGAACCAAAAACCGGGCATTGATTCCGACTGCGAATGCAAAACCGAAAATGAAGTGATTGTCCGGCTGAAAGAAATTTTTTCATCACATCCCGGTAAAATGATATTACTTGCCATGCACCACCCGCTGTATACATACGGGTCGCACGGGGGATATTTTACATTGCGGCAGCATTTTTTTCCTTTAACCGATCTGAACGATAATCTTTATATACCGATTCCCGTGATAGGCTCAATTTACCCTGTTGTGAGGGGCTGGTTTGGCATCAACCAGGATACCAAACACCCGGTTTATAAAAAACTGATCGAAAAAACAGAAGAAGTTTTGAAAACCTATCCTTACGCGGTACATGCCGCAGGGCATGAACATGCTTTGCAGTTTTTGATACACGACAGCATTCCTTTTATTGTCAGTGGTTCCGCTGTCAAGAATACGAAAGTGAAAGAAGGCAGATACAGCCAGTTTGGCTCCGCCGGGAATGGTCTTGCCATCATTAATGTATATAAGAACGGAAAATGCGAAGTGGTATTTTACGGAACAGAAAAGCAGGATCCGCTATACGCTTCGACACTATTCATGCTTCCGGCAGCAGATGCAACAACTACAGAAATAAAACCTGTTCAGCTGCCCGATTCCATTACCATCATGGCATCTGCCCGATACAAAGCCGGATCATTGAAAAGAAAAATGCTGGGCAGTAATTACCGGAAAGAGTGGGCCACGCCGGTAAAAATAAAAGTATTTGATATTGGTAAAGAACAGGGTGGTTTGGTAATTACACAACGCGGAGGAGGGCTGCAATCGAAATCGCTTCGGCTGGAAGATAAAAACGGAAAAGAATTTGTGCTGCGTTCGGTAGAAAAATTTCCGGAAGCTGCCGTACCGGAAGATCTGAGAGAAACTTTTGCAAAAGATATTGTGCAGGATCAGATCTCCGCCTCGCATCCTTACGCATCGCTTGCAGTACCTGTATTGGCTGATGCGGCGGGGGTTCCCCATTCAAACCCGCAGATTGTGTACGTACCCGATGATCCGCGCTGGGGTAAATACCGGACCGATTTTGCCAACCAGCTTTTTGTATATGAAGAAAGAGAACCGGTACAAAAAGGAAAAACATACAGTACAGTAAAAGTGCTGGAAAAACTATACGAGGATAATGACAATGATATTGATAAGGAAAAAATACTAAAGGCAAGACTGCTTGATATGTTTATCGGCGACTGGGACAGGCACGAAGATCAGTGGCGCTGGGAAGCAAAGGATAAGGGAGGCGGTAAATTATACAATCCCATACCCCGCGACCGCGATCAGGTATTTTTTATCAATGAAGGTGTGCTGCCCCGCATGGCCAGCCGGGCATGGATCATGCCCAAAATACAGGGATTCCGTTCGTACATCCGCGATGTGAACCGGTTCAATTTTAATGCAAGATATTTCGATCGTAGTTTTTTGAATGAACTGGAAGAAAAAGAGTGGAAAGAGATCTCCGAAAAATTTGTGAACAGCATGACCGATGAGGTTATTGAAAAATCCATACGGCAGCTGCCTCCGGAAATTTTTTCGCTTTCCGGCGCTTCTATTATTGAAAAACTGAAGGCACGAAGAGCAACCTTCAGCAAAGACGCAGTTACTTACCATCGCTTTATTTCAAAAGAAGTGGACGTGTACGGCAGCGATAAGAATGAGATTTTTGAAATAGAAAAAAACAGGGATAATGGTTTGGTAAAAGTAACCGTGCATAAACTAAGCAGAAAAGGAGAAAGAGAAAATAAACTTTTTGAAAGAGATTTCGACCCTGCCATTACAAAAGAAATACGCTTGTACGGGTTGAACGGAAAAGACAGTTTTCTCATAAATACATCAACAGGAGGTATAAAAACCCGGATCATCGGCGGCGGCGATGCTGATGTGTTTGTGGTAAATGGCGGCGCCCGGCCGCTGATCTATGATCTGCGCAAAGAAAATAATGTGGTCACAGGTAATGGTGTATGGAGAAATAAAATGACGGACCAGCCATCTGTAAATGAGTATAACCGACGTGCCTTCACTTATAACGTTACGGCACCGCTGCTGAGTTTTGCCTTCAATCCGGATGACGGATTGTTTCTGGGCGCAGGATTTAAAACCACCAGGCATAAATTCAGACGTTCGCCTGCAAGCATTCATGAGTTGTCCATCAATCATGCATTGGCTACCCGGGCTTTTAATATCCGATATGATGCGCAGTTTTTCAAAGCCATCGGCGGTATGGACATTGTCTTTAAAGCCGATGTAAAATCACCGGAATACGTGATCAACTTTTTTGGCTACGGCAATAATTCTCAGTACGATAAATCCCAACCGGGCAGATTCCGTTTTTACCGTGCACGGTTTAATGTGTTGGATATAGGCCTGCTGTTCAGAAAGCGTTTTGGTGAGGTGGCTTCTTTTTCCATCGGCCCCGCTTTGCAGTATTATTCTATGGACAGCAGTGATAATGAGAACAGGTTTATTGTAATGACAAACCTGAACGGGTTGGATGCTGCCACCCTTTTTAAAAGAAAAATATATGCCGGCGGGCAGTTCAGTTTTACTATTGACAACCGAAACAACAAGCAGATACCCAGCCGCGGCATTTTCTGGAACACCACGCTGAAAGTATTAAACGGTCAGAACAGCTTCAGCAATACCATTACACAGTTGAATACCGACCTTTCGATGTTCATAAGTTTTTCTACGCCGGCCAGTGTAGTAGTGGCTACCCGGTTTGGCGCAGGGGTCAATTACGGCAGCTTTGAATTTTTCCAGTCACAGTTTCTTGGCGGTACGGATAACCTGCGCGGCCATCGCAAGTTTCGTTTTGCTGGCAGATCAATGGCTTTCAACAATACCGAACTACGGATCAAACTCGGCGATTTTCAAACTTATCTTTTCCCCGGTTCGCTGGGCATATTGTTGTTTCATGATGTGGGCAGGGTGTGGGTAAAGAATGACAACTCTTCCGTCTGGCACAATGGCTATGGCGCGGGGATCTGGGTATCTCCGTTGAAGCGCCTGGTTATATCGGTTTCTTATACACAATCTAAAGAAGATAAGCTTCCGCTGATGAGCTTCGGATATCAGTTTTGAGTTGGAATAAGATGGTTTAAAACCAGTGGAATACTTCCGGATCAGTAAACTTTGGAACGGGAAACGGATTTCATTAAACAATAAGGGAACAAACTTTTTTTTAAGCCATTACTTCCCCAGCAACTTCTCTGTGGTGGTAGAAGACAATTCGATCTTCGGTCCGGCTTTGGAGGCGGGTTCATAATTCACTTCTACACGGAGGGCTTTTAAGCCGATTACTCCCTGTAATTCTTCCAGTTCAAATTCTTCAATGCCGGGTTTCAGCAGTTGCTGATTTTGCAGAAATTCGATGTATTCCCTGTATTCGGCTGCTTCCTTTGCCTGGCTGTACACAATGGCGATCTTGTCGGGTTGTGTCAGTCGCTCGTTGCTGGTTTTGATACGCACTTTATCAATTCGCTTTTTGATGATTTCGTAACGAATGTTGTATGCGCCATCTACATCAAATTTTCTTTCTGCCGTGCGAAAGCTTATAGAAATAGGAATACTGTGCGCCAGTATCAGCTGAGTGGTTTGCAGCGGGTGATTAAGCTCGCCCTGCAGTTTGTACGACAATTGCGCGGCCCTGGCCAGTGTGCTCAGCTGCCACATCTTCATATTGCGCAGGTACAATTCGTCGAATTTTTTCCGTGGAGCAATGCTTTGCCCGATGTATACATTAAACTCAACACCGTCGGTTACATATCGTTCAAAATAATGCGGAAAAACTTTTTGTGCCGACGCCTGCTCCGCATCAATGAAGCGGGCAATACGGTCGTTGATTACAGCAATGCTTTCCTCATACGCTTTCCGGTGGCGGTAAATCATTTTCAGCTGCGGATCCAGCGCCGCAAAATATTCTTTTACATCTTTGGCAATGCCGGGAATGGTGGAACTCAGGTGTTCGAATAAAGAAATGATCTTATCCTGAAGAAAATCCTGTATAAGAATCTCTTCATCGCTGAACAGTGCATCGGATGCCGAAGCAATGTATTTATCAATTTTAAACTCAATTTCCTGCAGTAAAGGAAAAAATGTTTCTTGCTGTGCTTTCTTTACAATGTTTCTTGCCATCTGCAGCTGGTCAATAAGGTCGAGCTGGATGGAATGCGATCGTTCCGTAGATGAGTTGCGGACATCAATAGAACCATATAACGGATAAACCCCGTCGAAAGCGATACGATCGAGCTTTAGATTCGTATCATTTTGCCCGTCTATAATATATTTTAAAGCTGCGTCGGTAAATTTCCACTCTACCGAGGGCTGAACGGCTGTAAATTTTTCCTTGATCACCCTGTCTATCTGGATATTAAGGGCCTCATTGCTTTTTTCGAGCGCCAGGGTAAAAAGCGGGAGGGCAGCCTGTATTCTGCCGATGTGATAATGCCTTAGCTCATGTTCTTTTTCAGAAGCGATCTCCAGTATACCCAGCAGTTCTCCGTTTTTCTTAAGAGGGCAAAGAATCAGGCTTTTTGCCCCGGTCTTCTGATACAAATCAAGGTATTCAAAAGATTTCAAATCTTCATCGGTAATTGTTTCGAACACCACCGGATTATCGTACTCACCAAAAAGCATTGTACAGCATTCCGATACATCACTGCAATCTTCAGTAGAATCGTATTTTTTCAATTCTTTGTATAAAAGACTGTTATTATTGTACGATTCGGAAAAAACAAAATGATCATTTACTTTAAAAAAAGGAGTGATCCCGATCCGGATATTTTTAATACCTATCAGGTTCTGGATGTGCTGTTGCAGGCTGCTGTATACCGATGTATCGGAGAAAGCATGGATCTTCAGCAGGCTGTTTTTGATTTGTGAGATGATTTCCCGGTCGGTAACATCGTTAATTCGGACAATAACGGTACCTTCAAAAACAAACTTGTCAAGAGGAATGGCTTCTTTCAGTTGTTGCAGCGACATAATCCTGTTGGTCCGGTGGCAAATCACATTTTGCGGCATTTCGGGGAGTTCATTTACCGGATTTACATCCACGAAGCGGGTATCCATTTCCAGTTCAAGATATTTTGTTAATCCGCTGGCGGGATCGATGAAAGGATAAACAGAACTGCTTATATCGGGAGAAGTGTATTTGAAATATTTTTTAAGTACCAGCCCGTAGGCCTTCATCATTTTCTCGTTTGCAAGGTCTTTGCCCAGCATATTTTCCGGCACATTTACTTCATCAGTGCCGGGCTTCAGAAAAAGCGTTTTAAACAGCGGAGATGCGTAAATCGTTTTGAACTTAAATGGAAATGCAATACCAAAAAGCGTATCGTTGATAAATTCTGTGGGCGGAAATACCGTTGCCAGCAGTTCATCAATCAGCTCTTTATGGGGTTCCAAAACAGAGAAATCATCGACCGGCTCCAGCAATCGGGGTATGGCTTCAATCCGGTGTATCAGGCTGCCGTATAATTTTTCCGCTCCGGGATTTCCCTGAACCACACTTTTTTTTATCACTTCGAACAAGGGCCTCAGGCTCAGCCGGCTATTAAATACTGAGTCGTCAAAATAAAATGAACCCATGTGCATGTATTTTCATTTTAAAGCTCTAGGAAAATTAGTTCTCAGGGAGGGCTACTTATCTACGCAAAATTAGACTATATGGATCAGCTGCTAGTCACTTCAAGGATAGACGGCGTAAAGGGATGGATATTTTACAAGTACCAATACATTATTTGTATCGAAAAGCCTGTTTCACGCCAAAGCCGGAAAAATGAACAGGCGGTAAATCCCGAAAATTGTGTATTTATCAATCCAGCCATTACTCAAAGATGACCTGCTTAATTTCTTATTTTTTGACGGATGGTAAAACCGATTTTCAACATTACGGTGAAATAAGAATCATTATCTTCGGGATCGCCTCTTTCATCGAACTTGGGCGTATGATTGGGATTCAACTCCCCACGCCGGTCGTACAGGCGGGCTGCTAGGGCAGCCTGTGCAGCAGAAAGATAATTGGAAAAATAAACCGGATTGATATATCGGGTGCTTACATCATCGAGATAATCAGTATTCAGCTTGCGATGAATAATCTCAAACCGGACATTCAGCAGGTGATTGATTTCGTAACGTATACCGATGCCCGCAGCAAAATTAAACTGGTTTAGTTTATATGGCTTTCTGCCGGGATATTCAGCAAAGCCCTGCCCTTCCAGCCGGAGCGGATGAAGATCATGCCAGATGCCTTCGAGCTTAGCCTGCGGATTAAAACGGAAGTAACCGGCTCCTCCCAGAATATAAGGAGATGCCCTCGGCGGCTCTTCTTCCCGGGGTATAAAAAAAAGAGGATGTATTTCGGCACCGGCCATCAATTCCACAACAGGGCTTCGGAAACTGAGATTGCGGTCATATCTTTTTGTGGTGGATGCCACATTCTTCAGTATACTGTCGTACGAAACAATATTGCCTGCTGTAAACTCCACGCGAAAAGCAACAGCACTTCGGTAAGTAGCGGTTAGTGATGCTGAAAAGGAGGGTTTTGTGTTTTTAAGATTCAAATCTTTGATAAACCCGCGGCCATCGCCTTTTTTGCCTCCCAGATCGGTGAGCGCATTCATGCCGCCGATACCTACGCCGATTTCTAACAGCAATCCGGCGTCATAGTACCGGTTATCGTAAAAGAAGTATTGCGCCTGAAGGGCAGCAGCAAGCAGGAGTATGGTTAAAAAAAATCCACCCCGTTTCATAGCAACGATAAAATGCTGTACATGGGGAAACGGATTGCAATGATGGTCTGGTGGAAATTAACAGGTGTTGGATAAGGACGGGAAAGTAAGAACATAAATGTAAGCCTTATTTCCTTTCCTTTCTCTTCTCAGGCAGGTTAAATTTTTACCTCTGTCAGTTATGTCCTGTTTTCACAATACTGATTACTTTCTGAAGCGATTTGTTTTGTAACCGCAGAAAATAAACACCCGCGGGAATACCGTCGCCGTAGATATCAATATTATAAGTTCCGGCGGTATATTCCTGGTTGGTGTGTACTTTAATAACCCTGCCCAGCGCATCTATCTGCTGGATAATGGTATGCCCGCCGGTGGTAGAAAACTGAATCGTTGCATTGATCGTATAAGGATTGGGCCATATTTTCAGAATAAGATTATTGGACTGGTTGTTGGTATCGTCAATATCATCGGGTAAACCGCAGGGCCCGCCTTTAATCAGTGGCAGCGATTGGTAGTTTTGTAAAAGAATGGAATTGATCAGCGGTTGCTGTACACAAAACCATCTTTCCAGCACAGTAGCATACACGCTGCGGAAATCATACTGAAATGGAATGTTATCCACTACCTGGATGTCTGCCGATATTTCGGGGCTGTTTCCCAGAATTCCTTTTTTAACATGCTTGCCGAAAAGCAGCATCGGTGCTGCGGCGCCGTGGTCAGTGCCAAGACTTGCATTTGACTTTATTCTTCTGCCAAATTCAGAGAAAGTCATTCCCATTACACGATCATCAATACCCATCAGCTCCAGATCTTTCTGGAAAGCATTTACTGACTGGGAAATGGACTTCATCAGCTCGGCATGAAGACCGGTAGTGGTATCGCTGGCATTCACTTGTTTTTTATGTGTGTCAAAACCACCAATAGTAACCGTGTATACTTTTGTTTTTAACCCGCCCCTGATCAGTCTTGCTACAATCTGCAACTGATAAGCCAGACTGTTTTGCGGGTATGCAGTCATATTATTGGCCCGTTGATAAGCAGCTCTTATTATGTCGGAGTAAATTTTTGTTTTTTCAGAAATAATCCGCAGGTAGCGCAATTCCTTATTGGCCGAAGGTGAATTGAGCGGGTAGTCTGAAAATGGGTTTACAAAAGTGTACAGTCTTTCCGGATCGGTAATGGCAAGCCCCATGGAAAGAACAGGCCCCTGTACTTTCAGCGTAGGCACACTGCTGATCTGGATGGCAAGCGGATCGGGCATTTCGGCATTCGGGTAAGCATCGGGATAACCAGGATATTCATTTTCCAGGTAGCGGCCCAGCCAGCCTGTTTTTACTCTTTCCAGGCGGTTTCTCCGGCTGTCGCCGCTCATCCATATATCGGTAGAACGAAAGTGAGAAAAATCCTGGTTCTCGTACCCCACTGATTGTACCAGGCTTACTTTGCCCTCGTTGTACATGTTTTGCAGATCGGTCATTGCGGGATGCAGGCCTGATTTATCGGTTCCGTCGAGCCGCAGCACTTTGCTTTGCGGTATAGCCACATTGGTTCTTGCATTATAATAGTTGGCATACACATCGAGCGGTATCACCATGTTGATGCCGTCATTTCCGCCCGCCAGTTGAATAAGTACCAGCACATGGTCGTTGGCGGCCGCATTATTCAGTAAATAGGATAAGGTATTACCTGGGGATGATCCCAGCGCTGTAAATGAAAAGCCATTTATAAACGATGGCAGCACTGCTGCAGCCGGTACGGAGTTTTTTAAAAATTTTCTGCGGTTCATAGTATATTTTTTCACGGTTATCAATAACTGCCAGCGGGCAGGCGTCAGCACAAATGATATTCGGGCAGGTTCAATATAAATTTGAACATATCGCTCAGCGCCGCATTGATGGCAGCATTGTTATTGCTGTTCCAGGTATTGGTCCATGCGGCATCATTGCCGGTATTGTTCAGCAGAAACCTGTTTTTTACATACGTTTTTGAAGCTGTTGATAAAGGATAACGCAACAGCAGTTGTGTAACATCGTCAATCAGCTGGTTGGGGTCCGCCGGGTTCGATGAATAAGAAGCGAATGCCCGGTAATCAAACACGTTATCATTAATAAGCGCATCGGTGTAATCGGCTCTTTTGGGCAGCGAATTACTGTTTACCCATATTTCGTAGTACATCGGATCCTGGTAATAGGCTTGCCACCCCGATACATCCGGCGGCTGAAAAAGATTCTGTTGCATTTCAGCAGCATGGCGGTAAATAGAAAAGAAAACAGGATAACCGTTAACATAGTCAGTATAGGGCGGAATGTTTGCATTGAATTCACGCAAAGCTCCGGCAATAATATCGTAAGGGCTTTTGATATAGCATGCCTGGTTCAGGGGATCAAAGAAATGTTCGCTTTTGAAAAGCGTTTCCAGTACAGGTTTGATCTCAAAGTTGTTTGCTATAAGAATTTGCGCCAGTGGTTCTATAACATGGGTTTCTGTATCGGAATCAATCTGGTAATAGACGAACCAGGTATATATTTTACGGCAAATAAACCGGGCTGCTTCGGTGGTATTAAAAATCATATCGATCAGCGCATCTACTTCCTGAGTGCCATTGTTGCTGCCGGCAATGGTTGTGTTATTATAAAAAGAGGAAAAAGTTTTATTTCCTGTATCATGGTCGCCGGTATCGAGGTAAGAAGTATAATCGGCTCCGCGTATGCGCCAGCCGGTAAGCACTCTTGCTGCTGCAATAACGTCATTTTCGGTATAACCGGATCCCGGGCCCGTGCCGATGGTGAATAGTTCCTGCAGTTCCCGGGCAAAGTTTTCATCCGGTGCCTGTTTGGAGTTCAGATTGCCATTCAGGTGAATCAGCATTGCCGGATCAATGGTAACATCGCGGGTCAGCTGCTTTACGTTACCCAGCGCATAGCTTCGCAAAAGATGATGATGCCTCCAGAGCATCGTGGCATTGTCCACTTCTTCGCGCTGAACGGAAAAATGATGATGCCAGAACAAAACCATTTTTTCCCATATACTCCGGTTCTGATTAACAATTAAACCCGCCCACCACTTTCGCAGGCTGTCAATGCGCAGGCGGTTGATGGAACCAATTATTTCGCCGTTGCTGGACCGGTTCATGTCGTTTACCCATGTTTGTCCCTGAGGTACGCCAAGGTCATCATGCAGTACGCCGTCATCATCGGGAATGAGGCCATAATCGCGAACAGGAGGGTTTACCGATGGAATATTATTCAGCAGTTCGTCTACAGCCTGGTCAACTGTCAGGGTGAGCATATAATCGATATCCTGTTTTTTGGCGCCAAACATGGTACGCTTCAGCAAATGACTTGCTTCATTGATTGTCCAGCTTCCGGCATATGGGTTCAGCCCCGTAGCCACCCGGCGGTATGAATTGCCTTTTGCACTTTGCCGTGTAAAAGTTTTTTTTCTGCCCGCGGTTAAAAATGCTCTTCTGTCCATAATAAAAGTTTTTTCTGTTCCCAAACAGTATTATCTAATCAATACCAGTGTTCCTTTCTTTTGAAATAATTTGCCCTGCATATCTTTATATGTTACCGTATATACAAAAACTCCGGAAGGCTGATCAACACCTTTAAACCTTCCGTTCCATCTGTCGTACATTGAGCTGCTTTTGAAAACAACTTCGCCATTTCTGTTAAACACCTGTAGTGAATATCCTTCCGGCACTTTACCGATGGGCCCGAAATAATCATTCAGCCCATCGCCATTGGGAGTAAATCCTGTAGGAATATGTACCACAGCATCTTTCAGTACCACTACTGTAAACTGGTCGCTGATGCTGCAGTCGGTCGACAATGAATTGCTGGCAGTATAAACTGTGGTTGTGGTGGGCGAAGCAGTTGGGTTAGTACAGTTGGAACAACTCAAAGTAGGATGCGGATTCCAGGTAACCGTTCCGTTTCCGGCAGAAGGGAGAATAAGAGTTTCTCCTTCAAAAATAGTGTCGATTTTTTTTATATCCTGTAGCGGACTGTTAATCAATACCGGCCGATAAGTAATATAGGCCGAATCATTTCCGCAGGCATCTGCCAAGGTATCGGTAGGTGAAATAAAACCATTAATACTGCAAACGGCCGAATCTTTGACGGTGGTATCCGGGATTTTGAATTTTATAATTCCGAAATCCGTTTCACCAAGGCTTGTTGTAAAATCGCCGTCATCCGAATCCGAATCGCCGGCGAGGTAGTATTCTTTCAATGCAGGATTGTGTATGGCAAAACGAAGATGATCGTTACCACCGCCACCGATGTTTTGTTGCCACACCCTATTTCCCGCCGCATCCAGTTTTACTATCCAGTAATCGCCTTCGCCCAGAGCGTTCATAATATCGCCGTTGGAGGAATAGGAAATACCTCCTACCATAAAACCGCCATCCGAATCGGTGAAAATTGTATTGGCATAATCGGCATCTGTACCACCCAGTACTCTTTGCCAGTTCAATGTTCCGTTGGCAGAAATATTTATCACCCAATAATCCTGGCTTCCTCTTGCGCCGCTTACGTCGCCGTCATTTGAAGTGGTGTACCCCGCCAGTGTTAGTGATCCATCGTTTGCTCTTGTCATGGCATAGGCCACATCATTTTGCGAACCACCGTACACTTTACTGTAAATTTTATTTCCATTCTGATCGATAGCCAGCAGCCACACGTCATAATTTTTCTGGCTGGGAGGTATGTCGCCATCTGTTGAATTAGCATAACCGCTCAGGTATATTCTTCCATTAATGATTTCAAAATCGAGCAGCTCTTCATTTTTGCTTCCGCCAAAGCATTTGCTCCAGATAAGCGTACCGGCAGGGCTTATTTTCATGATTACGCCATCGGTATAACCGCCGGTGCCGTGATTGCCTCTGATATCACCATCGTTGGAGGAAGAAGATGCGGCGATCAAATAACTGTCATCACTCATTATCTGGATATGATTGCCAATGTCCAGTCCGCTGCCGCCATATCTTTTTTGCCATTGCAGGTTTCCGCCGGCATCCAGCTTCAGCAGCCAGATATCTTTGGTGCCGCCGTACCCGCCTGCTACTCCGCCATCGGTAGAATTGGTTTCACCCAGTACAATAAATCCTCCGTCAGCAGTTTGTTCAATGTCCCGGGCCGATTCATAACCTGTACCTCCCCACACCCTTTCCCATTGAATGGTGCCGCACCGGTCGAGTTTTACTACCCACAGATCCCAGTAATCACGGGTGGGCTGGTTGGATACATCGCCGTCTTTCGAGTCAGTATATCCTGCAACGATGGTGCCCCCATCTGCAGTAAATTTTATCACCAATGGAATATCCACTCCCGAACCACCGTATTTATTTATCCATTGCCGAGGAGGTATTAACTGTGCCGAACTATTTACGGAAGGAAATAAAAAAATAATCAGCCGGAAAATGGCTTTGAACAAGGACTGTTTTTCAAAAAGGGGCAGAAACGTCATAGGGATAACGTTCCTTTAACGCAAGGACTGTGCTAAAATTCCCTGTTTCGTAATTAAGTTTTTTGTTTTCGAAACTTTTCTTCGTGATGTTACGAAGGGCTATTTATTTGCTTTAGCGAAATACCGGCAGGCCTCTTTAATACCACATCCGTCACACGCAGGTTTTCGGGCCAGGCAAACGTAGCGCCCGTGAAGGATGAGCCAGTGATGTGCTTTGTGAATGAGCTCTTCGGGAATGTTTTTCACCAGTTCTTTTTCAACGGCAAAAGGAGTTGTAAGCCGCTGGGGCACCAGCCCGATTCGTTTACTTACCCGGAATACATGCGTATCCACAGCCATATTAGGTTGTTTATCGACAACCGAGGTGATTACATTGGCCGTTTTTCTTCCTACTCCCGGCAATTGCATCAGTTCTTCTACTGTCATTGGAATTTTGCCACCAAAATCAGTCATCACTTTTTTGGCCATGCCAATGAGGTGCTTGGTTTTATTGTTGGGGTACGAAATGCTTTTTACCAGCGGAAATAGTTCATCAAATGTGGCTTTTGACAGTGAACGTACATCAGGATATTTTTCAAATAGGGCCGGCGTGGTCATGTTCACTCTTTTATCCGTGCACTGCGCAGAAAGAATAACCGCTACCAGCAGTTGGTACGGGTTATCGTATATCAGTTCGGTTTCCGCATCGGGGATATTCTTTTCAAAAAAATCGATGATGAACCGGTAGCGTTCTTTCTTTGTCATGCTGCAAATTAAACGGGAATTCATGTTTTCAGCATGGCAAATAAAGAGAGGGCATAAAAAAGCATCATGACTTAGCCATGATGCCTGAATCAGTTTAAGCCGTAGGCTACTTTACTTCTTCAGCGGCCATTGTTCTTGCATAATTAAGAATATTCAGGATAACCTCCGTGCGGGGGCTTTCTGAAATACTGTCCAGTCGCTGCATCGAAGTTTTTAAAACATTGAGCTTTTCCCGGAGCGTCCAGTCCTTTTTCAAGGCTTCTTCTATAGCTTTTGTCATTTCCCGGGGTGATTCATGGTACAAATACATAATTAAATCCTCTGGGGTAAAATTGTTCATTGGCAATCCTTTAATGTCCTGAAAATGAATAGAGTAAAGATAAATAGTGTAACACGTCCGGTATATAAACGTAATCGGGGTGCCGTTATTGTGTATGTCGGGAAAAGCGGCTTATTCTTCTTCGGGAATTACAAATACCTCTTCATTGTCTTTTTTCATAAGATAATTTTCACGGGCATATTTTTCCAGCGTAGTGGGGTCATTTTTTAACTGCTGCAGTTCTTTTTTTAATGCTTCATTGTAAGATTGGTAATAATGCTTGCTTTTCTCAAGGTTATTGAGTTCGCGGGTCCGGGCCCTTTGTGTAAAAAAATCATTCTTGTCAAAAAAAAGCATCAGAGAGGTGAATACCGCAAATGCAATAAAATATTTATTTCTGATCCAGGAAGGAATATGACGCAGCAGTTTCATTAAAGGGTTTTTTGTGATGAGTTTTCAATCTGAATTTTCAGAGAATCAGAACCTCTATTTTTATTTTCCAAATTTAATCTTTCCTTTTGGATAAAATGCGGAGGCTCCCAGCAATTCTTCAATTCTTATTAACTGATTGTACTTTGCCATGCGGTCGGTTCTGGATGCCGAACCGGTTTTTATCTGCCCGCAATTCAGTGCTACGGCCAAGTCGGCAATCGTTGTATCTTCTGTTTCGCCGCTGCGGTGGCTCATGATGGTGTTGTAGCCATTGTGCTGCGCCAGCGTTACCGCATTGATGGTTTCTGTTATTGTACCTATCTGGTTTACTTTTACCAGCAGGGCATTGCCGATTCCCTTATTTATTCCTTCCTGAAGCCTCGTTACATTGGTAACAAAAAGATCATCGCCTACCAGCTGGCATTTATTGCCCACGGCTTCTGTCAGCATTTTCCATCCGTTCCAGTCATCTTCGGCCATCCCGTCTTCAATGCTGCAGATAGGATATTTTTTTACCCATCCTTCCCAGTATTTGGCCAGTTGTTCGCTGGTCATTTCTTTTCCGCTGCTTTTATGAAATACATATTTTTTCTTTTTGCTGTCCCACAATTCACTGTTGGCAGCGTCCATCGCGATTTTTATTTGCGTGCCGGCTTTGTAGCCTGCTGCTTCAATTGCTGTCAATACAGTTTCAATCGCTTCTTCGTTTGATTGAATATTGGGAGCGAAGCCACCTTCATCTCCCACATTGGTGCTGTATCCTTTTTTCTTCAGCACACTTTTGAGGGCATGAAATATTTCAACACCCCAGCGCAATCCTTCGCTAAATGTGGGGGCGCCTACGGGCATTACCATAAATTCCTGAAAGTCGATCTTGTTATCGGCGTGGGCCCCGCCGTTGAGGATATTCATCATCGGTATCGGAAGCACTTTTGCATTGGTGCCGCCGATATAACGGTATAGAGGAAGAGCCGCCTCTTCGGCTGCGGCTTTGGCTACAGCCATGCTTACGGCAAGAATGGCATTGGCGCCCAGTTTTGCTTTGTTGGTGGTACAATCCAGCTGAATCATCATTTCATCAATACCGGTTTGATCGGCCACATCATAGCCAAGCAATGCCGGTGCTATCACATCGTTTACATTTTTTACCGCTTTCAGCACTCCCTTTCCCACATACGTTTTTTTATCACCATCGCGTAGTTCCACTGCTTCGTGCATGCCGGTACTGGCACCGCTGGGTACTGCCGCACGGCCCAGGGCGCCTTCGTCTGTCAGTACGTCCACTTCTACTGTAGGATTGCCTCTTGAATCTAAAATCTGTCTTGCAAAAATTTCGGAAATGTAACTCATGATCTGGTTGGTTAATTTATAATTTGTGATCTTGTTGTTATTTTATTGCCGGCTTTTGCATTACTGTTAAGCTTTCGTTGTGTCACTCACTTCTGCTTTCAGTGGTTTTATTCGGCTTCCCGGGTCAGCGAACGAAATACTTCTTCCAGGCTCCGGCTTTCGCTTTGCAAAGAAACAATGTTGAGGTTATGCTGCAATGAAAGTTCGAGTATTTGTTTGCGCAGCTGCTCCGGATCATCGGTGGCTAACTGCCAGTTGTTTGCGTTTAATTTAGTTACAGATCGGGCGGCCGGCAGGTTTTCCAGCCAGGCGGCATCGATACTTTCCTGAAAATTTATTTTCACCGTATCGGAAGAAGATCGTTTTCTCAGGTTGCCAAGATGGTCATCGGCCACAATCTCTCCTTTATGGATAATAATTACCCGGTCGCAAATGGCTTCCACTTCCTGCAGAATGTGGGATGAAAAAAGAACCGTCTTATCCTTACCCTGCTGTTTTATTACTTGCCGAATCTCAACAATCTGGTTAGGGTCAAGGCCGCTGGTCGGTTCGTCCAGTATCAATACCTCGGGATCGTGAATAAGAGCGGCAGCCAGCCCCACTCTCTGCTTATATCCTTTTGAAAGCTGCCCGATTTTTTTCTTTGATTCGGGCGTCAATCCCACCATTTCAATTACGGCTTCAACTTTTGATTTTTGATTTTTAATCTGATGCAGTTCGGCCAAAAATCTCAGATATTCTTTTACATACATGTCATAATACAAGGCATTCAGTTCCGGCAGGTAGCCGATTTTCTTTTTTGATTCAAGCGGCGCTTCAGCTACATTGATGCCGCACACAAAAGCATTGCCTCCGGATGGCTGCAGATAACCCGTGATGATTTTCATGGTAGTGGACTTACCCGCCCCATTCGGGCCCAAAAAACCAACGATCTCGCCTTTGTTTACTTTAAATGAAATATGGTTGACCGCTTTCTGTTCTCCGTAGGTTTTGAAAAGATTTCTGACTTCGATGGACATGCAGCGAAGATAGCGAAACTAAGATTGGCTGAAGAGGCCACATGCCTGAAATGATGCAGGCTGGTTTGCTCTGGTTTTTACTTACACGGTCAATGTATCATTTCACCGCCACTGCAATTTTCGAATCGGCGGTACCATAATACAAAAACCATTTTCCTTTATACTGTACAAGCCCTTCTGCAAAACAAACATGATTCACCTGCCCTGAAACTTCATATTCTTTATCCGGTTTTAGAAACCAGGTTTCCATCCGGGCGATCACTTTAGAGGGGTTCTTTTTATCCATCAAAATCTGGGAAGGAGCGTATGTGCCCTGGGCAAGTGTTGTATCTCCTTCGGTTCGAATATTTCGGCAATTGTAGATAAGCAAGATTCCGCTGTCGGTGAGCATGGCCGGGGGGCCGGGTTCTACCAGATCGCTGTCAAACTTTCCTTTTCGCGGGCCAAAAACGCTCATCAGTTTTCCGTCAGCAGTTTCTATGGGAGACCAATTAATCAGATCTTCGGACGAAGCGAGAAAAACATCGGTATCGCCCCAGTACATCCAGTATTTGCCGTTGATCTTCCGGGCAACGATTTTTCCATTTTTGTATTCGCTTACAATTGATCCGGATTTGCTCCAGTGGTTAATGTATTTTCCGTTTGATGCATTGGCAAAAATGGGTCCCCGTTTTTGCCAGTTATACAAATCTTTTGATGATGCCGCCAGCAATCTTGCTTTATCTCCGTCGTACGAAGTATAAGTCATGTAATAGGTGCCGTCTTCATCTTCTACAACCCTCGGATCTTCACAACCTCCTTCCCATTCATATTTTTTTAGCGAATCGTGATCCGGGAAAAGAACCGGAACAGGATGTTTTGTAAAATGAAACCCGTCCGTACTCCAGGCCAGCCCGATCCGGGATGTACCTGCGTGTTTACCGATTTTATCTTCGGCGCGGTACAATAAAAAAACTGTGTCGTTTCGAACAACAGCCGCAGGGTTGAATACATCTTTCTCTTCCCATTTTACCTTTATGTTTCTGACCGGGCAGGTAAATACTGCAGACGTATCAGGAATTAAAATGGGATTTACTTCATCGGTTTTTTGAAAAGGTATCAGAGCCCATAACGGTTTTTCAGAAGGATCAGTTGTGGATTGGCAACTGACCAGGCAGGCTGTAAACAGCAGGCAACACAAGCGTTTCATAAGCCTAAATTATTACCTTATTTTTAAATCAGACGCCGGGCTTGCCTTTTCATACAGCGTACATATCGTTTTTCGAAAAGTGTTTTTTGGGGTGCAAAGCAAAAGATCAGTAGGGTATTAAAGTTTTCTGCTCATCGCCCTGCAGCAACAGTTCGAAAACCGGATGAAAAGCATTAAACCTATACCTTCGCTGATAGGCTACGAAAAATATTTTTTAACAACTTTACTGTTTGTGTAAGATCAATTGCGGTTATGGATAAGAAAAGGACTTAAAACCCATCACATGATTCCGCTGATCTCCGTTATTTTTATTCTGGGCTATGCAGCCATTGCATTGGAACACCCGTTAAAAATCAACAAAGCCGCTTCTGCTCTGGTTACCGGTGTGCTTTGCTGGAGTGTGTTTGCCTTGTTTTCGGCCGATAAAGAGCCTGTTGTAGAAAACCTGGCCGAACATCTGGGAGGAATAGCGGGTATTCTTTTTTTTCTGCTGGGCGCTATGGTCATTGTGGAATTAATCGATGCACATGACGGCTTTCTTATTATTACTGACCGGATCCAAACCACCAGTAAGAAAAAACTGGTTTGGATCGTTGGGTTAATCACTTTTTTTCTTTCGGCCGTTCTTGACAATCTTACTACAGCAATCGTCATGGTGTCGTTGTTGCGAAAGATTATTCCTTTGCAAAAGGAGAGGTTGCTTTATGCCGGGCTGGTGGTTATTGCCGCCAATGCCGGGGGCGCCTGGTCGCCCATTGGCGATGTAACTACTACCATGCTCTGGATAGGGGGACAGATAACTACGCTGAATATTATTCTCAAAACCTTTCTGGCCAGCTTTACCTGTCTGACTATTCCGGCATTGCTTATCAGTTTTCAGGTAAAGGGCAGAATCGAAAAAGAGTTTACAAAAAAAGAAGTATCGGACTCTACGGCAAAAGAAAGGAGCGTCGTTTTTTTTATAGGGATAGGAGCTTTATTGTTTGTTCCTGTCTTCAAAACAATAACTCACCTTCCTCCATACATGGGGATACTTTTCGGGCTGGGTATTATGTGGATAGTGACAGAGCTCATTCACAGCGGAAAAGATGAGGAGGAAAAGGGAATACTTTCGGTAAATCATGCCTTGCGGAAAATCGATTCGGCCAGCATCTTATTTTTTCTTGGCATACTGGTAAGTGTGGCCGCGCTGGAGGCTACTTATGTTCTGCACGATGTGGCCGCATGGCTGGATAAAACAGTAGGCGACATCCGTCTTATCACCATCTGCATCGGTTTGCTGTCGGCAGTAGTAGATAATGTGCCGCTGGTGGCGGCGGCCCAGGGTATGTATAGCCTGGAGCAATACCCTACCGATCATTACTTCTGGGAATTTATGGCTTACTGTGCGGGAACAGGGGGCAGTTGTCTTATTATTGGATCGGCTGCGGGTGTAGCAGCAATGGGAATGGAGAAAATTGAATTCTTCTGGTATCTGAAAAAAATTGCCTGGATGGCTCTGTTGGGTTATCTGGCGGGTGCGGGGGTATTTATAGTACAGCAGTTGCTGTTTCATACATAATCTTTACAAGTCTTCGTACTGGTAAAGGGGGTCGATCTTTGTTCCTGCCTTCATTTCAAATACAGGCTTGATGATTCCGTCTGATAACCTGTATACCCAGCCGTGCAGGTCGGGGCGCTGCTCATTCTTCCAGGCCCGCTGAATGGCAGTTGTTTTTGCAAGGTTATACAATTGTTCTTTTACATTAAGTTCTACCAGTCGGTCGGCCCGTTTTTCTTCATTGCCGATATTATCGAGTTCGGTTTTGTAAAGGCGATATACATCTTTGATATTGCGCAGCCACATATTAAGTACGTCCTTAAAATCGGTCTGGGTCATAGCGGCTTTTACACCACCGCAGCCGTAATGCCCGCAAACAATTACATGCTTTACCTTCAGATGATTGACTGCGTAATCCAAAACGCTCAGCAGGTTTACATCGGTATTTACTACCAGGTTGGCTACGTTTCTGTGAATAAAAATCTCACCTGGTTCAGTCTGTGTTATTTCATTGGGCGGCACCCGGCTGTCGCTGCATCCTATCCAGAGAAATTCGGGAGTCTGTACGTTTAACAGACGCTTAAAAAAATCCGGATCTTCGGTTATTTTTTTTGAAGCCCATAATTTATTATCGGCAAGAAGTACTTCGTATGGTTTCATATTTCAAAATTAAGTAAACAGAGAGGCTAGCACATTTAAAAAAAGAAGACCGTACGTCTTCTTTTTTTAATCATTTTCCTGAGAAAATCCGGATCAGTTGGTTGTATTTTTCTCGTATATAAATTCCACTTCTCCGGTTTCGACGCTGTACATTCCGGCGGCAATTCCGATTTTTCCCTGCTGCAGCATTTCCTGTATCAGGTCACTTCGTTTTGCTATTTCATCCACCTGCCGGAGTACATTTTCCCGGGCTACCTCTTCTACAAGCTGAGGATCCTCATCCGAAGTGTGAGATTGCCCCTTAACTTTATCAACAGAAGGTTGTATTTTTTTGAGTAACCCTGTCAGGTTTCCCATTTGTACTCCGCTGCAGGCTCCTTTTATTGCACCGCATTTGGAATGCCCTAGCACCACGATCAGTTTTGAGCCGGCTACCTTACAGGCAAACTCCATGCTGCCAAGAATGTCTTCATTAACCACATTGCCTGCAATTCTGATACTGAAGATGTCGCCCAGCCCCTGGTCGAATATCAACTCTGCAGAAGTACGGCTGTCAATACAACTTAGTATTACGGCAAAAGGCCATTGCCCTTCCCGGGTTTCGTTTACCTGTTCCAGCAGGTTGCGATTGAATTTTAAATTGTTCACAAAGCGGTGATTGCCTTCTTTCAGAAATTGAAGCGCCATCTTTGGTGTTACTGTTGCCTGACTCTCTTTATTGTGGGTTCTCATATTTGCGTTTTTGGGGTTAATGAATGTTTAATTCTTTTAACAACTCATAGTGGGGACGGGCGGGTTTATCAATCACGGCTATTGGCGCGGGTTGCTCAATAAACGTGTGGTCGGAATTGGAGATGTTGTATTCTTGTTTAAATCCGGTAAGTATCAGCCTGATGCCTTTTTCGGGTACTATTATTTTTTCAAACTCTTTAATGATCTCGATAACATCATAATCAATATAAGCGGTTCTGGAGGCGTCTATGATGACAGTGCTTTTTTCCGGAATGGCCTCCAATGTGAGCCGGATGCTGGCTTTATTCAAAAAAGATACTTCCTGCGCCAGTTCAATCCTGATCAGATCTCCTTCATGATATTTTTCACGACGAAAATAATAAGGGCTTTTCAGGTTGCCCCTGAGAATGAAAAAAATACTTACAGCCAGCCCAATGCTTACGCCAATCAGCAGATCGGTAAACACAATAGCTATTACGGTAGTGATAAATGGAACCCACTGGTATTTTCCTTTTGAAAACATTTCGCGAAATACCGAAAGTTTGCAAAGCTTGTATCCGGTCATGATAAGAACTGCTGCCAGGGTAGCCAAAGGTATTTTATTAAGCAGGCCCGGGATGAATGCTGTACACAACAGCAGAAAAGCGCCATGAAGAATGGTAGATAACTTTGTTTTTCCTCCTGCGTTTATATTTGCTGTTGAGCGAACAATTACCGAGGTGATGGGAAGGCCGCCCAAAATTCCGCTGATGATATTGCCCACACCCTGCGCTTTTAATTCCCTGTTGGTGGGAGTTACTCTTTTCAGCGGATCCAGCTTGTCGGTAGCTTCAATAGTAAGTAAGGTTTCGATAGAGGCAACTATGGCCAGTGTAACACCAATAATCCAAACGTCCTTATTGCCCACCGAAGAAAAATCAGGGAGCATAAACTGGCTGAAAAAACTTTGTAGATCGCTTGCCACAGGAAGGTTTACAAGATGTTCATTTCTTACCGCCAGCAAAGCATTTCCGTTTATTTTAAAAACTTCGTTCAATAATATTCCCGTAATAACGGCCACCAGAGGGGCGGGAAAGAGCTTCACTTTTTTAATTTTTGGCCAAAAAATCAGTATAAGTACTGATACAATGGCGATGATTGTGGCGCCCGGGTGAATGTAATTAATGCTGTTGATAATTGCGGAAAAAGTATTATCCCCGTCCAGTTGTATAAAGGCGATATCACCCTCCGAATTTTTGTCGTAACCAAAGGCATGAGGTATTTGCTTCAGGATGATGATGATTCCGATGGCGGTAAGCAAACCCTTGATGACATTACCGGGAAAATAATAGGCTACTGTTCCAGCTTTCAGAAAGCCGAGAAGCAGTTGTATGCCTCCTGCAATAACAACCGACAAAAGAAAAACATCAAAAGCCCCCAGTTTTGTGATGCCGGCCAGAACAATTGCAGTAAGGCCCGCCGCAGGACCGCTTACGCTCAGATGTGATTTACTTAATGTGCCAATGACAAGACCACCGACAATACCGGCAATCATTCCGGAATATAAGGGTGCACCGGATGCAAGGGCAATGCCCAGGCAAAGAGGCACAGCAATGAGGAACACCACTATTGATGCCGGCAGGTCATTTTTCAGGTATTTGAAAAGGGGGTATGATCGTTGAGTCATAGCAGATGATTTTTATAGCTGGAAACAAATAAATGCGGGGTATTAATGAAACCCATTGTTGCCCGTTTAGTAAAAACGGCAATACAATCTTAGTAATTCAGCAATTAAAGCTCCGGAGGGGGTGATAACAGTTCACCATGAAAGGCTGTATACAAACCGGCAACCTGCCGGGTACAGTAGTTAACAGTGCCGGTATTACCGGTAGTTTGAAATACATAATCATGAAAAAATATCGAAAGGCCACTTTTACCCGATTCGTTCTTTTCTTCTGAGCTTTTTGAAAAAGGATTGTGCGTTTCTTCTTCGGGTGGTATGCCTGCCAGCCGGATATTCTCCTTTGCCAGTTCCTTCTGCTGTTTGAAAACGAAAGGAACGCTGACGGTAAGCCAGACCATTGCCAGCATCAGCGCTGTAGCCACCGCTTTCATTTTCAGACTTATTTGGGTGTTTTTCTTCATTTGAAGCTTACGAAGATACTAAGAACAGTTGACTGGAAAATAAGTTTACACAGATTTTACATATATTATTAATTAGCCGTTTGTTTTATTACCGTCAGTCCTTAATCTCCGCAGAACTCTCTGGTAAATAATCAAATTCATTTTTGAGTGCATACCAGCCAAAAATCATCAGGCCGATGGCAATGGGGGTGAAGATGGAAATGATAATAATCCAGATGACGGGGTTGTTGATGTCTTTTTTTCCTGCCGGATCAATATTTTGTACAGCGCCATAAACGAGAAAAAAAATAAATGCCGGGCCCAGCAGGAGCCAGATGATACCGAGATATTTTTTGATTGTGTTCATAAAAGAATTGTACATTTTTAAAATTGGGCAGCTGCCTAATTTTCATTTTTAGTTACTAATCCGCTACATTCTTGTCAATTTTATTGGTGAGATAAATACTTCCGATTACAAAACACAAAGCCGCCACGCCTATCGGATACCACAGGCCTACCAGCGGGTCTTTGGTAAACGTTGATGTCAGTAATAATCCAATAAAAGGCACCAAACCGCCAAACACACCATTGCCGATATGATAAGGGAGGCTCATACTCGTATACCTGATTTTGGTTGGAAACATTTCTACCAAAAATGCAGCGATGGGACCATAAACCATGGTGACCAATAGTATCATTACAAAAACAAGGAAAACAAATTTCCAGTAATATGGAATTGAAAGATGCTTATTTGAATAAACAATATGATGTTCGTTGCCTTCTTTTTTTGCTGTTGTGGTGTGTGTAGCCGTAACGGCTGCGCCATTGCCAAAAACAAATCGTGAAGTCGTGACGCTTACAGAATCATTTAATCTTATTTTCTCTTCTTTTACGGGAGGTATGCCGGTACTTCCGGCATATATACTTTTAACGGGCACATCTGAATCGGCTAAAAAGGTTTTAAATATCGGCCTGTACAAAATCACCCCCAGCAGCATCCCTGCCATCATAATCCATTTTCTTCCGATTTTATCGCTCAGCCAGCCAAAAAATAAAAAGAAGGGTGTGGCAAAAGCAATAGCCCAAAGCATGATCGTACGGCTTTGCTCAAATTCAATATTGCATTTTGTTTCCAGAAAATTCTGGGCATAAAACTGTCCGGTGTACCAGATTACGCCCTGCCCCATTACTGCGCCAAACAGTGCCAGCAATACCATTTTGAAGTTTGATTTGTGAGAAAAACTTTCTTTCAGGGGATTTACCGATGTTTTGCCCTCCGTTTTCAGTTTGGCAAACAAAGGGCTTTCTTTCATCTTGAGCCGTATATAAACAGAAACTCCAACTAGCAAAATGGAAATCCAGAAAGGATAACGCCAACCGCCCCATTCCGCGTTGAATTGTTCATCGGGCATATTCAGTTTTACAAGCATGATGACCGCCAGCGCCACAAACAAACCTACTGTTGCCGTTGTCTGAATCCAGGAAGTATAAACCCCCCGCTTTCCTGCAGGCGCATGCTCGGCTACATAGGTAGCGGCCCCTCCGTATTCTCCGCCGAGAGCAAGACCCTGAAGGAGTCTTAATAACAAAACCAGCACCGGCGCTGCAATACCAATGGTTTTATAACCGGGAACCAGGCCTATTAAAAATGTGGAACCGCCCATTAATACCAGGGTTAGCAGAAATGTATATTTTCTTCCTACCAGATCACCCAGTCTTCCAAATACCAACGCCCCGAAAGGGCGCACAATAAACCCGGCGGCAAAAATGGCAAGTGTGGAGAGTAAAGCCGCTGTAGGATTGCCTTCGGGAAAAAACTGGGTGCTGATGGTTTTGGCCAGCATGCCAAAAATGTAAAAATCGTACCATTCGATCATGGTACCTACAGAAGAAGCCGCAATTATTTTACCAATATCCGTTGGTTTGTTATTCATGCATTTAAAATACGAATTGATTTTATGCTATGCATAAATTTTTTGTATTCGTACATTTAGCCTGGGAAAATAAATGTAAAACGATTGAGCATGTCATATCCTTTCCAGATCAGATCAATGGATCAATACGAGATGGCTTACCGTGTAAGCATTCACCAGCCGGAACAGTTTTGGGCTAACGTGGCAAGTCATTTTAAGTGGAGAAAAAAGTGGGATAAAGTGCTGGAGTGGAATTTTAGCGAGCCAATGGTGAAATGGTTTCAGGGAGCCAGGCTGAATATTACCGAAAACTGTATTGACAGGCATCTGGAAACCATGGGCGAAAAACCAGCTATCATCTGGGAGCCCAACCACCCGGATGAAAGAGTAAGGGTAGTTACTTACAACCGCCTGCACAAAAGAGTGTGCCAGGTGGCGCAGATGCTGAAGAACAACGGCGTAAAGAAAGGCGACCGGGTTTGTATTTATATGGGCATGATTCCAGAACTGGTCTATGCCGTGCTGGGCTGTGCCCGGATAGGTGCTATACATAGTGTGATCTTTGGCGGGTTTTCGGCGCAAAGCATTGCCGACCGGCTGGAGGATGCACAGGCTGAGTACATTATTACCTGCGATGGTGCTTTTCGTGGCGGTAAAGATATTGCGCTGAAAAATGTAATTGATGACGCACTGATCGGCAACAAAAAAGTAAAGCGGGTAATCGTATGCACCAGAACAAGAACACCTGTGTCGATGATTAAGGGGAGAGATGTATGGTGGGAAGATGAAATGGAAATTGCCGAAGAGCAGGTGGAAAAAAACGGGATAGTGAGCTTTCCTGCAGAGGAGATGGATGCAGAAGATCCGCTCTTTATTTTATACACATCAGGTTCTACAGGTAAACCCAAAGGCGTAGTACATACCAGTGGCGGCTATATGGTATGGACGACATACACATTTGTCAACGTATTTCAGTATAAACCCGGGCAGGTTCATTTCTGCACTGCCGATATCGGATGGATCACCGGACACAGCTACATTATATATGGCCCGCTGTGCGCCGGCGGCACCTCGCTGATGTTTGAAGGTATTCCCACCTGGCCCGATGCCGGAAGATTTTGGGATATTGTAGACAAGCATAAAGTAAATATTCTTTATACAGCGCCTACTGCCATCCGCAGCCTGATGGGTTTTGGATTAGATCCTTTAAAAGGGAAAGATCTTTCTTCACTGAATGTGCTGGGCACTGTGGGCGAACCCATCAATGAAGAAGCCTGGCATTGGTATGATGAAAATGTTGGAAGAAAAAAGTGCCCCATTGTAGATACCTGGTGGCAAACGGAAACCGGCGGCATTCTGATTTCCAATCTGGCCGGCATCACTCCGGCAAAACCCGCATGGGCTACATTGCCGTTGCCGGGAGTGCAGCCCGTACTGATTGATGAAAAAGGCGAAGAAGTGAAAGAGAAAGATGATCAGGGTATGTACAAGGGAAATCTTTGCATCAGGGCGCCGTGGCCTTCCATTATCCGAACTACGTATGGCGATCACGAACGGTGCCGCAAAAATTATTTTGCTGCCTATGAAAATTTATATTTCACCGGCGACGGGGCGCTAAGGGATGAAAACGGATTTTATCGTATTACCGGCCGTGTGGATGATGTACTGAATGTAAGCGGTCACCGTATCGGCACAGCCGAAGTAGAAAACGCCATTAATATGCATGCCGGCGTAGTGGAAAGCGCCGTAGTGGGCTACCCGCACGATATAAAAGGCCAAGGCATTTATGCCTTTGTTATTTACAACGGCCAGCATGGCGATGAAAACTCAAGAAGACAGGATATTCTGCAAACCGTCTCCAGAGTGATTGGCCCTATCGCTAAGCCGGATAAAATTCAGTTTGTAAGCGGATTACCCAAAACAAGAAGCGGAAAAATTATGAGAAGAATACTTCGCAAGATTGCCGAGGGGGAAACAGAAAATCTTGGCGATACCACAACCTTGCTCGATCCTGCAGTAGTGGATGAAATAAAGAAAGGAAGGATTTAAACTCAATCATCCGGCAATGGCCGCTTTATTTATCCTGTTTTTCTTCCTCGAAGCGTATACTGCCTTTTTAGCGGTTTATATCCTTATCCAGCTATTGAAAAAGAAAAAATTACCCTGGCGGATTTTGCTGGCAGAGTTTATCTGCCTGGTTGCTGTTTTTTATTGTAAATATCTGGTGGGCCGGCACGACCTCATTTTTACCGGCAACTATACGAATGACCCTGAACACTGGGAGTCAGGGCTTGCCAATTTGATGACTTACACACTTAATTTATTTATTTTAATTATGATTTTTATTGTTGTTCAGATTTTGTTTTGGGTATTATTTTTCCGCAAAACCCGGAAGCTGAATGATCCCGGCCTGTTCAGCAAGGAGAAGCTTGATAATTTTCTGAATAAAGACGAATCAGCTATTTCATAAACGGGATCCTGGGCAAAAAGTTTTTTACCCCTGTACTCCGTATTAATTCATTCTAAAAACTATTTTTGAAAATTGAGCCTCTATTGTGTACCTATGCGCCGCTTATGCCCCGAATCGTTAAAAAATCAGCAGGAAGAAAAATAGTTGTCTGGATATTCAGAGTTCTTGTTTTTCAGTTATTGCTTATCAATATCAGCTCCGCTTTTCATGCGTATCGGTTTACTCACTTTTATGCTGATGAAGCTTTGCGTGATCAGCAGGCTTCTTCCGGCACCATTTTTTTAAGAACATGGCGGCTGATTGTGGGGAAAAAATACCCCCGGTCGCCTGTCATTTATACACCCAACGTAGCCTACGATTCGGTTCACTTTACACTTAAGAACGGGGTAAAAATAAACGGCTGGTATATAAAAGCAGACTCGGCAATCGGAACCGTTATCATGATTCATGGGCTTGGCTCCAATAAAGGCCATCCGTTGAACGAGGCATCGGAGTTCAGAGCTCTTGGATATAATACATTGCTAATCGATCTGAGGGCCCATGGCACCAGCGAAGGCGAAGCATTTTCTCTGGGATATAAAGAATCTGAAGAAGTAAAACTGGCCTATGATTATATTAGCTCAAAAGGCGAGAAAACTATTTTATTGTGGGGCATGTCGATGGGTGCAGTGGTAATAGCAAAGGCCGTGTATGATTACGATCTGAAACCTTCAAAAGTCATTTTCGAAATGCCGTTTGCTTCGCTGAATCACCATTTACGCAGCAGGGCCCGGATGCTGGGATTTGAGGCTGCAGAAAAACCATTTGGTTTTTTTGTAACCTTCTGGGCAGGACTTGAGCAGGGTTACTGGGGGTTCAGGCATCAAACTACAAATTATGTAACCCGGCTGGAGTGTCCGGTACTGCTTCAATGGGGTGCGCAGGATCAGTATGTAAAAGAGAAAGAAATAAAAGAGGTGTTCGCAAAGATCGGTTCAGAAAAAAAGAAACTGGTTGTTTACGAAAACTCGGGTCATGTACCCCTTTGCTGGTCAGAAAACGAAAAATGGCAGAAAGAAGTTACTGCATTTCTGCAGCAATGATTTTACTTTCTGATGGTAACTTTTGTTCCTACGGGAATGTATTCGTAAAATTCTTCCACGTCTTCATTTTTCATTGAGATGCACCCCAGCGTCCAGTTTCTGTACTGGTCGATCTGGTAATCTTCATTGGGCCAGGTGCCGTGAATGCCAATACCGCCACCGATGCGGGCACCGGCAGGAATTTCACCTTTTTCTTTTCTGCGTTTAAACTTCTCCCAGCTTTCCTTATTCGGATAATCGATAGCAAGAAAGCGGTGCCATTTATCATGAATTCGTTTTGACACTATTTTGAAATTTCCTTCGGGGGTATTGCGGTCGCCTTCCATTTTTTTATCGGCCAGAGTTTTATTTCCAAAAACTACGGGATAGCTGGCATACCAGCCTTTGTCATCATACACTTTCAGTTCGTAATCCGATTTATCGATGATAACATAAACCACACCAACCGGCTCCGTGGATTTCTTTTTTGAAGCGGGCAACTTCTTTACTGACGACAGGGGGCCAAAAGCAGATATGAATAAACTGCTTACAATAAAAACGCTGATAATAATCAGTGGGGATTTCATACAACTGTTCTTCCGTCCGGAATGTTCAAACGTAATGCCATATTTTATTATTATACTGATGCGCTGTGTTTTAACGAGGTGTTTGCAAAACAAAAAAAATTCTGTTAACAGATCAACAGAATTTATACTCTTGTTTATCAGAAACGGGATAGGAAAATTCCACCAATGAACACAGTCAATATTCGAAAGTGTTTTTCTCAGTAAAATACTTTCGGCTCCAGTTTTTTTGCCTGGCTGATCATATCGTGTAATGATTCGACGGAGGGCACTTTGCCGGCGAGGCCGAATTGCTCGTTTACGGCTATCATCTTTGCATGAAGATTTTCGGCATTGCGCTGGGCAAATTCTTTAACCGTATTTACACCGGAGGCTTCCAGCAGTTCCGAAAATTGTCCCGCCACGCCGTGTATCCGCATCAAATCAGCATGATTCACCCAGGTTAACACCAGCGATTCGGGAATTTCACTCTTTTCTGCAATGGTTTTCCGGCCGCTTTTGGTTCCGGCTTTTTCAAGAAGATCGTCAGTGGTTTCAATGCCCAGCTTTAAAAGACGCTCACTGTAGGCAGAACCAATACCCTCAATATCTTCAATTCTGTAGCCCATGTTTTTTTATTTTGTGAATGAGCTAAAGATATGAATTCATATTCTTGTAAAGAAAAAAACCGGCGGTAGAAACCGCCGGCGCTGTTCATGAGAAAGCCCACATTTGCTAAATTCTTACCAGTTGCTTAACCGGAAACCAACCGTATAGGGCGTCATATCAAGGCCCTTTTCCCACATATTATCCGGCGAGTAGCTGCCATACAGCTTAACCGGACCCAGCAACAATTCGCCTACGTAAGAAAGCTTCCACCGGTTGAGATCAAAGTCATCCTTTACTTTTTCTTTGTTAACGTTTTCTTTGGTTTTATATCTTGCCGAATATAAAAATCCGCCGCTAACGCCGGCACTGAAACCAAAACCATTTTTTCGGTCGGGGGAAAAGTTGAAATTCAGCATCAGCGGTACCGTTAAATAATCAGCGGCGAGTTTTACTTTTTTAAATTCTGTTGTGCCCGAAGAAATAAACGTCGGATTTTTCTGGAATACAATATTGTCATTGTCGAAGTGATAATTGTTCAGTTCAAGGCCCATTCCATATTTAAGGTTTACCACCCGTTCGATAATGCTTAACCGCTGCATAAAAAACCAGATATTGACGTTTCTGGATTTGCCGGCACGCAATTTCAGATGGTCTTTTCCTGTTCCTGATTCTACAAAACCCGAAGCTGCCGCAGCGCCATAATCAGAATTGTCGGTATAGTTAGAAAATCCAAGATCAACGATCCACCAGTTGGTGCTTACTTTTCCTGTATTCTCACGGTTTCTGCGGGGAATTCTGATTTCTCTGTTGTTGTTGTTTTCTTCGCTGTTATTTCCCGGTTTTCGGATGATGATCATGCCGCCAAGGCGGATGGTATCGTTTTTTCCGGTAGTATCTGTCTGGGTAAATCCGGTCATTGCCATGCATGTCATCATGCAAAGAGTAAATATCCTTTTCATTGTTATAGTTTAAAATTTATTTGAGGTTTATTGCAAAGCTGCCGATGAGGAGTTTATTGTCACTTGTGGTTGCATCAATGTTGGTAGTGCGTTCAAAAAACCGGGTGGCTTTCCGGAACAGGCCACGGGATTTTTTGTTTCCGTCATCATCGGCGGCATTTATAATATTCAACGCATAAGAAGGCTTGGCGGTTACAAGGCTGTTGTTAAAATCGGTTAAAAGCGCCGGCTCCGTTTTTGCATTTGTTTCTAGAGGCAGTATTTCAGTGGTTATTTTTTCAACACGCCGGGTGGGTGATAACGTATTTTCAGATGGCAGCGGGTGACTTTCCCTGGCAACCAGCAGGGGAGCTTCTTCACTTTTATTATTGCCTTTTTCTGTATTTGCCTTTTTTGCTGCGTATTCTGATTTTTTATTGTTTACAATCTTTTCTTCCGGCGAATGATGAGGGGTGCCTTTTTGCTGATCGATGACATCGTGTTTTCCGGTTTTTTCATCACTGCTTGGCGGAGTTACGGTTTGGCCCGCCTGTTGCTCAACGCCGGCAAGTGATTCGAAACCGCCGGAATGTTTCTGATTCAGCAACAGCAGGGCTGTAATTCCAATAGCGAGTATAACAACTGCTGCCGCCGCTATTCTTATCCACCGCATCGTGGCTACTCTTTCTTTTCTATATAATGAATCTTTGTCCGGGAAAGTGATTTCTGCTTCCGGCTGAAGTTTTGTGTTCAGATAAAGTTCAAGCTCTTTTCTGACCAGCGGATTGTTTTCTGCAAACAACTCGGTTTCTTTTCTTTGCTTTTCCGTCAGTTCATTATCGGCATAAAGAATCAGGTAGTCTTCGTAGTTGGAAAGATTAATGGGGGATGATCCGGCGGTGGTTCTGTATAGATGATCTTTTTGGCCAAAGATAATGTTGTTATCGGGAGTCAGTTTTAGCTGTTGCAGCATTTCAAACTCTTCTTGCAGATCGGGATTTTGGCTTACGAAAAGCTCGACCGATTTCCTTTGTTCAGGAGTCAGTTCATTGTCGGTGTACAACAGAAAAAACTCTTCGTAATTATGGCGGTCAATCATCATTGGCTGTATTGTTTAAATAACATTTTCCATGCTCACCAGATAGTTTTTCAGCTGAATGCGGGCCCGGTGCAGATAGACTTTTACCTGGCTTTCGCTAAGGCCCGTAATTTGTCCGATTTCATCGTAGCTGTATCCTTCATAGTCTTTCAGCAGTACCAGCGATTTTTGTGTTTCGCTCAGACGGTTCAGCGCTTCATTCAATACTTTTTTAATATTGCTTGCCGGCCGGTCCTGCGTTTTTGCATTTTCATGAAATTCGTCTTTCAACTGGACTCGCTTCACTTTTCTTATATGGTCTATCATTTGACGATAAGCTACGGTAAATAAATACGATTTGCTTTTTTCCGCATCAATTTCGGCCCGGTGTATCCATATTTTTTCAAAAGCAGATTGAACTACATCCCGGGCATCTTCTTCGTGTCTGAGGTTTTTCAGGATAAAGCGATACACATTGTCAGCATATGTGGTTACACATTCGTTATACTCCCTTTCAGTCATAAACAGCCGGATAGAAAATCAAAGTTAATTTGTATTTACACTCTATAGTAATACGCATATTCAGCAGATTTGTTACACCTGCCGGTAAATTATAAATGACTAATATTCAGCTACTCGAAGCCAAGGGAAGAAAAAAAACGATGTGGAAGACTTTCGAGGATTGTTTCGCCGGATGGAGCCGCGTTTTTTTGTTTTTTACAGCAGTCTTCCATTGTTTCGGTACATTTTTGACCTTTAGCTGATTTATTTGCGGAACTCAGTACTGCAAGCAAAGCCAGAAAAACCAATAAAACAAGGCCTGTTCGTAATATATTCTTCTTAAACATTTGGGTTTGGTTTCGTCTGTTTGACGAAAGTACTTTTCAAAATGTTACAACTAAATTAAATTTTCTTCATATTGTCGGCTGTACTTCAAAACGGGACTTTTGTACCAATTAGCAAAAGAGGCTGAATTTTTTGAGGAAGGCTATATTTGCCGGATAAATAACAAGATATGAATGAGAAATTTGTGAAAAGAATAGCCGGAGAAATCGAGGAGATCAAATCGTCAGGCCTATATAAAACCGAACGGGTCATTGGCAGTCCGCAGGGAGCGGAAATACAGGTGGGGGGTAAGATTGTGCTTAATTTTTGTGCCAACAATTATCTCGGGCTTTCATCTCATCCCAAAGTGATAGAGGCTGCTCATAAAGCCATTGACTCCAGGGGATATGGCATGAGCAGTGTACGGTTTATTTGCGGTACGCAGGATATTCATAAAGAACTTGAAAAAAAATTATCTGATTTTCTCGGAACGGAAGACACAATTTTGTATGCTGCGGCATTTGATGCCAACGGCGGTGTGTTTGAACCTTTGTTTAATGATCAGGACGCTATTATCTCTGATGCCTTAAATCATGCTTCGATCATCGACGGAGTTCGTCTTTGCAAGGCGCAGCGCCTGCGGTACGAGCACAATAATATGGAAGACCTGGAAGCTAAATTAAAAGAAGCTGCTGCTGCCCGAAGCCGGATTATTGTTACGGATGGCTCTTTTAGCATGGATGGCACCATTGCCCAGCTGGACATAATCTGTAACCTTGCCGATAAATACGATGCAGTGGTAATGATTGATGAATGCCATTCTTCCGGTTTTTTGGGAAAAACAGGCCGGGGCACACATGAGTACCGCGGGGTGATGGGAAGAATTGACATCATTACCGGTACACTGGGCAAAGCGCTGGGCGGCGCTTCAGGAGGTTTTACTTCCGGGCGAAAAGAAGTTATTGATATGCTGCGCCAAAAATCAAGGCCCTATCTTTTCAGCAATACACTGGCTCCTTCCATAGTAGGCGGCTCCATTGCTGTGCTGGATATGCTTACCCAAACTACCGAACTCAGGGATAAGCTTGAATACAATACAAAATACTTCCGCAGCAAAATGACCGAAGCAGGCTTTGATATAAAACCCGGCGATCATCCCATTGTGCCTATTATGCTTTATGATGCTGTGCTGGCGCAAAACTTTGCTTCGCGGCTGCTGGAAGAAGGTATTTATGTAATTGGATTTTTTTATCCTGTAGTTCCCAAAGGTCAGGCACGAATAAGGGTGCAGTTAAGCGCAGCACATGAAAAAAGGCATTTGGACAAGGCCATAGCTGCCTTTGCCAAAATTGGTAAAGAATTAAATGTGCTGAAATAGGCTCCCGCAGGTCTTTTTTATTTAAAACGAAAGGTGCTAACTGTTTTCTCAAATAGCGGTAGCCATTTCTCTCTCGATCCTTTTCGGGCAGTGGCTGTTATTATGTAGGCTACTCCGGCTTTTTTTAGCAGATATACCCGAACATCAAAGCTATATAAGTTCATCGAATGGCTGTAATCTATCCAGTGTGCCGGCTCGCCGCTAATTGTAGTGCTCCCTTCGTTTTCTTCTTTGAAATTGTTTAGCATCCTGATCATACCTTTTCTGGAAAGCTCGGTATATTTTTCAAGATCCATCGACCCCACCCTTTCAGTTACAATATTTATGTTTTCACGAAAATCATCATCAACACCTTCTGTTGGAGACAGTAAGAATACAGTTTGCATCCCCATAGAAGAAGTATCTATTTTGCTCCATCCTTCGGGTACGTCAATGTCGAACTTACCGGTTCCGGCATTCATGGTTGGATTGTCTTCCGTTGATTTTTCCAATTCCTTTTTTTTACCCGTTGTCCCGTCGCCACAAGACAGAATAAAAAAACAAAATAAAACAAACCCGGAAAGTAAAATCAGCAGAGATCGCTTTCTCACAGCAGCAGTTTTTCTTTAATAGGGTTAATTCACTTTCAGATTCAGATTGCTGGCTGCCTGTTTCAGGGCTTCAAGCCCGGTCTTTTCGCCTTCAAGATGAACCAGCAGGCGGTCTGAAGCCGTGTACATCAGGCTGTATTCATCATTATTTTTTTTATATGACTCTACTGCTTTCTGGCCGTTGAAGTCTATTGTTTTTGAGTATCCGTCATCGTCTTCCTGCTGAAAATTCATCAGGCTCCAGAACCGAAGTGAATAAAGACCTGCACCCGCTTCGCCGGCACAATCAATTATGGATATTTTTAGTTCTTTATCATCATTGCCTTTGTAGGTGGCGTTGCAACTGCCTGTACCCATCATCGAATTGGCGCTGAAATTGGATCTTTTCATACCCATAAATTCTTCGGGAAGCATGGCTTTTAACTGGTCCAGCGACAGAGGGGTCAGCTTTTTCAGTTCTTCCATCTTTTTTTCCAGTTCGTTGGCAGCACTGGCAGTTTTGGGCATATCGGATACATCGATAGTGCCCGTTGTTTTACCATCTTCATCCTTGATGGTTATTGTGTTTTTCGATTTGCCCTTGCAGCTTGCGGCAATAAGCCCCGATAATAATATCAGAAAAAAAAGATTTCTCATAACGGTAAGTTTTTGAAGGGGTTAATCTAATTAGTTGATAATAAAATGGTTTAAAGGCAGAAAAATATTCTGCCTAAAGATAATGCTAAAAATCTTTCAAAAAGCTATGACTTATACTATCTGAATATTATTTTCGTTATCCCTCTGATGGACCAACTCTACAGATCCTTCCTTTGAATTTACCGGATTAGTTCACCCAGAAAATCAGTTAATGAAAAAGTTATTATTCGTCCTTGTGACGGGATCGGTGTTGGTTTTACTGCTATCTTCCTGCGCGGCCACCAAAAGAGATTGTAACGGAGTAAAGCATTATAAGCTTAAAAACGGAATCTATCTTTAAAAAATGGGTGTGGCGGTTTGGAGCGGGCAATATCTTCGGGTATTGCTTTTTTATTTTCAACAGATAAGCCCTGCTTTTCCTGCTTCCGTCTTTACCTTTGTTTCCAAAAAATTTTTTGAGGTTTATGGCAGGAGTTTTCAAAGGTGTTGCCTTAATACTAATCGTTTTTTCCGTAACCGGCTGCAGAATCAGCGCTATAAAAACAGATAACTCACTTGAAAAATATTTTAAAGAAAACGGAGTGACGGGTTGTTTTGCGCTGTTTAATAATGGCACGGGCAAAATAACGGTTTACAACCGCGATCGTTATTTCGACAGTACCTATTTGCCGGCTTCTACATTTAAAATCGTTAATACCCTGATAGGACTTCAGACGGGTGTTATCAGCAGCGATACCATGCTTATAAAATGGGATGGGGTTAAAAGGCCTTTTGAGTCATGGAATAAAGATCTTACCATGACTGAAGCCTTCCGGGTATCATCGGTACCATACTATCAGGAAGTAGCCCGAAGAATTGGGAGAGACACCATGCAGTTTTGGCTCGACAGTATGGGGTATGCTCAAAAACACGGAAGAACGGAACTAAAGGGAGCTATTGATTCTTTCTGGCTGAACGGAGAGCTAAAAGTGACACCGGATGAACAACTGGGCATGATTAAAATGCTTTATTTCAAACAACTTCCTTTTTTTCCTGTGCACCAGGAAACGGTAAAAAGCCTAATGCTTGCAGAAGATAAACCGAACTATCGGTTAAGCTATAAAACCGGATGGGGTTTTTGGGAGCCGAAAGAAAAAAGGCATATTGGCTGGGTACTGGGCTGGATCGAAGAAAATAATCATCCCTATTTTTTTGTACTGAATATTGAATCCTTCAAAGAAAATTTTGATATGGCTGGCGTGCGGCAGAAAATACTGAAGGATATTCTGAAACACCTCGGATTTTTTGAAGGAAAAATGTGACACAAAACAAGTTTTGAGTTCTCTCTGCGTTCTAGCATAATACTTGTATATAAACCCCAAAAAATTGGGTCTTCACTTTCAATATGAAAACGGATGGTGGCTGCTGCTGGCCATACCTGTGATGGCCGTTCTCTTCTTTACTTATAGCCGCTGGAAGAAGCGAGCGGCTATAAAGGCCGGCGATCCCAGACTGGTAGCGGAGCTTACCAAAGAATCTTCCTCGCTGTTATTCGTGATTAAGTTTTTATTACCCGCATTGGCTTTTGCAGCAGGTGTTTTTGCACTAATGAATTTGCGAAAACCAGGCGGTTCCACGGCCGGCACAAGAAAAGGAATTGATGTGGTGATTGCGCTGGATGTAAGTAAGAGTATGTGGGCTGCTGATGTACAGCCTTCACGGCTTGAGCAGGCCAGACACACCATTAATCTGCTTATTGATTCAATGCCGGAAAACAGAGTAGCGCTTGTTTTATTTGCCGGTAAAGCCTATCTGCAAATGCCGCTCACTACCGATCACAACGCCGCGAAATTATTTGTAGCCTCGGCCGGGCCAGAAATGATACCCCAACAGGGTACCGTGCTCAGCGATGCAATGGAAATGGCTGAGCGGGCATTTAATAATCAGGAACGCAAATTCAAATCCGTGGTTTTATTTTCCGATGGGGAAGATCATGAAACGTCAGCCATTAGTGTGGCAGGAGAATTGGCAGCTCAGGGTGTAATGATCAATACCATAGGAGTAGGAACTGCGTATGGCTCCATAATCAAAGAGCCGGCAGCACAAGAACCCAAAAAAGACGCTACCAGTAATGTGGTAATCTCAAAACTGAATGAGCAGATGCTGAAGGATATTGCCGCGGCTACCAATGGTATTTATTCGAAACTGGAAACACCGCAAAAAACGGTGCAGGCCATTACCGGCAAACTTTCAGGAATAGAAAGAGACTCCGTTCCCGATCTGTCGCTGGTGAACTTTACAACGTGGTATTTGTGGTTTGCGGTTCCGATGTTTTTTTTACTGGTCGGTGAGTTTTTTATTCCTGAACGACTGCCCGTGGGCAAGGCGCTAAAAAAAAGAACCCATGAAAAAGAGCAAAAGAATAATTAATCTTTCCGTTCTTGTTTTGGCTTTTTGCCGGCTGGCAGCACAAACAACGGATGATCTGATTTATTCCGGAAATGAGCAGTTCAGAAAAGAGCAGTTTGCGGCTGCAGAAGCACAATACAGAAAAGCGCTTCAGCAATCTTCGGCCAGCGCTGCAGCAAAGTACAATCTTGCCGTTTCTCTATACCGGCAGCAAAAAATGGATTCGTCTTTGGCAGGGTTTTCTTTTCTTACCTTACCGGATCAGGAAAAAGATACGCGGTCAAAAGCATTTTACAATATCGGCGTCATTTATTCAGAGCAGGATAAACTTGAGCAGAGTATTGAAGCGTATAAAAATGCGCTGCGCATTCATCCGGATGACCAGCAAGCCAGGGAAAATCTTCAGAAAGCGCTGCTGGAATGGAAGAAAAGAAACCCTCCTAAAAAAGAAGAAAAGAAAAAACCCAGACAACAACCGCCCAAACAACCTCCCCGTTCCAGACTGAATCCGAAACAAACGCAGCAAAAGCTGAAAGAACTGGAGGAAAAAGAAAAGCAGGCGCAGCGGCGTATAAACAAAAAAACGGAAGCCGCCGGTAATGTACTCCGCGACTGGTAACTTCACACCTCAATCTTTGTTAGTTTTGTATACTTTATCAACAACAAGGCTACGCTGATGCAATTTTACTGCGAATCACTGACAGAATATCGACGACTGAAAACAAGAGAAGTAAAAATAGGCGGCCTGTTGCTGGGAAATCCCGGCAGTATTCGGCCTCACCCCATTCGTATCCAAACGATGACTACAACCGATACCATGGATACCATTGCCACTGTAGAGCAAACAATCCGTTGTATTGAGGCCGGAGCAGAACTGGTGCGCATCACAGCACCGTCAAAAAAGGAAGCGGAAAATTTATTGAATATAAAAAAAGAACTACGCCGGCGGGGGTACAATACGCCGCTGGTAGCCGATATTCATTTTACACCCAATGCAGCAGAAATCGCAGCGCGGATTGTAGAGAAGGTAAGAATTAATCCGGGTAATTATGCAGACAAGAAGAAATTTGAACAAATTGAGTACAGCGATACTGAGTATGCCGCAGAAATAGAGCGGATCAGGGATCGCTTTGTTCCTTTGATCAATATTTGTAAAGAATATGGAACGGCCATGCGCATTGGTACCAATCATGGCTCGCTTAGCGACCGGATCATGAGCCGCTTTGGAGATACGCCAACGGGGATGGTAGAAAGCGCCATGGAGTTTTTACGAATTGCCCGGCAGGAAAGTTATCACAACATGGTGCTGAGTATGAAAGCCAGCAACCCCCAGGTGATGGTGCAGGCATACCGGTTGCTGGTAAAATCCATGCTCGAAGAATTTGGCGAGTGTTATCCATTGCATTTGGGCGTAACAGAAGCCGGCGATGGTGAAGATGGAAGAATAAAAAGCGCTGCCGGCATCGGCTCGTTGCTGGAAGACGGACTGGGGGATACCATTCGTGTTTCATTAACGGAAGATCCGGAATTGGAAATTCCGGTTTGTAAGGATTTGGTGAAAAGATACGGGCAGCAGCCATCCTCCGCCACGCATAAAAACCTTCCGGAACTGAACACTAAAATTTTTTACGATCCCTTTAATTACAAAAGAAGGGATACCTATGCCATCGGGAATATTGGCGGGTCAAATGTGCCTGTTGTAATTGCCGATCTGAGCAAGCTGGGAACGATTACACCGGAACATTTGCAGCGGGTAGGCTATAGTTATGATGCTGCAACCGATAAGTGGAATATTACCGATACGGCAGCCGATTATATTTTTACGGGAAACAAGCTGCCTGATTTCAGCCTGCCCGGCACATTGAAAGTGATTGTGTACCCGGAAGCATGGAAGCAGGCGGCCGATAAGACCAGCTGTTTTCCAATTTATCAGGACAGCGGTTTTGTAGAAGCCTCTGCAGTCAGCAGCGAACTGAATTTTGTTATGATTGATTGCTTCAACAACGGAGCGGATTCTTTTCAGTACCTTGATCAGTTGGCCAATGACGCTTCTGTTGTACTTTGCCTCAGCAGCACTAATAGGAATGCGATGCAGTCGGTACGCCGGATGTTTATCGAACTGATGCAGCGAAAAATCCATAATCCGGCAGTGCTTATTACAGACAGCGGCGGCCAAACTCCCGATGAACATCTTATTCATTATGCTGCCGAAACCGGCGCTCTTTTACTGGATGGTTTTGGCGACGGTATTTGTTTGGGACTGACATCCCCCGCTTATGAACAATTAAATGCAAAACAGCAAATACTGAGAGCATCCGGCAGAAATTATTTTCAAAGCTTAACACCCGAACAATTCTTAAACAATACCGCATTTGGAATACTGCAGGCTACGCGAACCCGCATTTCAAAAACGGAATATATCAGCTGCCCCAGCTGTGGTCGTACGCTTTTTGATCTGCAGGAAACCACTTCGAAAATACGCTCCGTAACAAACCACCTGAAAGGAGTTAAAATCGCCATTATGGGATGCATTGTGAACGGTCCCGGTGAAATGGCCGATGCAGATTTCGGATATGTGGGCAGCGGCCCCGGAAAAGTTACCTTGTATAAAGGAAAGGAAATAATGAAGCGGAATGTAAACAGTGAAGTGGCGGTCGAAGAACTCATTAATCTTCTTAAGGAAAACAATGCCTGGGTGGAGCCAGCCGGATAGAATGAAAAAATTGTTCCTTCTTTCTCTTTTTGCAGCTGCATTTATTTTTGATCTGGCGGCTGTTTATTTAATGCAGGATCAATGGCGGTATTTCTCCAAACCGCTGCTGATGCCCCTGCTGGCAGTTTTTTTTATCTCCGCACTTGCAGCGGTACCGTCAGCCCTTAAAAAATGGATCATCTTGGCTTTGCTCTTTTCCTGGTTCGGCGATGTTTTTCTTATGTTTGAAGCGAGGGATCCTGTTTTCTTTCTTTTGGGGTTAGTATCATTTCTGGCGGCTCATATCTTTTACATCCTTTTCTTTCATAAAGTAAAATCAAAAGAAAATACAGGTAATCGTAAGTGGTTACTTTTGCCCATAGTGGTTTATTACGTAATTCTTATTACTTTACTTTATCCCTCACTGGGAAACATGAAGGCAGCGGTACCGGTATACGGAATCGCTATCTGCTTTATGTTGCTGCTGGCGCTGCATATGTTATTTATTAAAAACAGAAAAGCCGGTAATTATATGGCGGGCGGCGCTGTATTGTTTGTAATTTCAGATTCGGTGCTGGCGGTTAATAAATTTTATGAGTCGTTTGAAATGGCGGGTCTCATTATTATGCTTACATACGGGCTTGCACAGTTTGTTTTAGCCTATGGAGCTTTCGTTTACATTAGGTCGGTAAATACACTTTAATTTTGATGCATGCTGCAAACCGATTTTCTGGTCATTGGTTCGGGAATAGCCGGACTTACCTATGCACTAAAGGTGGCCAATCACTTCCCCGACAGAAAAGTGCTGGTAATTACCAAGGCGGCGGCCGATGAAACCAATACCAAGTATGCGCAGGGCGGCATTGCCGTGGTGAATGATCTGGAAAACGACAGTTTTGAAAAACATATCGATGATACGTTGATTGCAGGAGACGGCTTGTGCAACCCTGCGGTAGTTGAGATGGTGGTAAAAGAAGGACCGGAGCGGGTAAAAGAAATTATTGAATGGGGCGCCCGGTTTGATAAAGAATCCGGGGGCGGCTACAAAAGAGGTAAGGAAGGAGGGCACTCCGAATCACGCATTCTGCATCATAAAGACATTACCGGGTGGGAAATGGAAAGGGCATTGCTGAATGCAGTGAGCCGGCAGAAGAATATCGAGATGATCAAACATTGTTTTGTTGTGGATATCCTCACGCAGCATCATCTGGGATATCTGGTTACCAAATCTACTCCCGATATTGAGTGTTACGGAGTATATGTACTTAATCTGAGTTCGAACAGAATTGAAAAGATTTTATCAAAAATCACTTTACTGGCTACCGGAGGCAATGGCCAGGTTTACCGCACTACTACCAACCCGGCAATTGCTACCGGCGATGGGGTGGCAATGGTATACCGGGCCAAAGGCAGGATTGAGAATATGGAATTCATTCAGTTTCATCCTACCGCTTTGTATGAACCGGGTGTAAGGGGGCAGGCCTTCCTTATCACCGAAGCGGTACGGGGCGATGGGGGCATTCTGCGAAATATCCACGGAGAAGCCTTTATGGCAAAATATGATGAAAGAAAAGATCTGGCGCCGAGAGATATTGTGGCAAGAGCCATCGACAGCGAAATGAAACGAACCGGTACCGAACACGTTTTTCTCGATTGTCGTCATTTTAAAAAAGAAAAATTTACAGAGCATTTTCCCAATATTTATCAAAAATGCCTGTCTGCAGGTATCGACATTACAAAAAACATGATACCGGTGGCGCCGGCAGCGCATTACAGCTGCGGCGGCATTAAAACCGATGAGTGGGGAAGAACGAGCATAAAAAACCTGTATGCCTGCGGCGAATGTGCCTCCACCGGTTTGCATGGCGCCAATCGCCTGGCCAGCAATTCGCTGCTGGAAGCTATGGTGTTTGCGCATCGCTGTTATCTTAATAGTATTGAATGCGTGGATTCTGTTAAGCCCAAAATGAATATACCCGACTGGAATGCAACAGGCACCACGGCTCCGTCCGAAATGATATTGATTACCCAAAGCCTGAAGGAAGTACAACTGGTGATGAGTGATTATGTGGGGATTGTTCGAAACGACATCCGGCTGTTGCGGGCCGCCCGGCGGCTGGATTTGTTGTGGGAGGAAACGGAGGAATTGTATAAATCTTCCGTTGTTTCGCCACAATTAATGGAATTGAGAAATCTGATAACAGTAGGATACCTGATCGTGAAGGGGGCCTCTTTTCGTAAAGAAAGCAGAGGACTGCATTACAATACCGATTATCCTTATAAGAGCAAACTGGTGCAGAACATCGTTTTGTAGACCTTTATCTTTGTGCATCATGTATTATGTTGTTTACGGTCTTCTCTGGCTGGTTTCCCTGCTGCCACTGCGTGCACTCTATCTTATTTCCGACGGTATTTATTTTTTGCTGTACCATATCTTCAAATACCGCAAAGCTGTAGTAATGCAAAACCTGCAGGCGGCCTTTCCGGAAAAAAGTGAAAAGGAAAGATTAGTCATCGCAAAAAAGTTTTATCGTAATCTGGCCGATTCATTTGTAGAAACGCTTAAAATGATATCGGCTTCGGATAAATTTATTTTGAAAAGATTTTCTGCAAACTGGAACACTCTTCATGCACTTAATAAAACAGAAAGGCCGGCACAGCTGCACCTGGGGCACAATTTCAACTGGGAATGGTTCAATATAGCTATGGCCAGAAATATTGGTTTTAATTTTTTAGTTGTGTACATGCCTGTTCGTAATAAAGTATTCGACAGGCTTCTTTACCGGTTGCGTTCACGCAGTGGCTCAAAATTGCTGAAGGCGACAACTATGACCGAAGATTTTTTGCCGTACAGAAATACAAAATACCTGCTGGCGCTGGCGGCCGACCAAAATCCGGGCCATCCGGCCAATGCCTGGTGGTTTCATTTTCTGGGACGACCCGCTCCCTTTGTGAAGGGCCCCGCCAAAAATGCTGTCCGAAATAACACTTCTGTAGTGTTTGCTTTTATTCGTAAACCGAAAAGGGGTTATTATGAAGCGGAGTTGTCGCTGGTTGCCGATCATTCGCAAACATTTTCGCAAGAAGAGTTGACCCGAAGGTTCGTACGGTTTATGGAAAAGGTTATCCGCCAAAATCCTGAAATGTGGCTGTGGAGCCACCGGCGATGGAAATGGCAATGGAAAGAAGAATATGGCGCGGTACTGGATTAAAATAACCTCTGCTCGCAGAAAAATCTTTCCGTTAATTACTTTTTCATTTACTTGTTTTTCTTTTTCAGTTGCAGGTAATCGAGAAAATAAATCACTTTTAAAGAGAGGTTGTTATTCTGGTCTGCCTCAATAGTATTTCCGAGGTTCCTGAAATAATTTCTTTCTACTTCGTTTACAAAATGCGCAATGGAATTCTTCCATACCACATTCAGAAAACTTCCGGGGGCAAACTGCCAGGTGTATACCATATCTATATTAAAGAAGTTCACATTTCTGTCGACGTTTAGATTAAAGGAAGAGTTGGGGGCCAGCTTGCCATCGGGCTGCAGGGTAAAGAACTCATTATTGTTTACTGAACTCAGGTAATGCCTTGCCCTGAAGGTGATCCCCATTTTATTGGTGAAGTTATACTTCATGCTCAGGATGTTTTCTACGGTACTTACTGTACGTTTTGCAAAGATGATTTCGCCGGCATTCTGCGACCAGGCATACCCCATGTTGTTGAACCGGGGCATCAGGCTGATGTTATGTGTAACCGAGAATTTGCTGTTGAAGCGGTAATTCTGGCGGAGAAAAAAATCAATGCCCAGCATATTGTAAAAATTGAAAAATTTTCTTGCGAACGCTTCTGCGCTGAACGAATATTTTTTTGCATAATTGCTCTCTACCCATCCGCCAAAAGCCAGGCTGCTGTTCCGGCGGAAGAACCAACCCTCCCAACGCGGCTCATAAAAATCATTCTGGCGCGGATTAAAGCCAACAAAAGATCCAAACCACCAAAGCTTCTTTGTTTGCACGTTCATATTAAAGTTGAAATTCGACTGCTGATACTTCTGTTCAATGGTGCCAATGGGGGAGAAGAGCTTGCTGAACCGGCCGTTTATATTAATGAAGATACGGTTGTACCAGCTTCTGGGTTCTATCCACCGGTAACCAAACCAGGCCCCATGATCAATAAAATTGTTGTTGGTAAAATAGCCCAGGTCGTTGCTGTTAAATTTTGCATCTGTAAGTTCCTGCCAGATATTAAAATTAAAACGGCCGCTGGTTTTACCAAAGTTCAGTTGCTGGCTGTATCCTGCTACTGTTTTTCCTGGCTGCTCCAGCCCCGCCAGGTTACTTACCGCTGCTTTTCCTCCTACATTCCAGGTATTTTTTTTATCGTTGAAGTTGAACAAAGCGGCTGTTACATTGGCATCGTAATCCGGACCGCTGCGCCAAACGTTGGTATTTATCAGAGAAACACTGGAATTGTTTTTCATCGTTTGATCCAGTACAAGAATGTTGTAATTGGTAAGCGGATCGGTTTGAAATTCTCTTTTTTCCTTCGTCACTTCGTTTTCAATGACAGCGTACTGCGCTTTTGTGATGGCGTTCAGCAGACCGATGCCCAACCCCTTTTGTGTTCTTCCGGATATCTTGGAAGCATTAATCAGTTTCGATTCGGACGGATTTTTTATCACCTGTTCATTTCCGTTTACAGCGCCATAAACATCGTACAGGTGTATAGGCTGGCCGCCAATTCTTCTGGAGTAAAAGAGATTGCCTTTACTGAAGAGTTCGGTTCCTTCGTTAAAAAAAGTTCTGTTTTCATTAAAGCGAACCTCAAAAGGCGTAAGGTTCAATACCTGGTTATCGCTTTGTACCTGTCCGAAATCCGGAATTAATGTGGCATCCAGTGTGAAGGCCTGATTGATTCCGTATTTGAGATCCAGACCACCGTTTACCTGGCTGGTCATATTTTTTTCACCGGCCTGATTCAGCGGATAATGATTGGCATACACAGAAAAGTAAGGCGAAAACTGCAGGCGGAGGGGCGGTTTTATATTGGTAATTCCCGTCCAGAAGCCTTCCTGCGTCAGAAAGCCGTTTATGGTAGGGTCAATCGGATTCCAGGTTACCTGTTGTTCTGTTTTTCTTCTGCGGCGGGTTACGTTTAGCCCCCAGTCCTGAATACCTTTTTTGCCGAACCGGATAGCAGCGTAAGGGATAAATAACTCGAAAGTCCAGCCGCTATCGGTTACTGCCACTCCGCTTTCCCATACGGCATTCCAGCTAAAGTCTTCGCCTCCGTTATCGCTGTCTGCGCCGGGGGGCGCCATCTTGGCGTCCCATTGTTCGCCCAGCGGGGTTACAAAATATTCAAAGCCGTTCAGGTTGTCTTTATAGGTATCGAATATGATGCCCACATAATCGTTGGTGCCAAAACCGTCGCGGCCGGAAAGTTCCATGGCAATGCTGTCGCGGGTGCGTTCATAAGCATGACCGCCAAAATAAATTCCTTCATCCGTATACATCAGGTAAGCAACGGTGCGGGTTTCAAAATCTTCCTTGCGGCCCACCTTCGGACGGAATTCGGTAAAGTCATTCAGTTCGGATGCATCTTTCCATGCGGCTTCATCAAGCTTTCCGTCAATTTTTACCGGCTGTGTGGTTCGTTTTGCCTGCAATTGTCGTGGCGCCGGTTTGTTTTGCGCCATTACGGATACTCCGATACAGATTGCTGCCAGCGTTGCAGTGGTTTTCAGTTTCATCTCAAGGTAATTGTAATGGTTATGACGGGTGAATACAACCGGGTGTTACACTCGTCTACTAATTCTTTCGTAGAAGTAAAGATAGAGCGCCATACCGGCGGCGGCTTGAAATTTATCTGAGATGTGCCGGCAACTTGACAAGTGGTCAAAAAACGGGGGCGTTAACTTTTTATTGGGAAAAAAGAAAAGAGCCGCTTAGGCGACCCTTCTTTCAATTTTTTATTCCATATTAGAAACAGATCAAAGGCCAAAGTCTTTTTGTAAACCCAACCGAAATGTGGGGATTACTAAATCTTCCGATTGGAGTATGGACTTAATTTCCCCTCCATTCGAAATAAAGCCCAGATCAACTTTTAGTTTCAGGCCCCCGAAATTTTCTTTTGGTATTAATAGCATTCTTGTACCAAAATCAACAAAACCAAAAAAGTTTTTCTTTATACTTAAACCTGATCTGTAATCAGCTACTTTATCCAACGGGGTAAGCGTATTTATATTAAAGTATATGCTGAGTATATTTTTAATAGCGATAATCTCAAGCCCTGTTTTTGTATGAAATACGAGTGGCGAAATCGAAGTTTCATCCTTGGTATTGTCGGGTTTAATTTTTTTTCCCAGTATATGAAATTCCATGTTTATACCAATCCTTTTTGCATTTTCGACCTGGCGGATAGGCCCGAAGCCAAAATTCAGCTTACCGGAAATTCCAAAGGTTGAAGCTTCGGGCAAAAACAAGGTTTTCCGATTTTGTATTGAATCTGTCTTAATCCCGGATGTAAACAAACGGATTTCTCCATAAATAGAACTCTTTTCATTGCTTATCAATTGAGAACCCAAAACAGAAATATTCAGATTCACTTCTTTTTGTCCAAGAATAGCGCTTAAACCCGGAAGAGCTCCCAAATCTGTTCTGGTACCAGTTTTTGATTCTTTATTATTTTTAAATGTTTCGAGCACATTGTCCCATTTTTTTGAAAGGTTATAGAAAATGGAATCGGCATTTTTGATATTCTTGCCGATAAACGTTGTTCGGGCATTAATATCGCTGAACTTTTCTTTGGCCTTATTAATAACGGAATCAATATTATTACTGACTGATAGGGAGAAATACGAGAGGTCATAGAAAAGAGTGTCCTTCTGATAGGCAGAAACTGTACTATAGAGATTGTCCAAATCTCTTTTCAGAATATACATTTCGCCTGCGATAAAGGAAAGAGAATCCCATAAGTTTTGCTTTGAATTAATATTGTAACCGGTATCGATAATAATAGCCAGATTGTTATTTTTATAATAGAGTCGGGCTTCATTTTTTTGGAGGCTGTCTATTTTTTTGAGAAATAGATCGGCCTGCTTTATCATTTGTTTCTTCTTTTCTGTAATATCATTATTAAATGAGATTATAAGTTTTTCTAAAAGAAGCTTCACCATAGTCGAGTCCCGTCGTGTTAATGCAGCAGCAATCTGGCTTTCTGCAGATCGGATTTCAGGCAGGTTTGTAAATTCACGTACTGGATTGCAGAATCCGGGAAGCAAATAACATTTCCCTGGGTCGTACAAATAATTTTCTTTCAGGCTTTCAATTTTTTGATTTAAATGTTCTTTTTCGCTCCCCCGGGTGCTTTTCGAATTTGATTCCAGCAGGGATTGGGCAAAGACGCCGTTCCAGATATAAAACGAAAACGACATCAATAAAATAATTTGTCTCATTAAAACTTTTTTTATTCTTCAAATATTCAGAAGGAAAAAGGTTGTTTAAAAGACTGGATTAACCCTAATTTCTACGGTGAAAACACGGTTATTTACAGGCGAAAGAACGGTTGGTTTGGAGAGAAAGAAATAGGGATATTTGAGTATAAAAGATTTTCTTCCATCTAAAATTTTATTATGAAAAATATTTGTAAACCTCTTTTCATTGGAGTATTAATTCAATTATTCATTAATAATTTATCCATTGGGCAAATAGCATGTTTAAAGTGTCCGCCAAATCCTACGACTGTTCCAAAGCCCGAAGTCGATAAATACAAAAAAAACTATGAAAATAATTTTCATACAACACCAGATGGGAAAAAGACACATTCCATATCTGTTGATTTTTCTCGTGAGTCGATTACCTGGTTTTATAAAAGTAATTTTATAGATATACAAAATGAATATCATGGGATTGATTTGCATTTTGCGACATATGGTTTTACATCCCTTCCAGGGCATATTCATAAAAACCAAATAGGACTAATATTAGCTCCATTTGGGAAAGATTGTAAACCAGATTCTATGGCTGTTATGATATTTAATAATTCGTTTAATCAAGATAATGGCCATTATACTCCAACTCCATATTCAAATATTTGTCTTACACAACAATACGTTGACTATAAATTCCAATATTACGTTTTACACAGAAAAAATGATTTTAAGAAATACACAAATTTTATACGCTTTGATTCTTCCCTAATTACAGCATTACATGACATGCTTGTTGTTAATCCGAATTATAAGGGAATTCGATTTGATTTTGGTTGTTATAATGTAAATAATAAGGCATGTGGTCAGGATGATGAAAAACAAATTACTGTGTTTATATCTCCGGTTTTATCTGACGGAAGCGCAGATTATCAGGCTTTTTATAATTTTATTTCTGAAAAATATACTGTTGCTGATGATAAAAGAAAAATTATACTTTCGACTTATAATCACGGCCAACTCTGCCCCAGCATCTGCCTGTAAATGAAGTCTATGTTTCCTTTACCTCTCAATATGTACTTTGAAGTAGCTGCATTGTTAGTTGCAGTTATTTCTTGGCGAAGCCTGGAAAACACCGGGCTTCGCTGGTTTTTGCCTTTTTTGCTTTTTATTGTTGCAGCGGAATTTACAGGACGGTATATGGCCCGTGAACTGAAACAGCCCAATGCATGGCTGTATAATTTTGTAGTGCCACTGGAATACCTGTTTTTTTCATTTATTTACCTGCTGTATTATAAAAGCAAAACAAATCAGGGTATGGCAAAGCTGTTTATTGCGGTATTTTCGGTTTATACGATAATCTATTTTATTGTTAACGGAGTGGCCCGCTTTAATACTGATTTTTTACTCTACGGCAGTTTCTTTATGATTGTGTTATCTATTTTATTTTTTCTGGAATGCTACCGGCAATTGCATGAACAGCCGGTATGGGCGCAGCCTGTCTTTTGGGTAGCAGTTGGTATTTTGCTTTTTAATGCCGGAGAGTTCAGTTACAACCTGCTTTCAAAGTTTTTTATTCATAATAATCTTGATCCAAAACTTAAGCTTTTCAACTCTATAAATGGTAAACTGATTTTGGTTTTATACTCGAGTCTTATAATCGCTTTTATATGCCAGAAAATTACAGGAGCATACAGGAAGGAATAAGCAGTTATGTGCAGATTGGGGCTGTAATATTTCTTATTCTTGCAGGTTTATTTATTGGCTTTATTTTACTATCCGTTCAAAAAAGGAAAAGACTGGAGGTTGAAAAACAACAACTCCAATCTCAATTCCAGCAAGAACTGCTAAAAACCCAGCTCGAAATACAGGAGGAAACACTAAAAAAGATATCAGAGGAAATTCATGATAATATCGGGCAGGCCCTCAGCCTGGCCAAGCTTAACCTGAATACAATGGATATAACGAAGCAAAAAGAACTGGAACAAAAGATTCTAAACTCAAAAGAACTGGTTAGTAAGGCGATTAATGATCTGCGGGATCTGTCGAGAAGTTTTAATACCGATAATATTGCTGCCATAGGTCTGTCGAGGGCAATAGAATATGAACTGGAGATGGTACAGAAAAGCGGATCGCACAAAACAACTACTATTGTAAACGGCACAACCGCCCGGCTGGAGCCGCAAAAAGAACTGATTCTTTTCCGTATTGCGCAGGAAGTTTTTCAGAATATTATTAAACACGCCAATGCGAATACCATAACTGTGCAAATAGATTACTCCGGCGGGCAGGTAGAGTTGAAAATAGCTGATGACGGAAAAGGTTTTGACCTTACTCCGCTCAACGATGAAAAGAATACTTTTGGACTTGGTATCCGCAATATGCATAACCGGGCAAAACTGATTGGCGGTCGATTTCACATGCAAAGCAGTCCGGGGTTGGGTACGCGGGTCAGCATTGCCGTACCATTAAACAACAACCATCAATCCTGATTTTTATGTTTCATCCGGCCACCATTTCACTTGTTGATGATCATGTATTACTGCGCAAGGGGCTTGCCGACCTGGTAAGAAATCTTGGCTACACCGTACTGTCAGAGGCAGATAACGGCGAACAATTTACAGAGGAGATCAGTAACACTGGCCGGGTGCCGGATATTGTTTTGCTGGATATCAACATGCCCAGAAAAGACGGGTATGAAACAGCGCTGTGGCTGAAAAATCATCACCCCGATGTGAAAATTCTTGCTCTGAGCATGTACGATGATGAGAATGCCATTATACGCATGCTGAAGAACGGCGCCCGGGGCTATATATTGAAAGACAGCGAACCCGCCGAACTGAAAGCAGCACTCGGGGCATTGATAACAAAGGGGTTTTATTATTCCGAAATGGTGACCGGCTGGCTCATCCATTCCATCAATCATATTGATGAACCAGAAAGCGCCACTAAAAATATAATCGGTCTTAATGAAAGGGAAATCGAGTTTTTGAAACTGGCCGCATCAGAAATGACGTATAAAGAGATTGCCAACCAAATGCATCTCAGCCCCCGGACGATAGACGGTTACAGGGATGCCCTTTTTGAAAAGCTAAACCTGAAGAGCCGGGTGGGCCTGGTGCTGTTTGCCATCAAAAACGGCATCGTACAGGTGTAAATTTCTTTTGCTACTTCAGTAACTGCTCCACAAACCGGTTGATGTCAAGAATCCGCTGGTGATTGACGGAATAATGTATGAACTTCCCGTTCCGCGAGGTAATTACAATGCCGGCCTTTCGCAAGATTGCCAGATGCTGGGAGGCTACCGATTGTTCAATGCGCAGATAGGTATATATTTCCGTAACGGTTATTTTCTCGTTCTCATCAATCAGTTTAATAATCTGCTGTCTTAATTTATGATTAATTGCCCGCAGCACCAGCGCCGCTTTTTTGATATTCAAAAGATCGAGGGTTACAGGCGAGCCATTGGCAGCGGGTTGTTTCAGTACGATGGAATAGGTACTCATAAACCGGTGGTTTTCGGTAAGTAGTCAAAATTAGAGCCCGGTAATATATCGGGTAAATAAATAATGTTAAAGATTTCCTTTTCTATATGAGCGGTTTGGGGATGGCGCTGTAAAATTCTTTCAGGTAAAGGGGCTCACAGTAAGCGGTATCGGCAAATCGCTTTTCAGCAAAAGCGGCAAGAGAAAGAGATACCAGGTGCGAGGCATCGGCAGCAATGGGCGCAAAGAGTGCATTGGGGTGCTTACACAGCAGGCTGAATTTATGTGCACCATTGCCAAAGAACAGGATTTTTTCAGTTTCGAGCATCGAACTGAATGTGCCGCCGTCAATAATCAGGGCCATGGGCGAAACTATTTTATCCAGCTTTTGATTGAAAACGGCCGTAAATACTTCCATCCTCCGGGCATCAATCATGGGGCACAGCAACTGCTGATGGCTGTATTGCCGGGCAGCAGCAAAGGCCATCATGTCGAGTGTGCCGATGGCAATAAGCGGTACACCCAAAGCGTAGCACAATCCTTTGGCGGTTGACAAACCGATACGCAGCCCTGTATACGATCCCGGTCCGACGCTTACCGCGATGGCATCGAGTTCGGAAAATTTCCGGCGGCTGTGTTCCATCATTTTTTTTATGGCAGGTTGTATCCAGGCGGCATGATCCCTGCTGCTGGTATTTATTTCAAATGACAGCAACTTTTCATCTTGCGCCAGACAAACCGATGCGGTTTCAACGGCCGTATCTATTGTTAGTAATAATGCCATTTCAGCTTTTGGTTATCTCCGCTTGTAAAAGCCGGCAGGGCCGATACCTCTCATCGGTGCAGCTTAAATTTTCCAGCAACCCGGCAATCCGTTTGTATCCGATCTTTTGGGCCCACGCAAAAGGGCCATGGGGATAATGGGTACCCAGTTGCATGGCAATATCAATGTCCTGCTTTGATGCAATACCTTCTTCCAGGGCCATGTAGGCTTCGTTGATGATCATGGCTACTACCCTTGCCGATATAAAACTTTTTGCATTATTGCACCAGGCTGTTTTTCTGTTCAGCAACTCCATGATCTTTTCTGCTTCGGGGCGATGGTTTTCTCCGGCAGAAAGTTCTGCTATCTCTCTTTGCAAAAAAGTGGGCCAGGCAAGAAAACTTATGAATGCAGATGTTTCTTTATCATCTAAAACTGCATTGTTGATAAACACAGGCGCAGGCAGCAGTTCTTTCAGCAGCGCAATTTCGCCGGTTTTGTTTTCAAATTCAAGATCAAAAAAAGCATCGGCTTTCCGGTGCTGCAGAAAATCCGGCCTTTCTTTAATCCATTCTATATCTACTTCTTTTTTTACTCCCTGCGAGAGAAATTCATTTTTGAGATTATCGGTTGCCAGCACTACCCAGCGCATATATTATTTTTTGCAAAGAAAAGGTATAAAGCTAAATTCGTTAATACAGTAATCAGAACCGCTGCTTATGGAAAAAGTGATCATTAACACAAAAATGGCCCCGGCCCCGATTGGTCCGTACAGCCAGGCCATACAATACGGAAACCTTCTTTTTATTTCGGGGCAAATCTGTATTGACCCGGCTACCGGCCACCTGCGAAATAAAGATTTGCAGGAAGAAACCCATCAGGTAATGCACAATCTTAAAACAATTTTATCGGAAGCGGGGATGGATTTCGGCCATGTGGTAAAATCAAGCATTTTTATTACCGATATGAACCGCTTTGCGGAGGTTAATGAAGTGTATGGAAAATATTTTCACGAGCATTTTCCGGCCCGGGAAACCGTGCAGGTAGCCGCGTTGCCTAAATTTGTAAATGTGGAAATAAGCATGATAGCGGCTAAGTAATTAACCGTTTCTATTTATTAAAAACACAGAAAATCCCGGCTTATGAGGGGGCTCTTATTTTTTTTCTTTCTTCTTTTTATATCTGATAAGGCAAGAACGCAGCAAATAAAAACGCCGGATAAAATTTACGGAGAACTGTTTGAGGATGTACAACTGGCCCGGATATTTCCGGATAATAAAACTTTTGTGGATTGCATACCGAAACGGAAGCCGGAGGAGATAGTAAAAGATTATCTTGCCATCAAGGCCAACCCCGCCATACGCTTTTCGCTGAAACTTTTTGTGGAAGAAAATTTTGAACTTCCCCGGGCGCCGCAGCTTAATTACATCACACAGGAAAAAAATGTGGAAACGCATATCCGCAATCTGTGGGGAGTTTTGAAAAGAGATAAAGACGAAGCACGGGAAGGAAGTTCTTTGCTTCCTTTACCACATTCTTACATAGTTCCCGGCGGCCGTTTCAGGGAAATTTATTACTGGGATTCCTATTTTACAATGCTGGGGCTAAAAGAAAGCGGAGAGTATGAGATTATCGAAAACATGGTGAAGAATTTTGCCTACCTCATTTCTCAGTATGGGCATATTCCCAACGGCAACCGCAGTTATTACCTGAGCCGTTCGCAGCCTCCTTTTTTCTCACTCATGCTCGATCTGCTGGCCTCTGTGAAAGGGAACCAGGTATATGTTCTTTTTCAGCCTGCTTTAAAAAAAGAGTATGATTACTGGATGGATAAAACAGCCCCCACAAAACATGTGGTGAAAATGCCCGACGGAAGTGTTCTGAACCGGTATTACGATCAGTACAGCATACCCCGGCAGGAATCGTATGCCGAAGACGTGGAACTGAGCAGAAAATCAAAAACGGCAAAATCTTTATTGTATCTGCGCCTGCGTTCGGCGGCAGAGAGCGGGTGGGATTTCAGCAGCCGATGGCTTGCCGATGGAAAAAAACTGGAAACAATCGAAACTACGCTAATAGTACCGGTAGATTTAAATTGCCTGTTATTTCATCTTGAAAAAACACTGGCTAAAGCAGCCAAAGAAAGCGGTAATCCCGTGCAGGAAAAATATTATAACCAGCTTGCAGATAAAAGAAGAAAGGCGATTAATAAATACTGCTGGTCTGCCAAAGATGGCTGGTATACCGATTACCACATTTCAAAAAAAAGACCATCATCTGAGTTGACATTAGCGGGCATGTCTCCCTTCTTTTTAAATGTAGCCGAAAACCAGCGGATAACCGCCGCCGCCACATTGCTGGAAGCCAAATTTCTGAAACCCGGCGGAGTGGTTACCACATTAAAAAATACCGGACAGCAGTGGGATGCGCCGAATGGCTGGGCGCCGCTGCAGTGGATGACCATCACCGGGCTCGAAAATTATAATCAGTCTGCTCTGGCTAAAAATATTGCTGAACGATGGGTACAGCTTAATATTAAAGTGTTTATGAACACCGGCAAACTGATGGAAAAATACAATGTTGAAAACACAGAACTGGAAGCAGGGGGCGGCGAGTACCCGTCGCAGGATGGTTTCGGCTGGACGAATGGCGTATTACTGGCATTGATGAAAAAATATACCATCAATCAAACCCTGCAATAATACATGCGCAAACTGCTACAGGCCTTGTTGCTGAAGCCGGTATTATGGGCAGCCGGAAAATTTTCTTCAAAACCCGACCGGCAAAGAATCTTTCAGGCACTTTCTGTGCTGAAGGAGGGCATTATGACGGGAAAAAATAAAAAGGGGTTATTGCTTGAGATAGATCTTTCACGGGACAAATTCATTCTTTTTTCTGACCAGCATAAAGGAGCAAAAGACGGCGCCGATGATTTTAAAAAGGCGGAACCCAATTATCTTTTTGCCCTTCAGTATTATTTTGATAACGGGTACAAACTGATCAGCCTTGGCGACAGCGAAGAGTTATGGGAAAACAGTTTGAGCAGTGTAAAGAAGCATAACCAGTCTGGCTTTGAAAAAGAAAAGCTTTTTGTTCAAACAGGCCGCTTTGTAAAACTTTTCGGCAACCACGATCTGTACTGGGACAATGATCCTTTTGCCTTTCTGCAGCTGGAAAAAATCTATCACGAAAAATTAAAAGTATACGAAGGAGTTATTTTAAGAACCAAAGTAAAAAACCGGCCGTTTCATTTTTTTCTTACTCACGGCCATCAGGGCGATAAATCAAGCGACGGCAACTGGTTCAGCAAATTTTTTGTGGCACGCATCTGGGCGCCGTTGCAGGCCTACCTCGGAATCAACCCCAACACTCCCGCCTATGATCAGGAATTAAAGACTGAACATAATCATATCATGTATGAGTGGTCGGCACTTCAAAAAAACCTTGTGCTGATTACAGGCCATACGCATCAGCCGGTATTTGAATCGCTGACACACCTGGAACGCCTGCATAAAGCTATTTTTTTTGCCAGAGCAAAGGGCGATGAAAACGAAATAAGCGAACTGGAAAAAGAAATCGTCCGAAGGCAAAGAGAGTATAAGTCGGTTTCCATCGATTTTATGACCATGAAGCCCGGATATTTTAACTGCGGGTGCTGTTGTTTTAGCGATGGAGATATGACCGGTATAGAAATAGCCGATAACCATATCCGGCTTGTAAAATGGAAAATGGACAAAGCGGCTGTACAAAGACATGTGCTGGAAGAGGAAAACATTGAAAAAATTGCAGAAATGCTCATATGAAAGGGAGGCTTAAAATATTTTACTTTTCCGGCCGTCAACCCTTTCATGACACACTTGTTGGGCATATCTCCGCCCATGAGCGATAAAAGCAGAAATACAATCGGAAGTATTGTAAACCAGTTTGGCGGCCGGTTGCAATCATTTATTCGCCGGCGTGTAAAAACCGATGAAGATGCCGAGGATATTATGCAGGACGTATGGTATCAGCTTACGAGGGTGGTGGATCTGGATACAATTGAAAATGCGGGAAGCTGGCTTTTTACCGTGGCCAGAAATAAAATCACCGACCTGTACCGGAAGCAAAAGCCGGCGCTGATGGACGATATGGCCCCCGGGGGTGATGAAGATGAATTTCTGAATGATGATTTCAGGAGTATATTAAAAGATGATTCCGGCCATCCGGAAATGGAATTTCTTCGTTCGGCATTTTGGGAAACCCTCGAAGCTGCACTGAATGAGCTGCCCGAAGAACAACGACAGGTGTTTTTGATGCACGAGATCGAGGATCTGTCTTATCAGCAGATGATGGAAATCACAGGAGAAAACCAAAATACGCTGCTGTCAAGAAAAAGATATGCCGTGCTGCACTTGCGCAGGCGGCTGCAGCAATTGTATAATGAAATTATTAACCGGTAAAAATGAGTAAAATGAAAAGATACTGGATGCGAAAGATCCCCCTGATTATCCTGCTGGTGGCGGCAGGGATATTTTTATTCGGTTGGATCGTGATGCTGTTATGGAATGCCACATTACCCTCCCTGACGGGGGCAGAAGAAATCAGTTTCTGGCAGGCCACGGGTTTGCTGGTATTATCGAAAATATTATTTGGCGGCTTCAGGGGCGGATGGGGTGGCCGGCATCACTGGAAAAACGGCTGGCAGGAAAAATGGTCGCGGATGAGCGAAGAGGAAAAAGCAAAGTTTCGGGAGAAGTGCAAAAGTTTTTTTCCGGGTAAGCCAATGGAAAAAAGAGAGAATGAATAATTAAACCAAACCGCCCCGATTTGCCGGGGCGGTTCTTATCTTCTAAAAAGGTTTTTCCTTCAGTTTGTTATTTTCCCGGTTAATGTCCGGAAGTTTTTTATCGGGATCCAGAACCACATCGGTTATTTTGCTTGTAGTATTTATATGAAAAGTCCATGATGAACCACGCTGCCATACTTCCACCGGCAACTCCAGCCTGTGTTCTTTTCCATTTTCCTCTTTTATCAATGCAGTAACCGGCATCGGCATTTGTTCCAGGTTTTCGATGGTAACGGATACCCCGTTTTCGGGGTTATCTCTGTTGTATTTTATTTCTTTTACGGACTGATCAAGTTTCCAGTTGTTGAATATCCATGCTCTCCAGAACCAGCCAAGGTCTTCGCCGGAAACATTCTCGATGGTGTGAAAGAAATCCCAGGGAGTGGGGTGCCTGAAAGCCCAGCGATTAATGTATTCTTTAAAAGCAGCGTCAAATCTTTCGGGTCCCAGTACCGCATCCCGTAAAACTTCCAGCATCAAACCCGGCTTGAAATAAGCGGCGACGCCCAGATTGCCCTGCTGTATTACATCGGGCGAATTAAACAGCGCATCCATCTTATCGTTAAAAAGATATTTTGCCGCATCGGCGCCAAAAAAGCCGCCGTCATCAAATTCACCCTTATTAAATTCTTTTGTGGAAAGGCCATTGATGAAAGTATTAAAGCCCTCATCCATCCAGGCATACTTTCTTTCGTTGCTGCCAACGATCATAGGAAACCAGGTATGGCCAAACTCATGATCGGTAACACCCCACAGCCCGGCGCCGGAAGCATTATAGCTGCAAAATACAATACCGGGATATTCCATGCCGCCTACCCGTCCTGCTACGTTGATTGCTGCGGGATAGGGATATTCATACCATTTTTCTGAATAATGTTCAATACTGGCTTTGGTGAATTCCGTTGACCGCTGCCAGCCATTCTTTTTAATGCTTTCAACCGGGTATACGCTTACAGCCATCGATTTTTTCCCCGAGGGTAAGTTTATTCTGGCCGCATCCCATACAAAAGCTTTCGAGGCCGACCAGGCCACATCTCTGGTATTATTGATCTTAAACCGCCACGTACAAGCAGGTTTTGCCGGTCTTGATTTTTTATCTGTCACTTCTTTGTCGCTGCGCAGTATTACCGTCTGATCACTGCTTTTGGCTTCATTCCAGCGTTTCATTTGTTCAGCCGTAAGGCATTCTTCCGGGTTAAGAAGTTCGCCCGATCCCACCACAATAAGTTCGGACGGTGCGGTTACACTGAATTCAATATCGCCATATTCGAGGTAAAATTCACCTTGTCCCAGATAGGGTTCTGTATTCCACCCCTGTATATCATCATACACACACATGCGGGGAAACCACTGGGCGATCTGATAAATCCAGCCGTTTTTTGTATTCAGTCTGCCCATGCGGTCGGTACCCTGCTCCGGAATTTCGAATTCAAATTCAATAAAAAGCTTTGCCGTGTTTCCCGATGTTTTTAAGGGTTCATTTAACCACACCTGCATACGGGTATCGGTCACTGTATATTTTGGCGAATACTTTTTTTTGTCGGAGTAGGCAGTTACGGATTTGATTTTATATCCTTCGGTAAATTTCGGGTTGGCCCAGCGGCCGCCGGCCTGCGTAGTAGTAGCGGAGCCGCGTGAATCTTTCCGGTAAATATTCTGATCCAGCTGAAGCCACAGAAACTTCAGCGGATCGGGACTATTATTGGTGTAAGTTATTTCTGCCGAACCACTCACAATGTGCTGCTCCGTATTCAGCGAACAAAGAATAGAATAATCCGCCCGGTTCTGCCAGTATTTCGGGCCGGGCTGGCCGCTGGCGCTGCGATAATCATTTCCGGGATAAGGATAAAAATGCGGATCAAAAGCTTCGCGGTGGTTATACTTTGATTCCTGTGCGGCGGCAACAAACAAATAAAGTACACCGCTAATGATGAAAAACAGTTTTCTCATATTTTATTTATGTGGTGACGGGTGTAAGATAAATGAAAAAGCAGAACGGTTGTTTTTTGTTTGAAACGGATTGTGAAAATTATTTAAAAAGGGACTCGGCCACTGCAATTGATTCCGGCCGGCCCACATCTACCAGCCGGTCGCCGCTGTGATCGTATCCCAAAATGAGATGACCGGCGGCAAGCGCTAGGTACACATCTATGAGTGAAAATTTTCCGGCAAATCCTTTTTCTTTCATCAACCGGAAAATATCGTATTCAAAAACCACAACGCAGCTATAGGCCTTTTCCGCCAAAGGGATCTCTGTTCTGCTCTTGAGGCGAGGGCCTCGTTCTTCTCCGGTCTTTGTATTTCTCCATCCGCAAAGCCGGTTGTTTTCATCAAACAATAAGTACCGCGAAGTTTTACGGCCGGTAATTCCAAATGAAACCAGCGGCTTGTTTTTTTCATGAAAAGCAATCAGCTTGTAAATGTTCAGATCGGTGAGGATATCGACATTAATGGTGATAAATTTTTCTCCGGGTTCAAAAAGATTCTGCGCTTTCAATAGTCCGCCACCGGTTTCGAGCACCTCATTTGTTTCATCACTGATAACAATATGGCTTCCCCATCCTTTGTTTTTTTTGACAGCATCAATAATCTGGTCTGCAAAATGATGAACGTTTATGATTATATCGTTTATTCCGTATTGCTGCAGATATTCTACATTCCGCTGAAGCAATGATTTTCCATTAACCACAGCAAGTGCCTTTGGGTGCTTATCTGTCCACGGTTTGAAACGGGTGCCGAGACCGGCACAAAAGATCATTGCTTTCATTGTTTATGTGCCGGAAGCGGATTATTCCAGTTTTTTTCATCTTGAACCAGATGCTTCAGTTCAACTTTTACTTTGAATTTATTGCGAAGATGGCGGGCCAGTGCATCTGCCGCATATACGCTTCGGTGCTGGCCGCCGGTACATCCAAAACTTACCATCAGACTTTCAAAGTCACGCTTGATGTATTCTTCCACCGTTATATCTACAAGATCAAAAACGCTGTTGAGATAATTCAGCATCCGGGTTTGCTGTTCCAGATAATCTTTTACTGCTTTATCCCTGCCATGCAGTGTTTTGAATTCTTCGATACGTCCCGGATTTAATATACCCCGGCAATCAAACACAAAGCCACCTCCGTTTCCCGATTCATCCGCCGGTATTCCCCTTCGGTACGAAAAACTGTTGATCTTTACTACCAGCTTTGTTTTATCGGTGGCCTGGGTAGGTGTAAATTGCTGAATGATTTCTTCGGCCACACATATATCCAGCACTTTTCGGAATTCGGGAACTGCAATGCCTAAGCTATGACTTTTAAAAAATTCATTCAGGTTGCGCAATGCAAGCGGAATAGCGGTAAGAAACTGCGCTTTTCTTTCAAACAGACCGCGAAAGCCATAAGCGCCAAGTACCTGCAGTAGCCGGATCAGCACATAACCATTATACTGGGTTCGGAAAACAATCCGGTCGAGCGGACTGTCAATCAGCAGCTCAAAAAAATTCATATAATCTTCCAGCAATTTTTCTTTCCATTCTGCCGGCAGGTTGGCCCGGGCCTGCCATAGCAAACTGGCTACATCATATTGCGGTGCTCCTTTCATGCCGCCCTGATAGTCTATAAAGTGAACAGTATTCGCTGTTTCGCCGGAAGCGGGGGTTATCATTATGTTCCGGCTTTGAAAATCCCGAAACATGAAATATTTGTACTCCGTATGGGTAAGATAATTGCTCAGCGCCTCAAAATCCCTTATCAGCTTTTGCTTGTCATACGGCTTGCGTAATGCATCGAGGAAATAGTATTTGAAATAAAGCAAATCGGCCATGATGGCTTCCTTGCCAAACTCCTTATTGGTGAGGCATTTTTTATAATCAAGGCCTTTGTCGCCATTTACCTGCAGCGATGCCAGCGCCGCCAGGCTTTTTTTGAAGAGATCATAAACTGATGGTGTAAAACCATCGGCTTCGAGGCAATTCAATAAGGAAGTATCGCCAAAATCCTGTTGCAGGTAAACCATTTTGTCATTGCTGACAGCGTATATCTGAGGAACAGCAAGGTTTTTTTTATAAAAGTGTTCGGAGAAATAAATGAACGATTCGTTTTCCTTGACATTTGCACCATAAGTACCAATTACCGAACGTTCTTTTCCATGCAGGCGAAAATACCTTCTTTCACTGCCGGATATGGGTATTACATCCACAGCTTCGGGTTCGTAGCCTTTCCATTCGGTATACAGGCTTTTAACAGCGTCAATTAATGACTGCATAGGCAAAGGTATCAAAATACCTGTATTTTCTTTGTTGCTGATGCATAGATACGCCGGTGTCTTTAACTATGCAGGATAACAAACACTGATGCTTCCTTTTGATAAATACCTATCATAACTAACGCCTGTTTGTAACCGGTCGATTTTATTATTTTTGCCCTTGTGAAAAATTTTTATGAGTTACACCCCGGTCAATAAAGTAAGAATCGTTACTGCTGCCAGCTTGTTTGATGGCCATGATGCCGCTATTAATATCATGCGTCGTATTATGCAGAGTAAAGGTGCGGAAATTATTCATTTGGGGCATAACAGGAGTGTGCGGGAAATTGTGGAAGCGGCAATTGAAGAAGATGTACAGGGCATAGCCATTACCAGCTATCAGGGAGGGCATGTGGAGTTTTTCAAGTACATGAAAGATCTGCTGGACGAGAACGGATGCGGACACATCAAAATATTTGGCGGCGGCGGCGGCACCATTTTACCGCAGGAAATAGATGAGCTGCACAAATATGGCATTACACGAATTTATTCTCCGGATGACGGAAGAAAAATGGGGCTGGACGGAATGATCGAAGATGTGATCCGGCGATGCGACGTTCCGTTGAATGGCCACGCTGATTATAAAACGCCAATAAAACTGGATGAAGCCAAAGACGTAAGAAAAATAGCCAGAAAAATAACAAATGCAGAGAACGGGTTATATGTAAATGGCCGGAAACCGAAAGCCCCGATACCGGTATTGGGTATTACCGGAACCGGCGGCGCAGGCAAAAGCAGCGTAACGGACGAGATTGTACGAAGGTATTTAAACAGCTTTTCTGATAAAACGATTGCTGTTATTTCTGTTGACCCCAGTAAAAAGAAAACGGGAGGTGCTTTGCTGGGCGACAGAATACGGATGAATTCCATTTCGCATCCGCGGGCTTTTATGCGAAGCCTGGCTACAAGAGAAAGTGATAAAGCTTTAAGCGAACATGTGCAGGAAGCCATTGATATATGCAAAGAAGCGGGCTTCGATTTTATTATTCTCGAGAGCGCCGGAGTGGGCCAGAGCGATGCTTCTATTCTTAAATACTGTGATGTAAGCATGTATGTGATGACGCCGGAGTACGGTGCTGCTTCGCAACTGGAGAAGATTAACATGCTGGATTTTGCCGATATTATTGTCATCAACAAATTTGATAAAGCGGGTGCACTCGATGCGCTGGCCGATGTACGCAAACAGTACAAACGAAATCACCAGCTATTCAGCGCCAAAGATGATGACCTGCCGGTAATAGGCACCATGGCCAGCAAGTTTAATGATGATGGTGTCAACCAGTTGTTCGGCTTATTGCTTAAAACCGTGCAGAGAAAAACGGGGGTGCTTTTTGGTGAATACTCTTTTACAGAAACAGCGCGGATTTCACAGGCCATTATTCCTTCCAGCCGTGCCCGTTATTTAAGCGAGATCGTTTCAACCATCCGGGAATATGACCAGCTGGTAAAAGAACAGGCAGCTATAGCCAGTAAACTCTACCAGTTGCACGGCGCTCTGGAAACCATGCGAGGGTCAGCCGACAGGCAATCTCTGTCTAAAATTGAAGAAGCAATACAAAAACAGATAGACTATTTTACCGGCCAGTTAACTCCCGTTTCAAAAAAACTGATCACCCACTGGCCGGAAAAACTCAAAGCCTATAAAGAAGATTATTACGAGTATAATGTGAGAGATAAGGCAATCAGGCAACCTATGTTTTCCACCAGCCTTTCCGGAACCAGAATTCCCAAAGTGATTTTACCAAAATACAAAGACTGGGGCGATATCTTAAAATGGCAGGCGCAGGAAAATGCTCCGGGTCATTTTCCTTTTACTGCCGGCGTTTTTCCGTTGAAACGTGAAGGAGAAGATCCGACCCGAATGTTTGCCGGTGAAGGGGGACCCGAACGTACCAATAAGCGCTTTCATTATCTATCACTGGGTCAGCCGGCGAAACGGCTTTCTACTGCCTTTGACAGTGTAACGCTTTACGGCGAAGATCCGGATTATCGGCCCGACATTTATGGCAAAGTAGGAAACAGCGGCGTAAGCATTGCTACCGTGGATGATGCCAAGAAGTTATACAGCGGATTTGATCTCTGCGATCCGAAAACATCGGTATCAATGACCATCAACGGGCCGGCGCCGATACTTCTTGCATTTTTCCTAAATGCCGCAATCGATCAGCAATGCGAAAAGAAAATTGATGAACTGGGGCTGTGGAGCGAGGTGGAAAAGATTAAAAAAGCTAAGTTCAGAAATAACCCTCCTCCGGTTTATTATAATCCTGCTTACCCGGAGCGATTACCCGAAGGGAATAATGGATTAGGACTGAAACTGCTTGGTCTTAGCGGCGATGAAGTTTTGCCTGCAAACGTATATGAACAATGCAGGCAAGCTGCATTGCAGCAGGTAAGAGGTACTGTGCAGGCCGACATTCTGAAAGAAGATCAGGCGCAGAATACCTGTATTTTTTCAACAGAGTTTGCGCTGAAACTGATGGGCGATGTGCAGCAGTATTTTATTGAAAAAAAGGTACGCAATTTTTACAGCGTCAGCATAAGCGGGTATCATATTGCGGAGGCAGGTGCCAACCCGATTACACAACTGGCATTTACGTTAGCAAACGGGTTTACTTACGTTGAGTATTATCTCAGTCGCGGAATGCATATTGATGATTTTGCCCCCAACCTTTCTTTTTTCTTCAGCAACGGGATGGATCCGGAATACAGTGTGATCGGAAGAGTAGCCCGGCGCATCTGGGCAAAGGCTATGAAATATAAATACAAGGCCAACAAGCGAAGCCAGATGCTGAAGTATCATATACAAACTTCGGGCAGAAGCCTGCATGCACAGGAAATTGATTTCAACGATATTCGCACCACCCTTCAGGCATTGTATGCCATTTATGATAACTGTAATTCGCTGCACACCAATGCGTATGACGAGGCGATAACAACGCCTACAGAAGAAAGTGTACGCAGGGCCATGGCTATCCAGTTAATTATTAACCGGGAACTGGGAACAGCCAAGAATGAAAACCCCAATCAGGGTTCTTTCCTGATAGAGGAGCTGACCGATCTTGTAGAAGAGGCAGTGATGGCCGAATTTGACAGACTTACAGAGAGAGGAGGAGTGCTCGGTGCAATGGAGCGCATGTACCAGCGAAATAAAATTCAGGAAGAAAGTTTGTATTATGAACACCAGAAGCACACGGGCGAATTACCCATCATTGGGGTCAACACGTTTTTAAACAAAAAAGGAAGCCCGACCATTTTACCTACCGAAGTAATAAGAAGTACTGCAGAAGAAAAAGAGCAGCAAATACAAAATCTGCACGCCTTCCGAAAAAGGAATGAAACCAAGAGCGAAGAACATTTAAAAAGATTAAAGGAAGTAGCCATTTGCAACGGTAATATCTTTGCCCAATTAATGGAAACAGTAAAGTATTGCAGCCTGGGCCAGATTACTCATGCTTTATACGAAGTGGGCGGGCAATACAGACGAAACATGTAAGCGGTATTAAATGCCCGGAAGCCATAAACAAAAAACATCGTCACTCACCGCCAAAATCCGGTGCGGAGCAAAAAAACAAAGTACGTTCCCGCTATTTAGGGTCGGTTCTGATAGCAGTATTTGCTGTGGTGATGGGCCTGTCAGCCGCCGGAGCGAATAATATGATACTTGCTATATGTACGGTAACCGGCGCTGTAATTGGTTACTTTATCCGCAATAGCATGATGCGTACTTTAAAACACCGGTAAACCCGTCTTTTGTTTACCGGTGTTTACTCTTCAGGTATTTCTGGTAAATAACCTCTCCCATGGGTTTGTCATATACTTTGCTCTCCACCCACGAAATGATATCGAGGTAAGCAAAAGCTCTCGTTTCGAATCTGCTTTTTTCAAGATGTTTGATTTTATCCAGAAACTTTTTCAGTTCGGGCTTAAGTTGTTGGGGGGGTACATCAAAGGAATGGCGCAGAAACTTAAACATTTCTTCTTCCACCACCGTCAGATTTTTCATTTTTGCCATAAACCGGTACACCGATTTGATGAGCGACTCTATAATGTCATAGTTTCCCATTTCGTAATGAGCCATCAGGTGCATTAGGCGGGCGTAGCACTGCAAATCATACCTCAGATCCAGGCGGTTATTGATTATCCGTTGCAGGTAATCAATACAGCGATGATAATTTCCGATGCCAAAATAAATGGAAGCAATTTTATAATTGAATACAAGAATGCGGTGCTGATCTACATACAATGCATATTCATTCAACCGGGATTCTATCTCGGGAACAAGCTTTAATCCTTCATTGAATGTTCCTTTGATCAGATGCAGGTTCAGTTTTGCGCTATTAATATAGATGGAGGTATGTGTTCTGAAGTTGTCGTGTTCCAGCGCTACCGGCGATTGGGCAAATATTTCAAATTGCTTTAGCGTACCTTCAAATTTTTTAAAGTTGCGCAAGTCAAAATGGGCATTCAGCAGATTGTGCATTCCTTTTATATAATGCCCGGTTTCCACTTTTTTCATCAGCGGATCCTGTTCAAAAAGATTCACCCACTTCTGGCTGTTGCGGTAATACATCAGGAAATCCTGACGAATGAATGCATACCAGCAATAAGACTGATAGAAATACAGTTTTTCATAAAACCCGCTGATGGCTCCGATATCGGCGGGAAGGTTTTCTTTGAAATAACTGCGAATATTTTTTTCATCCTCTTCATTACGGGCATGCCCGTATAAAACATACCACCGGTACAGCAGCAGGGCCAGATTGGAAAGCCGCGTCACTCTTTCCACATGGCTGCTTACACTTAAGGCTTCTTGTGCCAGCCGTTCGGTTTTGTCTGTTGTGCTTCGGGTGATATGAAGCGTTTCGATTTTTTTTTCGAGAGAAAGCAGCTGAACAAGGGTGTTGAATTTCTGATTGGCCTTGGCCAGTTCTTTGGCCCGATCCAGAATTTTTAATGCCTGCAATTTTAATCCTTTGTTATACAGCAGCCGGGCATTGTCGAGATGTTCACTTAACTGGAGATCGATATTCTCGTTTGTTTTCAGCAAGCGCAAACTGGCCAGCAGTTCCTTATACAGATGTGTTTTGAGATTGTTTAATTGAGGTTTTGTTACAGGCGAAAGTTTTTTTAATAATGCCTCTTCATTATACTCTTCCATTTTGTCAAGCGCATCAAAAAGCTTTACAATTTTCAGGTCATCGCGGGAGGAACTTCTTTTTATATAGAGCTTAAAATGTCTTTTTTCCGATTTTTCAAGCGACCGGACCAACTGGAATAAGGTATCTGAGAAACGGTTGGGCATAATATGAAAATATTTCTGAAACTCAATCCAGCCAAGGGTTTCAGCGGTTGGCTGCCCCCTTTGCCGTAATTAAATTTAAATTAAATTGGTTGGTGTATAAATTACACACATCGTAATTTTGTTCTAACGGATGAGGTTTTTGAATCGGCAGGCAATGAGTAAAGCAGGTTTTCGTAAAAGAAACTCACCCGTACACAAAGTAACGTAAAACAGACCACTAAGTTTTTTTCATATGGCAAGCAATCGTTAGAAGCCGTCCCGTTTCTACGGGATGGCTTATTTTTTGCAAAATAAAACGAAAATATAACACGGGCATACCCATCTTACTGAAAGGTGGCGGTTTCTTCTTCAGCCGCAGAAATTATACCGGATAATAAAATATAATTTTACACTTGCTTTCACTAACGGATGTACGCAGTTTATGACGGGCATTTTACCGGTCACTTTTTAAACAGGAGAGTAATTAACATGACGGCAGAGCATCAGCGTTTATCGGCTAACAGCAAAAAACCTATTCCGCTGGAACAGTGGGGGCCCTATCTCAGCGAAAGGCAATGGGGAACGGTGCGGGAAGATCACAGCACAAATGGCGATGCATGGGGTTATTTGCCTTTCAGTCAATCTCATTTCCGTGCTTACCTGTGGGGAGAAGATGGCATCGCCGGCATATCGGATTATTTTCAAAATCTTTGTTTCGCTGTTTCGCTTTGGAACGGAAAAGACCCGATACTGAAAGAACGGCTATTCGGATTGGGAAATTATGAAGGTAATCATGGCGAGGATGTAAAGGAATTATACTATTACCTGGATAATATTCCCACCCACTATTACATGGAATATTTATACAAGTATCCGCAGCATGAATTTCCTTACACAGATTTGATAGAAACCAACCGGAAAAGAACAAAGCTGGATCCGGAATATGAAATACTCGACACGGGTGTTTTTGATAATGACGAATATTTTGATGTAAAAACTACCTATGCCAAGCAGGGGCCGCAGGATATTTTTATAAGAATCAGTATTACCAACCGGAATAGAACTACCGCACCGCTCACTGTATTGCCTGTGCTGTGGTTTTATAATCGCTGGTCAACCGATCCCGGCGAACCCAGGCCGCTGATAACTTACAAAGGCAAAACAAGCGTAAAAGCCGAACACCATCGCCTCGGCGACTATTATTTTTATTTTCAAAAACCGGACGACTGGCTTTTTACTGAAAATGAAACCAATTTTTTCAAAGTCAAAGGAGAGGCAAACAAAACGCCATTTGTAAAAGACGCTTTTCATGATGCCGTAATAAAAGGTTTGCATCTGGCGGAGCTTCGCAAGAAAAAAAGCGGCACCAAATTTTCGCCGGTATATCATTTAAAAATAAAGGGCGGCGAAACAGTAACTATTTATTGCCGGCTTACCAGCAAATCCACCGAAAGACCATTTGCTGCAAAGTTTGAAAGGATATTTGAACAACGAAAGGAAGAGGCGGATCATTTTTACAACACGATACTTCCGGCCGATATTCCGGAAGAAAAAAGAAAGATACAACGGCAGGCACTGGCAGGCCTGCTCTGGAGCAAACAATATTATCACTTTGATGTGGAGAAATGGCTTACCACCGGCGATGGCATTACGCCGCCACATGAAGCAAAGAAAAAAGGCCGAAACAGTGAATGGACACATCTGAAAAACCAGGATATAATCTGCATGCCGGATAAATGGGAGTATCCCTGGTATGCTGCATGGGACCTGGCCTTTCAATGTATTCCGATGGCAATGGTAGATATGGTATTTGCCAAACATCAGTTGCAACTCATCATGCGGGAATGGTATATGAAACCCGACGGACAATTGCCTGCCTATGAATGGAACTTCAGCGATGTGAACCCGCCCGTACAGGCGTGGGCCGCTTTACAGATTTACAGGGTGGAAAAAGAAGTAAAGGGCCGCGGCGACTTGGTTTTTTTAAAACGGGTATTTCAGAAGCTGCTGATCAATTTTACCTGGTGGATTAACCGCAAGGATCGTAACGGTAATAATATTTTTGAAGGCGGATTTCTTGGGCTGGATAATATCGGTGTTTTCAACCGCAGTTTTCATTATCCGGGTGAAATGCAACTGGAACAGGCAGATGGCACCAGCTGGATGGGCATGTATGCACTGAACATGATGGATATGGCTCTTGAGATTGCCAAGCACGACGAAGCATTTGAAGACACAGCCACCCGGTTTTTTGAACATTTTGTTCTTATTGCCGAAGCATTGAATGGCCATGTAATGTGGAGCGAGGAAGATAAATTTTTTTACGATACCCTTTGTATATCGGGATCCGATCCGCTGCCGCTCCGCATTCAATCGATCGTAGGGCTTACCAGTTTGTTCGCAGTTTCCACCATTGATAGGGAGGCGCTTGAAAAATTGCCTGACTTTAAAAAAAGGATCGAATGGTTTGAAGAATACCGGCTCAGTAAGGGACGCTTCTGGCCGAATGAAGAAAAAAGTGACGGCGAAGAGATTCTTTTATCACTGGTAAAAAAAGAAAGACTGGTTTACCTGCTGCAGCGTTTGCTGAATGAAGAAGAGTTTTTGTCGGAAGGAGGTATCAGAGCATTATCAAAGTATCATGAAAAAAATCCTTATTCTGTACAGATAAAAGATACAAACTACACCATTCAGTATGATCCCGGCGATTCCACTTCCAATCTTTTTGGAGGCAATTCAAACTGGCGCGGCCCCGTATGGATGCCGATTAACTATCTTATCATTCGTTCACTCCGGAAATACGGAGAGTTTTATGGCGACAGCCTCAAAGTAGAATGCCCGGCAGGCTCAGGAAATAAACGAAACCTCATTGAGGTAGCCGATGAACTAACCAGCAGAATCATCAGTCTGTTTGTGAAAGATGAAAACGGAAACAGAAAGAGCTACGGCAATTACAACTGGTTTTGCCGAAAACCGGGCAACGAAGATCTTATCCTGTTTTATGAATATTTTCATGGCGATAACGGCAGAGGTCTCGGCGCCAGCCACCAAACCGGCTGGACGGCACTGGTGGCCGATCTGATCGGACTACAGGAAGTTAAAGAAGAAGAATGGACCATTCCTGATCTGCACACTACGGCAGCAGATCTTCAGCCGCAGGCAAATACTTAAATTCGCTGCTCAATACGAGGCCTATGCGTAAACTATTCCTGTTTTCCGTTTCGCTATTGTTTGTTTTTTGTTTTCCGAACTGCACTTCACCTTACAAGGCTACAAACAAACAATACAAAAAACAGGCAAAGTTGTACGCAAAAATGATACGCCGGTACCCGCTGAAAGATTCAGCAGATAATTCACCCTATTTTGTTGGCACCACCAATTTCACTCTGCGAAAACCCAATTTTGTTGTCATTCACCACACCGCACAAAATAGCTGCGAACAGACATTAAAGACATTTACACTGCCACGTACCCAGGTCAGCTCTCATTATGTTATTTGCCGCGACGGAACTGTTTTTCATATGCTCAATGATTATCTCCGGGCGCATCATGCGGGAGTCAGCAAGTGGGGGAATGCCACGGACCTCAATTCATCCAGCATTGGAATCGAAATAGACAACAACGGCAGCGAACCCTTCACTGAGCAGCAAATGAACAGCCTGTTGCAATTACTGGAAAGACTGAAAAAGACGTATGGTATTCCGCAGGCTAATTTTATTGGCCACGCAGATGTGGCACCGGGCCGAAAAGTAGATCCCAGCCGGTATTTTCCCTGGCAAACCCTTGCAGAAAAGGGTTTCGGCTTCTGGTACGATACAACAGGAATACAGGTGCCGCCGGATTTTAATTCATTACACGCATTGCGAATCATCGGGTATAATATCAACGACAGTCTTACTGCCATACAATCGTACAAAATCCATTTTGTGCCGCAGGATACAACAAAAGTGCTGACGGAAACAGACCGGAAAATTCTGTTCGATCTTGCCCGAAAGTATCGGTAAATTTCTGCTATGGAATTCGGACGTGTTTCGGAAAATGAACTGGATAATATTGATTTTTCTTTGCCGGAAGAACCATCCTTCAACAGTCAGGTGCTGAAGGGAAAACCGGCAAACAACATAAAGGTATATCTCGGCTGTGCCAAATGGGGAAGAACCGAATGGGTCGGAAAAATTTATCCTCCGAAAACAAAAGAGAAAGATTTTCTTCAGCATTATGTGCAGCATTACAACAGCATTGAACTAAATGCTACGCATTATAAAATATATGGTGCGGCGGGCATTGCCAGATGGGCGGCAAAAGCCGATGGAAAAGATTTCAGGTTTTGCCCCAAAATGTACCAGGGCGTTACTCACCGCGGCAGCCTGAAAGGAAAAGACTTTATCTTAAATGAATTTTTCAGAGGTATTACAGCGTTTGGAGAAAAACTGGGGCCTGTTTTTGTACAGGTCAGCGACGCCTTTTCGCCCAAAAGAAGCGATGAACTGATTGGTTTTTTGAAGTCACTGCCCAAAGACATTCAGTTTTTTCTTGAAGTACGGCATCCGGCCTGGTTTGAAAAAGAAACTGCACAGTACGGGTTATTTTCTGCATTGAAAGAGATGAACATTGGCGCGGTGATTACCGATACAGCCGGAAGAAGAGAATGTGCACACATGCACCTTACCATACCCAAAACATTTATCCGGTATGTAGGCAATAGTTTACACAAATCGGACTTTGCCCGGTGCGATGCCTGGGTGAAACGAATTAAATACTGGCTGGATTGCGGGCTTCAGGAGCTGTATTTCTTTATGCATATGCACGATGAGGCCACCTCTCCTGAACTGACTGTTTATCTTGTGGATGCACTCAACAAAATCTGCGGGCTGAACCTTGTAAAACCTAAATTTTTGAACGAAGAAAATTCTGTACAACAGCATTTATTTCAATAGCCGGGTTTTAAAAGTGAGTTTACGGCCGGCAATTCAATTCTTTCAAACAATCAGTTCCGCAAAATCCCTTTCGGCGCTTAATCCGTAAATTGTTTTTTAAAAAAGAATGAAGAAAATTTTTATTACAGGTGCCACAGGTTATATGGGCAAACGGTTAATAAAAAAACTTTTGCAAAAAGGGCATCGGGTAAGCGCATTGGTAAGAAAGGGCAGCGAGCATAAAGTGCCTGCCGGTGCCGGTATTATTGTTGCCGATCCGTTTAATGCGTCATCATTTGTTTCATTTATTCCCGAAGAAGCGGTCTTTGTTCAATTATTGGGTGTTGCTCATCCTTCGCCGCAAAAAGCAAAACAGTTCCGCGAAATTGATCTGAGAAGCGTACAAGCTTCTGCCGATGCGGCTGGAGATGCCGGCGTTTCGCATTTTATTTATGTAAGTGTATCAATGACTCCATCGGCTCTGATGCGTGCTTATCAGGAGGTAAGGAAGGAGGGAGAGGAATATTGTAAAAGCCGTAAGTTAAACTGTACATTTATCCGGCCCTGGTATGTGCTGGGCCCCGGTCATTGGTGGCCTTTACTGTTATTGCCGGTATATGCAATTGCATATCTTATTCCGGCATGGAGGGAAAAAGCGAAAGGAACTGCGCTGGTTACCATCAGCCAGATGGTAGCCACGCTTGTAAAAGCAACAGAAGCCAGTCCGGTGCCCTGTCGCATCATTGAAATAAAGGATATAAGAAGAAAAACAATCTGAAGCGAAGTAAAGCCGGCGTATGACAATTGAGTTATTTTAATTTCACACTGCCCTCCTTATCCATTTCAATTTTGTTTTCTGCCTGCAAAAATTCAATTGCTTTCCATGCCTTTTCTTTTTTAATGCCGTCCAGCTGATGCAGCAGATCTTTTACCGGCAATACCCGGCTGTGTAATACCGATTTGATCCGGTTGTAAATTTTTTCCAGTTCATCGGCCTTTAACGATGTTGATTTTTTCTTCAGGCAGTTATCGCAAATGCCGCAGGCGCGGATAGTTTCATCGCCAAAATAATTTGCTGTTAGTTTGCTCCGGCAATCAGCAGTATTGCTGATATATCCGGCCATTGCTTTTATCCGTTCAACAAATTGGTCTTTCCTTTTTTTGTAGTTACTGGTATTTATATAAAGTTCTTCTTTGCGTACCCGGTTGCGCAGCAGCAATAGCTGAGGAGTATCTTTTTGAGGATGGTATTGGATTACTCCATGCCGATGAAGTTGCAGCAGATCGTTTCTGACCTGTGTTGCGTCTGTTTTTAGAAGCCGGGCTACAGTAATTTCTGAGATGGAAGCAGGAAAATCAAAAATACCTTCGTAGGTGCGCAATAAGGTTTTGATCAGTGGTGAAAAACCGGGGTTTTCGTTCTCAAATGGATACAAATTATTCTTGCTGATGGTAAACTGAACTGAGGCAGGAACAAAGATCTGTTCATTAAAAGAAAGCCATTCATCGTGCTCCAGAGCTTTCAGTGCATAAATTACGGTATGGCTGTTCAGCCTGAATTTTTTTATAAAATCATTGATGTCAAAGTCAAAATACCGACCGGCTCCGGTTTCTGCGGGCACCTGCAGATAATTGGCCAGGCTTTGATATACATTGCGAATATCATCTAAGCAAGGAAAGCGGATGGCAGCGAGATGTTCCATTTCATGCAGATCTTTATCATCATACAGCAGTACGGCATAGGCTTTTTTCCCGTCTCTTCCGGCTCTTCCGGCTTCCTGGTAATAATTCTCGAGACAATCGGGCACATCGGCATGCACTACGGTTCTCACATCCGGTTTGTCAATGCCCATTCCAAATGCATTTGTACAAACGATGATGCGGATTTTATTTTGAATCCATTCTTCTTGCCGGTGGTTTCTTTCTTTCTGCGATAATCCTGCATGATAGTAACCGGCCGAAATGTTTTGCATCTGCAAAAGTTCACTGATCTCTTTTGTTCTTTTCCGGCTTTTGCAGTATACGATTCCGCTGCCGGGTACACTTTTCAGGATCTCGGTAAGCTTTGTAATTTTTGATTCTGCTTTAAAAACACTATAGGACAGGTTGGGTCTTTCGAACGGCTGGCGAAACACACGCCAGTTACCTCTGTTTTGCCCGGGTGCAGAGGGAGAAGTTAATTTTTCGCAAATGTCTTTTTGTACATCCGGCGTGGCCGATGCGGTAAGCGCCAGCACAGGTACCGATGTTATTTCTTCTCTCAATGCCGCAATCCGGAGATAGGGGGGGCGAAAATCATATCCCCATTGCGATACACAATGTGCTTCATCCACAGCAACGAGATTAATATTCAATGCCGGCAGGTATTCTTTAAACAGTGTTGTTTCCAGGCGTTCGGGCGACACGTATAAAAATTTACAGTTGCTGTTGGCAGCCACTTTCAGGGTATTGATTACTTCCTGCCGGCTCATTCCGGTATAAATGGCAAAGGCGGTGATATTTTTTTTTCGAAGATTTTCTACCTGATCTTTCATCAGAGCAATCAATGGCGATATGACGAGGCATAGACCGTTCTTCATAAGCGCCGGTACCTGATAGCATAAAGATTTTCCGCCACCGGTGGGCATCAGGGCGAGGGTATCTTTTCCTTCCAAAACAGAATTGATTATTTCTTTCTGCAGCGGCCGAAAGGAATCAAAACCCCAGAATTCTTTTAGTATTTTATCAATAGTGAACAACGAACACGCATTGATGATTAATGAAGGTAAGCAAAGAAATTATGCTACCGGGTTGTAAAGAAGTCAGGAAACCAACACTCCTATGCGTACAGGTAAAAAATTAAACCACTTTTTTTACAAATAATCTTGCAGAGTTGATTGCCAGCACCACATCGCTCATGCCCATCACTAATGCGCCAAAAGTGGGAGTGAGAAAACCAAAGGCCGCTACCGGAATGGCAACAATATTATAGGCAAAGGCCCAAAAAAGATTTTCTTTAATGGTTTTGTACGTGTGTTTTCCCAGACCCAGCGCCATGGGCAAATTTTTTAGTCCTTTGTTCATCAAAACCACCTGGGCACTTTCTACGGCTATTTGCGAGGCTTCGCTCAGCGAGATGCCTATTGATGCTTTGGCCAGCGCCGGAGCATCGTTAATACCATCGCCAACCATGGCAGTAGGGGTTTTCATATTCAGTTCTGCAATTTTCTGCAGTTTCTGTTCAGGAGTTTGTTCGGCTATCAGTTCCTGTATGCCCAGTTTGTCGGCCAGTTCTTTTACTTTGGCATACCGGTCGCCACTCAGCAGTATCGTCTTTATCCCTTTTGAATGCAGGTAGTCAACAACCATTTTTGATTCTTCTCTTACTTCATCTTTCACATCTATCCATCCCAGTAATTTGCCGTTGCGTACGATATAAACGTTATGGGTGTCGTCACGGGTAAGTTGTTGAGCAGATTTATAAGACCCGGCAGTGTATTTGTTTCCTTCTTTATCCGTGGCTTCCATACCCCATCCCTTTATTTCTTCTATTTTGCTCCACTGGATTTCGGCTTTTTCCTTCCACTCTTGCGTAATACATTTTGCAATCGGGTGGTTGGAATATTTCTCAAGGGAAAAGGCAATGCGTTTAAATTCTTCTTCTGGCAAATCAGATGTTTCTGCTCCGAAATCCGAAATCTGGAATCGTCCGGTTGTCAGCGTTCCTGTTTTATCAAATACTACCTGCCGGATGTTTTTGAATGTTTCGAGGCTGGTGGCATTTCGAAACAAAATACCGTTTCTGGCAGCCCTGCCCAATCCTACGGCAATGGCTGCAGGAGTAGCCAGCCCCATGGCACAGGGGCAGGCAATAACAAGGATAGCGATGCTTCGCATCAGGGCGGTTGTAAAATCCTGCCAGTATATCCAGTTGCCGATAAATGCTACCAACGCAATGACGATTACAGTAGGTATAAATAGGGCGCTGATTTTATCAGCCAGTTGCTGCACCGGTGGCTTATCGCCCTGGGCCTGTTTTACGAGGTTGATGATTCCGGCCAAAACTGTTTTTTCACCCGTAGCGGTTACCTGTGCCTTAACGGTTCCATCCGAAATAAAACTTCCGCCGATGAGCTGGTCTTTTTTGCCTTTTCTTACCGGTATACTTTCTCCCGTAATGATGGCTTCGTTAACATGAGCCTCTCCCCAGAGAATTTTACAGTCAATCGGTACCTGCTCGCCGCTTTTTATAAGAATAAGATCGCCCACATGCAGTTGTGTGTTTTCTACCGGAAAAATCTGTTCCCGGTGCTGGTCGTCAAAGGCAATCATATTGGCCATTACCTTTTGCGACTTAACCAGTTTGTTCAGTTCTTTTTGAGTAGATTTTACAGAGGCTTCTTCCAGATAATTTCCCAGAAACACAAGTGTAATGATTGTTGCCGCCGTTTCATAAAACATATAATTTTCTGCTTCGCCAATTAATGTTCCGTACAAGCTGTATACAAAGGCGGCTGTGGCGCCCATGGCAATAAGCACATTCATATTGGGCATCCGGTTGCGCAGGCTTTTTATGGCGCTTTTTCCGAAAAAACTCATGCCAATGACATATACAGGTGTGCTCAGCGCCAGTTGTAACCAGGGATTCATCAGCCAGTGAATATGCAACCATTTGTCGAACATGTGCAGCATCAGCACCAATGTAAAAGGAAAGCATATCCAGAAACGTTCCAGATGGGTGGAAAGAAATTTTCTTTTTCGGGGGCTTGTCTGCAGCTGGCCGGTTACTTTGTATCCAAGGTCATTAATACCTTTTATGATTTTTTCGGAAGACTGAATGTTGTCTGCTTCAAAACTTACATCGCCATTGGCATAATTTACCCTTATCTTCTTCATTCCCTGTTTTTCCAGGTACTTATGAATATTCAGGGCACAGGTAGTGCAATCCATTCCTTCCACTTTCCATTGTATTTTTTCCATATCTTTTTTTATCACGTACTTACCCAATCCGCAGGGAATAGAATTGGTAAAAGTCGGTTGCAAATTTTGTTGCAAATTTACAAAAACAGGTACCCCTTACCAATTCTCCTGATACCGATCTTTTATACCAGGTTGCAATTGCGGAAATATCTTTGCAACATGGATATGAAATTTACACTTGGCGGGATACAAACGGCGGCAAAGGAATTCTGGAAGCAGGCAGAAGGCAAAACAATTTTTGCATTTCATGGTGAAATGGGTTCGGGAAAAACAACTTTTATCCATGCCTTGTGCGATGAAAAAAAAGTACAGGAGATGGTGGGCAGCCCCACTTTCTCCATCATTAACGAATACGTGTTTTCAGAGGATAATAAAGAAAAGAAAATCTGTCACATCGACCTGTACCGCCTCAGCGATGCGGATGAAGCTGTTCGGGCAGGCGTAGAAGACTGTTTGTACAGCGGAAACATTTGCCTGGTAGAGTGGCCGGAACGGGCTCCCGGTCTTTTTCCGGAAGATACAGTTCATATATATATAGAAGTGATGGATTCGCAGACAAGAAAGCTGCAGATAGGCAGGAATTAGTTATTTTTATGATTCGCTGTAAACCCCGGGGCGACCAACTACATGAGCCAGCAAAAACCTAAAATCAGCACTTCTTTCAGCTACGAAACCCTGGAAGAAACACTCGACATCAAGCCGAAAGGAGAATTGATGCACATTGGCATCCCCAAGGAAATTGCATTTCAGGAAAACAGGATCGCCCTGACGCCTGATGCCGTAAGTGTGCTGGTGAGCAATGGCCACCGGGTGACGATTGAACACAATGCCGGCGAGGCATCCCATTTTCGCGACAAAGATTATAGCGAAGCCGGCGCAAAAATTGTGTACGACCGGTCGGAAGCCTTTAAGGCGCCGATACTGGTAAAGAGTGCGCCGGTTATTGAAGAAGATTTACCACTGCTGCAGCAAAACCAGTTCATCATTTCTCCCATTCATCTTTCGGTGTTAAAATCCGAACTGCTGCAAAAAATGATGGAAAAACGCATAACAGCCGTTTCTTTTGAAAATCTGAAAGACGACAGCGGTACGTATCCCATCGTTCGCAGCATGAGCGAGATTGCCGGAAGCGCCGTTATGCTGATTGCGGCACAATACCTCAGTTCGGCCAATCACGGTAAAGGGGTATTGCTGGGCGGTATTTCAGGTATTGCCCCCACCAAAGTTATTATACTCGGCGCCGGCATTGTGGGCGAATACGCAGCAAGAGCGGCACTGGCCTTAGGGGCTTCAGTAAAAGTATTTGACAACAGTGTTTACCGGTTGAAAAGATTGCAGAATAATATCGGGCATCGTTTATGGACTTCTGTGATCGAACCCCGCATGCTGGCCAAACAACTCAAGACCTGCGAAGTGGCCGTTGGCGCCCTGGGAAGCGAAGGCGGACGTACACCGATGGTAGTAACCGAAGAAATGGTAAGCAACATGCGGCCCGGCAGCGTTATCATCGACGTCAGCATCGACCGGGGTGGTTGTTTTGAGACTTCAGAGATTACCAGCCATGGCCACCCGGTGTTTTTAAAATACGGAGTGATACATTACTGTGTACCCAACATCCCTTCCGGATTTTCAAGAACGGCTTCGCAGGCCATCAGTAATGTGCTGATGCCGCTGCTGATGGATGCCGGCGATGAGGGCGGATTTGAAAAACTGATCTGGCATAAAGTGCACCTGCGCGGAGGCATTTACATGTTCAAGGGGCATCTTACCAATTTTTACCTCAGTGAAAGATTCGGGCTCAAGTTTACCGATCTGAATTTAATTATTGCGAGTCAACGGTGATTATTTAAAATCATTCATATTTATTCTCTCCCTGCAAAATCCATACTCCGCCTCATCATTACTGCTTACAATAACCAGCCGTTGTTTGCAATAATCATTTACCAGGTTTAAATACAGATCAGTTCCTGCCGCATCAAAATTGGTGCAGGGCTCATCGAGTAAAACAACCGGCACATCAGAAAAAACAGCCTGCGCCAGCTTTACTCTTTGTTTCATCCCGCTGGAGAAATGACGGATCTGTTTATGAGCCGCTTCTTCCAATCCCAGAAGGGCAATGATTCTGTCTGCTGAAATTGCAGCAATAAAAGGTTTGAAGCGATGATGAAATTGCAGGAACTCAATTAAGGTCATTTCTTCTATTAATTCGAGATACGGGGCGCAAATAGAAATCTGCTGAAAAGTATTTTCATTTCCGGTCTTTGGGTTCCCGCTTCCGGGTTTAAAATCAATATTCCCTTCGTTCAATTGCATAGCCCCGCTCAGTACCTGAAGCAGCGTACTCTTACCCGATCCGTTTGGCCCGGTAATAGCATACGCGGTTCCCGACTGAAATTCATAGCTGAGATGACGAAAGATCCAATCGCGGTTGAAGCGTTTACCCGCATCAGTCAGCGATATCTTCATCCACGTGGTTTTTGGTAAATCGTTTAATAATACCTCTTTGGGATTCGCGGATAAAAGTTACAATTTCATCTCTTTCATCCGAAGCGGGAAAGTCTTCTTCCAGGTATTCAAGCGCCTGGGTGGTATTAAGCCCCTTGTTATACAATACACGATAAATATCGAGTATGTGATTAATCTTATCAACGGTAAAACCCCTTCTTTTCAGTCCAATGGAGTTCACCCCTGCGTATGAAAGCGGGTTACGTGCCGCTTTAATATACGGTGGCACATCCTTACTCACCAGCGAACCGCCGCTGCAGAAAGAGTGCTGGCCGATACTTACAAACTGGTGAACGGCGCACATACCGCCCAGAATAGACCAGTTTCCAATAGTAACGTGACCGGCTACCTGGGTATTATTACTGAAAATACAGTTGTTGCCAACCACACAGTCATGCGCAATATGACAGTAGGCCATGATGAGACAATTATTGCCGATGGTTGTTTTATCTCTTGCCACTGTTCCCCTGTTGATGGTCACAAACTCGCGGATAACCGTATTATCGCCAATGAACACCTGTGAATATTCACCCTGAAACTTGAGGTCCTGTGGTATGGCGGCAATTACGGCGCCGGGAAAGATGCGGCAATTTTTACCGATGCGGGCACCTTCCATTATCGTAACATTCGATCCGATCCAGGTGCCTTCACCAATCTCTACATCCTGATGAATAACGGTAAAAGGATCAATCTTTACATTGGTGGCCAGCTTTGCGTTGGGATGAATATATGTATGCGGGTGAATCATTTAAAATGGATGGTTTTTTCAAAGGACGTGCAAAGTTAATTTTTAATGAATAATAGAGAATTTTTTTTGCAAAACATTAGCGATTAGTGGTTTTATTGTTTATTACCCGTTTCGCCAAAACCCTTTTCTGCCGTACCTTTGCCATCCCGATGCACAATCCTCCCGATATATTAACCCTGGCCTACGGGCAAAACCTGATGCAGGAGCAGATGGTGCTTTTACAGGCAAAAGAACAGCAAATTCCCGGATCGGTTCAGTATACTATTAAAAGATACCAGCGTCTTTCACAATGGAATGTGGACGATATGGGCATGCTTGTGTATCACTATGAAAAAAAAGATCCGGCAGCTCATTACCTGGAATTGCGGTTTTGTGTATCCGGAAATATGTATTGCCGTAAAAAAGATACAGAGTGCGATATGTGCCAGTACGGAGCATCTAAACACTGTGTAGAGAAAGTGGATAGTGTGGATGTGATCAGTTTCCGGTTTTCGCCGGCTCATTTGTCTCAGTTTGTAAAGCCCGGAAGAGGAAACAATATGTTAACCGATGATGTTCTTCAGTTCAGGCATCTCTCTTCTTTCAGTAAAATACTTCCGCTTTGCGGCAAAACAAGAATAGTGCTGGAGGGGCTGCTCAATCATACCTATACCGACAGCCTGGAAAACATTTACATCAATGCGCAAACCCAGATGCTGCTGCTGTACAGCCTCGACTGTATGCTGGGCGAAAAGGAGATTGATGTTATCAATTGTAAATTTCTGGCCAATGAAGCCGACCGGGAAAAAATTGTAAAAGCAAGAGAAATTCTTATTCAGCACATCGGCGAGCCTATAACCATAAAGGAACTCAGCCGGAAAGTGGCTATCAATGAATGTTACCTGAAAAAAGGCTTTAAGGAAATGTTCGGCACCACCATTTTTGATTTTTATCAGAGCCAGCGGATGGAACATGCCAAATACCTGCTGTACGAAAAAGGGCTGAGCGTTACCGAAGTTTCACTCATGCTGGGCTATTCTTCCATTTCCCATTTCTCCACGGCATTTAAAAAACATACAGGTTTGAAACCCTGTGAGTTGCTCATTCGTTGATAAAAAACAGATAGCCTTTCTTTTCATAACATCTGTTAGCATCAGAATTATCCTATACTTAATGAAAATTTACGACGAAATTTTAACCTTTCCCACGCAATAACACCTGATTTTTTAAGTTAACATCCCTGTTATCAGCCCAAAAATTAACAGTAGGGCCGATTATGTGTCTGTGCGGCATCTTTTTTGTAAAAGAATTGTCATAAAATGAGAAAGCTACTTGCATCAGGGTTAGTTATGCTGCATCTGCTCAGTTATACAGAACTGAGCCAGGTGATAAAACTGCCCGACCTTATTTCTCATTTTTTTCAGCATCATCGTCAAAACCCCGATATTGATTTCTTTGATTTTCTTGCTATGCATTACGGCGGCGGAGATGACGGAACAAGCGCCGATAACGACATAGACAACGAATTACCTGGCCATAATACAACTCCCCATTATCTGATGGTTATGTATTCGCCAATGGTTCGTAATTCATTTTCTATCGGGCCTGTAGAACATATCTCACCTGTTTACAACAATTATGTTCTGGAAGGAGTCCCTTCTGGATATATTGCTCTGATTTTACATCCTCCTCAACAAGCGTAGCGACTTCCCATCATTTTAAGATTTTATTCCTGATTATTTCCGGTCAGTTTTTTACTTACCGTGATCCGGCCTGTGAGGTTATCCCTCACACCAGTACCCGCATAATCAGATATAAGCTTAACAAGAAAACCTTAAATCAACTTTTATGAAAAGAAGTAAAATTTCTTTAGCTATAATTATTCTTTCCGGTATTCTTTTATTTAATTCCTGCCGCCATGAACTGCCGATTAATACCGGGAATGGAAATGGGGGCGGAGGAACAAATCCGCCGCCTTCCTCTAACCCCTGCAGCCCCGACTCGGTATATTTTGTTAATGAAATAATGCCAATTATTTCTTCCAACTGTACGATGAGCGGCTGTCATGATAACATTACTCATGCAGACGGCGTAAACCTGACCACTTATACAAATATTATGAAACATGTGAAACCCGGTGATGCGGCCAACAGCAAATTGTATAAAGTGATTATAAAAACCAATAACGACAGAATGCCGCCACCGCCCATGCCCGCGCTGAGCCAGGCACAAAAAGATAAAATCTTTAAATGGATTAACCAGGGGGCAAAAAATAATTTTTGCGCATCAGCCTGCGATACAACTGTATTTACTTACAGCGGAGCGGTGAAGAGCATCATGCAAAATAAATGCGTGGGATGCCATAATCCCGCTTCACTGGGAGGAAATATTGACCTGTCCACATACAATGCAGTAAAGATTGTGGCTACAAACGGCAAGCTTTATGGTTCGGTGGCGCATCTGCAGGGATATTCTCCCATGCCTAAAAATGCAGCTAAGCTTTCGGACTGTGAAATTACTCAGATAAAGAAGTGGATTGATGCAGGATCGCAAAACAATTAAACATATGAAAATGAAAATCTCTATATCTGTTTTTTTATTCGTTGCCTCTTTTCTGTTTATCGGTTCCTGTTATTACGATAAAGAGGAGCTTTTGTACCCTTCATCTTTAAGCGGACCCTGTACGGATACTGCAGGCGTCGTTTCCTATTCACAAAAAATAGTTCCGCTTTTCCAGCAATACTGCTACGGTTGCCACAGCGGTAGTTTTCCTTCAGGTAATATAGCCATGGGAACTTACCAGGCCGATAAAACAATTGGGCAGAATGGAAAGCTATACGGTAGTATAGCGCATAGCCCCGGGTATTCTCCGATGCCCAAAGGAGCCGCTAAAATGAGTAATTGCCAGATTGCAGTAATCAAAAAATGGATTGACAGCGGGATGCCTGATAATTAAACCTTTAAAAGCCACTTACTATGAAACGGAAAAGAAAGCTTCTGTATATTCTGACGGGGGTGCTCGTCGTAATTGCTGTAGCGGCATGGTACATCTACAGCGAATATAACCGGACACATAAAGATACAGCTCTGCTGAAGCCCGACTATACTTTAAATGCCCTGGATATTATCAGAGAGTTTGAAGCAGACGAACCGGCTTCCGGAAAAAAGTACTGGGATAAAGTTATACGGGTAACGGGAGCCGTGAAAAATATAACAAAAGACGAACAGGGAAGTTTTTTTGTATCGCTGGGTGATTCTTCATCTCTTTCTTCTGTTCGCTGCAGCATTGACAGTGCTCATAGTAGTGAAGCCGCCCGGGTACATCCGGGCAGCTACATAGCCGTTAAAGGCATTTGTGCCGGATTCAGCGCCGATGAACTTTTGGGATCCGATGTGATTCTGGTACGCTGTGTATTTGACAAGAACTAATTCTTTTTACCAGTTAAAACCAACAAAACATGAAAAAGCCAGTAATGATCGTAACGGCCCTTTTTATAATGGGGTTTAGCACTTTCGGTCAAAAGTATTTTACTAAAAACGGGAAAATAAATTTTGACGCCACCTCTTCCGGATCTCCGGAAAAAATTGAAGCGGTGAACAAAACCGTTACCTGTGTAATTGATACAAAAACCGGAAATATCCAGTTTGCTGTTCTGATGAAGGGGTTCGAGTTTGAAAGGGCACTCATGCAGGAACATTTTAATGAAAACTATGTGGAAAGCGACAAATTTCCCAAGGCAGAGTTTAAAGGAATAATTGTAAATAACAACACAGTCAACTATCTGAGTAACGGGACATATACGGTTCAGGTTCAGGGAAAATTGACTATACATGGGGAAACAAAAGATGTAGCGGCGGATGGGAAACTGGTGGTGGAGAATGGCAAAGTAAATGCGACAGCAGGATTCAAAATTTTACTTGCCGATTATAAAATATCTATTCCGGGCCTGGTAGCCGATAAAGTTTCGAAAACAGCATCTATAAATGTATCCTGCTTGCTGGAACCGCTTAAATGATAAATTCAATAACCAATAAGTATGAAAAATTTTTTTTATTACGTTATACTGCTGCCGGCATGTATTTCGTACAATATTGTTGTTTTTGCTCAGGATGAAGACCTCCTGAAATTAGTGGATAATGACAAAAAAGAAAAAGAGATTGTAAAGAATGCATTCAAGTCGCCAAGGGTTATAAACAGCCACTCGATGGAGTTTTTGCGACCGGGTACAATGGACTTCAGAATACTTCATCGTTTTGGCCCGTTAGATCAGGGATACAAAAATTTCTTTGGGCTTGACCAGGCCAGCATGCGTATGAGTTTTGATTTTGGAATCAGGCAAAACCTGATGGCAGGAGTGGGCCGCAGCACATATAAAAAAGAGCTGGATGCATTTATTAAATATGCCCCGTTTCTGCAATCCACAGGCAGGGGTTCTTTTCCGGTTACCATTGCATTGGCTTCCGGAATTACCATGGATGGGTTGCCCTGGGCTGACCCCACACGTAAAAATTATTTTACATCAAGGCTTTCTTATTACTTCCAGGCCATTGTCGGAAGAAAAATATCAGAGGGTTTCTCATTACAGGTTGTTCCTACCCTGGTTCATAAAAATCTTGTTCAGAATGCTGTTGACTCAAATGACATTTACTCAGTCGGAGTAGGGGGCCGCCTGAGGTTATCACGCAGAATTGCTTTTACCTGGGATTATTTTTATGTATTGAACCCGCTTACGGGTAATTCATACGAGAATCCTCTTTCTGTGGGTTTTGATATTGAAACGGGCGGCCATGTCTTCCAGTTGCATTTTTCTAATGCTACCGGCATGAACGAAAGGGCCTTTATTACCGAAACTACAGGAAACTGGATGAAAGGAGAGGTAAGGTTTGGTTTTAATCTGTCTCGTGTTTTTCAGATTAAGAAAAAGAAGCTGGGTTAGATACCTTTAAATTTACTTTAATACAGGAATGTCGTTCTTTTTACGGCACTCAATCGTTTTGCAAAACCCGTAACGAAAATGGAAGTTGTTTTGCCCGGAAAGCTGTTCTGAGTAAGTGAACTGCTAATTCACAATGAGCTTATTTTTTATAATCTCCCCGCTTTCACGAATCAACATCATCCAATACATTCCGGCAGGTAATGTTTCAGTATTTATTTTTATTTGAGGTTGCATTGTTGTTTTTTGATGATATACGATACGACCTGCCATGTCGGCTATTTTTAATTGAATATTTTCATTAGTGGAAAGACCGGTTTGAATATTGGCAAACGTGGTAGCAGGATTGGGATAAAGGGTGAACTTTGCCAGATCGCTGCTCATGGAGACACGGGCTGTGTGGGAATAGAAAATTTTTCCGTTTACATTTTCAATTCGTAAGCGATAATAATTTATCCCGTTATTCGGGTTTTCATCAATGAATTCGTATTGACCGACCCCCTTTTTTCCATTTATATCAAGCGTTCCGATATTAGTAAAGTTCTTACCATCGATACTTCTTTCAATAATATACCAGCTTTCTTTTTCTTCATGCGATGTAAGCCATTCCAGCGCTACAGTACGATCGGGTTTTTTAAATGCCTGGAAGTATTCCAGTTTTACTGGCAGCAAAGCGAATATTGTATAATTACAATAAAACCCCGACGGCATCAGCATTGCATTCATATACATCCGAATTCCGTTTACTACCTCCTGCTTCGTAAGATCATCAAATTCATGATTGCCGAGATAGAAAACCAGTCCGCCTTCGCCGCTTTTTAGTTTAGAAACGCTGGCGCCAATCATATTTGGAAATGCCGTATTACCAATTACAGAGTAATGATTGTTTACGAAACTGCCCCCGGGATCTTTTTCCCAGTTTCTGATGGAACCTTTATAATAAGCATTATAAGGGCCCTCAAATTGCGCAAATGCCATATCCGGATTTGAGTAGACAGCGTTCGCCATAGAAGCCACCCGGTTTACTGCATTAACTCCGTTAGTGGCATGAAAACGCCCTGCCGTAGCATCTTCATAGATTTCAATAGCGTGGCACTGGGCCAGAAAGTTACCACCGTTTTGAACGTAAAGCCGTATGCTGTCTACCCATGGGCCGTTAACAGAAATATGTGGTTCCGAAGCAAAAGTGATGCAATCATTAGTCAGGCCTATGGCAGATCTTATTGTGTAATTGACAGCCGGAATTCCGGCAGCTGTCATATAGGCTGTGTGTATACCCGTATTACTCCCATCGTTTAAAATGGCAATTCTTGGTATCTTATAAAGATTATATCGGACATCGCCTGATACCGAAGTTGTGATCCGATACATACTTACTTTTTCAGTAGCCGCCAAGCCGGCATTGTAATTTTCGAGATAAGAAGAAACTCCGGCACTGTCAGCAGGAAAAATCACAAAAGGACCGCCTTTAAAATTATATAGAGAAGCTGCGGAATATGTGGGTAAAAGTTTTTCAGCAAATACTGAAAAATCAGCCTCGTCTTTTGCCTTGCCGGTTTTAATAATCCATTTTACTTTGTAGCTGTGATTCAGCAATTCAACGATAAACCCGTAAGCCTTTAAATTGAATATTCCCGAGCTATTTTGCTGAAGGGTGTTATCCATCGGAATAACCAATGTGCCTGACGGGAGCGTTTGAATATCAGGTGTATTACCTGGCAAATCCTGCGAGAAGGAATATACTGTGGCAAATAAGATAAAGATAGCCGAAACAAGAATCTTCTTGATCTTAAGATTCACTTTCATATAGGGTACATTTTGCTTCAGTTTCTCACTAAGAAGATTGGATTGATTGCGAGCTCTGTAATTATTACTAAGTACAGATTGCAAACCTAATGAAAAAATTCCCTATAGAAAATAGTAAAAATACCATTTTGCGATTTACTAAATACTAATGTGTTGATCACGCTTCTTATGGATTTCATTCTTTTCCCCGGTAATTCATAATATCCCGGTCGAAAAGATACAAGCCGCTTCGGTCATCGCCGATCATTTCCAGTTTGTCGTTCAGAATTCGGGCAACCCTTTCTTCTTCAATCTGCTCGTTTACATACCACTGAAGAAAACTGTGTGTAGCATAGTCTTTTTCGCTCAGCGCTAGGTGTACAAGATCATTAATGCTGTTGCTTACTTTCAGCTCATGTTTCAGAAACTCTTCAAATACGTTTTTAATGGATTTGAAAGTAACAATAGGTTGGGTAAGCGCCGGCACAATGGCAAAGCCGCCTCTTTCATTAATAAAGCGCAGCAGTTTCAGCATGTGCACTCTTTCTTCATCCGATTGCTTGAAGAAAAACTCGGTTACTCCCTCCAGCCCCGGCTGTATTTCAGCCCACGAAGCCATTGCCAGGTATGCCTGTGATGATTCGGCTTCCATTTGTACCTGCTTGTTCAGTGCTTCCTGTATGGATTTGCTCAGCATAACTATTTTTTTCGAAAGGTAAGCATAAAAACACATTGTCATTCTACTGTCAGTTTCCTTTTTGCATAAATGTTTGTTCCCGATATTGTAAATACAGCGGATGCATTCATATCATTTTTGTAATCAAATTTTTCCATGTGCAATTTCCGAACGCTGTATCATGATGCTGCCAAGGGCTATGTAATAATGTGCAGGCAATGCCGCCGGCTTCAACTGGCCTTTGGCAATACTGTTATCAATTTTTGCACAAATGAGTTTGCGTCCTTCCTGATGCTGGTCCGAAAACTTGCGGGTCAAAAACATCCTTCGGATAGTGAAGCCCAGAAAAATATATTTATCCCTACACCGACAGAGAATATCTTTCTGCTCTTTAGCGCAATTGAAATAAACGAATTGCTGACAATGCTGGAAGGAGCGGATGATGAACTGAGAACACAGGCCTTGCTCGATGCTTTTTTGAATAAAGAGACGGATGAATTCATTTCTGAGAATAAATACTTTATTCCAGGTACAGCGGCGTGTAATGTTTTCACATTTCCTGCTGCAGGCTGTGTCATTTCACTGTCAGTTTCCTTCTTCCGTAAACCGTTTTCCCGATTGCGTTATTACAATAAAAAACCCCGCTGATAGTTTTGCGCCTTCCAACGGTTAATGTACTGAATACGTACTGCTTGCCAGATTAAATAACCGGGCCGCTGCTGTTTTACGTTCTCCGTTTCAATAAGAGTATGATGGCAGCAGGCCCACCAAACGAAAAACAAGTTATGATGAAATTTATTGCCACACTATTACTGATGTTTTGCCTGGCAGCGGCACAAGCGCAGCAAACTACCGGCTCGGTCAAAGGAAAAATTTCCACAGCAGATGGTAAACCCGCCGACTATGTAAGTATAGTAATAAAGGGAACAGCGAAAGGTGCTGTTTCAGATAAAGACGGTTATTATGAAATTAGGAATGTTAAGCCTGGCAGCTATACGCTGGAGGTAAGTATTACCGGATTAAAAACACAATCGGTAAAAGTAGAGATAAAAGGCAATGAGACGGCAATTGCCGATTTTGTACTGGAAGAAAATGTCAGCCAACTGCAAACCGTATTGGTAACGGCCAATCCAGGTAGATATGTTACAGATTATCCGTCTGTTTCACTTCGGTTAAAAACACCGCTACTTGAAATACCACAAAACATACAGGTAATAACCAGGCAAACCTTGCAAGACCAGCAAATATTCGATATGCGGGAGGGGGTAATACGCAATGTAAGCGGCGCCACGGCATCCGAGCATTGGGAAACTTATGCAAGAATTGTAATGAGAGGCTCCCGGATTGCTTCCTTCCGCAATGGAATGAACGTAACGGAAACATGGGGACCGCTGACGGAAGATATGAGCATGGTGGAAAGAATTGAATTTGTAAAAGGCCCGGCTGGTTTTATGCTGGCCAGTGGTGAGCCAAGTGGTTTTTATAACGTAGTCACTAAAAAACCTACTGGTATTACAAAATCGGAAGTGGGAATGACAATCGGCAGCTATGGTACATATCGCAGCACCCTGGATTTTGATGGTGTATTAAGTAAGGATAAAAAAATACAATACCGCCTGAACCTGATGGGCCAAATGAAAGGAACGCAACGCAGCTTTGAGCACAATAACCGTATCTCCGTGGCGCCGGTTATTAAATTTCAGATAAACCCTAAAACATCACTTACCGCTGAATACACCTATCAGCATGTAAATATGTCGCCCATTGGCTCCAACTACATTTATTCAGCAAAAAGTATTGGCGACCTTCCTGTTACCTTCTCTACACTGGAAGGAAATATGGACCCCACAAAAATTAACGATCAGTCGCTTTTTCTGACACTGTCACACAGTATTAATGATAATTGGAAATTCACCGGGCAGATTGCATACATGCATTACAATCAGATTGGCTCAAGTTTATGGCCTTCGGGTTTTAATGGCGATACACTGTTGCGTGCCATCTCCGTATGGGATATTTTAGGGCAGACCAGGGTTGGACAGTTTTTTGTAAATGGTGATGTGGTTACCGGAAAAATCAAACACCGTATTCTGTCAGGAATTGATATGGGCAACAAAGATTTTTATCATGATTGGAGCCAGGGTGGCGCCATCACTGGTACAGAAGGATTTAATGTATACAACCCGGTATATGGTAAAGTGGCCGCTAGCAGCTATCCTGTTTTCGACCGTAGCCTTGGTTTAAAACAACGAGGTGTTCATTACAACAATCAGTATTCTGCTCTTTATGTGCAGGATGAAATTCGTTTGCTGAATGACGAGCTCCGCCTTACTATAGCAGGACGCTACACTACTACCGGTGACGAAGACCCTTACTCTGGTAAAGTGGATGCAGATAAGTTTACACCAAGAATTGGTTTAAGCTATTCAATCAACAAAAGCACCAGTGTGTATGCTGTGTTTGATGAATCATTTATTCCACAGGCAGGCGCAACATACGATGGGGTGAAGTTCAAACCGATTACTGGTAACAATAAAGAGATAGGAATTAAAAAAGAATGGCTAAATGGCCGTTGGACCGCATCAGCAGCTTTCTATCGAATTACCAAAAACAACGAACTGGCGCCTGACCCGCAGCACCAATATTTCTCTGTGCAGTTAGGCCAAACAAGAACACAAGGCATTGAACTGGATATAAGAGGCCAGTTGTTTACCGGTCTGGAAGTAACAATGAACTATGCCTACACCGATGCCAGGGTAACAAAAGATACAGAAGAAAAACAGGTAGATAAACAAATACCCGGAACAGATAGGCAGATAGCCAATGCCTGGCTAAACTATCGGGTGCCTAAAGGTAATTTGAAAGGCCTTGGTTTATCATTCGGCGTATCTTATGCAACCGGCCGCACCGCATGGTATGGCGCTTACGACAGGACGGTTGACCCATCCATGCCGAACTATACCCGTTGCGATGCAGCAGTTTCTTACCAGTTTGGAAAATTTGCTGTGGCATTGAATGTAAACAATCTGTTTAGCGCAAAGCTGCTTTCAGGTGCTTACTATGCATGGAGCAATTTTTATTACTGGCAGGCCGAGGCACCACGAAATTCAAGACTGAGCATCAGCTATAAATTTTAATCGGCTTGACAGTTAAAAAACTTATTGGGAAAATTCACCTCTGGCTCGGATTGGGTTCCGGGCTATTGGTTTTATTTCTTGGCATTACCGGTTGCATACTGGCCTTTGAGGTAGAGATCAGAAGCATTACGGAATCATTCAGAAAAGTGAAAGCAGAAGATAAGCGGTATCTGCCACCATCGCAATTGAGAGCTATTGCAGAAAAACATCTTGTTTCTAAAAAAGCATGGGGGGTAGAGTATCCCGGAAAAGGAAAAGCAGCCACCGCCTCTTACTGGGACGATACACATTATGAAATAGTGTTTATGAATCCTTATACCGGCGAAGTGCTAAAGCATAAAAACATGAATAGGGATTTTTTCCGGATTGTACTGGATGGTCATTTCTACCTGTGGCTGCCACATCATATCGGCCAACCCATTGTGGCTTCTGCCACACTGATATTTTTGATCATGATGATCACAGGGCTTGTTCTCTGGTGGCCGCGGAACAAGGCAGCCAGAAAACAACGCTTTACTGTTAAATGGAATGTTCGCTGGCGCAGAAGAAATTACGACCTGCACAATGTGCTGGGATTTTATATGACATGGGTGGCCATCTTTATTGCCATTACCGGGCTGGTATTCGGCTTTCAGTGGTTTGCCAAATCGGTGTACTGGGTTACCAGTGGCGGGCAGGCAAAAGTGGAAGACAAACATCCGGTATCTGACAGTACACAAAACCCATCCGTGGCAAATATGGCCGATTATCTATGGGAAAAAGACAGCAGAACAAAAAAAGAAAACGAATCCATCAGTGTTTGGTTTGCCAATCAGCCTTCAGACCCTATTGAAACTGTCATCAATCACCGGCCCGGCACTTATTACAATTCTGATTTTTTTCATTACGACCAGTACACAGGCAAACTTTTGCCCGCACAAGGCAGCTATGATGGAAAATTTAAAGAAGCAAAACTGGCCGATAAGCTTGTTCGTATGAACTACGATATTCATGTAGGCGCCGTACTCGGTTTGCCCGGAAAAATTTTAGCCTTCTTTGCCAGTTTAATCGCCGCCAGTTTGCCTGTTACCGGTTTTATTATCTGGTGGGGCAGAAATAGGAAAAAACAAGTGAATAAAACTTCTATTGAAAGCACATCTGCATAGCAGTTGTTTGTCATGCAATGGTCAGTTTCCTTCTTGCGTAAATCGTTTTCCCGCTTCGGCAGTTCTCATTAGTCAATCATTACCACATTTGCGGCCGGTGAGAAAATGACTTTCGTCATACCGGTAAATGATGCCGATAAATGACCTGTCATTTTACTGTCAAATATGGTTCTTGCAGCTCTTCGTGACAAACAGATGATACTTAAAAAATATACCTGTGTCAACTTTGCCGCCGCCAATCAGAACGATTATGAGTAGAAAAATTTTCCTGTTGTTTCTGCTGTTTATGTCTGTTACCGTTTTTGCACAGCAGGAAACGGACACAACACGAATAAAAGAACTGGAACAGGTTGTTGTAACCGGCCAGTACAGACCACAATCAGCCAAAAACTCGGTATATCAGGTACGTACCATCACTGCCGAAAGAATACAAAAACAGGGAGCCGTCAGTCTTCAAACCGTTTTAAATAATGAACTGAACATCCGTTTCTCACAAGACCTGGCTACGGGTGGTTCAGATATTACCATGCTGGGTTTGCGCGGACAAAACGTAAAAATTCTGGTAGATGGCCTGCCCATGACCGGCAGGCAGGGAACTTCCAATGAAATAAATATTAACCAGATTGACATTAACTCCATTGAACGGATAGAGATAGTAGAGGGACCCATGAGTGTGGTGTACGGCGCTGATGCACTGGCAGGTGTTATCAATATTATTACTAAAAAGAGCAAAGCAGCCAGGTATAGTGTAACAGCACGCCTGCATGAAGAATCAGCAGGAAAAGAATACAGCTTATTTAACCGTGGTAACCACAATCAGCATATTGGTTTTACAACCAGGTATAAAAACTGGGAACTGGGCGCCGCATTTGGCCACAATTATTTTGGCGGATGGAAGGATACAGCCGTTGACAGAGAACTGCTTTGGCATAAAAAAGACCAGTTGCTGGCCAACGCCTTTGTTGGTTACCAAAAAAATAAATTCAATGCCCGGTATCGCATAGATGGTTTGGATGAAATCATTACCAATCCCGGCAATTTTCTTTTTTATCAGCCTGCTTCGGGTGATACGCTGGCGCAGGACCAGGAATACCTGACTCAAAGGCTGATGCATCAGTTGCAGGCTGCTTATCATGTAAACAATGATTTGAATTTTCAAATGCAGTCGGCCTACACCAATTACAGCCGTCAGGTTTTTTCTACTACGGTAAGCAAACAAACAGGTAAAGTAAGTCTCGATACAGGACCGGGCCGGCAGTCGCTTATCCGCTTTACCGGATTTACATTAAGGGGAACGATAAACTATAGGCTTTCTGAAATCTTTTCGGTGCAGCCCGGCATAGATATTAATTTAGACCGGGGCGAAGGAGAACGATTAAAAGCCGGCCGTAATGCCGTGGATGATTATGCTTTCTTTCTTACTTCAGAAATTACACCCACCAAAAAAATAAACATAAGGCCGGGCATACGGCTGATAAAAAATTCAGTGTACGAAGCTCCGCCTGTGGTCCCTTCATTGAACACCAAATTTGCATTGGCCAAAAACCTTGACCTGCGGCTGGCCTATGCAAGGGGATTCCGTTCGCCTTCTTTGAGAGAATTATATTTTAATTTCTTTGATGCCAGTCACCAGATTATCGGCAATCCCGATTTGAAAGCCGAAACATCCAACAGTTTTACGGCCTCATTAAACTGGAAAAAAATATCTCCCCGCGAAGTGGTGTACACTACCGTGCTGGGCGGCTTTTACAATCATGTAAAAAATCTGATAGATTATGCCGTGTCGGCCAATAACCCTAATGTATTTCAGCTAACCAATGTTTCGGACAGTCGCACCGCAGGTGTAAATCTGAATAGTGTAGCTAAATATAAAACATGGAACATCAGTGCCGGCGCTTCTTTTACCGGCTTCTATAATGATTATTCAGAAACAGATGATGCATTGCCGCAGTTGTTGTGGTCTGCCGAGGTTAACGCATCGGTTGGTTATACCTTCTCCAAAATGGGTTTGGATGTAAACCTGTTTTACAAATTCACCGGCAAACGTCCTTATTATACTACCAGCAGCAGCCAGCAGATTGTGATGGGAGAACAAAAAGGTTTTCACATGGCCGACTTTACGTTCAGCAAAAAAGCATTTAAATATTTTTCGTTTAATGCCGGCATCCGCAACCTGTTTGATGTAACCCGGCTAAACAATACCGTAATAAACGGCGGAGTGCACAGCTCCGGCGGTACCCGAAACATTGCAAACGGCCGCTCTTTCTTTGCCGGCATAAATTTTAACTGGAGTAAATAATATCCTTCATACTAAATCATAAAAGATGCAACAGAAGTTTTCATTACAACGAATCGGAATAATAATAACAGTTATTGCTGTATTGGCTGCCTGCCGCAAAAGAGATGCAGGCCTGCCGGATAACTATGTGGTGTTTGAATCGGCTTCGCAGGGTATTTCAGCTTCCGAAAATTCGGTAACCGTAAAAGTAAAATTAACCACCGGCGTCAGCGCCGATGTTCCCGTAGTATTAAACATTACTGAGCAGGGCCTGGCGTATGGTACCGATTATACTACTACGCCTGCTGCCGTGTCGGGTAAAATAAATCTCACCGTGCCTTCCGGCAATAATGAAGCTTCCTTTACCATCAGCAAAGCGCCGGGAGTATTATACGACGGCGATGAAAAAATTATTTTCGACATTTATAGCTCTGGCAGTCCTGTGCTGATAGGTACTACCCGGCAGTTTACACTCAGCTTTGGCGAACTGGTAGCTACCAATGCTTCTATGACGGTAAACGGCGGCGGCGCCACTTACGGCAACAAAGTGTTTATTGATTTAAGCGCCAACCGGCAAACACCGGTACTGCGTACCAACTGGGATTTGGGTTTCTATACCGGCAGCGATGATTACCGGGTTATACTGAACTCTTCCGTCAACATGATGGTAAAGCAGATCAATAAAAACGATTTGAATGCAGTAACGGCTGCGGATACAGTGGGCTTTTCTTCAACAGTAGCATTTAGCCAAACCAATCCGCAGGTTTCACAACTGCCTTACATTGATTATCCCAACGGCGATTTAACCAAAACGGCCATTGCATCAGTATCTGCAACAGCAGATGATAATAAAGTATATATTGTAAACAGAGGCAATGGTGTCGGCAATCCGGCGCCGGCACGGGGCTGGAAGAAAATCCGCATCATCCGCAACGCTTCCGGAGGTTACACTTTGCAGCATGCCGATATTGCTGCCACATCGTACAACAGTATTGACATTTCAAAAGATGAAGCATACTTTTTCAAATATGTTTCTTTTGAAAACGGTGTGGTAAATGTGGAGCCGGCAAAAAAGAAATGGGATTTTGCCTGGACGTATTTTGCCAACGTAACCAACTTTGGCAGCGGCGAAGTACCGTATATGTTTCAGGATATCATCCTCATTAACCGGAATGTGTCCATAGCCCGGGTAATGACATCGGCCAAAGCATTTGCTGATTTTTCTGAAGCCGATATTGCAGCACAAACTTTTTTAACTGCCCAAAATGCCTTTGCTGCTGACTGGCGCAGCGGCGGCGGCCCGGGTGTAAGTCCTGCCGTAAGAACCGACCGCTATTATATTATTAAAGACGCAGACAACAACTATTATAAAGTAAGGTTTACTGCTCTTACACAAAACGGCGAAAGAGGGTATCCCGCTTTTGAGTTGGTGCTTGTGAAGAAAGGGTAATAGTAAAAAAAAGTTGCGAAAAAAAGCTCCTGTTTTAGGAAGCAGGGGCTTTTTTATTTGCGTTAAATTATAATAAATAAGTAAAACGCTTGCCCCATTAGGCTTTCAGATGTTTTCAACATCCGGTGAATAATAACTTGTCCCAATTTTAAATTTCCGTTATTATTTTGAACAGGATACGGTTTTGTCCCAATACGACGGATTAAAAGGGAATCCGGTGCAAATCCGGAACTATCCCCGTAGCTGTGAACTCCGCTTAAATAGTTTTATTCTTTTGGCCACTGTCTTGCCGGAGGCGAAACGGGAAGGCTTTAAACTATGGAGTAAGTCAGAAGACCTGCCGTAGTCTGTCATTTGATAACTAAGCTTTCGGTGGAAAAGCGTGGTATTGAGAGTAAAGTTTTTTTGCTTCTTACTTTCAGCCCCGTCTTTTATTGCGAAGCAAAAAACAAAAGCAGTAAAATGCAGAACATAACCATTCCGGTCATTAATCAGTCATCTAATCCGGTGCCGGAATATGCCACACCCGGTTCTTCCGGCATGGACATAAGAGCGAATCTGGAACAGCCGCTTGTTTTGAAGCCTTTGCAGCGGGCTTTAATTCCTACAGGTTTGTTTATTGAACTGCCCCAGGGTTTTGAAGCACAAATACGGCCCCGCAGCGGACTGGCCATCAAACAGGGAATAACGGTACTGAATTCTCCCGGCACCATTGATGCCGATTACCGGGGCGAAATAAAAGTGATTCTGATAAACCTTTCCGGAGATGATGTAATTATCAATCATGGCGACCGTATAGCTCAAATGGTTTTTCAGAAAGTAGAAAAAGCCGTGTTGATGGAAACCGAAAGCATTGCTGAAACTGAAAGAGGAGCAGGCGGATTTGGACATACCGGAAAAAATTAAACCAATCATTACTGAACATATAAAATGTGTTAGCCGTATGGGATTATTTGAAAAAAGAATTAACTACAAACCCTTTGAATACCCCGAAGTGCTTCAGTTTACCGAAGCCATCAATAAGTCGTTCTGGGTACATAGTGAGGTAGATTTTACAGCCGACACACAGGATTTTCACTCACACCTTTCGCCGGAAGAACAAAATGCCGTAAAAAACAGTTTGCTCACCATTGCACAAATTGAAGTGGCAGTAAAATCTTTCTGGGGAAATTTATATCATCATTTTCCCAAGCCGGAATTAAACGGGCTGGGCAGCACCTTTGCCGAATGTGAATTTCGTCATTCCGAAGCCTACTCCCGCCTGCTGGAAGTAATGGGATATAATGATGAGTTTGAAAAGCTTATTGAAGTACCCGTGGTTAGGGAGCGCATCGAATTTCTTTCTGCTGCCTTAAAAAAGGTAAACTCCAAAGACCAAAAGGAATACGTCATTTCACTCATCCTGTTTACTATTTTAATTGAAAACGTTTCGCTGTTCAGCCAGTTTGCCGTCATTCTTTCATTTACCCGCTTTAAGGGATTGATGAAAAATGTAAGCAACATCATTGCCTGGACATCGGTGGATGAACAAATACATGCCAATGCCGGCATTTACCTGATCAATAAATTAAGAGAGGAATACCCCGACCTGATTGATGAAGAACTCATTCAGCAAACGGTGCGGCTGGTTACTGATTTTATGGAAATAGAAGAATTAATTATTGACTGGATTTTCTGCCAGGGCGAAATCAGCACCATCCGCAAAAACGACCTGCTGAATTTTATTAAATTCCGGGTAGATGAAAGCCTGAGAAAAATAGGTTTTCCCGAACAGTTCTTTATCAGCAGCCGTCAATACGAGCCCATGAAGTGGTTTGAGGAAGAAGTTTTTGCCAACAGCCTGGATGATTTCTTTGCCAAACGCCCGGTAGAATATACCAAGCATGATAAAAGCATAACCGCCGCCGATTTGTTTTAACCCGAATAGTTTTACCAACCCCCAAACAGATTGAATAATTATGGAAATGCTAACCCCGATGATATCCAAAACACCTTTAACCGAAAAATTGTGGTGGAAAAACGAAGAAAGCGAACAAATGCTTAACAGGGGCTATTTGCTGAAAGGTGAAACGGTAGATGGCGCTATTGAGCGCATTTGCAGGGCAGCAGCACAGCGCCTGTACAAGCCCGAACTGACCGATGCATTTCGGGAGATGATTGAAAGAGGATGGATGAGTTTAAGCTCCCCCATCTGGGCCAATATGGGTACCGAAAGAGGATTACCCATTTCCTGCTTTAATGTGCATGTGCCCGATAATATTGAAGGCATTACCCATAAACTGGGCGAAGTAATTATGCAAACCAAAATAGGCGGCGGCACTTCTGGTTACTTTGGTGATTTGCGGGGCCGTGGCAGCGCCGTTTCTGATAATGGCAAAAGCAGCGGAGCCGTAAGTTTCATGCGATTGTTTGATACGGCCATGGATACTATCTCGCAAGGTGGGGTGCGCCGCGGAGCATTTGCCGCTTATCTGGATATTGACCATCCGGATATTGAAGAGTTTCTGAAAATTAAAAGCATTGGTAATCCGATTCAAAACCTGTTTTTTGGTGTATGTGTACCCGATTACTGGATGCAGGACATGATTGACGGCGATACTGCCAAACGGGAAATATGGGCCAAAGTGCTGGAAAGCCGTCAGCAAAAAGGCCTGCCCTATATTTTCTTTACCGATAATGTAAACAAAAGCAAGCCGCAGGTTTATAAAGACCTCAACTATACCATTCATGCCAGCAACCTGTGCAGCGAAATCATGCTGCCGTCGAATTTTGACGAATCATTCATCTGCTGCCTGTCTTCTATGAACCTGGAGCTGTACGACGAATGGAAAGATACCGATGCCGTGCGGCTGGCCATTTTTTTCCTCGATGCCGTATTGCAGGAGTTTATCAATAAAACAGAAGGTAATCACTACCTGGGCAGCGCCAACCGCTTTGCCAAACGACACAGGGCCTTGGGACTGGGCGTGCTGGGATGGCACTCTTATCTGCAAAAAAATATGATTCCCTTTGAGGGATTAAAAGCCAAACAACTCACCCATCAGATTTTCAGCGACCTGCGTGAAAAAGCCGATAAAGCTACCATCGACCTGGCCCGCATTTACGGTGAACCCGAAGTGCTGAAGGGATATGGCCGCCGCAATACCACCACACTGGCTATTGCACCTACTACTTCTTCATCGGCTATATTGGGTCAAACTTCACCCGGTATTGAACCTTTCAGCAGCAATTACTACAAGGCGGGTTTGGCCAAAGGCAACTTCATGCGCCAAAATAAATACCTGAAACAATTGCTGGAATACAAAGGAATTGACAATGAAGATACCTGGCGCAGCATCATGCTCAATCACGGCAGCGTACAGCACTTAAAAGAATTTACCAAAGAAGAGAAAGATGTATTTAAAACCTTTAAGGAAATAAGCCAGCTGGAAATTATTCAGCAGGCAGCCATTCGTCAGAAATACATTGACCAGGGCCAGAGCCTCAATTTAAACATACCACCCACTTTGCCTATTAAAGAGGTAAACAAACTGATGATTGAAGCCTGGCAGCTAGGTATTAAAACGCTGTACTATCAGCGCAGCCAGAGCGTATCCAAAGAACTGGTCACCAACCTGGTTAGCTGTGTAAGCTGCGAGGCGTAAGAGGGTACATGTTTATAAGGTCAGTAATACCCGTATTAACGCTATACTTGCTGATGCCTGCCTGCCATACGGTAAAAACGGGCAGGCAATCGCTTCAAACGATACCGTCTCAGTTGTTAGGCAGATTTCAGGACGATTACGGAAGCAGCTATTCTATTACGCACAAACAATGGGTACAGAACAATACCTATAAATACCACCTGATTCATTACAACAAAAATGAAAATTATTTTATAGCAAGAAACGATACAGCTAATCCGGCTGATGGCGGCCTATACACCCGAATTGATATTGCTTTTTTCAACAATATGGAACCCTGGCAATGGGGCTATTGCCTTGCTGCTTATAAAGCAGGTTCTGAACAGGAAGCCCTGCAAACACCGCCGGCCGACAGACAAAATCCACGCAAAGGTTGTAATGGCTATCCGTTTTCAAGAATGAAGCGAACGCAATAATCCTTGTTTCACTTTTATACAATTTTAATTTTTTCCTTTTACAGTAAATCGGTTTTCCAAATCCGTAAGTCAGGCAAAGGTCACAGGTGTTTCCTTTGTCAGAAAATTGTAAAAAGAAATGAAGAATTTAATTGCTCTAATTACGGCTATCGCCATTACAACAGGAATAAATGCCCAGGCCGACGGAAAAAAAATAGTGGACAAGCTCTGCGGATGTTTTCAGGTAGATTTCAGGTATGCCGAAACCTTTTCTCCCGACCCTGATTATAAATATCACAACAGAGAAGAAACCGGCGGCGTGGCCGAACTGGCCCTGCCCATTGAAGTAAGCGATAAAAAAATTGTTATCCAGCATCTGCTCATTGTGGGTCCCAAAACCGTGGTAAAACACTGGCGGGAAGAATGGACATACGAGAACCCGGTTATATGGAAATATAAAGACAACCGCTTGTGGGTAAAAGAAATACTGCCGGCTGAGCAGGTAAAGGGCAAATGGACACAAACCGTGTGGGAAGTGGGCGATGAACCCCGTTATCAGGGATTCAGCCCCTTTGTAGAACTCGATGGCAAAATCATCTGGCAAAACACCACCGATGCACCGCTGCCGAGAAGAGAATATTCTGTTCGCAGCGATTACAACATTTTAAAAAGAACCAACCGGCTGAACATTACCGACAGCGGCTATCTGCATGAGCAGGATAACCAGAAAATAATCCGTGCCGGCGGAACGGATAAGCTGCTGGTAGAAGAAAAAGGGCATAATATATATAAGCGGATTTCCGAAAAAGAATGTGATGCTGCCAGCGAGTACTGGAAAAAGAATTCCGCCTACTGGGGCAGGGTGCGCAAAATATGGGCCGACTATATGGCCACCCGCAGCAGCATTTCCCTGAAAAATAAAATTGACGATAAAATGCTGCATGAATACCTGCTGGCGCTGGAAAAAGACTATGCAGCCAAAAAAATAACCGAAGCAGCTATTGATGACAGAATAGCTGCTGAAATCAACCGCTTTATTGTGGATAATGAAAAAAGCGCTGCTGCTATAAAATAACGCAAGTGGTTTTAAAAAATGCCCGCCTCCCGCAACGGGAGGTTTTGTTTTTTCCGGCAAAAAGGGGCCGCTTATTTCCGTAACTTTGCCCACTTTTTGGAAAGGATATGAGCGCCAAATACAGGGAATTTACCGGCTTGAATTTGCCTGCCATAGAGCAGGAAGTACTGGCTCAGTGGGCAGCAAACCAGGCATTTGAAAAAAGCGTAAGCCTGCGGGAAGGAGCCACCCCCTTTGTGTTTTATGAAGGACCGCCCAGCGCCAACGGAATGCCCGGTATTCACCACGTTATTTCCCGTACACTCAAAGACTTGGTATGCCGCTACAAAACCATGAAGGGTTTTCAGGTAAAACGCAAAGGCGGATGGGATACTCATGGTTTACCCATAGAGTTGGGTGTAGAAAAAGAATTGGGAATTCGTAAAGAGGATATTGGGGTTAAAATTTCAGTAGAAGAATACAATAAAAAATGCCGCGAAGCAGTACTGCGCTATAAAGACAAATGGGATGAACTAACCCGCAAAATGGGCTACTGGGTTGACCTGGACGACCCCTACATCACTTTTACCAACGAATACATTGAAACGCTGTGGTGGCTGCTGAATGAACTGTATAAAAAAGGATTGCTATACGAAAGTGTAAGCATTCAACCTTATTCACCTGCTGCGGGAACGGGACTGAGTTCGCATGAGCTAAACCAGCCGGGAACCTACAAGGATGTAAAGGATACCAGTTGTGTGGCGATGTTTAAGGCAGAGAATAATGAGAAAAGCAAATTCTTGTTTGATGCTGCAGGTAGTGATGAAGTTTTCTTTCTCGCCTGGACGACTACTCCCTGGACATTACCCTCCAATCTGGGATTGACCGTTGGAGCCGATATTGATTATGTGCTGGTAAAAACAGTAAATCCGTATTTGCACAACCAGATACATGTAGTTTTAGCAAAAGCATTACTCGGCAAATATTTTAAAGCAGAAAATGAAAATGCTGATTTTGCGGAGTATAAAAACGACGGTAAAAATTTACCCTATAAAATTATAGCTGAATTCAGGGGCTCCGATATTGAAGGTTGTGAATACGAGCAACTGCTTCCTTATGAAGCTAACTCTCCAAAAGTTATTGAAGAAATAACTCCCGGCGCAAAACCTTTCCGGGTTTTGGTGGGAGATTTTGTAACTACAGAAGATGGTACCGGTATCGTACATACGGCCCCGGCCTTTGGTGCGGATGACTTTAAGGTGGGAAAAAAATACAATATCGGTATCCTTACCATGGTTGACCGGGAAGGAAAATTCGTAGAAGGCCTGGGCGAGTTCAGCGGCCGCTATGTAAAAAATTATAAAGACGACCCCAATTATGTGGACGTTAATGTTGACATAGCCGTTAAACTCAAAAAAGAAAACAAAGCCTTTAAGGTTGAGAAATACGAACACAGCTACCCCCATTGCTGGAGAACGGACAAACCTGTTCTCTATTACCCTCTGGATGCCTGGTTTATCAAAACTACGGCTCTTAAAGAACGGATGGTAGAACTGAACAAAACCATCAACTGGAAACCCAAATCCACCGGCGAGGGAAGATTTGGCAACTGGCTGGAGAATATGGTAGACTGGAACCTGAGCCGCTCCAGGTATTGGGGCACACCACTACCCATCTGGAAAACGGAAGACGGTCAGGAAGAGAAATGTATAGGGGGTATAGCAGAGCTTGAGCAGGAAATGAAGAAGGCCTTTGAGGCAGGGGTTTCAAAAGTCCCTCCTTCGGAGGGATTTAGGGAGGCCCTTGATTTGCATAAACCTTATGTGGATGAAATAACATTGGTTAGTGAATCCGGCAAGCCGATGAAAAGGGTGCCCGACCTGATTGATGTGTGGTTCGACAGCGGCGCCATGCCTTATGCGCAATGGCATTTTCCGTTTGAGAATAAAGAAACGTTCAAACAATCCTTCCCTGCAGATTTTATAGCAGAAGGAGTGGATCAAACCAGAGGCTGGTTTTATACGCTGCATGCCATAGCCTGTCTGGTATTCGATTCAGTAGCTTACAAAACAGTGGTATCAAACGGGCTGGTGCTCGATAAAAACGGCAATAAAATGAGCAAGCGCCTCGGCAATGTGGTGGATCCTTTTGAGACGATTGAAAAATACGGCGCCGATGCCACCCGCTGGTACCTTATCACCAATGCCTCGCCCTGGGATAATCTGAAATTTGATATTGAGGGAATCAAGGAAGTACAACGCAAATTTTTCGGTACCCTTTACAATACCTATCAGTTTTTTGCACTTTATGCCAATGTAGATGGCTTTGCATTTAAAGAAGAATATGTGCCGCTTAGCGAACGACCGGAAATTGACCGCTGGATTCTTTCATCGCTGAACACGCTGATAAAAAATGTTACGGCAGCCATGGATGATTATGAGCCTACCCAGGCCGGCCGGCTGATTGAGGATTTTGTAGATGAACATCTGAGCAACTGGTATGTCCGTCTCTGCCGCAGAAGGTTCTGGAAAGGGGAATATGAGAAGGATAAAATTTGCGCTTATCAGACTTTATATGAGTGCCTGGAAACCATCACCCGCCTGATAGCGCCGGTATCGCCGTTTTTCAGTGATGCCGTTTTCATCAATCTGAATTCGGTAACCCAACGATTCAATGTGCAGTCGGTGCATCATACCGATTTTCCGCAGTTAAATGAGTCGGCCATTGACAAGCCCCTCGAAGAACGTATGCAACTGGCTCAGGATGCTTCCTCACTTATTTTATCTCTTCGTAAAAAGGTAAGCATCAAGGTACGTCAGCCGTTGCAGAAAGCAATGATTCCGGTACTAAATCCGTCCATGAAGGAGCAACTGGCAAGGGTGGAAGATTTAATTAAGGCCGAAGTAAATGTAAAGGAAATTGAATACCTGAACCCGGATAATACTTTTATCCGCAAAAAAATAAAACCCAACTATGTGGCGCTGGGTAAAAAGCTGGGTTCAAAAATGAAAGCTGTATCCGCAGCGCTGGCTGGGTTTACCCAGGAAGACATTGCGTTGCTGGAAAAAGAAGGGCAATATAGTTTGTCAGTTGATGGCGAACCGGTAATATTACAGCCTGACGAAGTGGAAATCAGCAGCGAGGATATTCCGGGCTGGGCGGTAGCAGCCAAAGGCTTGCTAACCGTTGCTTTGGATACAACCATTACTCCCGAACTGGAAAATGAAGGAAATGCCCGCGAGTTTGTGAACCGGGTTCAGAAGATACGCAAAGACAGCGGGCTAGAGCTTACCGATCGCATAGAAGTAAAGGTAGAAGCGGCCAATGGAATGAAAAATTCGCTGGCAATGTTTAATGACTATATTTGCGCCGAAATTCTGGCAGACAAGCTGGAAATAGTGCCCAAAATAGCCGATGGCACCGAAATTGAAGTGAATGACATTTTCTTAAAAGTGGTAGTAACAAAAAAAGGGTAAGTGTATGGCAATCAAGAAAAAAACAGCCACAAAGAAGGCTGCAAAGCCAGCAAAAAAAGCGGCGCCCAAGAAGCCGGCCGCCAAAAAGCCTGCTCAGAAAAAGTCAGTTGCTAAAACTAAGCCAGTGAAGAAAGCTGCCCCTAAAAAAGCAGCTCCTAAAAAACCGGTGGCCAAAAAAGAAGTTTCTACATCAGGTGCCAAACCCCAAAAGAAAACAGCTAAATCAGTAGATCCGAAATCATTAGTTTCAGTAAAACCAGTAATCAAACCCATAGTGAAAAAAGAACCACCCAAACCCTCAAAGATTGTTATTCCGAAAACAACCGTGAAAACAGTAAAAAAATACGAACCGGAATTTACCCGTTCAGTGCTTGATACTCCTGTACAGCAACAAACCGGACCCACGCAGCGGTACAGCGATGCCGATCTTGCCGAGTTTAAGGAAATAATTCTCAGAAAACTGGAAGTAGCTAAAAAAGAGCTTTCATATCTGCAGGGTCTCATTACCCGAAAAGATGAAAGCGGCGATATGGACGAAGGCCGCTACATGACCATGGAAGATGGCAGCGTAAGTATGGAAAGAGAGCAACTGAGCCAGATGGCCAGCCGGCAAATCACTTTTATTGATCATCTGGAAAAAGCTTTGATGCGGATTGAAAACAAAACCTACGGTATTTGCCGGGTTACCGGCAAACTGATTGACAAAGCTCGTCTTCGGGCGGTGCCTCATGCCACACTCAGTATCGAGGCCAAGCAAATGATGAATAAATAAATTTTTATTTACAGGGAAACCGGTTCTGAAGAACCGGTTTTTTTATGCGCAAAACACACTTAGGGCTTCTTAACAAAGGAATCATTTTTCTGCATTCAATCACTTATTACCTTTATTCAAAGACCACATTATGAGAAAGCCTTTTTATCTTTTTATCGTTTGCCAGATCTTTTTTGCTATCGCTGCGGCGCAAAAAGGCGGGATTGTATCCGGTCCCATGCTGGGTCCTGTGGAATTGCGTGAAGCAAGCATATGGCTGGAGGTAGACAAATCAGTTACCCAGGTTTTGCTTCAATACAATAAAAAAGGGAATGCTGCCGGGTGGAAGACGGTTTCATATAAGGGTACAATGGGAAATGATTTTAACCCGGTTCAGTTTCTTATCGGCGGGCTTGATGTCAACACTACATACGAATACCGCTTCATCATTAACGGAAAACTCACTCCGGTAAAAGGAGAATTTACAACCCGCGATCTCTGGCAATGGAGAAAGCCGGCACCCGATTTTGCTTTCCTAACCGGAAGTTGCGCCTATTTTAACGAACCCGCCTTTGACCGGCCCGGTACTCCTTACGGAAAAGATTCTTCCATATTTGAAACAATGGCGAAAGACAAAGCTGATTTTATGCTATGGCTGGGCGACAACTGGTATACACGGGAAGTGGATTTTTCCCGGTGGGGCATGTGGTACCGCCCTCATCGGGACAGATCAATGCCGGTATTACAAAACTTTCTTAAGTCAATGCCTCATTACGCTATATGGGACGATCATGATTATGGCCCCAATGACATTGGATCAAATTATATTCTGAAAGAGACCAGCCGCCAGGTTTTTATGAACTATTGGTGCAATCCTTCGTACGGCGAGTCGGGCAAAGGCATATACACAATGTTTTCATATGCCGATGTTGATTTTTTTCTTACAGACAACCGCACCTGGCGCAGCGCCGATGATGTAAAAGATTCGGTAAACGGAAAACCCAACATGCAAAAACAAATGCTGGGCAAACAGCAACTGGAATGGCTCAAGAATTCTCTCCTTTACAGCAGTGCGGTTTTTAAAATAATTGTAGTAGGCAGCCAGGTACTGAATTCTGCTTCACCTTACAACAAATGGGAAGATTTTCCCGGCGACTATTCAGAACTTATGAATTTTCTGGAAGAGTATAATATCAGCGGCGTTATTTTTCTGACCGGCGACAGACACCACAGCGAAATCATTAAAAAAGAAAGGCCCGGCAACTACCCTTTGTATGATATTACAGTTTCACCACTTACCTCAGGTACACATAAATTTGCCGGACCGGAGAAAGATAATCCGCTCCGCGTTTTTGGGCTCGATGAAAAGCAGAATTATGGCCGCATAACCATTTCGGGAAAAAGAGGAGAAAGAAAGTTGTCCGTTTATTTTCTGGGAGTAAAGGGAGAGCGGCTGGGAGAATGGAGCGTTATGCAAAATGAATTGAAACGTGAAAATTAACTTTGCGGCATGACTATTCATTTCAGCTACGATAAAAAAAAGGTGATACAGGCGCTGCGCTATCATTTCATCAGCCGGCCGGAACTGCGTATCATGCTCATCCTGATTAATGTATTTGCTATTGCCTCGGCGGCGCTTTTTTATTTTGAGAAAGTAACTTCACTGGCGTTTATGACGGGCTCATTTTTGTGGTTTTTTTTCATGATCGTTTTCTGGTTTGTTTTACCGGGTTTTGTATACCGGCGGGCGGCTACCTTTCGCGATCATTTTACCATGAATTTTGAAGAAAATGAATTTACACTTGGCAATGAAAGAGGTTCTCGGTCGTGGTCATGGAAATCATTGAGCAAGTTTGTGGAAAGTCCGCACTTTTTTCATTTGTATTTTGACAGCCGCTCTTTTTTTCTGGTGCCTAAAAGCGCCTGTAAAAATCAGGATCAAGTATTTGAATTAAGGCAGCTGTTAAAGCAAAAAATAGCTGTAAGATGATTAAAGTTCTTTTTCCATTTCGTAATGCGGTATGGTGATTTCAATAAACTCCGGACTTACTTTTTTATATCCCAGCTTTTCATAAAAACCCACCACATTTTTCCGGGCATGCATCGTCATTATTTTATACCCCCGGTCTCTGGCCAGGTTTTCGGCAAAGAGGGTTAGTGCCCTTCCAATACCCTTGCCGTGCAGTTCGTTTGCCACAGCCATTTGCCTCAGTTTTACTTTCACCGGCGATTCTTCCACCAGCATGCAGCACCCCAGCATCTGATCTTCTTCAAAAGCGCCTATTAAAAGATTATTTTTTTCTTTTTCCAGTTCTTCGGCCGAAAAAGAGAGCCCTAGGGGTTTGCGCAGTATCTCGTCCCGCATTTTTATCATTTGGCGGTATTCGGGCGAGCCGTAGTCAATTATTTTAAGGGCCATCGGGTTTTGGTTTATTGCCTGCAGAAAACACGGTTTTAAGCATATATCGAACCGTGTATATGCATTTCAATTTACAACATCGTACGAATACGGCCAATCGTTCGCCGGTTTTTTAATTCGTTCGGTATATACTAATTTTCAGATATTTAAACTATGATTCTGAAAAAAAAAGCCGGAGTGTTGAGTTTTATTCAAATATTATATTTTTGCAGCCAATAACTAAACTAAAGTAAAATGTCAGACATTGCATCAAGAGTTAAAAAGATTATCGTTGATAAGCTGGGTGTTGAAGAAGCGGAAGTGACAAACGAAGCTTCTTTCACCAATGATCTGGGTGCCGACTCGCTGGACACCGTAGAACTGATCATGGAATTTGAAAAAGAATTCAATATCTCCATTCCTGATGAGCAGGCCGAAACCATTACAACCGTAGGTCAGGCCATTACTTACCTGGAAGAAAACGCCAAGTAAAATAAAGATTCTGTATTCCCGGCAGCTGCCGGGAGAAGAATAAATTGTAATCCGCCTTCCGGCTGTTCGCACAGCGAAGGCGGATTTGCTTATCAGCTTACTTTAGCCGTATCTCGCGTCTGCTGATGAAATAGTATCTTTAACTTAAATAATCAGTGCAAAGCATGAATCTGAAAAGGGTTGTAGTTACGGGGATGGGCGCCATCACTCCGCTGGGAAATACACTGCCGGAATACTGGAAAGGACTGGTAAACGGAGTATCCGGCGCTGATATGATCACGCTTTTTGATGCTTCTAAGTTTAAAACAAAATTTGCCTGCGAAATAAAAGGATTTGACCCCACTGCATTTTTAGATCGAAAGGAAGCCAGAAAAATGGACCGGTTCACACAAACCGCCATTGTTGCAAGTGATGAAGCAGTGAAGGATGCCGCAATAACAGAGCAAAATGTGAATACCGACAGGGTAGGAGTTGTATTTGCCAGCGGCATCGGAGGCCTGATTACTTTTCAGGAAGAAGTGATTGGATTTGCAAAAGGGGATGGTACACCCCGTTTCAATCCGTTCTTTATTCCTAAAATGATACTTGATATCGCTGCCGGCCAGATATCCATGCGCCACGGTTTTCGCGGGCCGAATTTTGCAGTTGTCAGCGCCTGTGCGTCTTCTACCAACGCCATGATGGAAGCATACAATCTGATCCGACTCGGAAAAAGCGACATCATTGTAACCGGCGGAGCCGAAAGTGTAATAAGCGAAGCCGGAGTAGGCGGCTTTAATGCAATGAAAGCCCTCAGCGAAAGAAATGATGACCCTAAAACCGCCTCAAGGCCCTATGATAAAGACCGCGATGGATTTGTAATGGGAGAGGCAGCCGGAGTAGTCATTTTTGAAGAACTGGAACATGCCCGCAAACGGGGAGCGAAGATATACTGCGAAATAGCGGGAGCAGGAGCTACTGCCGATGCGCACCATCTTACGGCGCCACACCCCGAAGGGCTGGGGGCCAAAAATGTAATGCTGGCAGCTTTGCAGGACGCAGGCATGAACCCCGGCGATATTGATTACATAAATACACATGGTACATCAACACCGCTGGGCGATGGTGCCGAAATAAAGGCAATAACCGATGTATTCGGCGATCACGCTTACCGGTTAAACATCAGTTCAACCAAATCTATGACCGGCCATTGCCTCGGCGCAGCGGGTGTTATCGAGGCCATTGCCTGCATCATGAGTGTGAACCATGATATAGTGCCGCCAACTATCAATCATTTTACTGATGATCCCGAGCTTGATCCCCGGCTGAACTTTACTTTTGGAAAGGCCCAGCAGCGAACTGTACGAGCAGCACTCAGCAATACATTTGGCTTTGGGGGGCACAATGCCTGTGTAATTGTTAAGAAGTACGCCGGAGAATAATTTTCGGGTCTTCTGAAAAAAATAGTAGTTTTCATTTTGTGGATTTTTTCAAAAACCTGTTTAAAGAACACCGGGGCCCCGACTTTAAGAAACAACTCAAAAACATCCTGGGTTTTACACCGGGAAATTTGTCGCTATATAAAACGGCCCTTACTCACCGGTCAGTACGTGAAAATGCCGATGAGAATAATGAACGGCTTGAATACCTTGGCGATGCTGTTCTAAGCGCCTTGATAGCAGACTATCTTTTCAAGCGATACCCCTACCGCGAAGAAGGATTTCTGACAGAAATGCGAAGCAAGATGGTAAACCGCCAACAGTTAAATGAAATAGCCGTAAGGATGGGATTAAAAAAAATTACCGTATACAATAAATCGGACAGTTCGCTAAAAATAAGCCAGATATTTGGCAACACCCTTGAAGCGGTGGTGGGAGCTATATATCTTGATAAAGGGTATCGCAAAGCGGCAAAATGGGTCACCGAACGCATCATTCTTCCCCATATGTTTATTGATGATCTTGAAATGCTCGAGATCAATCATAAAAATAAACTCTACGGATGGGCCAATAAAAACGGACGGGTTCTCGAATTTGAAACCATTGAAGAGAAAATTGAAAATGGACGCAGGCTGTTCACCATTGCAGCCGTGGTAGATGGTGAAAAGGTGGCCGAAGGAAAAGCATTTAATAAAAAAGATGCATCTCAGATAGCGGCGCAACTGGCCGTGGAAAAACTAAATATCGCCGGAACGGACTCTGCTTCCGATTCCGAAGAATGATGTGCTTTCATCGTAAATCTTCTACGCAACGTTATTAGTTAGCTTTAGCTTTAAATTACCCTGTTTTCACCTGTAAATCAGCACACTAATAAAATTTCACATTTTACGATAGTAAAAAATGCAAAAATTTACGCAAAAATACTTGCAAGGTCGAAAAATACGAAGTATGTTTGCTATTGTTAAGCAATCAGTTAGGTGAAAACACTTAGAAATCGAAACTGATTGTAAAGTACCCTAAACCCAGTGAAAACAAATAAATCCGTAATCATGAAAAAACTTTACGCTACCTGTATCGTATTCTTCATCGTATTTTCCACATTTGCAAACCCTGTCATTACCGCAGATAATAACAATGGCAGATGGAGAAATAATTCAACCTGGGATCTGAATCGCAGACCCAAAGATGGAGATACCGTTATAATACCGGCCGGTATTACCGTAATACTTGATAATAATCAGAATCTTTCCAATGCAGTGCTATTCATAAAAGTGTACGGCACCCTTGAAATAAGAAACGGCGGACGTCTGTCGATGGACTTCAGCAGTACGATTATTGTTTATGAAGGGGGTATTATTACCGCACACAATGGCGCAGGCGCCGATGAAACAATAAGAATTGGCAATGTTATAAAGTTCAGAGGAACCGAAGATGATAAAATGGGCCCCGCTATTTCTGATGCAACTACAGGCGCTTCACCCAACGGTTTTAATCATAATACGCTTCCAGTTAAATTGATCGGATTTAACGTAGCACGTAAAAATAATGATGTATTGATTGAGTGGTCAACATCTCAGGAGGCCAACAGCAGCCACTACGAAATTCAGCGGAGTGAAAACGGCAGTGCATGGATAACCATTGCAAATGTTTCGGCAGCAGGCAATTCATCTGTTACAAAGAATTATTCGTATACTGACCGGAACAATACTGCAAAAGTTTCTTACTACCGCATAAAACAGGTAGATCAAGATGGCCGTTTTGAAATTACTGCGGTTCGCTCTGTGAAAATGGAAACAGGAAACATACAGGTAAAGATTTCTTCAGGAAGCAACAACTCAGTGTATCTTCATTTTTCTCAGCAGGTAAGATCAAATGTGATTGTAAAGGTAATGACGATGAACGGGCAGGTGGTAAAACAGCAAACGATTTCCAACCCTGTTGGTCAGCAAAATGTTTCTGTACAGAGCGGAGCCAATAAAGGCATTTATGTTGTTAGCATTTCTGATGGGCAAAACTTAAACACTTCCGGTCAGGTTTTTCTTCAATAATATATTTACTGGACGGTTTGGAAGACGATACCCCTGTACAGGGGTATTGTCGTTTTACTATTTTTCCGAAGGTGTTATTGACTGGCAAAGCTCAATAAGTACGTGGTTGGTTGTTTTGGGATGAAGGAAACAGACCAGTTTATTATCAGCTCCTCTTTTTGGCTCGCTGTTAAGTAATGTAAAACCCGCTTTTTCCAGCCTGTTCATTTCTGTTAAAATATCGGCTACTTCAAAAGCAATATGGTGAATACCCTCTCCTTTTTTTTCTATGAATTTAGCTATTACTCCGTCCGGGGAAGTACTTTCCAAAAGTTCGATCTTTTTATCGCCAGATTGAAAGAAAGCAGTTTTCACTTGTTCAGATTCCACAAATTCCATTTTGTAACACGCACTATTCAGTAACTTTTCAAAGAGAGGAACAGAAACGGAGAGACTTTTAATGGCAATACCAATGTGCTCAACTTTTTGCATCGGCTCTGTTATTTAAAAGGGAAGCGGAAAATATACCCCGTTTAATAGTTCAATTTATTGAATTTAAAGAAACAAAATGTTTGAAATTGAAGTAATCTGTTCATAAAAACACGGCTTTTACGAATTTGGTAAAATTAGTGTTTGCCCGGCAATTAACCCTTTAGAAAAGAACCATTTGGGTTAAATTTGTGTTTATATAAGAAACGAAGAAGTTAAAACCGACGACCATGCTGAAATTTCCCATTTACCTTGATCATAATGCAACTACGCCCTGCGACCCGAGAGTGGTGGAGGCCATGATTCCTTATTTCACACAAAACTTTGGAAATGCCGCCAGCCGCAACCACCCCTTTGGCTGGCAGGCTGAGGAAGCAGTAGATTATGCCCGTGAGCAGGTTGCAAAACTTATTGGCGCCGATCCAAAGGAAATTATTTTTACTTCCGGCGCCACGGAAGCAGATAATCTTGCCATAAAGGGGGTGTTTGAAATGTATGCCGGAAAAGGCAATCATATTATCACCTGCAATATTGAACATAAAGCCGTGCTTGATACCTGCAAGCATATTGAAAAAATCGGCGGCGAGGTTACCTACCTGCCGGTAAATAATGAAGGGCTGGTGGATCCAAAGGATGTGGAGGCCGCCATCAAACCCAATACTATCCTTATAGCTATAATGTATGCCAATAATGAAATCGGTACCATCATGCCGATTCGTGAAATTGGCGCCATTGCAAAAAAACACGGAGTACTTCTGTTTACCGATGCCACACAGGCGGTAGGTAAAATACCGGTGGATGTAAAAGCGGATAACATCGATCTGCTGGCAATGACTGCACATAAAATGTATGGGCCAAAAGGTATAGGAGCTTTGTATGTACGCCGAAAAAATCCAAGAGTAAAAGTAACAGCGCAAATGGATGGCGGCGGTCACGAAAGAGGAATGCGCAGCGGTACCTTGAATGTACCCGGTATTGTGGGCTTTGGCAAGGCCTGCGAGCTGGCTCTCCAGGAAATGGATCAGGATGCGAAACGATTGAGCGCCTTGCGGGATAAACTGGAAAATGCTTTATTACAGATAGAAGAGGCTTATCTGAACGGGCACAAATCCCGCCGGCTGCCCCATGTCACAAACATTTCTTTTAAATATGTGGAAGGAGAAGGATTGATGATGGGTTTTAATAAAGAGATTGCGCTTTCTTCCGGTTCTGCCTGTACTTCTGCATCGCTGGAGCCATCTTATGTATTGAAAGCATTAGGGCTGGGCGATGACCTGGCCCACAGTTCATTGCGTTTCGGTCTTGGGCGCTTTACCACCGAAGAACAAATTGATTACACCATAGAGCAGGTAACCAAAACGGTAAACAAATTAAGAGAGATGAGCCCCTTGTGGGAAATGTATAAGGAAGGAGTGGATTTGAATACGATAGAATGGGCACATCATTAACCCCATCCCTTCTAAGGCACGTTGAAAAAGTTCTTTTCGTAAAAAACAGATTAAAGGAAATAAAACCCTTCGTCCTGCGGGTTGAAATCCCTTCGGGGATATGGACAAATAACCATGGCATATTCAGAAAAAGTATTGGATCATTATCAGAATCCCAAAAATGTAGGAACGCTTGACAAAAGCAAGCCCAATGTAGGCACCGGCCTTGTAGGAGCGCCGGAATGCGGCGACGTGATGCGCCTGCAGATTGAGGTGGATGAAGCCACCGGGGTGATTAAAGACGCAAAGTTTAAAACGTTTGGCTGCGGTTCTGCCATTGCCTCTTCATCGCTGGCTACCGAATGGCTGAAGGGAAAAACCATTGATCAGGCAGTGGCCATTGATAACATGGAAATTGTTGAAGAACTGCATCTGCCTCCGGTAAAAATCCACTGCTCGGTACTGGCCGAAGATGCCATCAAGGCGGCTGTGAACGATTATCGTAAGAAAAACGGCTTGCCCGAGCTAAAATTTGAGGAAAGTGTGATTCATTAAAAAAGATTTCATCAGGTTATTTCCGGCAAAAGCGAAAAAAGATGAATGTAGCAGCAGAAAATTCAATCTACATTAGTGATAAAGCAAGAGCCAAGGTACAGCAGCTGATGGCCGATGCGGGCATTAGCAACGATCCTTCTTATTTTCTCCGGGTAAGCGTGGTGGGGGGCGGTTGTTCAGGATTAAGTTATAAACTTGATTTTGATAATGAGCAAAAGCCCATGGATCAGGTATTTGAAGATAACGGGATGAAAGTGGTAACCGATCTGAAAAGTTTTTTATACCTGGTTAATACCACGCTTGATTTTTCGGATGGACTTAATGGAAAAGGATTTTACTTCAGCAATCCCAATGCAAGCCGCACCTGCGGATGCGGCGAAAGTTTTGCTGTATAAGCTTACTCTTCCGGAAAGAGCTTTTGATAATACTAAAATTGGTTTTCCAGAAAATCTCCCTCAGAGGAGATTTTTTATTGCCCGCCGTATTGTACGAAGACGATCGGGCGGTTGCCGGGAAATAAATCTGAAATCAGCAACGCCAAATCTAAAATCTTCAGTGTATTTTGCACAATTATCCAAACCTATGTGGTCTGTTTGTAAAAAAGAGCTTCGCCAATTCTTCAGCAGCCTTACCGGTTATATCGCCATCATCGTTTTTCTTCTGACGAACGGGCTGGTGTTGTTTGTTTTCAATAACAACATCTTCGATTACGGATATGCCACGCTGGAACGTTTTTTTCAACTGGCGCCCTGGATTCTTTTATTGCTCATTCCCGCCATCACTATGCGCAGCTTTGCCGATGAATTCAGGGCAGGAACCTATGAAATACTGCAAACCCGTCCGCTCACCCGGTGGCAGATCATCGGTGGCAAATATCTTGGTTCACTGATCGTGGTGCTGATAACCTTATTGCCTACCGCGGTTTATATTTTCTCTATCCGTCAACTATCATCCGAAGCAGGAATGGATACAGGGGCCACAGCGGGTTCGTATCTGGGTCTGATTTTTCTTTCGGCTGTATTTACAGCCATCGGCGTGTGTGCCAGTAGTTTTACAAACAATGCAGTAGTAGCGTTTATTTTCAGCCTGATTGGCTGCGCACTGATCTACTACGGGTTTAGCGCTGTCAGCTTTCTTCCCGAGTTCAGCGGCGGGGCAGATTATTATATTGAGATGGCCGGCATCGATTTTCATTACCGCAGCATAAGTCGCGGTGTGGTTGATACCAGAGATATCATTTATTTTCTGACGGTAGCGGGCTTGTTTCTGGCAATTACGCACCGAAACCTTTTAAAAAGATAGCATTGATGAGCAGGGCCGAAAAAATATGGCGATCAAAGGGGGGGTGGATTCTTCTGCTTGCGCTGGTGGTTGTTATCAATTACCTGGCTTCGGTTTTTCATTACCGTTTCGATCTTACCAAAGAAAAAAAATACACACTGAGCAACGCCACCAAAAACCTGCTGCGCAATCTGGATGAACCGGTAACCATCGATGTATTTTTAAAAGGAGACTTTCCGGCGGGGTTCAAGAAACTGGCAAACGGTGTCAACGAATTTTTACAGGAGTGTAAAGAATATTCGGGCGGGAGGCTGCAGGTCAATTTTATTAATCCCTTTAAAAATCTCAATGACTCATTAGTACAGCGTTTCAAAGATTCTATCTATTATTTTTACGATATTCAGCCGTATACCTTGCAGGCTCCGGGAAAAGTGGGCGACGACATCAGCTTTAAGCAGGTGATACCCGGCGCCGTTATTCAGTATAAAGATACGGCCGTAGGTGTTAACCTGCTGAAAGGAGTACGGGCCTACGGCACAGAACCGGAGCAACTGGCCTCGCTGTATAATGATGTGGAAGCAACGCTGGAATACAAATTCGCCTATGCTATTCAGAAGATTACGGCCGCTAAAAAACCATTGATCGGTTATGTGCTGGGTAACGGCGAAGCCTGGGGACCGAATGTGGATGATGCGGTACGTACATTGGTGCATGAATACCGTTTCGATACCATCAATCTGAAAACGGATAAATACATACCTTCTTTGTTTGACGCGGTTGTCATCCTGAAGCCAACTGAACCGTTTACCGATTCAGAAAAGCTAAAACTGGATCAATACCTGATGCGCGGTGGCAAAATATTCTGGATGGTGGATAATCTGTACGATGGATTCGACAGTCTTTATCAGCGGGATGGTTTTATTGCTTACGACAGAGGACTGAATCTTGAAGATCTTTTCTTCCGCTGCGGAGTGCGCATCAATCAGGCGCTTTTGCAGGATATGCAATGCGACAAATTGCCCCAGGTAAGCGGCCCGGCAGGTCAGCCACAACAACAGCGGTTAGTAGACTGGCCCATCTTTCCGGTACTCAATGGTACTAATCATGTGATTTCAAAAAACCTGGATGGTGTCCGCGCCATGTTTCCCTCAACACTCGATACCGTAACTGCGGAGGGAGTGAAAAAAACTATTCTTTTGCAGTCATCGGAAAATGCAAGAGTGGTTGCAACGCCTGAAAGGGTGAGTTTTGACTTTATGCAGATTGCCCCGGACATCAATTTATTCAAACTTAAAAATATTCCGGTAGCTGTTTTGCTGGAAGGAAAATTCCGCTCGCTGTTTGATAACCGGTTGCCCAAATCCATAGCCGATTCTCTTTCTTCATTTAATACTCCTTTTCGGCGCGAGGCGGACGCAAATGCAAAAATGATTGTTGTTTCGGATGGCGATATAGCCGTCAATCAGGTGAGCCAGCGCGACGGCCCTCTTCCCATGGGGGTTAATCTTTTTACCCGCATTCCCTATGCCAATAAAGATTTTTTTGTAAACGCTATTGAATACCTTGTAAACCCTTCCGGTATTCTGGAAACAAGAGCAAAAGATTTTACACTGCGGCTGCTCGATCAGCGTAAGGTTCAGGAGCAGCAAACACGCTGGCAATTGGTGAATATCGGGTTACCCATTTTACTGGTCGTACTTTCCGGGTTGGGGTATCAGCAAATCCGGAAAAGAAAATATTATTAATATAATTTTCCGGACAGGCCACACTTTACAGCCGGCATCCGGGATTGGCTATCTTTGCAGCACTTTAAAAGCTATTGATGACACCCGACCAGATCACCCTCCTTGTTTTTGGAATTGTACTGATTGTAGCTGTTGTTCTTGATTTAGGACTGCTCAGCAAAACCTCGGCCGAGATCAGCGTAAGAAAAGCATTGTGGCAAACCCTCCTGTGGGTTTCGCTGGCGCTGGGTTTTTTCGGGTTTATGTGGTATGAAAAGGGACAAAAACTGGCCCTGGAGTATCTCAGTGCTTATCTTACCGAGTGGAGTCTGAGTATTGATAATATTTTTGTATTCATCCTCATTTTCGGATATTTCGGAATCAAGAAAAATCATGTGGCCCGCGCATTACTGATCGGTATTCTGCTGGCTATCCTTTTCCGCATTGTTTTTATTACCATCGGCGTTCAGCTGGTCAGGGAATTTGACTGGATCCTTTACATTTTCGGGGCTTTTCTGGTATACACCGGGGTTAAAATATTTACGGTAAAAGAAGAAGATGAATACGACCCAAAAAACAATCCCGTGTATAAGTACATGAACAAAGTTCTTCCTATTCTCCCGGAAGATGTTGACGGCAGGTTTACGGTCCGGAAAGACGGAAAAAAATTTTATACCAATATGTTTGTTGTAATTATCCTGCTGGCAACAACAGACATTATCTTTGCACTCGACAGCATACCCGCGGTTTTCAGCATCAGTCAGGATAATCTTGTAATTTATACCAGCAACATTTTTGCGGTGCTGGGTCTGCGTTCGCTTTATTTTCTTCTCAAAGGAGCCGCCAATAAATTTGCTTATCTGCAGCAGGGCATTGCCATTGTTCTCATTTTTATTGGCCTTAAAATGCTGGTCACCTTTTTCGACATTCATATTGAAGCCCATATTTCGCTTATGGTAATCGCCATTTGCATATTCGGCTCCATTGGTTATTCGATTCAGGTGGCTTCGGAGAAAAAGGAGAATACTGATTAATTTTAAAAATGCGTTATACTGTTTCCGGCATTGCGGCAATCATAAATGCTGAAGTTATTCATCTGCATACTGATGCAGTAACCGAACATCTTCTTTTCGACAGCCGCAGGGTATTTTCTCCCTCCGCTTCTCTTTTTTTTGCGCTTTCCGGTGAAAGACGTGATGGCCATACCTTTATTCCCGAGCTTTATCAGCGCGGTGTGCGGCAGTTTGTAATCAGCAGGGATATAGATACTGCCAGGTATCCTGAATCAGCCTTTTTAAAAACATCCAATACGCTCCAGGCGCTGCAGCAACTGGCAGCGCATCACCGCGGGCAATTCAGTATTCCGGTTATCGGCATTACGGGCAGTAATGGAAAAACCATTGTGAAAGAATGGCTCTTTCACTTACTGCATGAAGATTTTCAGATTGTACGCAGTCCGAAAAGTTATAATTCGCAGATTGGTGTGCCCGTAAGTGTGTGGCTGATGGATCATCATCACTCGATGGGGATCTTTGAAGCCGGCATTTCAAAGCCGGGTGAAATGGAACGGCTGGAAAAAATTATCCGGCCCACAATAGGTGTGCTCACCAATATAGGCGATGCGCACAGCGAAGGATTTGCCGATAAAAACGAAAAGCTGAACGAGAAACTTAAACTCTTTTCACGTGCTGCCGTCATCATTCATAACGGAGATGATAAACGGATTACAGCCGCTGTAGCGAAAACGGGAAAAAAAAGTCTTTCATGGGGTAAATCCGAAACCTGTGATGTCCGCATGGTTTCTGTTGAAAGAAAGTCATTGACAACGCATATCACTCTGGATCTTTCTGGCCGGCAGCAAGGCACTGAATCCGGAACGTTTACGATCCGCATTCCTTTTACTGATGATGCATCTGTTGAAAATGCAGTTACTTGTTGCTGTGTGATGCTCTATTTAAAAGCGCCTTTTGAAAAGATAGCAGAACGCATGAAACTGCTGGCGCCTGTAAACATGCGCCTTGAACTGAAAAAAGGCATCAATCATTGTACAGTGATCAATGACAGCTACAGCGCCGATCTGCAGTCGCTGCATATTGCACTGAACTTTTTGCAGCTGCAAAATACAGGTACGGCAAAAACAGTCATTCTTTCCGATTTTCTGCAAAGCGGGTTAAGCGATGAAGAGTTGTACAGCAGAATTGCCGCCGAGCTTATGGCACACCGGGTGAGCCGGGTGATCGGTATCGGAAATAATATTGCAACGTATCTGAAGTTTGAAGATAAAGCATCAGTTATCACCCGGATATCGTTTTATAAAACAACGGAAGCATTTTTGCAGCATTTCCGGTTTTCTGATTTTAAAGAAGAAATTATTCTCATCAAAGGCGCCCGCCCATTCGGGTTTGAACGGATAGCCGCATTGCTGGAGCAAAAAACCCACGAAACAATTCTTGAAATTAATCTCAATGCGCTTGTTCATAATCTGAAAGAATACCAGCGGTTGCTGCGGCCCGAAGTAAAAACCATGGCAATGGTAAAAGCCTTCGCTTACGGAAGCGGCGGCGCCGAAATTGCCGGCATTCTTCAGTTTCATAAAACAGATTATCTCGCAGTGGCATACACCGATGAAGGCGTGGAGCTGAGAAGGGCGGGTATTCATTTGCCCATCATGATTCTGAATGCAGAGCCGGGCGCCTTTGATGCGCTGACGGAACATGCGCTGGAGCCCGCAATTTATTCAATGGAACTGTTGCGTGAATTCGGCTCGTATTTGCAAAAAGAAGGATTGAGGCAATATCCCGTGCATCTTGAACTGGAAACAGGAATGAACCGGCTGGGCTTTCCTGAAAAAGATATTGAACCGCTGTGCCGTTATTTAAAGGCTTCCGGTTCGTTTCGTATACAAAGTGTTTTTTCCCATCTTGCCGGCAGTGAAGAAAAAAAACTGGATGCATTCAGCCGGCAGCAGTTTGTCGTTTTTAAAAAGTACTGCGATCAAATTGAAAAAACGACTGGTTATTCTTTCTTAAAACATATTGCGAATTCGGCAGCAATTATACGTCATCCCGAAATGCAGATGGATATGGTGCGGCTTGGCATTGGCATGTACGGAACCGATGTAACGGCATCCGGCCAATTGAATCTTGAACCGGTGGCCACACTCAAATCAACCATCGCCCAGATACGAAAAGTGAAAGCAGGCGAATCGGTAAGCTATAGTCGCAGCGGCAGGGTAGATAAAGATTCTGTGATTGCCACGGTACGCATCGGGTATGCCGACGGCTACTCCCGGAAACTGGGCAATGGAAAAGGGAAAATGCTGGTTCGGGGCCGGCCGGCACCTGTGGTGGGAGTAGTTTGTATGGATATGACGATGATAGATGTAACAGGCATTGACGGGGTGGAAGCAGGGGAGGAAGTAATTGTTTTTGGGAAAGATCTTCCGGCGGAGCAATTAGCTGAATGGGCGGAAACGATTCCGTATGAAATAATGACATCAATTTCGCAAAGAGTGAAAAGAGTATATTTTCTTGAGTAAATATCAGATGCAATGGAGTTGTCTATCATTGCTATGACTTGACAAGCTTGCTTATATTTGTGGTTTAAACCTAAGCGGGTGAAACTTAGAAATGTTGCTTTGATAATTGGGCTGATTATTGTAGCCGATCAGGCTTTAAAAATCTGGATCAAAACCAGCTATGGTACAGGGCATGTAATGAATGTGCTGGGGCAGAAATGGTTTCAGTTGTATTTTATCGAAAATCCCGGCATGGCCTGGGGATGGAAGCTGGGTAACGAAACGGGAAAAGTAGTGCTTACTTTATTCCGTCTGGCAGCTGTTGTTTTTGGCACCTGGTATCTGGGAAAAATTGTAAGGCAAAAATATCATCGCGGATTCATTGTTTGTGCAGCATTAATTTATGCCGGCGCATTGGGAAATCTGATCGACAGTATGTTTTATGGGATGATTTTTGACAAAGGACTCCATTTTGATCCGGCGCTTAAAGATTATGTATCCTATTCAGGCATTGCTGCGCTTTCTGCCAATGGATATGCCCCTTTCCTTCACGGCAGTGTGGTGGATATGCTTTATTTCCCGATTTTTGAAACCAGGATGCCCGGCTGGGTTCCTTTTGCAGGCGGAAAAGAGTTTGAATTCTTCAGCCCGATATTCAATATTGCTGATGCTTCGATTTCAATAGGTGTTATCACTCTTCTTTTGTTTCAAAAGCGATTCTTTAAACGTCACAAAACTTCTGCCACGCAAACAACACTAGAAACCAATGCCGAGGTGACGGATAAGATTCAGGTGTTATAATTAATTATCATATCAGCCATACAGAAGCATGGCATTTTAACTGATCTGTCTTTGCCAACCCGGTGAAACGGGCTATTTTGCACTAAATACCCCACAAGCAAAAATTTTATGAAGACATATAAACTAACGCTTCTGTTATTTTTGCTGGCAGCTTTCTTTTTCTCCTGCCAGAAGGAACGCAGTTTTGAAAATGACGCTTTTCCGTCTGATGGACAATTACAGGCTGATGCTTCTCTTATTTGCCAGGGCAATATTGTTTCGGGTGTATATAAAGCAGATACGGCGCTGAACACCTCGCATTTCGTTGATGTATCTGTTCAGGTAAATACACCGGGGGTATACTCCATTTATACCGATACGGTGAATGGCTATTTTTTCAGGGCGCAGGGTACTTTTTCCGCCAGCGGGGTTCAAACTGTACGATTGGCCGGTTCAGGTAAACCGCTTGCAGCCGGCAGCAATGTTTTTACTGTTTTTTACGACAGCACAAACTGTTTCTTTAATGTAATTGTAACAGGACCGGGTGGCGGTGGTTCTGCGGTTTTCACACTGAACGGTTCGCCGGGAAATTGTACCGGAGCCGATGTACAGGGGGCCTATGTGGCAGGCACAGCAGTAACCGTAAGCAATAAGGTGACTTTGCAGGTGAATGTTACCACTACGGGAACATATACAGTAACCACAGCTGTCGTTAACGGAGTTACTTTCAGTGGATCGGGTAATTTTACAGCCACAGGCCCGCAAACTGTTGTGTTAGCTGCCAGCGGTACTCCCACGGCTGCGGGTTCTTTTAATGTTCCTGTAACGATTGGAACTTCTTCATGCCAGTTTCCACTTACCGTTACCGGCGCAGGGTCTGCTGCCGTTTATACTTTTAATGGAGCCCCGGGAAATTGTACTAATGCAGTAATCAACGGTTCATATTATGCGGGTACGGCGTTAACCGCAGTCAACACCGTTGTTTTAAATGTGAATGTGACAACCATAGGAACCTGGAACATTACAACAACTACAACCACCGGGATGACCTTTAGCGGTTCAGGTTCATTTACGGCCACGGGGGCCCAAACAATTACGCTTACAGGAAGCGGTACGCCTGTAGCTGCAGGCACTTTTAATATTGCTGTAACTACCGGATCATCCACCTGCAGCTTTAGTATAACCTGTCAGCCGGCTGATTATTTTCCGCGAACAGCGAACAGCAACTGGAGTTATGAATGGGACGATGATCCTGATGATACTACATATGTAACCGCCATTACACCCACAATTTCTGCGTTGGGCAATACTTACAATATTTTCATGTCAACTGACGATATCAGTCAGGGAATGGACTCTGCAGGATATTACAGAAGATCAGGAGGTGATTATTTTCAATATATAAATCTTGCCGATTACCTCCTCTTTGATAACGACCAATGGGTGGAAAACGTATTTCTGAAAGATAATCAGGCAAGCGGATTTAGCTGGACAACCAGCGGCTATTCAGGCACTATCTCCGGCACACCGGTTACAATAAGGATAAAGTTTACCATACTACAAAAGGATGTTAGCGTAGTGGTAAATGGAACCAGCTATGCCAATACTATAGTTGTGGAAGAGAAATACGAAGCGTTTAACGGTACAGCCTGGGTAGATGCTACGGCTGCATATGGAACTTACCGGAGTTATTATTCAAGAAATATAGGCCTGATCAAGCTGGAAGGATTTGATCCTTCAGGCATGCCGGCTTTTCAGTTGGAGATGCGCAGGTACCAGGTGTTTTGATCAGCAGAGCGTTAAGATAAAAGCCATCCGGGTATCAGGATGGCTTTTGTATGTATGCTAAAGGGTACGGATTTACTGCTGTGTTTTCATCACTTTTTTCGTAAATACTTCTCCGTTGCCGGATAGCTGCAATGTATAAACTCCCGCGGGTAAAAGTTCAAGCCCCGGCAGGCTCAGGGTATACACACCCGGAAATACGGTATAGTCATACTGTTTTACCGTATTTCCAAGCAGGTTGATTAATGCTATTCTCACTTTGGTATTTTCGGCCGATATAATTTCCATATTGAGTTCATTATGGAAAGGATTGATCACTTTACCCAGGGATAATTTTTTGTTTTTCGCAGCTATCAAAATGATGCGGCTGTACTTATATCCGTGGCTAACAGAAAACATTTTGATTCTGTAATAAGTAGCAGAGTTCAGTTTTTCCGGATCAGTATAGCTGTATTCGTTAATATCGTTACCGTTCGTATAGCTGTTTATAGTTTCGATAGCTGTAAAATTTATGCCATCGGTACTTTTTTCTATAATGTATTGAATTGGTTCTTCTTCGCGGGTGGTGGTCCAGGTAAGTACAGCTGATTCATTAACGGTTTTGGCAGAAAATGAAATAAAGTTGGTTTCGAGAATGTAGCAACTGTCTACCGTCAACGTAATTACAGTGGGATCGGAAAAAGCGCAGGCAGAATCGGAAAGATTGCTGGCCGTTGTGGCAATCACCAGTCTGTACATATCGCCATTATCTGCTAATGTTCCGATAAATGGGGGGTAGTTTGCTGTATATTCCCAGTCGGAACCGTTCCAGGTAGGGCTTACCGGTCCTCCGCTTACGCCGGTATCAAACCAGGATGCGCCGCCGTTTGTACTTTTTTGCCATTTGTAGTAGGTATAATTGTTAAAGAACGAGTACACGGTAGCTCCTATTTCTACCAGGTTGCTTTCGCAGATATAGGGATTGGGCGACGGGTTTAAAGTAAGTTCGGGAGAGCAGGTGGCAACGGTAATATCATCCAGCGCCCAATCGTTACCCCCTCCTCCGGGGGCATTGTTGAAAAACTTTAACACAATGCTTGTTTCTGAAGGCCCGGTAAGGTAAGTAAAGCCTTTTTTTACCCACTGGCCTGAGTACACCAGGTCTCCGGTGGTATAATAATCCACCCCATTTACTTCAAAGGTTATATTGGGACGAACACCGGATGAATCTCCGGTTGCTGTAGGAATATAGTAAGGAGGTCCTGAAGAATTAGTGGCGCCTTTTCCGTTGGAGTCGCAGCCGCATTTTGAGCAGATGTTCCGCATCCAGCAAGAAATCTCATAGTAGGTATTAGGGCAAAGCCCTGTTATGGTTTGCTGAAAAGCCGAGTCAATTCTGTATGCAGCATTAACCACCAGCATATAACCTCCGTTATTGTTTGCTACAGTATCTGTAGCGGGGTTTCCTATTATCGGATCAGCGGCGCCGGTATGATCTCCAATAATATCCCATACTGAAAAAACTCTGTGAGTGGTTAATGGGCCGGCACCATCAGGATCGGGATCTGGTTTTGGCCATGTATTAAGCGTGGTGTATCCAAACTGTGCTGAAGTATTATTGGCAATTCCATAACTATAATCGTTAGGCGTGTTATTGGTAAATACTCTGTAGGTATAACCAGGAGGCACATTACCTGAAGTGCCGCGGTTTCTGATAGGGCCGGAACCAAATGTTCCGTTAAACTCCGTTCCGATAGCGTTTACGCCAATGGCATTTGTACATACTCCGTAGTTGGTATAAATGGCTACAATATTGTTCGGAAAATTAAACGTACTGATAGGCGAAGCGCCACTTTTATATGTCATGGACCCGCCGCCGGTAGCTATAGTTGATCCGATAGCGGCCGTTACTCTTACCCGAAATGAAGCGATCATTATACAACTGCTTCCATAAAAAGAAGGTTTGTGTGTGTTTCTTACCCTTCCTCTTCTGAAAGCGGTTGCCGGTGCATCGGTTGTATTATAACCCAAGTTGATTCGGATGGTTGATCCGGTAATCCACCCGGCATCATCATTCATGGCGTCGGTAAACTGTTTGTAAATCTTTCCTTCATTGGTAAGCACTCTGACCGTGCCCGGAATATAAACAGTTCCTGCGGGTACTGCATCGTAATAAGCACAACTATCGTAGGCACCCGCTCTAACAACAAGCGATGCTCTTATTTCGAGAGTGTCGCCGGTTTCAATTGTTCCTCCGTTGGTACCTTTGGTTACATTGATGTAGCTTTTACCAAAATCAATATTCTGCGTGTAAATTGTACTGAAAGAAAATAACCCGATCAGTATCAGGAAAGAAGATCGCAGTTGCCCGTAAATTCCATAGTGTACAGTTTTCCTCATAGCACGGATTTTTTTTCAAAGGATTCAGGACAATAAGAATGAAAAAATAGTAAAAAGTTTAATAACGAAACAGAGTTAATTACCTAAGTAAATTATTATAAACTACCGTATTTTTTGTGCAAAAATCCTGTTGGAGCTCGCAGTTTAAATACCTAATTTTCAGTGTATTTGAAATTTGTTCTATGAAAAGAGCCAGTTTGCTTTTTGTGTTGTTTTTAATTATCAGCCCGGAAGTGTCATTGCTCCGGGCCCAGGGCGAACCCTTCAGTATGCGTGTGGTTACCACCGGTCTTAACTTTCCTTGGGAAATAACATGGGGGCCCGACGGCTACATCTGGACCACGGAAAGGGTTGGAAAAAGAGTTACAAGAGTTGATCCCATAACCGGCAGCAAAACAACCGCCATTACAATAACTGAAGTTTACCAATCGGCCGGGCAGGATGGGTTGCTCGGAATGGCATTGCACCCGGAGTTACTGCAGGGAACGGGAAACGATTATGTTTTCGTTGCATATACTTACGATAATGACCCTACTGCAGGTGTGGACAGGCGTACAAAGTTGAGACGCTATACATATAATTCGGGCACTCAAACCCTGGGAAGTCCGGTAGATATTATAACAAATATTCCCGCCAGCAATGATCATAACTCTGGTCGTTTAAAAATCGGGCCTGATCTTAAGCTTTATTATACTGTCGGCGATCTGGGTGCCAATCAGTTTTCGAACATGTGCAATACCATTCGGTCGCAGGATATTCCCTCTGCTGCAGAAGTAGCTGCATTGGACTGGACCAAATACCAGGGAAAAATTTTGCGCCTGAATATGGATGGAAGCATACCTGTTGATAACCCGACGATTTCCGGTGTAAAGAGTCATATTTATTCTTACGGACACCGAAATGCACAGGGAATTGTCTTCGGTTCAAACGGCAAGCTTTACGCTGATGAGCATGGCCCCAAATCAGATGATGAGATCAACCTGATACAAGCGGGAAAAAATTATGGCTGGCCGCGAGTAGCCGGCGCCATTGACGGAGACTATTATGAATATGCCAACTGGTCGGCGTCATCACCCACTCCCTGTGCATCGCTTACCTACAGCGATTATACCATTCCCGCATCGGTGCCCCGGCAAAGTGAATTTAGTTTCAGCAGCCCCGATTTTGAACCCCCAATGAGAACGATTTTTACTGTTGATACGGCATACAATTTTCAGGATCCGCTGTGTTCGGGCAACTATTTTATTTGCTGGCCCACCGTTGCCCCGTCAAGTATTGATATTTATGAAAATAACACTACGGGTATTCCCGGATGGGCCAATTCATTGATGGTAATAAGCCTGAAAAAGGGAAGAATGTACCGGTTTCAGCTGAGCAGCGACGGTAATTCAATTACTGCCGATACCGTGGGATATTGGTATACGCAAAACCGGTACCGGGATATAACTCTCAATCCGGATGGAATAACATTTTATGTTTCCACAGATAATACCGGTTCCACTTCGGGGCCCAGCGGTGGTTCCACCTCAGCATTAAGCAATCCCGGCGCCATTCTCGAATTTACATACACCGGCACCGTGCTGGATCTGGAAGATAACAGGGAGCGGCCGCGGCTTGTGAGAGATTTGATCCGAATTTATCCTAATCCGGTTCAGGATGTGGTTCATGTACACGGAATAAAAGAACTGCGCAAACCGCTTAGGGCTGAAATATACGATATCACCGGCCGGCTGCGTAAGAAAGTAATTTCGTCAAGAAATGATTTTACGATTGACCTGACTACATTCGAAAAAGGAGTGTACCTGCTGCGGCTCATCAACGGAAGTGAACAGGAAGTACAAGTAGAAAAAATCATCAAACAGTAATTGTTGGTATTTTCTAAAAAGACAATAGACTTTCCCCCGCGGGAAGGTCTGTTGTTTTATTCTATAAATTATTGTTTACTCGTAGCTACAGAACCACTCTACGCCTGTTTCTTCAACCGCATCGGAACTTCTGACCTTTGTTCCTGCTGATTTATACACTTCTGCTTTATAGGGATTGGTCAGAGGAAGTACCTTCGATTCGATATGGAAAAGCTCATTTTTTTCTTTGCGAGTTTGAATCCGGAGGCTGGATTTGACGGTATTTTCTTTCAGATTTACTGATTTCAGCGGATATGCTGAAAAATAAAAAGCAGGCTGAATGCTTCCTTTCATAGTGGACGGATTTTGGTGAATTAAACACAGAATATTGAAGCGTTAAATTATAAAGTTTATTTCACACATCATAGTTTTCAAATTAAAAAAGACGGAAAAACCGCCTTTTTACAATCGTACATTTACGAATTTGCATTAGCCCGCATTTCCAACCATTTTTTCCGGCCTTACCCATTCGTCAAACTCTTTGGCAGTAAGGTATCCCAGCTTAACAGCCATTTCTTTTAAGGTAGTTCCTTGTTTATGGGCTTTTTGTGCAATTTCGGCGGCTTTGTAATAGCCAATCCTGGTGTTCAGCGCAGTTACCAGCATCAGTGAGTTATCGACGTGTTTTTTTATATTGGCCTCAATTGCTTCAATGCCTGTGGCGCATTTATCGTTAAATGAAATGCAGCCTTCCCCAATCAGCCTGGCGCTATGCAAAAAATTATAGATCATTACCGGCTTGAAAACATTGAGTTCAAAATGACCGGTAGCGCCGCCTATATTGATAGCTACATCATTGCCCAGCACCTGTGCAGCAATCATGGTTAATGCTTCGCATTGGGTGGGGTTTACTTTGCCGGGCATGATGGATGAGCCGGGCTCATTGTCGGGGATAAAAATTTCACCAATGCCGCATCGCGGCCCGGAAGAAAGCATCCGGATATCGTTGGCAATCTTCATCAAACTCACGGCTATTGTTTTCAATGCGCCATGCGCTTCTACAATAGCATCGTGTGCCGCAAGGGCTTCAAATTTGTTCCCCGCAGTTACAAAAGGCAATCCGGTAAGTTTTGCAATATGTCTGGCTACATTTTCTGAATAACCCGGCGGCGTATTGATGCCGGTACCCACAGCCGTGCCGCCAAGAGCCAGTTCGCTCAAATGCGGCAGTGTGTTTTTAATTGCCGTTAACCCATGATCAAGCTGCGATACATAACCGCTGAACTCCTGCCCGAGGGTAAGCGGGGTGGCATCCATAAAATGAGTGCGGCCAATCTTGACCACCTTCATAAATTTTTTACTCTTCTTTGCCAGTGTATCCCTGAGTTTTTTTATTCCGGGTATGGTGGTTTCCACCAGCATTTTATAGGCAGCTATATGCATGGCGGTAGGGAAGGTATCGTTGCTGGACTGCGATTTGTTTACATCATCGTTGGGGTGCAAAATTTTTTCCTTATCGGTCAGCTTGCCTCCTTTTAATACATGACCACGATAAGCAATCACCTCGTTTACATTCATATTGCTTTGTGTGCCGCTTCCGGTTTGCCATACCACCAGCGGAAAATATTCATCCAGTTTACCCGCCAGTATTTCATCGCATACTTTGCTGATAAGATCGCATTTTTGTTTCGGTAAGATGCCGGCTTCATGGTTGGTAATGGCTGCTGCTTTTTTCAGGTATGCAAATGCCCGGATAATTTCCATTGGCATTTTATTGATGTCTTGTGCAATTTTAAAGTTATCAATGCTGCGCTGGGTTTGAGCGCCGTAATAGGCATCCACGGGAACTTTTACTTCGCCCATTGTATCTTTTTCGATTCTGTATTTCATAAACTGTCCGGCTGTTTTTTAAGTATTATTTTTCTTGCGCAAAGGTAAGTCCTGAAAAGCTTCCGGCCGGAATTTTGGCGTGACAGATGTCTAAATCCGCTATCTTACATTTATACCAATTAATTACTCCGCATATGAAGAGAATATTAGTTCCGCTTTTTGCAATGTTCGTTTTTTTTCTTCGGGCACAAGAGTATCAGGCTGCCTGGCAGTCGCTTGACTCAAGAACCACCCCGCGATGGTATAAAGACGCCAAATTTGGAATTTTCATTCATTGGGGTCTTTATTCTGTTCCTTCCTGGGCTACTAATTCAAATGCTGATGGATTTGGTAGTAATTATGCCGAGTGGTACTGGCAAAGGCTGTCGGCTTCCCAGCTTAAAATTCATAAGGAATTTGTGGCTTTTCACGAAAGGGTTTACGGACGAGATTTTAAGTATCCGGACTTTGCGTCAAAATTCACCTGCGAAATGTTTGATCCTAAACAATGGGCGCAGGTATTCAAAAATGCCGGAGCAAAATATGTGGTTCTTACCAGCAAGCATCATGAGGGTTTTTGCCTGTGGCCAAGCAAAGAATCATGGAACTGGAATTCGGTGGATGTGGGTCCTCACCGCGATCTTGCAGGAGAATTATCTGATGCTGTAAAAAAAGAGGGCCTGCGGATGGGGTTTTATTATTCATTGTACGAGTGGTTCAACCCCCAGTATAAAAATGATTTGGCGGGGTATGTTCAGCAACGCATGCTTCCGCAAATGAAAGACCTCGTTACACGCTACCACCCCGATATTTTCTGGGCAGACGGCGAATGGGATCATCCGGCAGATGCATGGAAGAGTACAGAGTTTTTAGCCTGGTTGTTCAATGAATCACCTTCAAAAGAAGCCATTGTTGTAAATGACCGGTGGGGAAACGACACCAGGGGCCTGCACGGAAGTTTTCACACATCAGAATACGGACAGGGCAATACAGGAAACGGAAAACCCTGGGAAGAATGCAGAGGTATTGGTGAATCGTTTGGATATAATCGCAACGAAAACCTGGAGCAATATGCCACCAGCGAACAACTGGTTCATCAGCTCATCCATGTAGTGGCACGGGGCGGAAATTTTTTACTGAATGTTGGCCCCACTGCCGACGGAAGGATTCCTGTCATTATGCAACAGCGGCTCAGGGATATTGGCGACTGGTTGAAAATTAACGGAGAAGCCATTTACGAATCAGAGGCGTGGACAAAAGCCCCCGGCATCACTAAAGAAACGGATTTATTTTTCACTGCGAAAGAAAAATTACTTTATGCGATTACTACCCGGTGGAAAAAAGAAATACTAATTGAAACGGATGAAAAGCCACTCCATGTCAATATGTTGGGTTATCCGGGAAAAATCAGTTATCGTTATAATGGAAATAAACTGCTGATAAAGATGCCGCAACTTACTCCTGACAAAATACCCTGTTCTTTTGCATGGGTAATTAAATTACAGTACAAATAGTCGTTAAATGAAATATCTGTTGCTATTTACTTTCGTTTTTCGCTTCCATCATGCCGTATCACAGATGCCGAAGCCCACGCCGCAGCAATTGGCCTGGCACGAAATGGAGTTTTACCTCTTTGTTCATTTTGGCCCCAATACATTTACGGATAAAGAGTGGGGGCATGGCAATGAACCTGCCGATGCATTTAACCCCGAACAGCTTGATTGCCGGCAGTGGGCCCGGGTTGCAAAACAGGCAGGTGCAAAGGGAATCATCATTACGGCCAAGCATCATGATGGCTTTTGCCTGTGGCCGAGCAAGTATTCAAAGCATACAGTTCGGGAAAGCAAATGGAAAAACGGTAAAGGAGACGTGCTGAACGAATTATCGCAGGCCTGCAAAGAGTATGGATTGAAATTTGGAGTTTATATTTCTCCCTGGGACAGAAATCATCCCGATTACGGAACCGAAAAATACAACGATGTTTTTGTGAATATGATGAAGGAGATCTTTCAGAACTATGGCCCCGTATGGGAGCTGTGGTGGGATGGCGCCAACGGGGAAGGCCCCAATGGTAAAAAACAGGTGTATGACTGGGATCGTTTCAAAAAAACAGTTAAGGAAATTGCCCCCGCCACGCTTGTGTTCAGCGATGTGGGTCCTCATATCCGCTGGGTGGGAAATGAAAAAGGCATTGCGGGAGAAACCAACTGGAATACATTGGATACAGTCGGCTTTAGCCCCGGTCTTGATGCACCGCCTGTCGATACACTTACTACCGGAAACATCAATGGCAAAAGCTGGATACCCGCCGAATGCGATGTGAGCATACGGGCCGGATGGTTTTATCATGCCGGCGAAGACGATAAAGTAAAAACGCCTGAACAGTTATTTGACCTGTATTTGAAATCAGTAGGCCGGGGGGCCAATTTATTACTGAACGTACCGCCCGACAGGCGAGGCCTGATTCATGAAAAGGATTCGGCAGCATTAATTGGTTTTAAGAAATTGAGAGATGAAAGTTTTAAAAATAATATTGCCAGAGAGGGAAGGGGGTATAGTATAGCGCATAACAAACTGAGGCCGGCACCTGCATTAAATGATGGAAAAAAAGAAACGAAAGCGGTTGTTTTTGCTGCCGGTCTTCAGTCGCTTGGTATCGAGTTTAATAACCCCCGGCGGATCAATTGCATTGTGTTAAGAGAAGACTTAACGTCAGGGCAGCATTGCGCCGCCTTTACACTTTATTTGTCCAATGATGTGCAAGTATTGAAAGAAATAAAAGGTACAACAATCGGGAGAAAACGGATAATTACTTTTCCGGCAATGGAGGTAAAAAAGCTCATTCTGAATATAGAAAACCAGAAATCGGCTACCCGGATTGCTGAAATAGAAGCCTATCGGATAGATGAGAAACGGACAGAAAATTAAATGCGAACAGCCGTTATTTTAATGTAATTTTCTTCTTACTTTTATTTATCATTACCTCACACCTAACCAAAACTATCTTTTATGAAAAAAAATTATGTACTGACTTTGGTATCAGTATTAATTTCAGCACTGGCGTTTTCGCAAAATTACTGGTCCTTAAATACTGAAAACCGGGCTTCCATTATAACTGATAAGTCAGTAGCAAGAGTAAGCTTTCCAAAGGATTTTATTTTGTTCAACCTGGACAGGATTCCTTTACGAAACGAGTTGTTCCGGGTTGTTGACAATGCCTCCTCTCACTCCACAATTATTTCATTGCCTAATGCGGACGGAGGAATTGAGCAATTTGAAGTGTTCGAAGCATCGAATTTTGAACCTTCACTCCAGGCTCAGTTTCCGGAGATCAGGGCCTTTTCCGGCAGGGGCATTACAGATAAAGCAGCCACACTAAAACTGAGCTATTCCCCTGCAGGAATACAAACAATGGTATTCAGATCTGGTAAAGAGAATGAGTTCATTGAAGCTTATTCGGCAGATCATAACGTATATGCTGTATTCCGGTCGCAAAGAGCTGCAGGCGCTCTGCCCTGGAAGTGCACAACCCCCGATGAAAAACTTGAACTAAGCATAAACAACCAGGTAAACAATAACGTGGCAAGGTCAGGAGGAAATTTAAAAACCATGCGGCTTGCCCAATCGGTGACCGCAGAATATTCCAATTACTTCGGTGCAACCAGTTCTGCGCAGGTCTCATTGGTATTGGCAGCAGTTAATGCCACGCTTACACGCTGCAACGGGGTGTATGAAAAAGATCTTGCATTGCATCTGAACCTCATTGCCAATACCACCAGTGTGTTTTATTACAATCCTTCAACCGATCCCTATTCACCGGCATCGCAAATGAGCAACTGGAACTCGCAACTGCAATCAACTTTAACATCGGTCATCGGCGAAGCCAATTATGACATTGGGCATTTATTTGGCGCATCGGGCGGCGGTGGCAATGCCGGTTGTATTGGTTGTGTTTGTGTGGACAATCAGAAAGGAAGAGGCATTACTTCTCCGTTTGACGGGATTCCGCAGGGGGATAATTTTGATATAGACTACGTGGCCCATGAAGTGGGCCATCAACTGGGTGCCAATCATACTTTTTCGATGAGCAATGAAGGAACGGGTGTAAACAAAGAACCCGGATCCGGAATAACGATTATGGGGTATGCGGGCATCACCAGCCAGGATCTTGCTCCTCATTCAATTGATATTTTCCACCAGGCATCTATTGCCCAGATTCAATCCAATCTGAATACAAAAACCTGTCCGGTAACTACAACACTTGCCAACGCAACACCCGTAGTTAATGCCGGTCCGGATTACACCATTCCTATAAGTACACCGTTTGCACTGACGGGCTCAGCCACTGATGCAGATGCAGGAGATGTATTGACTTATTGCTGGGAACAGAACGACAATGCCTCTTCTTCTCAAACCGGCTCAAACAGTGTTGCGAGCGCAACGAAAGCAACAGGGCCTAACTGGATCTCATTTACCGGCACTACATCGCCAACCAGATTATTTCCTAAGCTCTCTACCATTCTGGCAGGTCAAAATGTATCCGGTCCGCTTACTGGTGGTGATGCAGGGGCGAATACAGAAGCTCTAAGTTCGGTGTCAAGAACGCTGAACTTTCGGCTGACTGTTAGAGACAATGCACCTTACAGTTCTACAGCGCCTGTATCAGTAGGACAAACGCAGTTTGATGATGTGGTGATCACGGTTACTAATACATCGGGGCCTTTTGCAGTTACTGCTCCTAATACGGCTGTATCATGGGCTGGTAACTCAACACAAACCGTTACCTGGTCGGTGAATAACACAACTGCTGCTCCGGTTAGTTGTGCCAATGTAAAAATTTCTCTTTCTACTGATGGCGGTAATACTTTTACCACCTTGCTGGAAAGTACACCGAATGATGGTAGCCAGGCAGTCACAATACCCAATACACCCACAACTACGGCAAGAATAAAGGTAGAAGCGGTAGGCAATATTTTCTTTGATATTTCAAATGCCAACTTCACCATCACAGCAGGATCATCCTGTGCTACACCAGGCGGGCTTTCTGCTTCTGCAATTACCAACACTTCAGCTACTGTAAGCTGGACTGCCGTAAGCGGCGCTTTGTCTTATGATGTAGATTATAAAGCCGCTTCGTCCGGCACATGGATAAATGCCGCAACAGGAACTACTGCTACCTCAGTTAATCTATCGGGGTTAACTCAGGGAACTTTACATGACTGGAGGGTGAGAGCCAATTGCAGCAGCGAAAGCAGTGCCTATGCACAAGCCCAGTTTACCACTACAGCACCCTGTAATACGCCTGCCGGGCTTACATCATCGGCTATTACATCCTCATCCGCTACCGTAAGCTGGACTGCCGTAAGCGGCGCCAATAATTATACTGTGGAATATAAAGCTGCTTCATCCGGTACATGGATTACTGCAGCAAGTGCTGCTACATCCACTTCAGTAGGCCTGAGTGGTCTTACCGCTTCCACTCTTTATGACTGGAGAGTAAGAGCTAACTGTTCATCGGGCAGCAGTGCATATGCCCAGGCTCAGTTCACTACTTCGGCCGCATCAGCTTGTCCTGGTCCGTATGATGTATCAACCAACGGAACCAGAAGCGGCGCTGCTACAATTCCGTTTAACACGGATGTTAAAGGATTGATTAATCCAAGCGGGGATGTCGATTATTATAAATTTGTAATTTCAACAGGAGGTACCATTACTGTAACATTAACAACCCTGCCGTTTGATTACGACCTGCGCCTTTACAGAAACAGTACCGTTGTGGCTTCTTCGTCAAACGGAGGCACCACCAATGAGACTATAAATTATACAGCTACTGCGGGTACATACTATGCAAGAGTGGTAGGATGGAACGGTGCGTATAGTGCTTCCAGCTGCTATACACTCAAAGTGCAGTTAGGCACGGCCAGCAGAGGATCCGAGCTGATAGTTGGCAACAGGGTCAGTCTGTTCCCGAATCCCGCAAATAATACGCTCAATGTGAAAATTGATGATATGACGGGAACTGCTCAACTGAGGGTGTTTGATGTAATGGGGAAAATGGTAATGCAGCAGCAAACCAGCAGAACAGTGACCGAACTTGATATTACAAAGCTGGCTTCGGGTATTTACACCCTGAACGTAAGTGATGCCAGCGGAACAAGAACGATGAAGTTTATAAAAGAATAGATGAACCCGGTTCATACAAAAAGGCTGTTCAACTGAACAGCCTTTTTAATTTGGCTTGCCCAAGCAGTTCGCTGCAAAGTACATGGCAATACTTCCTTCAGCGGCTTGGGCACAGCAGCTATACGATATCGGGAGGGTTGCTGAACAATGTGATACAGAATAGGACATTTGATAAAAACGGTTTCTTGGGGATCAGTACCCGTAGCGGAATGCAACGATTCGATGGCAATAAATTTTATACAGTCAGAGAAAGTAATGATGAAAAGGAATTTACTACAGCCGGCAGGTGTACTTTATGGGTTTACAAAACGGTGAACTGTTGATGACAACGTTGAAAGAAATGGCGTTTTATCAGCCGGCTTACCATACGAAAGCACACGGCAAACATTTATGAAAAACTCCATGTTAACAGCCGGACGCAAATCATCAATATTGCTCATAAGAATAAGTGGATCTGAGTTCTGTTTGTAAAACTACGAATGGTGAAATATAGTTTTAAGAAAAGAGTAACTTTTAAATAATTGAACCTTTATTTCCCTTTAAACTCTGCTTTTCTCTTTTCAATAAATGCACTTACTCCTTCTTTCATATCTTCTGTGGCAAAGCATCTGCCAAATTCTTCAATTTCTGTAATAAAACCATTTTGGGTTTCATCATACACGGCATTGGCAGCTTTGATGCAGGCCGCCACAGCCAACGGAGCTTTAGAGTTAATAATTTCAAGTATTGACCTTGCTTTGGATAGTAATTCTTCAAATGGGGTTACATAATTAATCAATCCGTATTGAAGAGCAGTCGGCGCATCAATCATGCCGGCGGTCATCAGCAATTCCAATGCCCTTCCTTTACCGATCAACTGTATCAACCGCTGCGTGCCACCATAACCCGGTATTAAACCCAGGTTTACTTCCGGCTGGCCGAACTTTGCATTATTGCTGGCAATACGGAAATGACAAGCCATTGCCAGTTCGCAACCGCCGCCCAAAGCAAAACCATTTACAGCTGCCACAACAGGTTTACTGCTATTTTCAATTCTGAAAAAAGTATCCTGGCCGCGTTTGGCCAGTACCATTGCTTCTGTTTTACTAAGGCCTCTGAATTCTGAAATGTCGGCTCCGGCTACAAAAGCTTTGGACCCCGCGCCGGTAATTATAACTGATTTTATTTCAGTATTGCTTTCAATTTCGTCCAGTGCTTTGTTCAGATCGGTAAATACATCTTTATTCAACGCATTCAGTTTATCAGGCCGGTTGACTGTAATGGTAAAAATTCCATTATCCAGGCTGGTAAGCAATGTTGGGTTGTTCATGAAACCTGTTTTCGCAAATGTAGGTATAATAAGGGTAGCTGTTTATTGCTGCTGTTGCTGCATTTCCAGGTATCGGCGGTAGGAGTTGTTTGAAATACCGGGGTTTTTGGTGGTATAAGTAAATACCGGCATGCTTTCTTTTTCTTCCTTTTTTCTTATATGGCCGTTTTCGATAATTACGGATACTTCAAGTGTATGTTCGGAAGATCCTTTGTATGTGCCTTTTACCGGGGTGCAATCAGAAAAATTTCTTCCTACCGCAAGCCGCACATGCCGGTCACTTACAATGCAGTTATTTGTCGGGTCCAGCCCCAGCCAGCCGTAAAAAGGCAGATAGGCTTCTACCCAGGCATGTGTGGCGCCTTCGCCACGCAGTTCATGATTTTTTGGACAGATGTATCCGCTTACGTACCGGGCGGGAATCCCGGTCATACGCAGCAGGACGAGCAGCACATGGGCAAAATCCTGGCAAACGCCGGCCCTGAGTTTCAAAATATCATCTACTTTGGTTTCCACACTGGTCACTCCTTTTTTATACTCGAAATTTTTATATACCAGTTCTGAAAGAACACGGGCATTGTGGAATGGAGTATTTATGGGGGCAGCAACCGAGCTTAAAATTTTTTTCATTTCTTCTTCAGCAGAAAATGTCTCTTTCTGCAAAAAGTCGATATAGGGATAGGTTTCACTTATAGTTTCTAATTGTTTCCATTGTTCTTCTGCAGGTACGGTATCCGTTGGTGTGTCAACCGGATGGGTTGATACATCGATGAACGATTCTATGGAAAGTTCGTTATGCGGCTTAACGAGTGAAAAAACACCAATCCGGTTGCCGAAGTAATCCGTAAAAGTTTCAATAACCGGGTCATCGCTGATTTTTATTTCGTGTTTTTTAACCACTTGTTTTGCATCATTTACAGGATAAAGAATGATCTGGTTGGTGCAATCAATAACTGTGGATGCGTAGGTATACCGGGTTGTATGTTTGATATGATAGTCGGCCATGGAGGGGTCAGGTATTTCCGAAATAAAATTTATTCAGCAACAAAGCTATATCGAATAAATCATTTCTGGTTTGCTGTAAAAACTGTTTAAGCGAATCGGCATTATTGAAAATACTGCTGTATTTGATATTATTGTAGCAGCGGCCTGTATGAAATTCAAGCCGGGAATAATTTTCGGGCATACTATCGGTTTTCAGCCGTTCAATGTAACGGGTTATTCTTGTCATGGAGTACAACAGCGAATGGGGAAAATCGGTATTGTACAATACGTGTTTAATGACGAGATCCGAATGCAATGTTCCGCGGTTTGTTTTCAGGTATAATTCATAACCCGACAGCGAGTAAAGCAAAAAACGCCAGCCGGGATCTTCTGTGTTTTTTTCCAGTTCATAATTGTACTCTCTGAGTTTAATCAAGAGCAGATCAATGGTAATAATGGCTCTTGAAAGAAAACGGCCAATATTAAGAAAATTGAACGCCTCGCCCCTTGCCATGGTAATGTCAACTGTACCATTGTACAACATTCCATGCCGGATCAGCGCATCCAGCGATGTTACCGGATCGCCGGCACGGATGTTAAACTGAATTTGCGGTTCGCGAATGAGATGATAGTATTCATTCAAACATTGCCACACTTCCTTGGTGATATGATCCTGTATGGAACGGGCATTTTCCCGGGCCCGGGTAATGTTATTGATCACCGAGTTGATATTTTCCCTGTCGATAACAAGGTGCTCCAGTACCTTGGGCGAATTTCGTTCTATCGCTCTGAATTCTTCTTCGGGCTTGTCGCTGTACGTTTGAAGTACCGAACTCCAGCTGAAATCGGTTACCTCATCCTGCGATGATATGTATTTTGTATGCAGCATCCGCAGCATACGGTTGGTACGCTCCATGTATCTTGCCATCCAGAATATTGATTCAGCAACGCGGCTCAGCATTTGGTTTTTTTTATTCAGCTTCCCAACACCCATGTATCCTTACTTCCGCCGCCCTGAGATGAGTTGACAACCAGTGATCCTTCTTTGAGTGCAACCCGTGTAAGCCCGCCGGGAACAATCTCGATTCCGTCGGGTCCATACAGGGCAAAAGGCCTCAGATCAACTCTTCGGGGTTGTAATTCCCCATTGATGTAACAAGGCACTGAAGAGAGGTTGATGATCGGTTGTGCAATAAAACTCCGGGGCTCATTTTCAACAGCGGCTCTGAATTCTTCCATTTGTTTCTCGGTGGCCGCATTTCCGATGAGCATGCCATATCCCCCCGAGGCGTTGGTTTTTTTGATCACCATTTTATGCATATTCTCAAATACCATCTGGCGGATATCGGTATCCGCAAGCTGATACGTGGGTACATTGTCCAAAACCGGTTCTTCATTGAGATAATACCTGATCATGTCCGGAACATAGGAATAAACAGCTTTATCATCTGCCACACCGTTGCCCATGGCGTTTACAATGGCAACGTTTCCCTTTCGGTAAGCCCAGTAAATACCAGGCACTCCCAGCATACTATCCGGTCTGAAAACCAGCGGATCGAGAAAATCATCATCCACCCGCCGGTAAATTACATCTACTTTTTGCAAACCCTTTGTGGTTTTCATAAATACATGATGATTGTCCACCACCAGGTCTCTGCCTTCTACCAGTTCAATACCCATCAGCCGGGCCAGGGTTGTGTGTTCAAAATAAGCGGAGTTAAACATGCCGGGTGTCAGCAGCACAACAACGGGATTGCTGTTCTGCCGGTTCGAAAGAGACAGCAGGTTTTTTAATAAGCGATCGGGATAATCTTTTACCGGCAGCACGTTGTTGCGGGGTATCAGGTCGGGGAATATCCGGTAGGTAATACTTCTGTTTTCCAGCATGTACGAAACACCGGATGGGGTGCGCAGATTATCTTCCAGTACCAGAAATTTTCCATTTTGGTCACGGATCAGGTCAACGCCGGAAATATGCGTGTAAATATCAAAGGGCACATCCACGGTTACCATTTCTCTTAAAAAATTTGGGCAGGTATAAATAAGCCGTGCCGGAACTATATTGTCTTTAACAATGAACTGCTCGTGGTAAACATCCTTCAGAAAAATATTCAATGCCTTTAGCCGCTGCCGGATGCCTTTTTCTACGTTTTCCCACTCTTCTGCTTTAATAATCCGCGGAACTACATCAAACGGAAATATTTTTTCAATGCCTTCGCCACTGCTGTATACGGTAAACGTAATGCCCTGCGTCATGAAAAGTTTTTTGGCCTGTTCATCCCGCCGGGTCATCTCTTCGGATGATAGCCCTTCGATAGCGGTTACAAAATTTCTATAGTGTGGCCGGATGTCGCCATGGCTTACCATCTCATCCCATATTTCAGGATCTTCCGGATAATTTTTTAATAAAACATGATCTTCCATAAGCGTATGGAGAGTATAAAAGAAAATAAAAAGGGCTTGATCAGTTCTTCGTCAAACGGCAGGAATCGTTGAAATTGAAATTAGGGAAAAAATAAAAGGAAATCAAAATTCCCTGTTCTGTTTCACCCAGGTGGTTATATAATCTGCAATTTCGCCGGTGGGTGTGCCGGGGGCAAATAACTTTCCTATTCCTTTTGCCTGCAATTCCTTCATATCATCTTCGGGTATGATGCCACCGCCGGTAAGCAACACATCATTCATTCCTTTTTCTTTCATTAGTTCCATGACTTTCGGGAATACGGTCATATGAGCGCCGCTCAGTATACTGATGCCGATGGCATCCACATCTTCCTGCAGGGCAGCGTTTACCACCATTTCAGGAGTTTGACGCAGGCCGGTATAAATGACCTCCATGCCTGCATCCCGCAAAGCGGTGGCAATCACCTTTGCACCACGGTCGTGACCGTCTAACCCAACTTTAGCAACTAATACACGAATGGGCCTGTTCATGATTTAAATTTAGCCAAATACTTTTAATGCTCTTTTTATACGCTGTATAGTTTCAGGTTTTCCTACTATTTCAGCTATTTGAAAAACCGGTGGCCCGAATTTACCTCCCACCAGCATGATGCGCAACGGCAGCAAAACTTCGCCCGGCTTTATGTCGTTTACAGCGGCTATTTCTTTAAAAATTTTTTCCAGTACAGGAGCTGTCCATTCATGATTCAGTTCGTAACTGCGAATCAGTTCGGCAAAAAATAATTTTTTCGCTTCATCCCATTTTGCTTTTACGGCATCCTCATCCCACTTCTCCGGTGCCCTGAAAAAGAAATACGACTGTTCATAAAAATCAGTAAGTAAGTTACACCGGTCTTTTACCAGACCAATCACTTTATACAATACATCTGTATCCACGTCAGTAATCCCGTTTTGATTCAAAATATTTCTGACTTCCGGCTCCATTCTTCCGGGTTCTGATTTCTTCAGCCATTCATGATTGAACCATTTTGCTTTTTCATAATCAAACTTTGCCCCTGCGCTGTGTATTTTTTCGATTGAAAATTTCCGGATCAGCTCTTCTTTGGTAAAAATTTCCTGTTCGGTTCCGTCATTCCATCCGAGCAACGCAAGAAAATTGATAAAAGCTTCGGGCAAAAATCCTTTTTCTTTAAAGCCTTCGGTTAGTTCTCCTGTTTTCGGATCGGTCCAGTTCATTGCAAAAACCGGAAAACCATATTTAGCACCGTCTCTTTTACTTAATTTCCCGTTTGGACCAAGTATAAGCGGAAAATGAGCCCATTGAGGCATTTCACTTTGCCAGCCCAGATATTTCCATAGCAAAATGTGAACCGGGGCACTTGGCAGCCATTCTTCCCCGCGGAATGCATGAGTAATCTTCATCAAATAATCGTCTACTACTACTGCAAGGTGGTATGTGGGCATTCCATCCGCTTTCAGTAAAACTTTGTCGTCCACAGTGCTGCTGTCGAAATGTACTTCTCCCCTGATCAGATCGGTGAAGGCTACCCTCTCATGCTGAGGCATTTTTATACGGATGACATGCGGAGTACCAGAGTCAAGTAACTTTCTTACTTGATTGGCCGGCAATACCAGTGAGTTTCGCATTTTCATGCGGATACTGTGATCATATTGCTGTGTATGGCTTTGCTCGGCTTTACCATCGGCGGATATAGGCACATGCCGCATTTTATCCAGTTCTTCGGGTGTATCAAATGCATAGTAAGCATGCCCGCTTTGTACCAGTTGTTCGGCATAGCTGCGGTAAATATTTTTTCTTTCGCTTTGCCGGTACGGGCCATAGTGGCCGCCATGCATGGGGCTTTCGTCCGGCTCCAGCCCCGCCCATTTCAGGCAGTCAAAAATATATTCTTCGGCTCCGGGAACATAACGGGTCTGATCGGTGTCTTCAATCCGTAAAATAAAATCTCCTTTATTCTTTTTTGCAAAGAGATAGTTATATAAAACTGTTCTCATCCCGCCCAGATGAAGGCCTCCCGTGGGAGAAGGGGCAAACCGAACACGAACTTTATTTGCCATATTGGCAAAGATAAGTTTCCAAAACGCTTAATTCTGATAACAGAAAAAAACCGTACCAGTAAGCCGGTACGGTTTGTATTCCAAGCATCAATATTTTTACGGAAGAAGAATAATTCGCGGGGCATGGCCGTCTATCGATATGGTGGCAACTCTGTCGCAAGTGCCATCGCCAAAATCAACTATAGCGTAGTGATTAGGGCCTTCTATCCTTATTTTGCCTTTACCCACGTTATGACAAATGGTTTTCTTCTCCAATGCCTCAGTAATAGCAGCGGTTCTGCTTTTACCGGCCGGATTGGTAACGGTATGATTACCTGTAATTGAATATATATCATCGAGCAGATTGAGCGGTGTACCGGCACCGGCCGTTTGGGTAACTGTTTTAGTGCCCACATGCAGCCAGTAATAATTACCGGAAGGAATGGTTATTTTACCGTTTTCAATTTGCCTTGTCCAGCTGATTCCGTTGGGAGTGCTGGTATTTGTCCAGGTAATGGTTCCTTCTACTTTGAAGTTTGACACATAATAGTTGTCAAATGTCATTACAGCAGTAGCGCCGGGATGGAATACCGAATCGGATAAAATAATATTGATTTTCCCTTTGCGGGTAATGCCGTCGATAGAGGTGCAGCCGGCAGTTCCGAAATCAATCACAATTGTTTTGGGAAATGAATTCTGCGGAGTGACGGTTACCGTAGCGCAGCTGGCGCTGTTGGTTGTTTGTAATGATTGCGAAGTACGTGAACCGATGAGCCCTTCATTGACGGCCGTTTCAAAGAAAACGACATTAACATCGTCGGCAATGCTTTCACCGGCAGCCTGGTCTTCGCTTAATTGAAATGTAGCCTCTATTTCAGGATCTGATTTTTCTTTTTTGCAGCCCGCCAGGATAAGCAGGGACAAAGCGGACAAAGTAGTAAGGATGTTTTTTGTTTTCATAACGATTCGGGTTTGTGTTTTTTAAAGCCCACAAAATAGAAAACGGTAAAGGAACAAAAAAAGTACTTTGCAATATGTTTTACCTCGTAAAAACCCCCTGGTGGATGAAGAAAATTTACACTTCCTATGAGTGGAGTGTGCAAACAAAGGAGAAGAAACTTTATCTGACTTTTGATGACGGGCCCCACCCGCAGGCTACCCCTTTTGTTTTGCGTCAGTTAAAACAATACGATGCGATGGCTACCTTCTTTTGCATTGGCAATAATGTTACGAAACTTCCGGATCTGTATAAGGAACTGATTGCCGGCGGGCATCGTGTTGGAAATCACACCTTCACTCATCTGAACGGTTGGCGAACAGCTAATGATGTTTACATGAAAGATATTGCCCGTGCTGCTGCGGTTATTGATTCTGAATTATTCAGACCTCCTTATGGAAAAATCACTTCTTTTCAGGCAAAACACCTGGCGGCCGCAATGAAAGGGAAAAAAACACGGGTAATCATGTGGGATGTAATCAGCGGTGATTTTGACAAGAAAATTTCAAACCAACAATGCCTTGAGAATGTGATTTTTAATGCTGTGCCCGGGTCAATTATTGTTTTTCACGACAGCGAAAAAGCCTTCCCCAGGTTGGAATTTGCGCTTCCGCGGGTGCTTGCCTATTTTAAAAATGCAGGATTTTCCTTTGACTCTCTGTAAAAAAAAGGATAGTTTCTTATATAACGCATTGATTATCATAAAAAAATTTGGGCCTGGGTAGAAACCCTGGCCCGTTTTTAATCCGTACCCTATGAAAACTGAATTAAAGGTATAATAATTTTTTTATTATGGCAAAGTAATTTCGTAGGAAACCCCGTTTACTGTAAGAATTGCTTTATTGTCGCATAATCCATTGCCATAGTTTAAAGTAGCAACCCAGGGCGAGTTTGTCGAAAGGTTCAAACGAGCCACCCGTATAATCCCTTTTATTATCCATGGGCAGGTAAACTTCTTGATCAGCGGCTCAGTAATTTCCGAATTCCAGGCCACAATTATATCACCTCTTTTGACTTTACCATTAGCTAAACCTTCTACTTTAAAAACATCGTCGAGCGGCCAGAAAGGTGTGCCGTTTCCTTCGATGCGGGTAATGGTTTTGCGGCTGTTCCATTGGCTGTAATTGCCATTCGGCTTGGTTAGTTTGGCGCCTTCTACAACGATTTTAAACGCCATTTGATCCTGACTGCTTACATTGGATATTTCGTGCACCCCTTCCACATGTATGCTGTCAAAATAGAAATTTTCAAACCGGGTGGTAGCCTTTGCCCCCGGAACGACAAGACGGTTGGTGTAAGTGGTAATTATTTTTCCGGAGCGAAGATGACCATCACGGCCTACACATCCGTTACCAAAATCAAGGATTACCGTAATGGGGAAAGGAGAGGTGTTTGTTCCCGTATTTGATCTTAGTATTGTTACCGTAAAGCAACGGGTTGAATCTGTTCTTGCTACATCTCCATTTCCTCCGGTAGTGTTGGCGCGGGCATGAACTCCCACACCAGCCATACCTACTTCGTCATTTACACCCATTACGTTGTCAAAAACGTCATTAAAAACCACGTCCGCTTCAGCGTCGGCTTCTGTTGAATAAAGCGAAGCCTGTGCCTCTTCCTGCGGTGTAAGATTGTTGTTTTCACTTTGTTCTTTTTGGCAGGAAACAATTAAAAAAGCTGTTGCAAGAACAGCAGTTGTCAGGCGGGTAAGGTTGAATAAAAGTTTCATAAAGGGAATTTTAGTACTGTAATTGAATTAACGGTGTTGAGACACAGAATATTGGTATAAGTTTAAATGATTTCTTAAAATTTATTCTCACTTTTGTCAGCAGTTGATTTTTATCAAGTTATGCTTATTGATACGCATTGCCATATTTATCTTGACGAATTTGACAGTGACCGGGAGGATATGTTGTCAAGAGCTAGAAATGAAGGAGTTAGTAAATTCATTATGCCGGCGATTGATTCGGAAACTCATGTAGATTTACTTGCCCTGGCAGATAAATATCCGGCCAGTTGTTTGCCCATGATGGGGCTTCATCCCTGTTCTGTAAAGGCGGAATTTGAAAAGGAATTAAAGATAGCCGAAGCATATTTTGACAAAAGAACTTTTATCGCTGTTGGCGAAACAGGCCTTGATTTTTATTGGGACCTCACCTGGAAAAAAGAACAGTATATTTCGTTTCAACGTCAAATTGAATGGGCAATTCACTATAATTTGCCTGTGGTTATTCATTCCCGCAATTCACTGGATGAATGTATAAAAATAATCAGTGAAAATCAGAAAGGCTATTTAAAAGGGGTATTTCATTGCTTTTCCGGTACACCTGAGCAGGCAAGCAAGATCATTCATCTCGGTTTTTATCTCGGAATCGGTGGTGTGGTTACATTCAAAAATTCAGGTATTGATAAAGTAATAAAGAATGTAGATCTGAAACATATTGTACTGGAAACCGATTCGCCTTACCTGGCGCCGGTTCCCGTACGCGGGAAGCGAAATGAATGCAGCTATCTGAAATATGTGGTAGAAAGGCTAAGTAGCATCAAGGGTGTTTCAAAAGAAGAAATTGGATTAATAACTACCGGTAACGCCAAAGAATTGTTCGGTATCTGAAACAGGGGCTGTATTTTTGCAGCCTTTCGGAGACTTGCTCGAGTGGTTGAAGAGGCACGCCTGGAAAGTGTGTATACGGGAAACCGTATCGAGGGTTCGAATCCCTCAGTCTCCGCGATTTACCAGTTATTCATCTGTTCTTTTACCACTCTTTCCGTTACAGACCGATCGACCTGATGATCCGCCCAGTCCGGATCGTATTTTACAAACCAGGAGATCCAGATGCTTCTTGAAAGGCGCATTAACCAGGGTTGAAGCAAAACAAGTAAAACGGCATTCATTGCGAGCCAGTAAAAAAAACGGTTGTCTTTAACAGACATGCCGATAAGTACAAACCATGCTACAAAACTGGCCACGCTCAGGGCCACCGTTAAGGCATAGCTGACATACGCTGTACCGTAATAAAAACCTACTTCGATCTGTGTAGGCTGACCACACACAGGGCAATATTCATTCATTTCAAGATTTCGCTTGAATGTAAGCCGAAGCGGATTTTTAAACAATGCTCCCTCGCGGCACCGGGGACAGCAGCAGGAGAGGGTAGAAGTAAGATAGCTCTTTGGTTTTTTAGTTTTCGGCATCGGTTGTTTTTGTTTCAATGATTCCGGAAATGATTTGCTGCAGATAATTGGCCGGTACAACGCCCGATTGTCGCCATAACGCCTGCCCGCGCCGGAAGAGTATTAATGTAGGAACGCTTTGTACATTAAAAGAAGACGATACCAGAGGGTTTCTGTCTATATCCAATTTCAGTATTCTTATAGTATCGCCCATTTTCTGATGAAGTTCTTCCAGTACCGGCTTCATCATTTTGCAGGGGCCGCACCATTCGGCTGTAAAATCAACCAACACGGGTTTTTCGCCACGAATAATCTCGCTGAAAGTTTCTTTTTTATCGGTCATCACTTTTCTTTTTCTCTTTTTTAAAAATAGAAAATAACAGACCGCCCATTAAAGCACCGTATGCTGTACTATTATGCCATTGCGAGGTGATCATGCAGGTACCGGAATTGCATCCTTCCAGTTTCCAATATAAAAAACCAGCAACACTCCCCACCAGTATTCCTGCAATCAGCAGTTTATTATTCACCATCCAGTTTTTCATCTTTTGCAGAAAAGCATTTTATTTTCGTTCATTTATGCAGTTTAAACACCAAAGTTAAAAAAAACGATAGTCCCGGGTTTAAAAATCAGTTTATATACTTCAGCATATCATAATATCCGCCGCCATTATACATTTCTTTATTTATTCCTGCGGAGCGCAACATGCTTACTGCCATTGCGCTGCGGTTGCCGCTACGGCAATACAGTACGAGCGGCGCTTTCATTTCTTTTATCTCGGCCAGGCGATAAGGTATATCCGATAGAGGGATATTGATTGCTCCGGGAATTTTACCCTCTGATAATTCACTTTCGTTACGAACATCAATCACTGTGCCTTGTTTCTCATGGATGATTTCTTTGATATCCATAAATCTTATTTTTTCTGCAAATTTCCGTTACCGGTCGGATTTATAAAGTGACAAATAGCACAGTTACTCAGATTGTTCCTTTCAGTATCCTGTTCCAGTAAAGCCAGGGAAGAATATATTTTTTCAGGATCCACATCGTCCAGCGCGGTTTGCTTTGATCAAAAGGGAAAGTTTCTCTTGGTACATTATCATAATCAAATTCCGCAAGAATCAGTTTGCCATATCCTACAACAATGGGACAGCTGCCATAGCCATTGTATTTTGCATTCAGGGGTTTATTGTCTATTAAAGACAGTAGGTTTTCAACTAAAACAGGTGCTTGTTTTCTTACTGCTGCTCCTGTCTTGGCGTTGGGGGTGCTGGTGGCATCGCCCAATGCAAAAATATTTTTATAACGGGAATGCTGAAGTGTGTTTTTATTGACATCAATCCATCCTGTTTCATTGGCCAGCGGGCTGTTTCTTACAAAATCAGGGGCACTTTGCGGAGGAGTTACATGAAGCATATCAAAATGCTTTTCTGCATAACTGGTGATTCCGTTTTCATCGGTTACCTTGAACGTAGCAATTTTCTTTTCACCATCAACCGCAACAAGGTCATGGCGGTAATTCACCTGGATTTTGTAACGATCAATAACCCTTTGTAATTGATCAGCATATTTTTTTATACCGAAGATTACCCTGCCTGCAGTAGAGAAGTCCACCTTTACTTTATCCTGCAGGTTGTGTCTTTTAAAATAATCGGCTGCGAGATATGTTATTTTTTGCGGAGCCCCGCCGCATTTCAATGGAGTGGAAGGGCTGGTAAACAATGCGGTCATTCCGGGTTTCATGGCTTTTATACACTTAAACGTATAGGGAGCCAGTTCAAAAGAATAATTACTGGTTACAAAATTTTTACCTAAGGTTTCCGGAAGTCCTTTTATTTCTTTCCAGTTTAATTGTATTCCCGGTGCCGCCACCAGATAGTCATAAGTATATGAATGGCCGGAAGCGGTTTTCACCATATTATTTTCCGGATCAAAGAGGGCAGCAGCTTCTTTTATCCAGTGAACTCCTCTGGGAATAAAGTCTGCTTCAGATCGTACTGTTTTTCTGATATCGAATGTGCCACCCCCTACCAGCGTCCAGGCTGGCTGGTAGTAATGTTTATCTGAGGGCTCAATGATCCCCATTTTAAGATTTCTTCTTTTTTTCATGAGCCGGGCGGCAACAGATATGCCGGCATTGCCGCCACCTACTATCAGCACATGGTAATGCGTCATTGTTTATGGCTTTGTTCACCACAAACCTATTAATGACGGCCTGCTCATACAGTGATTAATGTCACGCATCGGATTGATTCCGGTTCGTCAGTTAGTGACTTTGATGTATCCAAATCCATCGGCTTGCAGGGATATCAGCTCATAAATAGCGTCAGGCACTGTTTTAACACCCGGTAGCAGCATACTTTTCTCAACGTTATGTACTTTCATAGCCTGTTCGCATACGGCAAAGGTTACATTTTTGCCCATCGCCAGCTGTTTTACTTCTCCGGCCACAGTAGATTTTTTTGTTTCTACCATTGGTAATGCTTTTCCGTAAAAAACCACTTCAATTTTTGCATCCGGGTGCGAAGCAATAATACTGCTGATCCATCGGATTACCCGCTGGTGGGTAGCTGTGTCTCCGGTGGTAAGATCAAATACTACATTGTAAGGTTTTGATTGAGATAATATTGTGATGGACGAGAAGGCCATAAAAATGGACAAAAGCAGAAAACGCTTCATACTGTTTCTTTTCAGATAAGTTACAAAATCCTGTCCGAAAAAGCGAAGTATTATTTTTTTTCGTAGCTTTTGAGGCTTTTTTCTAAAATTTTCTCACCCCCAAAATTTTTTTTATGGATACCAGCGAAACCAAAGAAATTACCAACCGCCGGAGTTTTATCAGCACCATGGCTACGGGGGCTGCTGCTATTGGTCTTACTTCATTAGCTCCAACTCTTGAAACATTTGCCGGAGAAAAAAAATTCACTCCTTCCGTTTCCGGCGACCCGGAGGAATTTTTTAAAAAAATTACAGGTAAACACAGAGTAGTATTTGATGCCACTCAGCCACATGAAATTCTGCCTTTTGCCTGGCCAAAAGTTTTTCTGATGACCAATGAAATGACAGGAACTGCAAATAAAGACTGCAGCGTGGTAGTGGTATTAAGACACAGCGCCATTGGTTATGCAATGGAAGACAGGCTTTGGGCCAAGTATAATTTCGGCGAGCTGTTTCAGGCAAACGATCCTGAAACCGGCAAACCTGCCTTACGAAATCCGTTTTATAAACCCAAACCAGGCGCATTTAAAGTACCGGGAGTAGGAGAAGTTCAGATCGGGATCGATCAGTTGCAAACATGCGGTGTTATGTTTTGCGTTTGCGAGGTAGCGCTTTCCGTTTACAGTTCGGTGGTAGCCGAAAGCATGAAAATGGATGCCGCCGAAGTAAGAAAAGACTGGATATCGGGCCTGGTGCCGGGTATTCAACCTGTACCATCTGGTGTATGGGCATTGGGACGTGCGCAGGAAAAACAATGCGCCTATATTTTTGCCGGATAATTTTTTACAGATCTGGTGCAGAAGATGCAGACAGAATAGCTGTCTGCATTTTTATTTTACACATCCCTTGTTTTTGTCGGGTATGATGAAGATCATGCTGTAATGTAACTATTGGCACAAAAAGCGGAGCGGATTGCATGGAATTTTGGTTACATAATTTATGCGGATTGCAAACATTAGTTTCATTATTATTTAAAAAAATTTTTTATGAAAATTGAACAAATCTATACCGGTTGTCTTGCCGAAGCAGCCTATTACATCGAAAGTAAAGGCGAGGCTGCAATCATTGATCCCCTGCGTGAAACAACACCATATATTTCAAGGGCGGAGCGAAACGGGGCTAAAATTAAATATATACTGGAAACCCATTTTCATGCCGATTTTGTTTCGGGGCATCTTGATCTTGCCAAAAAAACCGGAGCTAAAATAGTTTTTGGACCTACGGCTGCGCCGGCCTATGATGCTTATATAGCGAAAGATGGCGAAGTGCTTAAGTTAGGAGATGTGTATATAAAAGTGCTTCATACCCCCGGGCACACCATGGAATCAACTACCTATCTGCTGATTGACGAAGACGGAAAAGACCATGCGATATTTACCGGCGATACTTTATTTATCGGGGATGTAGGGCGCCCCGATCTGGTACAAAAAGTAAAGGCAGAAATTACTCCGCAAATACTGGCGGGCTACCTCTATGATTCATTGCGTAATAAAATCATGCCACTGTCCGACGATGTGATTGTATACCCGGGGCATGGGGCGGGCAGCGCCTGCGGCAAAAGTTTAAGTAAGGAAACAGTTGATACGCTGGGTCATCAGAAAGCAGTTAATTATGCCTTGCGTGCGGATATGACAAAAGACGAATTTATTAAAGCGGTTACTGAAGGGCTGGTAGAACCTCCGCAATATTTCCCTCAAAATGTTTTAATGAATATCAAAGGATATGAAAGTATTGAAAACGTAATTGCCAGGGGAAACCAGCCTCTGGGCATAAATGAATTTCGTGCAATATGGGAAGCGACGGAAGCGCTGGTGCTCGATACCCGCAGTAAGGAAGCATTTGCTGCAGAGCACATTCCCGGTTCTGTTTTTATTGGCCTCGATGATGCGTTCGCCCCGTGGGCCGGCACATTAATCGTTGATCTGAAACAGCCGATTTTGCTGATAACGGATGAGGGGCGGGAAGAAGAAGCCGTTATCCGCTTATCAAGGGTTGGATATGATAATACGAAAGGTTATTTAAAAGGCGGATTGCCGGCATGGAAAACAGCCGGCGGCCCAACAGATAAAATAGAAGAAATTACGGCCGAAGGTTTTGCAGCAAAATTCAATAATGGAAAAGAACGCATGAATCTGCTTGATGTACGCAGGAAAAGTGAGTATGATACAGAACACCTGCTGGGCGCCGAAAATTTTCCGCTTGATTTTATAAATCAGAATATGTCAATGATTGACCGGAATAAAAAGTATTATGTGCATTGTGCCGGCGGCTATCGTTCCGTTATCGCCATTTCAATTCTGAAGGCAAGAGGGTATCATAATCTTGTAAATATACGGGGTGGTTATAAAGCGTTAAGCGCTACGGATCTTAAACGTTCAGCATACAAAAAACAGGTAACCGAGCTTTAATCTGATGATGGATGAATGTTTCGGTTGATACCGGCGGATTTCCGCCAGTTTTATTTATTCTTTATAAACAAAGTGAAAAAAGAATGATGTTGCCGGTATTGCCTAATTTTTAGTAACCGGTTTCTTTTTCGACTGCTCTATCGGTTTAAAGGGGCCATACTTGTGCTGTTGCTCACTGAAGCTGTCGGCAAAAGGGCCAAAGGGATGATCAGCTGGTTTTTTAGAAATATCGGGCCAGTCTTCCTCAAATATTTTTGAAGGTCGTGGTTGAGAGTTGACGAAAGCGGCTACATCCCAGGCCTCTTCGTTGGTAAGTTGCGGATTCCGGTAGTCTGCTTCCAGCAAAGGCATATTACTTTTTACATATCCGGCAAATCTGGAAAGTCTGAACAGTCCCGCGGCAGTATTATAACTGTTGTTGCCCCAGAGCGGCGGATAAGTATATCCATAGCCTTCGGCATTTTTTTGACCCTCACCATTGGCGCCATGGCAGCGCTGGCATTTATTTATATAAACTGATTTTCCTTTCTGGGGATCGGCAGCCCGGTCGAGGTACGGCAGATCTGTAATGCCGCTGCCTTTGGGTTTGTGATTTTTTGCAACTCCTTCTCCCAGCCAGTGCATATAAGCAATAATGGCTTTCATTTCCCGGCTGTTGCTGTCAATTGCCCTTCCGTTCAGGCTTCTTTCCATACAGTCGTTTATTCTTTTTTCGATAGTCTCAATGCTGCCGCTCCGTGCTCTGAATTGAGGATACATCGAGGACACTCCGCCAAAATTATTTCCCCAGGGTACGGTTCCGGCCTCCAGATGACAGTTCTGGCAATTCATGCCATTGGTAATCTGAGCTACCGTTCCTTCGGGGCCAAGATAATAGGAGGTATTTGCAATCAAATCCCGGCCATAGCTTATCAGGCTGTCTTCCGGTTTTATCTGGTATTTATTCCAGCCTCGCCATACTTCTTCTGTTGTTTGGGTTTGTATATCGTGGTTTGCCCTGCCGGTGCATGAAGACAGCACTACGGCAAGAATGTGCAGTACAAATAAAACTTTGTAGAAGCCTGCTGGGTTCATCTCTGTTCTATTCACATGTCAGTGCGGAAGTTTTTCTCTGAAATATCCATACACCCATGTACCGGCAATAGCGCTTAATAAAGTTACAATAATTACAGTAGCGCCTGTTCCGATCTGTGCAAAAAGCGGCCCGGGGCAGGCCCCGGTTAAGGCCCATCCAAAACCAAATAACAGTCCGCCGTATATCTGGCCTTTACTGAATTTTTTTGACTCCAGCCGTATCGGTTCACCATCGATGGATTTTACTTTGAATTTTTTTATCAGCCATACGCTTAATATACCTACGGCAACAGCCGATCCGATGACCCCGTACATGTGAAAACTTTGAAGCCGGAACATTTCCTGAATACGAAACCAGGAGATGACTTCGGCTTTTACCAGAATTACTCCAAAGAAAATACCGGCAATAAGAAATTTTATATTTGACCAGAGTGGTTTGTCTAATGCTGAATTGTTAACACAAATCGCATTTTCTGCACGAACTTCAAAATCCGTATCCGGCCGGTGCTTTAATGTATCAGTATGCATTTTGCTGAAGTTAGAGTTTTAAAATAACGGGAATGATCAGATTAGCTACCAAAAAGCCACCGGCCATAAAACAACAGGTTGCAATCAGTGATGGTAACTGAAGATTGCTTAAACCCATAATAGCATGACCGGAAGTGCAGCCGCCGGCATAACGGGTGCCAAAGCCAACCAGAAAACCGCCTACCACCATCAGGATAATTCCTTTTGCCGATAAAAGGGTATTCCAGTTAAAAAGTTCGGCCGGCACCAGCCCGTTATAATTGGTTATACCATTTTGCCGAAGATCTGTTGCCAACGCCGGATTTATTGCTACCGGTTCAGGGTTGGCGAAAAACCGGGTAATAAGAAAAGCGCCTATCACCAGCCCTGCAACAAAAAACAGATTCCAGACTTCTTTTTTCCAGTCGTATTTAAAAAAAGCAATATTGGCGGGAAAGCAGGCTGCGCAAACGTGTCGCAGCGAAGATGAGATGCCAAATGATTTATTGCCGAGAATCAGCAATAAAGGAACCATTAATCCGATCAGGGGCCCGGCTATGTACCAGGGCCAGGGTTGTTTTAACCATTCTATGATGTTCATATTTTTATTTTTAACTGATGCCCGCAAAATTGCAGTTCCGCAAAAGCGATTCCGGTGACTCTTATCACAATCCCGGTTCAGAAATTATAATTAAGGATAAGATTCAGCTGGTGCATGTTCACCTTGTTGATCACATACTTGCGGTCATTGTAGGTATTACCATTGTTTGGCTTATAAAGGTATAACAGTTCTGCAGCAAGCCCCTTTAACCAGCCATGAAAAGTATACTTTACATTAAAGTTAAGCTGGCAGTAAGAGGGAAACCCGTATTTATTCAGCCGGAAATTGTGTACATCCGGTACATCGTAATAGCCAAAACTAACTTCCGCCTGAATATTTTTTTTCAGAAAGGTTTTCAGAAAATTGACCGTGAAGGCATTTACATCGCCCAGCCCTTCATTTCTTTCTCTTGGTAAAAAAGTATACAGAGGCTCTCTTCCCCATTCCCGCGGAAAAAGAAACCGTCCATGGCGGGTAATGCGGGTGTAATTGAACCTTAGTTCCGATTCTTTTACTTTATAACCCACCCGTGCTCCTAAAATGTGTACTTTCTGTGAAGGATCAAAATAGGTTTTTGCGAGATCACTATGGCCCCCCGCATTTATGGCCCGCTGATGTATATATTGAAAACCCGCAACTATCTTCCCTTTTTTTCCGGCGTTAATATCCGCATCTGTTTGCAGCAGTACGGTGTTGAAAATATTTTCTACCCAATGATCCCATACCTGCAGCTTTATTCTGTTGCTGATGGTGTAAGTAATTCCGGCAATACCCGTGCCGGCCGATGTAAGATTGTTTTTATAATTGCTTTTTGTGCCATCGGTAGCTACACCGGATGGATAGATACCCAGCGATGCAGCGCCCCTGTACCAGTTTACAGTTCCTCTGGGCGAGATATGTGTGAGCCATCCCAGTTCAATCCGGGTTTTTTTTAGTTCGTTAAATTCTGCCCAGAAGCCCTGTTCGCCTGTAGGCCGCATCCTTCCATCCTGCGGATTGATAAAAGGAGTGCGCAACACCTGCTTACCGTACCGGATATAGGATTTTTTAAAATTGTATTTCACAAAAAAATCTTCGAGCCGCTGCAGGTTTTTTTTGTTTGACGGATTTTCCTGGTCAAACTGCCCGATTTCGTACCGGTTCATAATGCCGGTGTACGGGTCCGGTTGGGTAAGGTCGGAAGAAGAAAGATTCCATATAAAAAAACCGCCGATGCCAAGCTGAAATCCTTTAAAACTTCTTGTCTGGTATTTCAGACCGCCGCCGAAAGCGATGGCATAATAATCAGAAAGATTTTCGGCATTATCTGTGGTCATGTAGTACAGTCGAAAATGCCCTGCCGTTGTTCCTTTTCTGAACGCATAAAGAAGTGAAGAGGTATCGGATTTTTCCTGCTCAGGAATTTTTTCCTGCCCCGGCAGCGGTTTAAAAAAAGAAACGTAAAGAAAAATGAGCAGCAGGTGCTTCATGAATGACAACCTGTGTTATAAGATTATTTACCCAGAAAAGCAGAATACATCCAAACCAGCTTTTCCTGTTCGCGGATGTAGTCGCTCATGAGTGCATTGGTACCTTCGTCATTTATAGCGGCTGACTTGGCCAGAATGACCCGCTGCAGACGGATAAGCGTGGCAAAGGAATCAAGAATGTTTTGTACCGCTGCAAATCCGTCTGACACCTCTTTCATTTCGTGTATGGCAGAGATGGTTGTATAAACTGTGTATCGGTGCTCCGGCGTGTATCCAAGAGTAAGTATGCGCTCTGCCACATCATCAATCTTTATCAGCAGGTTGTTGTACAATTCCTGAAACTTAAGATGCAGCTCAAAGAATTTTTCGCCTTTTATATTCCAGTGATAGCCTCTTACGTTTTGGTAAAATACGGAGTAGTTGGCAAGCAACTCATTAAGCAGTGCGGCCAGCTCACTGCTGCTTTTCGGATCAAGCCCGATTCTGTTCAGTTCAGCCATTGCAGATGGTTTTATTTGATTGTTGAAGGGCACACATAATCGCTTATCTCAAACTTACCGGATTCTTTTATGGCTTTGAACCCGCCTTTTATATCCACCAGGTTGTCGTATCCTCTGGCACGCAGTATGGATGTAAAGATCATGCTGCGGTAGCCACCTGCGCAGTGTACGTAATATTTCTTGTTTTTGTCCACTTTCAGCATGCTCTCATTGATGTAATCCAACGGGGCGTTTTCCGCGTTTTTCACATGTTCGCTTATAAATTCGCTTTCCTTTCTTACATCGAGCACATGCACCTCATTTTTTTCCATGATGGCGGCCAGCTCATTGGCATCGATGGAAGTAATAGTGTCCATTTCTTTACCGGCTTTCTTCCAGCTTTGAAAACCTCCTTCCAGAAAGCCGATGGTATTATCGTATCCTACACGGCTTAGCCTTGTCACCACTTCTTCTTCACGGCCCGGTTCACATACCAGCAAAATTTCCTGTTTGATATCGGGTATCAAAGAGCCTACCCAGGGGGCGAAACTTCCGTCAATGCCGATATTTATGGAGTTGGGAATAAAGCCCTGGGCAAAGATCTGCGGATCGCGGGTATCCAGTATCAGGGCACCTGTTTCATTTGCGGCCGTTTCAAAGGCATCCGGGGTCATTCCTTTCATGCCTCTTTTCATTACCACATCAAGGCTTTCATAACCTTCTTTATTCAGCATCACATTCAGTGGAAAATAGGCAGGGGGAGCCGTAAGGCCCTCGGTAACTTCTTTTATAAACTCCTGGCGGGTCATATTAGCACGCAAAGCATAGTTGGTTTTTTTCTGATTGCCCAGCGTATCGGATGTTTCTTTACTCATATTTTTTCCGCAGGCGCTTCCGGCGCCGTGGGCGGGGTAAACAATTATGTCGTCTGCCAGGGGCATAATTTTATTTCTCAGCGAATCAAACAGAATTCCGGCCAGTTCCTCCTGTGTCATGTGTGCTGCTTTTTGTACCAGATCGGGGCGGCCCACATCGCCGATAAATAAAGTATCGCCGCTGAATAATGCCACGTCTTTTCCTTTTTCATCTTTTAATAAATAACAGCTCGATTCCATGGTGTGGCCGGGAGTGTGCAATACTTTGAAAGTAATATTTCCTACTTTGAATTCCTGCCCGTCTTTGGCAATGATGACATCAAAACCGGGATTGGCATTAGGGCCATACACAATGGGTGCGCCGGTTTTTTTCGACAAATCAAGATGCCCCGAAACAAAGTCGGCATGAAAATGCGTTTCAAATACGTATTTGATTTTTGCATTGTTTCTTTCCGCTTTTTGTATATAGGGAGTTACTTCTCTTAAGGGGTCAATTACCACGGCTTCTCCGTTGCTTTCAATATAATAAGCGCCCTGCGCTAAACATCCGGTATAAATCTGTTCGATCTTCATATTGTTTTTTTGTAATTCTAAAATTAATTGAACGCAAATTTCCGGTTTCCCTCTGCCTGTACCTATGACATAAGTCACAAAGGCATAATTGTTTTTATTTCAGCCATAGTTCTTTCATGATGATATATATCGCCATAATTAGAACAAACCATCCAAAAGCGGTTTTTAATTTTTCGCCGGGTATTTTATGGCTAAGCCAATTGCCTGTAAAAATACCGAGAATTGCCAAAATGGTTACCAGAAGAAGCAGTTTCCAGTTCATGGTATAATGAGACAGATCGCCTGTAAATCCGATCAGTGATTTCATGGCGATGATAAGCAACGATGTGCCTATGGCCAGTTTCATCGGCAGCTTGCTCAGTAATACAAGCGCGGGAATGATCAGAAAACCGCCACCCGCCCCCACCATACCCGTAAGTATTCCCACTCCGGCGCCTTCCAGCACAATCATGGGATAATTAAACTGCTGCCGGCCATTTCCATTATCGTTTTTTTCTTCATTATCCCGGATCATGGAAATGGAAGCAAAAATCATGAGCAGGGCAAACAAAACCATTAGCATTACGGGTTTGGTCAGCGTTACTGTTTCTGTTGAAAAGATCGTATCCGGAATGTTTGGAATGATAAATCGCCGGGTGGCGTACACGGCTATTATTGACGGGATACCGAAAATGATCGCCGTTTTTATACTCACCTGCCCGTGCCGGTATTTGGGATAGGCGCCTATCAGACTGGTAGCGCCTACGATAAAAAGAGAATACGCAGTGGCAGGAACAGGATCGATGCCGAAAAGATAAACAAGAACCGGAACCGTAAGGATAGAACCGCCGCCGCCGATCAATCCCAGGGAAATGCCGATCATAACCGATGCCAGGTAACCAAGTATTTCCATAAAATTCGGGCAAAGATGGCAGGAAGATACGGGTAATTGAGTGATACAAATCACACAGGTATTATACTATTTCAATCATACTGCGGTGCAGCCGTACCAGTTTTTTTTGCTCCATCTTTTTTAATAGCCGTGATATTACTTCCCGTGAAGTGGCCAGGTCGTCGGCAATCTGCTGATGCGAAAGTTCTATTGTTTTCTGACCGGTTTCTTTTACATGCCGCTTCAGGTAAAATTCCAGCCGCTCATCCATATTGCGAAACGCAATATTATCTATTACCGCCAGCAGTTCATCAAACCGGCTGCGATACGTTTTTATTACAAACTGGTACCAGCTTTTGTACTTGTTCATCATTTCATCCATCAGTTGCAGGGGAATCATCAGCACTTCGGTTGTTTCTTCCGCTTTTGCCATCACCTCGCTGGTTTGCGACTGAAGAGCGCAGATCATCGACACAGCGCAGGCCTCGCCGGGCCCGAGATAGTACATTAAAAACTCTCCGCCTTCCTGGTTTTCGCGGTAAATTTTTATCCGGCCGCTCAGCACCAGCACCGTGGATTTTATGTATTGCCCCGTTCGCATAATCACTTCGCCGGCTGCAAACGTTCTTTCCACCGCATTCTTTTCAATAATTTCAATAAGCTCCGGTTCAAAGCCCGGGAAAATTTCTTTGTAGTTCATTGTTTTTGATTTAATCTTCCAGCACTTTTTCCATCTGCATACTCCGGCTGCCTTTTATCAGAATGTATGAATGCCGAAAGTTCATTTTTTTGAACCATTCTTTTGCCTGATCGGCATTTTCAAAAGAAGTATAGGGATGATTCAGCCGGAGAAAGTCGCCTCCCACAAGCACAACCTCTTTCCACGGATACCGGCCAATCAGGTCAACAACAGCCTTATGCTCCTGCAGGCTTTGTTCACCCAGCTCCGCCATGGCGCCCAGCATCAATATTTTATTTTCTGCATGCAGCCCGGCAAAATTTTCAATGGCCGGTTTCATACTGCTGGGATTTGCGTTGTAGGCATCCAGAATGATTTTATTTGTTTCCTTTTCAATTAACTGGGAGCGGCTGTTGGCAGGAATATAATTTTCAATTGCCTGCTTTATTTTATCTGCTGCAACATGGAAATGACTGCCCACAGTCACGGCGGCCAGTATATTGGGAAAATTATAAGCGCCTACCAGATTGCTTTTTATTTTTACCGGAGCGGTTCCTTTTGTGATTTCCATTTGCAGGAAGGGTTCCGCGGCGATTATCTTTCCTTCCACATCGGCATGAGAGGCGCCGTATTTTATAATTTGCGGGATGCCGCGGCTCATGGTTTGCAGGTAATCGTAATCCCACATTACAAATGCGGTTCCGTTGTTTGCTCTTAAAAAATCATAAAGCTCGCCTTTTCCCTTTTTTACCCCTTCGATGCCTCCAAAGCCTTCAAGATGTGCTTTGCCGCAGTTGGTAATAACACCGTGTGTAGGTAAAGCGTATGTACAATAGCCTTCGATCTCTTTCTGGTGGTTGGCGCCCATTTCGATTACGGCCATTTCTGCATCGCTTTTGATTTTGAGAAGGGTAAGCGGAATTCCAATATGATTGTTCAGGTTGCCTTCGGTTGTATACGTTTTATAGGTAGTGGAAAGAACGGCATGAACCAGTTCTTTGGTTGTTGTTTTCCCGTTGCTGCCGGTAATGGCGATAAACGGAATGGTAAATTGCCGGCGGTGTTTTTTGGCCAGTTGCTGAAGGGCAGTCAGCACATCGGGTACCAGCAGCGTTTTTCCCGGAATTTCAAATTCCTTTTCATCAATTACGGCAAGCGCTGCGCCCATCTCAATGGCCTGCTTGGCAAACCGGTTGCCGTTGAAACTGGCGCCCTTCAGTGCAAAGAAAATATCGCCGGGTTTCAGCTTGCGGGTATCAGTTTGTGCGGAAGGATGTTGCCGGAAAATTTGATACAATTCGTCAATCATCCGGCAAAAGTACAGTGGGGAAATCAAAACCCCCGGAGTGTTATTCCGGGGGGGTTGAAAGCAATTGGAAGCCGCTACTGTTTAATGAATTTGCCGGATGTCCATTTAATACCATCAAATACCGTTATCAGATAAACATCAGTTTTTAATTCACTTACATCAAGCGTTATGGAAGTGGTTCCCTTGCCATATTTTATTTTCCGGATTACATTGCCCAGTTTATCCAGAACCCGAATTTCGAAAATCTCTTTCTTCCTGTTTTTATCATTGCTTTCATAAAGAAATATTTCCGTTTTGTCATTGGCCGGGTTGGGCGCAATTGACATACGCAATGGCGGCCCGCCACAGTCTCCATCTGAAACAGCCCTGAAGCGGTAAACCACAGTGTTAGAACCGCAGGCATTGGTGGTGGTTACGGAAAAATAGGCATAAGCATTGGGATCAGAAAAATAAAAAGTGATATTATTGCCGTTTTGCCACCATGTAATTCCCCCGGAATTGCCCGCATCCTGCCAAGTGACAGTTGTACCCGGCCATACCGACATATTTGTATTAATGTATTGACCAAAACAGGCGTCATTCCAGTTGAATTCCAAAGGAGCTGAAGGATTTAAAGGTTCGCTGGGGTTGTAGGGTGAATTGTACCAGCCCTGTACGGGTTGTATGCCAACATAAATATCAAAAGGAGTTATGTTATTTATAATATAACAATCACCCGATGCCTGACAACTGATTGAATAAATGCTACCTTGATATGATGCAGGTCCGTTGTGTTTAATTGTAACAGTCGAAGTACCTTGGCCAGAAATTATTTCCAGAAAAGCATGTGAAGTCGACCAGGTATAAGTCATTCCAGCAGGAGCATTTGGAATATAAAATACCCTCGTCTGACCTGCACATAATAAAGGATTATTCTGATCAGCCTGAATAATAACTGTGCGTTGTTTTTTAAAAGACCTTGGAATAGCATTTATTTCATCCAACAGCCACAGAGCCTGATCATTAAATAATGAATCATGAAGGGTATTAAAAGTTAATGGTCCAAAATAGCCATCAAATGGAATTTCACCTTCGCATGGTATTGCTAAATTAAGTTGTGATACATTATCATCCCATTTTCTATTCGGATTGGGACTGGGCCCTAAACCATACCCCAAGGCGCTGGCTATCGGAATATGTGTATGATTGTCGAAGGCTTTTGTAACATCAGGATACTTACCCTTCTTTCTTCGCTTCCATGATATTTCATCAATCTTGCTATTAAAAATAACCTGATCAGTGCTTTTTAGCGAATCGGTAATTTCTTTAAATCCTGGGTAAAATCCTCCTGGTAGCATTTCAAGGCTTTGATTATATATAGTTGAATTGTTTTGTGCAAACTGTGTGAAGTTTATCAATTCTTCTCCTTTATATAACATTTTTATGTATGCTGTATTACAACAGACTTGAGATTTAGAAGGCGAAAGCTTTACATAAGCGTCAGAAACAGTAGGTACTCCAAAAATATCTGTAATAATCGTTAAAGCCCCTGCATCAGAATGAATGTGCAATGCATTATTACAAGTGAAGCCAGGGTTTTGTTGCGCCCCATTATGTGCCCCACTGTTACCAGCAATTTTTCTTAGATTTTGTGGCCACCCCAATGTGTTTATATAATTGTAATAGCGATCAAAGAAGCCTGGGGCTCCTGCCGGAAGTTCACTGTTTGATAAATGATGATGTATGAGTTCCTGCTTGGCAGCAGGACTGTTGATCTGGTCTCTGAGTAAGGCATCAGCTTTATAAAAAAGAGCGGAAAATGCTTTAGCCATGCCTTGTAAACCAATTGGTAAAACTGATCCTTTATGAGGGCTATCAAAACTTACCCAAAGCCTGCAATTGTGATTAATATTATTGTTCTCCATATACTTCAGCGCTATACGGCTTATTTGCCCTCCCATACTGGGGCCTACTATTACGATTTTTTCTGTGCTGCCAAGAGGTAATTGCGCATTTATATCCTGTATAATTTTTACAAGCACCATTGCATTGCGTTCGATATAATCTCCACCGCCATGAATTAGCCGGTCGATTGTTTGGGGCCCATTTGGCGTTTGTATAGTTCTCGTCCCTTCAGTATAATCAGGATGATTTACTATAATGATATCATAGCCTTGAGCACGGAGAATTGTACCCAAATTATCAGGATTGCCATTTTGATTCACAAAGAAAAAAGCCTCCGTACGAATCTTCTCTGCAAGCCTTTTATTTGTTGGGTCGAACCCATCAACTACTATTATTGGTTTATTTATTGTCTGCTTTGTCTTATTGCAAGAAACGCCATTACGATAATAATAATTTACAGTATTAATACCTTTATAAGCCTGAGGCTCATCATAACCTTGAAAAAGTATTGTGCTCGAGACAACTTCACTGAAACAAGGCTCTGTTTCCGGGTCAGCACCTGCAACACGATTATTACTGCCAGATGAAGAAACAATAATCCTGCTTTTATTAATGAATTGCTGACCATTTGTGTAAGTAACTGTGGCAATAAAATTTAATATCCCTTCATTAGGAATATTTATCGTACCTGTTTGATTCGGGTTTATGGAAAGGACTCCCAAACTTCCAAAATTCATGCTTACTGATTGAACAATTACACCATTATTGCTTAGGCAAAGCAAACTAGATAATGAAAAAGTTGTTAGCCCGGGCTTGATAGTCTCATTTAAAGGGCTGACCATTTGAACTCTTTTTGAGATGTAAGGAGACAATGTTCTACCCGGAACATCATAAAAGTGTTGCTATAACTGATTAGATTCTGCTCAATCGCATCAATTTTAATGTACTGCATGGAATAATCAATTACTGCGACCGGAACCCTTTGATTAAGTCTTTGAATATCCGCGATATCTTCAAAATCAGCAGGAATAATAAAAGATGATTTATTATATGCAGAATGATAAAGTTCGAAATAAGCCTGTTCAATCCATCGTGCTTCTGAAGTATCAACAGCAAGGCTATAGGAGTGTAACTCAGCAAAAGGGTAAGCTCTGTTATAAAGAATGCCACTGGTTATAAGTGTTTTATCCAGATACATAAACATACTGTCTGTCTTCTGGACGTAGAAATTATCTTGTGCGTTGATAGTTGCTGAAATAAGAAGCAAGCAAAAGAACACTTTAGCAAATACTTTCAATGTTTTCATATCAGTTAGTTTAAGATAAAGGAAATATTACTGGTGATATTCAAAATATCCTTCTGTAACGGTTACTTTCTTTCCAGTCCGGTTATCTTTCCCGGTAAATGAAAATTTCGCTTTTATTATTTTATTTATTGAATCCAGAAGTACAAATTCAATTTTACCCACATCAATTGTATTTGTGATGTATAGCTCCCTAGGGGTCAAGTCTGGATATTCTTTAGTAAAAGCTATATAATTTTCAGGATCGTCTGTTGTTGGATAGTCAAGGGTGGTTTTATTCAGATCATAAATTGTTTGGTTATACGGCGGATTTATAAACAACTCAACAGATTGTTGTCCATTTTCGTATGTTAAATATATATATCGCTTATTTAATAGCGGATTATGGTCATAAAAACCACTATAACGGTTATTATTGGATTTCCATTCAATCCCATTGATTTTACAAATAAGTTGGTTGTTAAGCCATGAAAATGGGTCTTGGGATATATCATCCTTTTTGCACCTTGCTGCCAAAATGGGCAAAGCCAGCAATAGAATCCAAGATTTTTTAATAATATCTTTCTGCTTGTTCATAACTGCGAATTTTAGTGTTTAATATTAAAAAGTCAAAGAAAGAACTATTTCAACCTTCGATTATCAGGCAATAATTCTATCGCTATTCCTCCATGGAAAATTGTTTTTCCAATCCCCGCTTCTATGTACAGGCCTATATTTTTTGTGAAATAATATCTTGCGCCTACTCCCAATTCAATTTCGGGAACGATCTCTCTATCTGTCAAAATTTGCGGCGAAGAAGCGTTAAGTCTGTATTGCGCTTTACATTTCCCAACCCCTATACCTGCATCTGAGTAGGCATCCCATTTTTTTCCTGTATAAATATGATAATTCATTCTTGCTACAAGGCGATATCCAAGAATAGGCAGATCATTTATGTCTTTATACCTGTGATAGGCTATGCTGCAACCAAGACCAAATTTTTCAGAAGAGCTATACTCATACTTAATATGAATTGGTCCTATGGCATCGAAAGTTTTCTCATAAAAGTATTCGTAAAACATCACCCCGCTTTGATACCAGGATTTATAACCGTATCCAATCGTGATGATATGATTTCCTTTTATAAAGGAGTTTACTTGTTGGCTTTAAGCAGACTTTCGCAATAATAACATAGAGTGAAAAAGAATCAAGGTCGTAATTGTCAATCTCATTACCACATATTTTGCCCGGAATCTATTAGTGCCCCACATATAAATGTACCGCCATTTTCACCCAAAACCATTGACAAATGTCAAGAGTTTGGTGAATGGAAAATTATTATCTTTCTTAGAATAAAATCGATGATTATGGTTAAATATGTTCTTTCGACTCTCCTTGTTATTTGTGCTGTTCATTCATATTCTGCTATTACTATCTCGTACAAAGATCCTAAAGCAGATCAGGTTTTCATTATGTTAACAGGAAGGAGCATTAGCATGAACCTCGTTGATTATATAAAATTAAAACTCTCAGACTTTAAAAGATTAACAGGACGAAAGTTAACATTGAAGGAAACGATTGCATTTAAAGTAACCCAAAAGCAAATCAAAAAAACAATTAGAAAAGATGGAACGATTGATTTGCAAACATTCTATAAACAAAGTAGGGAGCCTTTTAAATGGCATTGGCGTGGATTTTTTTTAGGATTACTATTGCAGTTGTAGGTTTAATTGTAACTGCATTTTTTAAAGATGATCAAAGAAAGAACAGAATCACAAGTGCCGCTATCGGAACAGTAATTGTGTGTGCAGCCTTTTTTGTATTTGTTTTGAGCAGTTTTTAGATTTTCTGCAAGCAATGGCTAAGAAATTTAAGCATATTCAATGATGTTGTTTATGATATTTTGTTCTTACACGACTAAGGGTTTCTTCATTCATGCCAAGGTAAGTTGCAATATGTTTAAGTGAAACCCTATGAATAAGATTTGAATGATTTTCAAGAAAAAATTTATATTTTTCTTCTGCAGTATTTTTTCTGAGCATCCGGGTACGCAGTTCTGACATATAAAAGGAGTATTCCACCTGTTTACGACCGATAATATTAAATTCCGGAAACTCTTCATACAATTTCTGAATATCATTGTAATGAACACAGGCCAATGTGCTTTCTTCCAGCGTTTCCAAAAATTCGTTCCCGGGGTGGCGGGTATAAAAACTGATCCAGGAAGTAATAATAAACCCCTCATCCATCAGCCTTGAAGTAATATCTTTTCCTTCGTTCATGTAGTAGGATCTGACCAGGCCATTTATCACCATACAGGCTTCATTATTTACATCACCATCCTTTAACAAAATTGTCTTTTTAGGAAAGGACTTTATTTTGGTGATGGCAATAATCTTTTCAGTGAGTGCCTCGCTCATCGGACGAAGGCCGTTTAACCGGGCAATCAGTTTTTCAATCGCATGCCTTAAGATGCTAATGCGATTATATACAAAAACCCCGGCGACTGGGCCGGGGTTTTAAGGAATTATGAAAGCGAATAATCAACGTTTTTGTCTGCGGGTCTTCCACCAGTTACCCGTTTTGCGGCTGTTGCCTTCGGTGCTTCCCATACGGTCCATAGCGCAACGGAAACCGATAGTAGCGCTGGCCTGATTTTCTTCGAGATACCGGCGTGTGCCGGGGCTGAGCCAGTAAGCCATATCGGCCCAGCTGCCACCTTTGTATACTCTTGAACTGTCGCTTATAAGAGTGGTGATGCCGTATCCGTACGAGGCTTGTGATACTGAGTCGCCATCAAGAAAATCGATAACATTTCCGCGCTGATAGTTGCGGCGGTGCTGGCTTTCTTTGTCTGTTACATTCACTGTTTTTACGCGGCCCAGGCTGTCTATTTCATACCTTGTGGCAGGATCAGAAGAGGTAGAATCGGCTACGTATAATTTTTTGTACACATTACCGCGGAACGAAGAAACATCTTCATAATCCCAGCTCAGCGGGCGGTACACATCCATCACCCATTCATTTACGTTGCCGGCCATATTGTACAGGCCAAATCCGTTGGGGAAGAAAGATTTTACTTCGGAAGTATAAATAGCATCGTCGTTTAAACCACCGGCTACACCGGCATAATCGCCCGTTCCTCTTTTGAAGTTGGCCAGAAATTGCCCCTGCCAGCTGCCGCGGCGGGTATCTCTGAGGCCGTTTACATTATGACTCCACGGATATACCTGTTTATTCATGATTAGTTCTTCGCCGCGCTTTCCTTCTTTTGGTGAAGGTCTTGGGTTTTGATTAATGTAACCATAAGCGGCATACTCCCATTCGGCCTCAAAGGGCAGGCGATAATTGGGCAGAAGAATTCCGTCTTCGAAAGTTACATTGGTGCGGGGTGTGCCCATGGGGCTGCTCAGCTTATCCTTTTTTGCCACCTTGCCCGGTTGAATATTTGTGTAAAGACCCAGCAGGTAAGATTTGGTAGTAAAGTTATCCTGGCCCTGCTGTGCCTGTATCGTTTGCTTATTCAGATAACCTTTTTCCATCAGGATACCTTCATTCACCCTGTCGCTGCGCCACAGGCAGAAATCATAAGCCTGTCTCCAGCTAACTCCCACTACAGGATAATCATTGAACCCAGGGTGACGGAAGTAATACTCTACGTAAGGTTCGTTATAGCTCAGTTCGTTTCTCCAAACCAGCGTGTCCGGAAGAGCCCCTTCAATAATGGATTGGTAAGCCGGATCAATCTGGGGATCAAATACCCTGCTCAGCCAAAACACATATTCGCGATAATGCAGGTTCGATACTTCGGTACGGTCAATATAAAACGAAGGAACAGTGATCCTGCGGGGTATATTATTATAATCCGACATTACGTCTTCTTCGGTCTGCCCCATGGTAAAGGTTCCGCCCTGTACAAAAACAAGGCCTGGCCCCAAACCCTGCTCCCGGGATTTGGCTACCTGGAAGCCGCCCATTTTTTTGTCGTTGTAATTCCAGCCGGTTACTTCCGACTTTTCAAACTTCTTTTTGCCAAACAAACCTTTGCCTTTGCAGGAATAAAGAACAACGGCGCAGGATAAAAGGATTAAAAGATTTTTCACTTTCATGTGATCAGTATTTGATTTTTCAAATCTTGCGGCAAAACCAGCTATACAATTAATCGGTTGTATTTCACCGGTTTTGTCCAAACCCGAGATTTGGAATATTTTTAACGCCGCACGAAACTAAATTATTGTATTCCAATACAGGAATTGTAATTTCCTGGGTTTGCGAATTTAGGTACTTTCGATAAATAGTTATCAGAAGATTTACTCTTAGGGGTATAGTGAAATTCCTGTTTTGTATGCGGTGTATGCGGGTTCCAATTATTTATTTCCTTTTTTTTACAATTCCGCTCTTTTCCGGGGCTCAGCGAGTGTACAGGCCTCATTCCGAACTTTCTGCCGGCAACTGGTACAAACTGGGAGTCGTATCGCCGGGAGTGTATAAAATTGATATCCCTTTTCTCCGCTCGATTGGAATGGGAACCACAAATCTTTCTTCTGCTTCGGTTCGGATTTTGGGCAACGGGGGGGAAATGCTTCCGGAAGCCAATAACATTTCCCGGCCCGATGATTTGCAGGAAAACAGTATTCTGGTAGTGGATGGGGGCGATGGAATCATTAACGGATCCGATTATATTCTCTTTTATGCCAACGGACCCCATCGGTGGGTACCCGATTCTGTCAACAGACGGTTCGTGCATCAAAAAAATATTTATACCGACACAGCTTATTATTTTATTTCGGCAGGTGGCAGTCAGCCCGGAAAAAGAATTGCATCGGTAGTAAACTCTTCTTCTCCGGCAGTTACCGTTTCCGATTATGATGCCCGGTTTTTTCACGAACGGGACACCATCAATTTTTTATCCAGCGGTAAGGAATGGTACGGCGAAGAATTTGCCGATGCGCCGGGAAAAACGTTAACCCGAAATTTTTCCGTGCCGCTCCATTTGGTCTCCGGTCGGCCGGTAACGATTATCACAGAATGTGTGGCCCGCTCCGTCAATGCCGCTTCGGGTTTTAATATACAAGCCAATAATCAACCTGTTTTACAAGTCAACATTCCTGCTACCGGAGCCGGCGCTTTTGATTTATTTGCCCGCGAGGCGAGGGGTGAGGTGTCGCTCATACCGGCGGGCGCCAATTTGGTTCTTGGGTTTACTTACCAGCCCGGCAGCTTCAATGCACAGGGCTGGCTTAACTGGTTTGAAGTTCATGGCCGCAGCCCGCTGGCCTTTTCGGCAAATGACCAACTGTTGTTTCGCGACTGGAACAGTGTGGGCAATAACACAGCGGAGTTTGTAATCAGCAATGCTGCTGCGGGTTTGCAGGTGTGGGATGTAACCGATCCGCTTAACCCCCTGAATGTGCTGGGAACTTTTTCGGGAAATGAATTCCGTTTTCGGGCCGATGCATCCCGCCTGAGAGAATATGTGGCTTTCGCCGGCAGTTTTAAAATTCCGCAGAGCGCAAAAAAAGTAAATAACCAGGATCTGCATCATTCCGGTGTTACAGATTACATCATCATTACCGATAAAACTTTACAAACAGAGGCCGAGCGGCTTGCCCGGTTTCACCGCCAGAATAGTGCTTTACGAACACAGGTTTTTTTAATTGATGAGATATATAACGAATTTTCCTCCGGCAGCCCCGACGCCACAGCCATACGTGATTTTGTAAAAATGTATTACGATAAGGCCCTGATGAACGGAAGCACCCCGCCCCGCTACCTCGCCTTGTTTGGCGATGCCTCTTACGATTACAAAAACAGGATTCAGCATAACACAAACATCATTCCGTGCTATCAGAATCGCTTTTCAACCGATCCTTTGAGTACCTATACCAGCGATGATTTTTTTGGCTTTCTTGATGATCATGAAGACATCAACTCCGGGCTGGTTACCAACCTGCTGGATATAGGCATCGGCCGGATACCCGCCAGAAATGCAACGGAAGCCAAAAACTATGTTGATAAAGTAATTGCGTATCACGATCCGGCCAGCTTCGGATCATGGAGAAATCATCTCACATTTATAGCCGATGATGAAGACAACAATCTTCACCTCAATGATGCGGAAATTGCAAATGCAACAGTGGCTGCTACAAATCCTTTGTTTATTACACAGAAAGTTTATCTCGATGCTTTTTCCCAGCAAACTAATCCGTCAGGCACTGTTTATCCCGGCGTCATCGATGCATTAAATAATAGAATGCTTAACGGCACTCTCATTTATAATTACAGCGGACACGGCAGTGCCCGACGTCTTGCCGAAGAGACGGTACTGGATCAGTCTATTGTTAATTCGTGGAACAACGGAAGCCGCTTGCCGCTTTTTATCACAGCTACCTGTGATTTTGCACCCTATGACAATCCCTTCTCCAGTTCGCTGGGAGAAAATATACTCTTAAGGCCAAATACCGGGGGCATAGCCATGATGACGACCACCCGCCTTGTATTTGCATTCAGTAACCGGGTGATGAATAACAATTATCTGCGTACGGCACTGGCACCCGACAGTAGCGGAAAATACTTAAGCCTTGGCGAGGCTGTTAAAACGGCCAAGAATTTTACTTACCTCAATTCAGCAGATGTTTCGAACAACCGGAAATTTACATTGCTGGGCGATCCGGCGCTTACCCTTGGCTTTCCGGATTTCGATATCCGCGTTATTTCGGTAAACAATATTGCCGCCACCCAGCCGGATACCCTGAGTGCAATGGAAAAAGTGTTTCTCGAAGCTCATATAACGGATCGGAACGGAAATACAATAACCAGTTTCGAAGGCAATGCATCGGTTACCCTTTTTGATAAACCCCGGCCGATTACTACTTTGGGAAATGATCCCTCCAGCCCGGTTACTACCTTTAGCACACAAACAAACATTTTATTCAAGGGCAAAGCATCGGTTCGGAACGGAAAATTCGGCATTGAATTTAAACTGCCCAGGGATATTGACTACCCTTTTGGAAACGGCAAGATGAGTTTTTACGCTGAAAATGGTACAAATGAGGCGGGCGGTTTTTTTACCAATTTCATTATCGGCGGCAATTCAAATATACAGGACACCGATAAAGAAGGTCCGGACATAAAAGCATGGCTCAACGATGAAAAATTTGTAAACGGAGGCATAACAGGCAATCGTCCTGTGTTGATTTTGCGTCTGTCCGACTCATCGGGCATCAATACCAGTACTGCCGGAATAGGTCATGACATTACCGTAACGATCGACAACGATCAGTCACGCGTTTTTATCCTGAACGACTTTTATGAAGCTGATCAGGACAACTATCGAAGCGGAAAGCTAAGGTTTCAACTGCCCGAATTACCTGATGGAGAGCACCGGCTGCACATTAAAGCCTGGGATGCACTGAACAATTCGGCAGAAGCGTTTCTTGATTTTTCTATTGTAAATGACGAAGAGTTGGTTATCAGCAGGGTACTGAACTATCCCAATCCATTTACTACCAAAACACAATTTTGGTTCGAGCACAATAAAGCCGGGCAGGAATTGGAGGTTCGGGTCAGGATATTTACCTTGTCGGGACGTATAATAAAGACACTCAAAAAGGCAATAAATACAGAAGGAAACCGTTCAAATGAAGTTGAATGGGATGGCCGTGACGAATTTGGGGACAAAGTTGGCAGAGGAGTATACCTGTATGAGTTATCGGTTTCGGCCCCCGGAACCAGATCTAAATCTACCCTGCAAAAGCTTGTAGTTTTTTGATTTTCAAAACAAAAAAATTTTTTTTCGGAGTGGATTTTTAAAATTCTTATATATTTACACACTACAATTTTAAATTTCTTTATGATGAGACCAACTGCTCTTAAACTGACTGCTGCGATCCTTATTCTTGTGCTGGTTGCGCCTTTAAAACCCAAGGCTCAGCAGGTGGATAAGTTAAATGTTGTTACTACTGCGGTTCCCTTTTTGCGCATCGCTCCGGACGCACGGGCGGCCGGTATGGGCGACCTTGCGCTGGCCACATCGCCTGATAACAACTCCGCATTCTGGAATCTTGGAAAAATTCCCTTTAACGAAGGCAACGCCGGTATATCGGCTTCTTATACTCCCTGGTTAAAAGATATTCTTAATGATGTTTATCTCGCCGCTTTAGCCGGTTATTTCAAGCTTGATGACCAGCAGGCATTGTCCGCATCTTTACGGTATTTTAATTTAGGCAACATCCAGTTTACTGATAATCTGGGCAACGATCTGAATACGTTTCGCCCCAGAGAGTTTGGATTTGATGTGGGTTATTCCAGAAAACTTTCTGAAAAATCAGGATTAGGCGTAGGGCTTAAATATATTTATTCAAACCTGGCAGGAGGCGCAGTGGGCGGCAACACCTATAAGGCAGGAAATGCAGTGGCTGGCGATATTGCTTTTTACTCACATGGGCATAATAGCAGCGGACAAGGATGGTCGTTTGGTGCAGCCCTTACCAACCTGGGTTCTAAAATTGCATATACCGACAATGCTGATCAGAAGGATTACATACCCGCCAATCTGGGGCTGGGAACAGCCTATACAGCCGTATTTAATGAAAGCAATAAACTGACTGTTGGTGTTGATGTAAACAAATTACTGGTTCCCACACCTCCAGAAGAGGGCGACCAGCAGGCATTGGCCGACTATCGGAGCAAGAGCGTAGTCAGCAGTTGGTTCAGTTCATTTGGCGATGCGCCGGATGGGTTCAACGAAGAAATAAAAGAATTTCAGGTATCGGTAGGTGCCGAATACGTATATAATAATCAGTTTGCGGTGCGTATGGGTTACTTTCATGAAGACAAAACCAAAGGAAACCGCCGCTATTTCAGCATGGGTGTAGGAATAAAATACAGCAGTTTTGGTCTTGATTTCTCTTACCTGCTTCCTTCAGGCAGCGGTGTGGACAGAAACCCCTTATCCAATACGCTTCGTTTCTCGCTTCACTTTGATCTTAGCGGAACCGGAACCAACTGATAAAACAGAAAACTACTTTTTTTGCGTCCCGATTTATCGGGACGTTTTTTTTAATTACGTTTACATATATGTCATTCAGGATCGGTACCGGAACAGACTTTCACCGTTTGCAGGAAGGTCTTCCGCTTTGGATCGGCGGCGTGTTGATTCCGCATTATAAAGGGGCATTGGGCCACAGCGATGCCGATGTGCTGCTGCATGCCATCTGCGATGCCATGCTGGGTGCATTGTGCCTCGGTGATATCGGCGTTCATTTTCCCGATACCTCTGAGGAGTTCAGAAATGCCGACAGCAAATTGCTGCTGAGAAAAACAACAGAGATGGTGCATGACCATGGGTATAGAGTTGTAAATATCGACAGCACCCTTTGTCTGCAAACACCGAAGATCAGGCCCTATATCGGGCAGATGCAAAAAATAATTGCAGGTATTACGGGCGTTGCGGAAACAGATGTATCGGTTAAGGCTACCACTACTGAAGAACTCGGTTTTGTAGGAAGAGAAGAAGGACTAATGGCCTGCGCCATCACTCTGCTTTCGAAACTTTGATGCGGACAAAGACGTTCTTTCGGAATAGTATCTATCGAATCATTTCACCTCATCAGAGGCTATCTTTGCATGTATGCAGGCCATCGAAATTAAAGTTATCAATACATCATCCAATCCTTTGCCGGAGTATGCTACTGAAGGCTCATCGGGTATGGATATCAGGGCCAGCCTTAACGTTCCTGTAAAACTAAAACCACTGCAAAGATCGTTAATACCCACAGGTCTGTTTATCGAAATGCCCAATGGATTTGAAGCACAGATAAGACCGCGCAGCGGGCTGGCAATAAAACAGGGTTTGACCTGCCTTAATACACCCGGAACAATTGATGCCGATTACCGGGGAGAAATTAAGGTTATTTTGATCAACCTTTCCGCCGAAGAACAAATCATTAACCCGGGCGACAGGATAGCGCAGATGGTAATTCAGGGCGTTGAAAAAGCCGTTTGGAGGCCTGTAGAAATTTTAAACGAAACAACAAGAAACGACGGTGGATTTGGCCACACCGGGAAATAATACAAAATGATCAGAGCGACTTTCAGTTTATTCTTTTTAGTGGTGGCACTGGCGTTCGGTTCGTGCCGTTCCACGAAGAAAATACAAACAGCTATTTCCAAAAAAGATTCTGTTGCAGTAGTAGTGTTACCCTCCAGCGGACGCTCCGACACACTGAAGTTTATCGATGCCGAGTACCGCAAGCTTTTGTCAAACCGCATAGATTTTACTACCTTTTCTGCTAAAGTGAATGTTGATTACCAGGGCGGAGACGGAAAAAAATATGATGTCAATGTTTTTGTCCGGCTTTATAAAGACAGCCTGGCCTGGTTTTCTGTAAACGGGGCACTGGGTATTGAAGGTATGCGAGTTCTTATCGACAAAGATTCGGTGCGAATACTCAATAAGCTCGACAAGGAATACCAGGTACGATCCATTGAATACCTGCAGGAACTGATTTCTTTACCATTCGATCTGCGGTCCGTTCAGGATCTTATTGTAGGAAACCCGGTATTTCTCGATAGCAATTTTGTTTCTTATGCCATACAGGGTTCGTCCATTTCACTGCTCAGTTATGGCGAATGGTTCAAACATCTGATTACCTTCAATAATAATGATCATCTGGTGCTGAACAGCAAGCTGGATGATGCCGATGTATTGCGCAACCGCACCTGTTACCTGAATTATACTGAATATGAAAATAAAAAAGGGATTAATTTTTCCGTGTTCAGAACAATTTCAGTAACGGAGAAAACAAAGCTGGATATAAAGCTTAATTTTAAACAGTATGCAATTAATGAAACGTTAAGTTTCCCTTTTTCAGTGCCGAAGAACTATGACAAGGTGGATTAGTTCGGTATTTTGCAAAATACAGGCCATTATACTTATTGAGTCGTAATGTGATTATTGATATAAAATCCGAACCGTAGCCATGCAAAAGATAACTTATTGCAGCCTGGTTTTTTTCCTCTTTTTTTCTTTTTCCGCATCTGCACAGGATGAAAAAGAAAAAATAGAGCAGGAGCGAAAAGAACTTCAAAAAGAGATCAGGGAAATCGAAAACCAGTATAGTAAGCTGAAAGGGCAAACCAAACAATCGCTCAGCCAGCTGAATCTTATTCAGCGCAAGTTGAACCTGCAGAATAAATACGTAAGCAATATCAGTAAAGAACTGCGCTATATCAACGATGATATTTACATGAGCAACCTGGAAATATACCGGCTGGAGCGGCAACTGGATACCCTGAAAGCCCAATACGCTAAAAGCATTGTATATTCTTACAAGAACAGAGGCACCTATAACTTTCTGAACTTTATTTTTTCTGCCAATGGCTTTAATGCAGCGCTGAAAAGGATTGCCTATCTGAAAAGCTACAGAAGCTACCGGGAACAACAGGTGCGAAATATTCTGGAAACAAGAAAGAAAATTGAGCAGCGGAAAATCGAAATGCTGACAAAAAAAGAAGAAAAAAATGAAGCGCTGGAAAATCAGTCGAAACAGGTAAAAGAACTGCAGAATACCAAAAAGGAACAAAGTAATGTGGTGGCCAAACTCCGCGAAAAGGAAAAAGACCTGAAAAAAGAACTGGACGCCAAGAAAAAAAGAGACAGAGACCTGAGTAACCAGATCGCCGCCATTGTGAAAAGGGAAATGGATAAAATAAAAAATCAAAATCCGGGAGCAAACCCTCGCATTACCGAAGGAAGCGCAAATCCATCCAGGCCCTACATAAACCTTAATGCCGCCGACGAAGCGCTGAATGCAGATTTTGAGAAAAACAAGGGAAAACTTCCCTGGCCGGTAGATAATGGATTTACCAAACTCAAATTTGGAAAATATGAGTACAAATTGTCTGAAGGCAGTAAACCGCTTGTAGGCGTCAATCCCGGAATAACGATAACAACCCCCAAGGGTTCATCCGTAAAAGCAATCTTTGCCGGAGAGGTTTCAAGTGTTTCGCGGGTGGGAGATGTGGTAATGGTGGTAATAAGACATGGCAAATATTTTACTGCCTACAGCAATCTTTCATCAGCTTCTGTAAGCCGCGGGGCAAAAGTTGTAAAAGGACAGGAAATTGGTAAAGCCGCCGCAGATGATAATGATGACAGAGAAGGAATGGTTGATTTAATCATTATGGAAGTGGATAAAGAACTGAATCCCGAATTATGGCTCCGCAAATGAAACGGAGAGAATCTTCTTTCAAAGATTTGCTGCTGGTAAATTTTTATTTCAGAAATCGTTCATAGAGGGTTTCGTAAAGAGGTACAATTCTGCTGATGTCATACTCCCGGGCATGTGTGGCAGCCCTTTCCTTGAATTTTTTCAGTACATCGGTATCTCTCAGAATCTTCACGGCTTGCTGCCCCATGGTTTTTACATCGCCTACCTCGCCGAGATAGCCGGTTTCGCCCGGCACGTTTATTTCTGTCAGCCCGCCGGCATTGGTTGTCACCACAGGAACACCGGCCGCCATAGCTTCCAATGCTGCCAGTCCAAAGCTTTCGTATTCGGAAGGAAGTAAGAACAGATCAGCAATGGCCAAAATATCTTCCATCTGCTCCTGCTTGCCTACAAAACGAACATCATCGCAAATATTCAGTTCCCTTGCCAGATCTTCTGCCGCTGGTCGTTCCGGCCCGTCGCCCACAAGCATCAGCTTAGAAGGTATTTTATCATGTACTTCTTTGAATATTTTTACCACATCGGGGATCCTCTTCAGCTTCCGGAAATTGGAGGCGTGCATTACAATCCTTTCTCCGTTTGGTGCAATCACTTTTTTGAAGGCGTCTATGGCTTTCCGGTTAAAACGGCTTACATCCACAAAGTTTTTAATAACCTCTATTTCTTTTTCAATTCTAAAATTCTTGTACGTTTCATCCCGCAGGTTATTGGATACAGCGGTAATGGCATCGCTTTCGTTAATGGAAAAAGTAACAACCGGCGCATAGGTTTTGTCTCTGCCCACCAGTGTTATATCTGTTCCGTGCAGCGTGGTAATCACCGGTATATTTTTCCCTTCTTTTTTTAAAATCTGCTTGGCCATATAAGCCGCCGATGCGTGAGGGATAGCATAGTGCACATGCAACAGGTTGAGATCATTGTTTTTGATTACATCTACCATGGTGCTGGCCAATGCCGTTTCATAGGGAGGATAATCAAACAACGGATAGGTAGGCACATGCACTTCATGATAAAAAATATTGGGAATAAAACCGTTTAGCCTTACCGGTTGCTGGTAAGTGATGAAATGTATCTGATGACCTTTTTGCGCAAGCGCTTTTCCCAATTCAGTAGCCAGTACACCCGAACCGCCAAAGGTGGGATAGCAGACAATTCCTATTCGCATAAGTTTAGTTAATGAGAGCTACGAAGGTAAACACTTAAATCAATCTGAAGTTTACCGTCCGAACCAATAATTTGTTACAAATTGCCTGTTTAGTTAGTTTTAGCATCCAAAATAATATCTAAAGCAAAAAAATAATACATGAGAAAATGGTTTACTGCTTTCATTGGTTTTTTACTCTTTAAGCAAGGCTTTTCCCAGCCTGAAGACTCCGTCATCATCCGCCGGATTGCCGATGATATTTTACTAAACGGAAGGGCATACGAAGACCTGCGTTATCTCTGTAAAAAAATCGGGCCCAGGTTAAGCGGATCGGCCAATGCGCAGAAAGCAGTAGAAGCCACGGCAAGAATGCTCAAGGAAGCCGGTGCAGATACAGTATACCTGCAGCCCTGCATGGTTCCGCATTGGATTCGGGGCGATAAAGAACAGGGAATTATTCATTGGGGAAAAAATAAAAAATCGCTCAGCGTTTGTGCACTTGGCATGAGTGTTGGCACGCCGGCAGCCGGTATAAAGGCAGAAATAATCGAAGTGGCAAATTTTGATGAGCTGAAAAGACTGGGCGAAGAAAAAATAAAGGGTAAAATTGTTTTCTTCAATTACCCTATGCAGCCCGGGTTGATTTTTGGCGGTTATGGCGATGCGGTTCGGTATCGCAGCAATGGCCCTATCGAAGCGGCAAAGTTAGGAGCTGTTGCCATCATGATTCGCTCTGTCACACATGCACTGGATAATAATCCGCATACCGGCGCCACACGTTATGACAGCACAGTGAAAAAGATTCCGGCTTTGGCCTGCAGTACACTGGATGCAGAGTGGCTGCATAACTTGCTGCAGAAAGAAAAGAAAGTAGAGATGTTTATGAAAATGAATTGCCGCCAATTGCCCGATGTGCTTAGTTATAATGTTATCGGCGAAATAAAAGGCAGTGAGTTTCCCAATGAGATCATTACCGCCGGCGGACATCTGGACAGCTGGGATTTAGGCGAGGGTGCCCATGATGACGGAGCAGGTTGCGTACAAAGTATACAGATCATCAGAACACTGAAAGCTCTTGGCATCAGGCCAAAAAGAACCATTCGGGCAGTCATGTTTATGAACGAGGAGAACGGCCTGGCCGGTGGCAATAAGTATGCGGAAATGGCTGCTGCCAATAAAGAAAATCATCTTTTTGCTATTGAAAGTGATGCCGGAGGATTTGGTGTAGAAACGTTGGGCATTTCGGGCAAACCCGAACAAATGGCAAAAGCACGGAGCTGGCTGCCCCTGTTTCGTCCTTATGGTATTTATGATATGCCTTCCGGCGGCGGCGGTGCAGACATTGGCCCGCTGCGGAGATCAGGAACTTTTTTATGCGGAGTGAATCCCGGTTCGCAACGCTATTTTGATTTTCATCATGCACCGAACGATGTATTTGAAGCCGTGCATAAGCGGGAACTGGAAATGGGCGCCATTGGAATGGCAGCAATTGTTTACCTGGTTGATAAATATGGCCTGTAAAAAATTTCTCCTCTTTTAAAATAAGAGAATCTGAGCCGCTTATTGCTCCAGCAGCCGGTTTATTGCTGCTTGTACTGATATAAATGGAAACGATTTCAGAATCTGTTGCATTTGTTCCTTTATTTTATCCGTACAGAGATTGCCGATTGACCCTTCGTGGGAGTGCTGTACCGAAATGTCGTATGTAAAATTGCCGGCTTCAATGTCGAGCCCCACTTTTTTATATGCATCGCGAAAAGGCATACCGGCATTTACCAGCTTATTCACTTCTTCCACGCTGAAAAGAAACTTGTACTTTTCATCTTCAAGAATATTTTTTTTGATTTCCACATTGCGTATCATCAGTGCAGCCATTTCAAAGCAATCTTTCAACGTTTTGAAAGCAGGGAATAAATGTTCTTTCAGCAATTGCATATCGCGATGATACCCCGAAGGCAGGTTAGTGGTGATGAGCATGATTTCATTGGGCAGGGCTTTGATTCGGTTGCAATAACCGCGGATGATTTCGAATACGTCAGGATTTTTTTTGTGCGGCATAATGCTGCTGCCGGTGGTCAGTTCGGAAGGAAAAGAAATAAAATCAAAATTCTGGTTCAGGTACAGGCAGGCATCCATGCTGAGCCGGGCAAGCGTATCGGCAATATTTGCCATTGCCTGCGCCACAATCCGTTCTGTTTTTCCTCTGCTCATTTGTGCATACACCACATTGTAGTTCAGATTGTCAAAACCCAACAGCTTTGTTGTGAGTGTTCGGTTTATCGGAAACGAAGAACCATAACCTGCTGCAGAGCCCAGCGGATTTTTATTTACCACATCATATGCGGCTTTGAGGGTAATCATATCGTCCAGCAGGCTTTCGGCATAAGCGCCAAACCAAAGCCCGAACGAGGAAGGCATGGCTAATTGCAGATGTGTGTAACCAGGAAGCAGATGGTCTTTGTATTTTTCACTCTGCACTTGCAGCAGCTCAAAAAATGGCTGAATGACGTTGACCATTTGTTCCAGTTCGCTTCTCAGAAAAAGTTTAATGTCCAGCAGCACCTGATCGTTCCGGCTGCGGGCGGTATGAATTTTCTTGCCGGTTTCTCCCAGCTTTTGGGTCAATAAGAATTCAATTTGCGAATGAATATCTTCAACATCACTTTGAATGGTAAACTGCGTATCGTGAATGGATGTGTAAATGGCCCGGAGTTCTCTGATCAACAATTCTTTTTCTTCTTTTTTCAGAAGACCAACCGATTCCAGCATCATTACATGCGCCATGGAGCCCAGTACATCAAATGGGGCAAGCATCAGGTCAAAATCTTTGTCTTTGCCTACGGTAAATTTTTCTACCTCTTTTAATGAGGCCTTATCTTTTTGCCACAATTTCATAGCAACTCATTTAATAACTGAATATACAACTCAATTCCTTCGTTTATTTCATTTACATATATATATTCATCGGCCGTATGGCTTCTGGCACTGTCGCCGGGGCCAATCTTTAGTGCCGGGAAGGGCATCAGCGCTTTATCAGAGGTAGTAGGCGATCCGTAATATTTCTTACCCAGCTTCAAACCTGCTTTCACCACCGGATGATCCAGTGCAATAGCAGTGGAGCGCAACCGTGTACTCCGGGGTTTTATTTCACTGCTAATATGCGGACGTATGCTTTCTATCACTTCTTCAAAGGTGTAGAGTTCATTTACCCTGATGTCCACCACAAACCGGCACTGTGCCGGTACCACGTTATGCGCTTTATTTTCCGTTTCAATTACAGTTACACTTATTTGTACCGGGCCCAGCAGATCCGATACTTTTCCGAACCGGTGCGATTGGAGCCACAGAATATCTTTCAGGGCTTTGTAGATGGCATTTTCGCCTTCACTTCTGGCCGCATGGCCGGCCTTGCCGTGGGCAACGGCATCCAGTACCAGCAGCCCCCGCTCTGCCACTGCCATTTGCATCAGGGTAGGCTCACCTACAATGGCAAAGTCAACTGGCGGAAGATAGTTGAGCGCATATTCAATACCTCCGGTTCCGGATATTTCTTCTTCGGCAGTGGCTGCCAAAGCAAGATTGTATTTCAGATGTTTTTTATTGTAAAAATGAATAAATGCCGCTATGAGCGATACCAGCGCTCCGCCGGCGTCATTGCTGCCCAGTCCAAATAACTTTTCATTTTTTATTTCCGGAAGAAAGGGGTCGTTTTTATATTGGGGGTTCGGCTTTACTGTATCGTGATGTGAGTTCAGCAGAATTGTTTTTTTTGCCGGGTCAAAGTATTTGTTTTGTGCAAGCACATTGTTTCCGACGCGGCTGTGTTCAATACCTCGGGTTCCGAGAAAGCGGCAGATAATTCCGGCCGTCTGATCTTCCTCTTTGCTGAAAGAAGGAGCAGCAATCAGTTCCTTCAGCAAATCGGTTGCTTCTGTTTTCAGTATGTTCATTGCGTCACTCATTAACGATGGTTGTACCGGATTGACCGGAGATCAGATCTTTCAACTTTTCTGCTTTACCAATAATTACTTTTTTCACTCCGCTGCGCAGTGCGGCAAACGCATTATCAAGTTTTGGAATCATGCCGGCATAAATCTTTTCTTTTGCCCGCAATTCTTTATAATAAGCGGGATTCAGGCTGGGAATAACGGCAGCATCGTCTTCGGGGTCAAACAAAACGCCGTTTTTTTCAAATGAATAAATGAGCTGCACTTCATAATCACTGCTCATCGCTACAGCCATTTCCTGGGCTATGGTGTCGGCATTGGTGTTCAGCAGCTGGCCTTTTCCATCATGCGTCAACGGCGCAAACACAATTGAAATGTTTTTTTCCAAAAAGATTTTAAGAAAGCCGGTATTAATGATATCCACGTCGCCTACCAGGCCGTAATCAATTACAGGATGATTTCTTTTATGCGCCAGTATGGCATCACCGTCACTGCCACACAAACCTACGGCGTTGCAGTTAAATCGTTGCAGTTGCGCCACAATATTCTTGTTGATAAAACCGGCATATACCATTACTACTATTTTCAGCGTTTCGGGGTCGGTAATTCTTCTTCCGTCCACAATCTTCTGCACAATGCCCAGTTCTTCGGCCAGTTTTGTTGCCAGTTTTCCGCCGCCATGCACCAGTATTTTTCTGCTTTCCAGCGATGCAAACGATTCAAGAAACAAGCTGAGTTTTACTTCGTCATCAATGACGTTTCCACCTATCTTGATGATGTACAGGGTTTCTTTCATTATTAACTATTCTGTTTCTTTCTTCAATGAGGTCAGAAGGGCACTCAGTACTGCCTGCGCCGCCCATATTCTGTTTGCAGCCTGCCGGGTCACGATACTCATCGGTCCATCCAGAATTTCATCACTCAGCTCCACATTTCTTCTTACCGGCAGGCAGTGCATCACTTTGGCATTGTTTGTTACCTCCCAGCGTTTTTTCTTCAGCTGCCATTTGGGGTCGTTGGTATATACTTTACCGTAATCATTATAAGTACTCCAGTTCTTTACATATACAAAATCGGCATTCTTTAATGCTTCTTCCTGGTTGTATGTAATGGTTGCTCCTTTGGTAAACGCTTCGCTCAATTCATAATCTTCAGGATGCGTAATTACAAAGTCGGCTTTTCCCCATGCATTTATCCATTGGGCAAAACTATTAGCCACACATTGCGGAAGCGGTTTTACATGCGGCGCCCAGGTAAGAACGATTTTTGGTTTCGATGTCTGAGGCGTGAGGTTTAAGGTTTCCTGAATAGTGATGATGTCGGTTAATGATTGCAGCGGATGCAATGTTGCACTCTCCAGGCTTACCACCGGAATACCGGCGTATTTTATAAACTGCCTGATGCAGAGTTCGCTGTAATCATCTTCGCGGTTTTTCAGCGAAGGAAATGTACGGATGGCAAGAATATCAAAATAATTGCCCAGTATCGGCGCCGCATCCTTTACATGTTCCACCGTGCTGCCGCTCATAATGGCCTCCTCTTCAAATTCCATTGCCCAGCCCTCCTGGCCCACATTAAAGACGATACATTCCATGCCCAGGTTTTGCGCGGCAATCTGTGTGCTGAGCCTCGTCCGCATACTGGGATTGAGAAATAAACAACCAATGCGTTTATTTGCTCCAAGTGATTTATCTGAAAAAGGATTTCTCTTGTAAGCCAGTGCTTTTTGCACCAATGCATCAATAGCCTGCCCCCTCTCCCCGCCGGGAGGAATGGTAAGGTCGTTTACAGAAGTGAAGTTTTTCAATTTTATAAATTAATTTTTTTGTTACCAGCTGCAGTACTGCTATCGTCTATCCTTGCGTCGCACTCTTGTACTTCTATATCGCTGTTCGGCATTAGCATGCGGCTTATCATTATACTGATAGCTGCGTATCAGTAATCCGCTCAGTTTTGTGCTGCCATTGTCTCTATTTCCTCCTTTATTGAATCAATAAATTGTTCTGCATCTTTTTTCTTCAAACCCAGCGAAGGAAGAAGACGGATTACATTTGGTTTAGCTTCGCCGGTAAATATTTTTTGATTAAAGAGCAGATTTTTTCTCAGGTTTTGTAGCTCATCCGGCACATCAAAACCAATCATCAGCCCTCTTCCTCTTATATTTTTTAACGGAGAAATTGCCTCCAGTTCATCTTTCAGGTATTTGCCTATTACGGCAGCATTGCCCATCAGTTTTTCTTCTTCAATTATTTCCAATACAGCCAGTGCCGCCGCACAGGCCAGATGATTGCCGCCAAACGTTGTGCCCAGCTGAAAATATTTCGGTTTGATGTGTGGCGCAATGATGATACCGGCTACAGGAAATCCATTGCCCATACCTTTGGCCATTGAGTATATATCCGCATGTACCCCGGCATAATCGTGACTGAAAAATTTTCCGGTACGGCCGTAGCCGCACTGTACACCATCGGCAATATATACGGCGCCATATTCGTTGCAGAGTAAGCGGATTTTTTTCAGAAATCCGGAATCAGCCACCTGAATGCCGCCCACCCCCTGTATTCCTTCAATGATCACAGACGAAATTTCTTTCCCATTTTTCTCAAAGCAGTTTTCCAGAGCGGCCTCGTCATTAAACGGCAGAAAGATCACATTCTCCGTTTCATTTACCGGGGCGATATAGCTTTTATTATCGGTAGCTGCTACGGCCAGCGAAGTGCGGCCATGAAAAGATTTGCTGAAGGCAATGACTTTTTTTCTTCCATTATAAAACGATGCCAGCTTTAAAGCGTTCTCATTGGCTTCGGCGCCACTGTTGCAGAGAAACAGCTGGTAGTCTTCTTTGCCGGAAACCTTTCCGAGCCGGGTGGCCAGTTCCTGCTGCAGCGGGATGCGTACAGAGTTTGAATAAAAAGCAATCTTCCGCAGTTGCTCCTCAATCCGCTTTATCCAGTGCGGATGCAGATGACCGATACTAATGACGGCGTGGCCGCCATACAGGTCAAGATACTGTTCGCCTTTATCATCCCACACATAAGAGCCTCTGGCTTTTACGATCGTGATTTCATTGATTGGATAAACGTCAAATAAGTTCATAAACCCCAATCCCCCGAAGGGGCTATTTTAAACGTTACTAAAAATTATCTGCTGTAAACCTGAGCACACATTTTTTGCTTAAGCTACCGCTGAGGGGGCAGCAAGGTTAAAAATAATTTGACTTTAACTTTAATCCCGCTGTTTCATCAATGCCAAACATCAGGTTCATATTCTGCACAGCCTGTCCGCTGGCGCCTTTCAGTAAATTGTCCGTTACCGAATGCACCACTAATACGTCTTCCGCTTTTTCCAGTTGAATCACACATTTATTCGTATTTACTACCTGTTTCAGAAAAACCGGCTCGGTGCTGATTTGTGTAAAAGGGTGCCCGGTGTAATAATTTTTATAAAGAGAAATCAGTTCTTCCAGCGATTTGTCTGTATGTAATTGCGAACTGATAAATATACCCCGTGTAAAATTGCCTCTCCAGGGTACAAAATGGATAGCAATATTACCGTGTGGCTGCAGTTGAGTTAATGACTCATTGATTTCTCCCAGATGCTGATGCCTTAGCGTTTTGTATGCCTGTATATTATTTTCTCTCCAGCTGAAATGCGATGTTTCTGCTAATGACTGGCCTGCGCCTGTACTTCCCGTAATGCCTGTGGTATAAACTTCCGTCAGTAGCCCTGCTTTTGCTAACGGCAATAATCCCAGCTGAATAGTGGTGGCAAAACATCCGGGATTGGCCACATTTGTAGCCGATTTGATTTTATCCCGGTTCAGTTCGGGTAATCCATAAATAAAGTTTCGGGATCCTTGTTGCCGGTGGCTGCTTAGCCGAAAGTCGTTCGCCAGGTCAATGACTCTGATTTTATCGGCAATTTTGTTTTCCGCTAAAAATTTTTTTGATTCGCCATGACCAAGACAAAGAAAAAGCACATCAATGCTTCCGTCTGCTGCAGGGATCATATCACCGGTAAATTGCAGATCGGTTTCTCCTGCCAAATCCCGGTGAACGGTATGTACCGGCTGGCCGGCATGGCTGCGGCTATGGATAAATACAATTTCCGTAAAGGGATGATTAATCAAAATTCTGGTTAACTCTCCGCCGGTATAGCCTGCCCCGCCGATTATTCCTGCTTTGATTACCATAGTTATTGATTATTATCTTTATTGACTGCCGCCCATATGGAGGTTTGATTGCCGAATATTTTTGAAAATCCTCTTACATCTTCTCCCGTAAACCCGGTATTCATTTCTCCATATTTTCCAAACTTACTGCTCATCAGGTCATATTTACTTTCGATGCCTGTGATCTGAAAACGATAAGGCATCAGTTGTACAAACACATCGCCGGTTACATTTTGCTGGCTGTTTTCAAAAAAGGCTTCGATATCCCTCATTACGGGATCGAGTATCTGGCCTTCGTGCAGCCAGTTTCCGTAAAACTGTGCCAGCATATCTTTCCAATACAGTTGCCACTTGGTAAGAACATGCTTTTCGAGAGCATGATGTGATTTCAAAATTAGTACAGGCGCTGCTGCTTCGAAACCAACCCTTCCCTTGATGCCGATAATAGTGTCGCCTACATGAATATCTCTTCCTATGCCATAGGGGCCCGCAATAGATTGCAGATATTGGATGGCTTCTGCAGGATGAGAAAAAGATTGGCTGTCGATGGCGCTTAGTTCGCCTTTTGTAAAACTCAGCTTTACTTCCTGACTCCCTGACTTGCTGATTTGTGTCGGCCATGCTTCTTCCGGCAATATTCCTTTTGAAGAAAGTGTTTCTTTACCTCCTACACTGGTTCCCCATAAACCTTTATTAATGGAGTAAAGTGCTTTTTCAAAATTCATCTCCACACCTTTGCTTTTCAGGTATGCAATCTCTTCTTCGCGGCTTAGTTTCAGATCGCGTACAGGGGTAATGATTTCCACACCGGGTATGAGGATGTGAAAGATCATATCAAACCGAACCTGGTCGTTTCCGGCGCCGGTACTGCCATGCGCTACCGCTACGGCATCGATTTTTTTTACATGCTCAGCAATATGCAGGGCCTGGCTCAGCCTTTCGGCGCTTACGCTTAAAGGATACGTGTTGTTTTTTAAGCAGTTTCCGAAAATGAGGTATTTGATGATGCGGTCATAATAACTTTTAACTGCGTCAATAGTGGTATGTGTTTCGGCCCCTAATTTATAGGCATGCGTTTCAATCTTCTTCAATTCATCTTCGGTAAAGCCGCCGGTGTTTACAATAATGGTATGTACAGCGTATCCTTTTTCTTCCGTCAGGTATTTGACGCAGTAAGAAGTATCAAGACCTCCGCTAAAACCTAATACAACTTTTTTTTCTGACATTTTGCTTATAGTTGATCTGCTTTATAAAAGTACAGGTGTGCTGAGCCAAAATAGCCTGAGAACAGCAACGCTGCCCGTAAGCCGGTTATATATTCATGAAATAATGAAGAAACGATTTTATTTTTGATCTTCCGTTGCCATCATTATCCGGTTTATCCTTTTTCATAAAAGGCTTAAGCAGTTTCCATTGTTTGAAACGGAGCAGCCTTTCAAATCCCTTTTTGTTCTCTTCGAAATATTCTTTGGTTTCTTCTGGTTTGTAATGATCTTTTGGATCATACAGCATGGCCGTGCATAAACAGTTTTTTCTTTCCTTGCTCATCAGGATGTCGTAGTTGATGCAGCTTTTGCATCCGGCCCAGAAAGCTTCATCCTGGGTAAGCTCTGAATAGGTGACAGGCTCGTATCCCAGCTCGCTGTTTATTTTCATTACGGCCAGACCGGTTGTAAGCCCGAAAATTTTTGCGTCGGGGTATTTTTCCCTTGATAATTCAAAAATTTTTTTCTTAATCGCTTTTGCCACACCAGTCTTGCGGAAGGGGGGTGAAACAATCAGTCCGCTGTTGGCAACATATTCTCCATGGCTCCAGGTTTCGATATAGCAAAAGCCTACCCATACGCCTTGTTTTGTAACGGCAATCACGGCTTTACCTTCCGTCATTTTGCCGGCTACATATTCCGGAGATCGTTTTGCAATACCTGTTCCTCTTGCTTTGGCGCTTTCTGCCATTTCATCGGTAATGGTTTCGGCATAGTGAACATCACCGGCACCGGCTACACGAATGACTATATCTTGATTTTCCATTATGGCTTAAAACTTTCTTGATATAAGGATGACCAATCCGGGTATAAGAGTTGGGGGAAGTTTATCCACTGACAGGGGCCATGGTGAGGGGCTCGTCCTGTCAGAAAACGCGTCGGGGTCGGGGAGAGAAAGCAAACACATCAAACGCTACAGAATAAAACGCTGCAGCATCCGGCGCATGAAAAGCTACCTGTTTTGTATGTGTAAGAATATTTTTCACTTTTGAAATGGGTTGTAAGTTTGCAGGGCAAAAGTATACAATTAATTTATTTCGTTACCTAATTTTTTATTAAATAAACCAACTGCATATATGGAAGCCTCCGCAGAAGAAAAGTTTAAAAAAAAGCCCCGCTTCAAACGTTTTTTAAGAACACTAACGGTTGTAATCATTCTTATGCTGGCGGTGTTTATATACTGGAAATACTATTTTACCTACAGTGAAGGTAACCGCACCGGTTTATTACAGAAGTTTTCCTACAAAGGAACGGTGTTTAAAACATACGAAGGCGAACTCATCCTCAGCAGCATCCGCTCTGCCGGCAATGTAGCGCTGGCATCAGAAAAATTTTTTTTCTCCGTAAAAGAAAAAGCGGTGGCTGATCAGATGAATAACATGCAGGGGCATTTTGTTACGGTGCATTACAAAATGAAAAACGGAGCCCTGCCGTGGCGGGGCGATAGCCGTTATCTGGTTGACAGCGTAAGACTGGAAAAGGAATGATTATGCCAGCAGGCAGAAGAGGGCAGGCTGCTTGTGAAGATCCGGTTTTTCTTTTTTCCATTCATTTACCGATTTTGTTTTTATCAGTTCATGTGGTCCGGTAAGGGCAGCAGCTATGCAAATGCGTGTAGACGGCCGGCATGTTTTCAGCAATGCCTCAATCAGCTGGTTATTGCGGTAGGGAGTTTCAATAAATATCTGCGTACAATTTTTTTTTGCCGATTCGGCCTCCAGTTCTTTTATCGATTTTATTCTTTCAGCCGGATTGATGGGCAGATATCCGCAAAACCGAAAATGCTGGCCGTTCATCCCGCTGGCCATCAACGCCAGCAAAATTGAGCTGGGGCCGGCCAATGGTTTAATGGTAATATTCATTTCATGTGCAGCGGCTATAAGCAATTGACCCGGGTCGGCCACACCAGGACAGCCTGCTTCGCTGATGATGCCAATATTCTTTCCTTCTTCTATTTTTTTTCTGAAAATTTCAACAGCCGCGGCAGAGTCTGTGGTTTTCGAAGCCATCGGCAGCAGGTACCATTCATAATCATCAATTATCAGTTCTCTCCGGAGTTGTTTGAGATAACGGCGGGCCGAACGTTCATTTTCTACAAAAAAAACCTGGCACCGGCCGATAATATCTTTTATTTCCGGATGGATGGAGTTGATCCCGGATTCATGCAACGGTGAAGGGATTAAAAAAACAACAGAACTATTTTTTTTATCAGTTGATTTTGACATTCCGAAGGCTTAATGTAGCAGCAATGATGGCATAGGCCGGTGCAAAGATGATAAGAATATGCATCAGGTAAAAAACAAGCCCGTTACCAATGGCAAGCCCTTTCCGGTTATTGATAAACATGACGCTTTGCGCCGAAGGTATTTTTTTCCGGTCGAGGCTGTAGTGAATCATGGAAAATCCATAATAATAACATTCAACAAAAAGGGCTATAACCGGGGCAATCATACCAATGACCGGAACAAAGCATAAAAGAATCAACCCGGCAAAATAAAGTATTTGCCAGAGGCAGTTTCGGATCGCCACCTTCATTCCGGGTAAAGAATCTTTTAACAACTCTTTCGTTGATGCAGTAAATTCTTTTCCTTCCATCGAAGCGTCTGTTTTTTCGCTCAGGTAAGCAAAAACAGGCGCTCCCAGTATGAGCCAGACATATTTGAATAGCGAAAAGTAAAACAGAAGCAGTACAAGCCAAAGAATGACGCCGGAAAGCGTAAAAAGAAAACCAATCCATCCGCTTCTTATACTTTGTATCCACTCGCTGGCGCCTGTTACATCGGTCAGGTATTCAATAACGCCGGTGGCGGAGGCGCTGAAAAAATACATTCCGGCCAGAAAGAAAAGAGCATAGATGATGCCGGGAATGATGATCCACCTGATAAGTTTATGCTCCTTTACGAAACGGTGGGCTTCAGCGTAGGATTGGATAGCGATAATGATTTCTTTGAGCAAAACCTAAATTTGAGTAAATATAATATAAAGCGGCCAGCTATGAAGCAGTAGCCAGGAGCCGGAATCATTTTTTAATGAAGAAATTACCGCAATCATTTTACCGGCGCGATGATGTGTTGCAGATAGCCCGTGAACTGCTGGGTAAAATTCTGGTTACCCGGTGGAACGGCATCTGCACATCAGGACGAATAGTGGAATGTGAAGCCTATGCCGGCATCCCCGATAAAGCCTCACATGCAGCCGGCGGCCGGCGAACCCGAAGAAATGAAATTATGTACGCTGCCGGAGGTGTATCTTATGTCTATTTATGCTATGGCATTCATCACCTCTTCAATATAGTGACCAATAAAAAAGAAATACCGCATGCGGTGCTCATCCGGGCCCTCGAACCTTTGGAAGGGATTGACGAAATGCTGAAACGTACAGGTAAAAAAGAGTTCGATTATACGCTTACCCGCGGGCCAGGAAATCTTTCAAAAGCATTGGGCATCCGGGTTAATCATTCCGGGAAAACACTGGCCGGATATGAAATTTTCGTTGCAACCGATAAGCATACGCTTGCTGATGAACAAATCGGCATCTCGCCGCGTATCGGCGTTGATTATGCCGGCAGTGATGCCGCACTGCCTTATCGGTTTTACATAAAAGGAAATCCATTTGTGAGTGGAAAACCGAATCGATAATCAGTTATCTTTAAAGCGGTCAATTTATTTTCCTCTAAAAGGCTATGCTTTTGAAAAAAATAAACAAAACCACAATTCAGTTCATCTCGCTGGCAGGTGGAATACTGGCAGCACTCTTCCTTTATTTTGTTAACCCTTTCGGGCTTGATGTATTAGCGGCAAAAACCTTGGCTGTGGCGGGGCTGATGATCACCTGGTGGATTACCGAAGCGCTTCCCTTGCCGGCTACTGCTTTGCTGCCGTTAATAATTTTTCCTTTATGGGGCATTGCAACCCCCGAAGAGGCCGCGACTCCCTATGCTAATCCGATTATATTTCTCTTCATGGGCGGGTTTATGATCGGTCTTGCCATCGAAAAATGGAACCTGCACCGGCGCATTGCGCTGAATATTGTGCGCCTGACGGGTACCAGCGGCAACCGCATCATTTTGGGATTTATTTTAGCTACGGGGTTGTTGAGCATGTGGCTTAGTAATACAGCTACCACCATGATGATGTTTCCTATTGCTTTATCGGTTATCCATGTAATGAAGGAAAATAGTGCTGGCAACGGCAATATCAATAATTTTTCGCTGGTGCTCATGCTGGTAATTGCATACGCTTCTAATATAGGGGGGATCGCTACCATTATCGGCACACCGCCTAATGTGGCTTTTGCAGGATACATCCGCGAACGATATAATTACCAGATCGGGTTTACCAGCTGGATGATGATCGGTGTGCCGCTGTCGGCCTTGCTCCTGTTCGCCTTGTATATGGTAATGACGAAACTCTTGTTTCCCAACCGTATCGTTTCCGGCGATGCTATCCGCCAGCTGATCCGCAACGAAATAAACTTATTGGGCCCCCTGTCAACAGAAGAAAAAAGAGTACTGATCATTTTTTCGGCCACGGCTTTTCTGTGGATATTCAAAGATATTATCAATAAAACCGGTTTGATAAAACTTGATGATTCCATTATCGCAATGATTGGCGCTCTTCTGCTTTTTATCTGCCCGGCTTCAAAAGATAACCCGGTATCAAGAAACATATTAAACTGGGACGACACCCAAAAAATGGCCTGGGGTATTCTTATCCTTTTTGGAGGCGGCATTTCGCTGGCATCGGCGCTGGAAAGGGCCGGACTGATCGGTCAGCTGGGGCAATGGATAGCGCAGTTTGCCGGAAATGGCTTTTTTCTGGTGTTGCTTATTTCTTTCATTTCCTTGTTTCTTGGAGAGCTGATGAGCAATATTGCACAGGTAATCGTTTTTGCGCCGGTGGTATGCAGCCTGGCGGATGCGCTGGGCATCAGTCCGCTGGCAGTAGGAATACCTATGACGCTTGCCGCCAGCTGTGCAGGTATGTTGCCCATGGCTACTCCGCCCAATGCCATTGTATTTTCCAGCGGTTACATACAGTTGCCCAAAATGATAAAGGCGGGATTTTTAATGAATATTATTGCGGTACTGCTGATAACACTATTCAGCTGGTTCCTGCTGCCGATGATAATAAGAATGTGACGCCGGAAAGCAGGTGATTTACTCTTTTTCAAGGCCCCTGATCACTTTTATCTTCCGGTAGTCTTTCAGTTTTGGATCGTACACTTCCATTTCTGTATACTTGATTTTAATATTTTTTTTCAGAAGTTTATTAGGATTATCAAGTAACTCTTCGGAACCTTCAAAAAACTGAAACCACCAAAGCCGCTCTTCCTTTCCCGATTTCGTCTTCACTGTCAGTACCTGAAAGAAATTTTCTTCTATTCGCTGAAGTGTGCCCGATACCGATTTTAATTCTTTATCTTCATCCATAGCTGTAATTTCAGACAGATTGCTTCTTATGAATTCCTGAAATTTGGGACAGGTCAGTGCGGCTTCGGCACCAACCCTTTCGCCTATTTTTTCAAAATCTTCTTCATTATCCGGAGATAGCTTCCATTCTTTTTCTATTTCATTTTTATACTTCAGTACAATTGGAAGAATAATCAAACCGATTTCCATTTCTGAACCGGAAAACCGGGCAAAATCTTTTTTTGAAAATTCTTCACAAAACTCCCTGCTTATTTTTTGGGCCAGCGTTGTGTCTTGCTGGGCCATTGTTTTACCGGAAAAAGATAACAGTGCTGACAGAAAAAGGACTATTGCATATTTTCTCATGTCGTATTTTGATTTTATTTAGTAAAGACTGGTAAAGGGAACGGCAAAAGTAAAGGTGTAAAAAAATAAGAGCCGATCAAAACTTAGGACAATTTAGTTTCTTCAAACTTCTGTCAACCGGTTTTTTAATGTAGATAAGAGAAATTTCTGCACCGCCTCGGGTGTTTGAAGCCGGCTTCAGGCTCGAAGTATTGATATCGTACGTGAACCCAAGGTGAAAATCGCCGAATTCCAGACCCACATATGGTATTACGGCATCATCAAAGCGATACCAGGAACCGAGATAAACATTGGTGGGATTTTCTTCATCATAATTCAGGTTCAGCGAATAGGCGCCGCCGATTACAGTATTTACCGCGTTGGCCTGGCGGCTGTGATTGGCGCTGAAATGAAGCGCATTGTACTGCCCCATTGGTAACCTTCCGCCGCCCTGGATAGTGATTCTTGAATTGAGATAAAACTCTCCGCCCTGAAACGATTCTTTCGGCCGGTTGATATGATACATGGAAGCCCCGAGATAAAAATTGTTATATCCGTTGGTGGTGCCATTGTAAAAGATACCCGCGTTCATATCAAAATACTGCACATTTATCCGGTTCGACTCAAAGATTTCGCTGGTAACACCCGTAAACCCAAGCGGGGTAAGCTCATCTTCAAAATCAACCCTCGATACATCGATTCGTTTATTGGCAAAGGCTCCCTGGAAACCCACCCCGATCTGATGATACCCGTTTTCATCCAATCCTTTATGATAAGCAGTGGAAAGCATGGCATAATTGCTGACCAGTATGCCATCACCTGCCCTGTCGCTGAAGCCTAAAATGCCCACACCCCAGCGGTCGATATCCTGCAACCGGCCGGAAAGTACATGAAAATCAACCGATGCCGTTTTTGTTACAAATGCATTATTGATCGTTGGCCACTGATCCCGGTAGTTTCCGGCTATTCGCAGCAATCCGTCAAACTTTCCCGTCATGGCCGGATTGAGCGTAAGCGGCGAAGCAAAGAATTGGGAAAAGTTCGGATCCTGGGCCCGGGCTCCGAAGATGGTACTTGTACTGATAATTACAGCTAATGAGAATCTTTTCATCACGGCAGATAAGAACATGTAAATTATGGATTTTTATTGACCCGCAAAAGCGAATATCCGCGACATAAAAGGGTAAAAATACCTGAAACTTATCAGCAGGCTTCTGTTTAACGATTGGAGGAGAATTTACATCTGCGTTTTTGTACCAAAGGCAAGGTCTCCGGCATCACCCAGACCGGGTACGATGAAACCTTTGGCGGTCAATTCATCATCTATGTCGCCGCACCAGATCGTTACTCCCGGTTCTTCCCTCCTCACATATTCAATACCCACCGTGCAGGCAATGGCGCTCACAATATGAATTTCGCGTGGCACACCTTCTTCTTTGATCAGATGAATGGTTTTAACCATAGATGAACCTGTAGCCAGCATGGGGTCCGAAATGATGAGAATGCGGTTTTCCAGATCGGGGCTGGAAATGTATTCAAGACTTATTTCAAAGGATCCGTCTTTTTCGTGCTTGCGGTAAGCGGCTATAAAGGCATTGTCGGCTTTGTCAAAATAATTGAGCAGCCCGTTGTGCAGCGGAAGCCCTGCGCGAAGAATGCTTGCCAGTACCGGTTGTTCTTTTAGCAGTTTGCAGGGTTCGATGCCCAGTGGGGTTTGAATATCTTTTTCTTCAAAGGGTAAAGACTTGCTTATTTCATAAGCGGCCACTTCGCCGATGCGTTCCAGGTTGCGGCGAAAACGAAAACGATCCTTCTGGATTTCCGTATCCCGCAGTTCGGCTACCCAGTTACTGACCAGTGAATGATGTTCGCTCAGGTTAATAATCATTGCCGGATTTTAAATTGGCCTATGCCCGTTTAGTAAAGATGACCTCAAAATGAAAAACTTTATTTTTGGACAAATCTAAAACAAATATGCTCCCGATTGCCATCGAAACTAAAATCAAAATCACATGGTTTATCGTGCCATCGGTATCATGAGCGGAAGCAGTCTCGACGGGCTGGATATTGTTTTTGCCGAGTTTGGCGAAAATGCAGGTCAATGGCAATACGAAATCAGGGCTGCCGATTGTTATCCATACTCCGCCGACTGGGTCAGCCGTCTTAAAAATGCAGTTTCAATTAGTGCCCGCGATTACCAGTTGCTGCATGCCGACTATGGCCATTACCTGGGGCAAATGGTCAACCGGTTTATTGAAGAAAATCATCTGCACTACCAGGTTTCATTGGTAGCCTCACACGGGCATACCACTTTCCATTTGCCACCGCACATGACGGCCCAGTTGGGCGACGGGGCTGCAATAGCAGCAGAAACACAGTTGCCTGTAGTTACCGACCTGCGTGCAGTAGACGTGGCTTTTGGCGGTCAGGGGGCACCTATTGTTCCGATAGGCGAAAAGTTGCTTTTGGGCGGTTACGACTTTTTTCTGAATCTGGGCGGAATTGCGAATATTTCTGTAAACAGGGAGAGCTATATCGCCTACGATATTTGCCCGGCCAACCGGGTGTTAAATATGCTGGCAAATGAAATGGGCAAAGAGTATGATGAGGATGGAAAAATAGCAAGATCAGGAAAGCGGCAACAGGAACTGTTTTTAAAACTAAATAATCTGGATTTTTATAAAAAGGAGCCACCCAGGTCGCTCGCCAACGATTTCGGTACGGATCACGTTTTCCCGATAATAAAAAATTCAGGATGCGGCATACCGGATGCGCTAAGAACGTATGTTGAACATATCGTTGAGCAAATTAAAAATGCTGTTTCAGGTACTGGTCTGCCTGAACACTCCGCCACAACCTTTAAACTCATGGCTACCGGCGGCGGGGCATTCAATACATTTCTTGTTGAAAAATTAAGCGAACAGCTTAAAGAAGTGAATACAGAAGTAGTTGTGCCGGATAAATATCTTGTAAAATATAAAGAGGCCCTCATTATGGCGCTTATCGGCATACTACGCTGGAGACAGGAGTATAATGTGTTGTCGTCCGTAACCGGAGCGAGAAGAAACAGTATCGGCGGGGCTTTATGGACGGGACAGGAAGCATAAAAAAGAGGATGAAATTATTTACTGCTCACACATTTTAGCAGCTATTTCTTTGAACAATTTATAAGCTGTCATGGCGGTCATTTTATGAACGTCGCGATCAGGATTGTATTCGACAATATCGGCTCCTACGACATCCGCTTTTATACGATGTATTATGTGTATTAACTCCCGTGTCGAGAGCCCTCCGGGTTCGTGGTGGGAAACACCGGGTGCATAAGCAGGATCCAGCACATCAAGATCGAGCGAAATATAAAGAGGGCCTTTCAGCCTGGATATAAAATCCATATTAAAATCTTTCATTTCGATAACGGTAACGCCAAATTTATCTGCCTGTGCCCGCTGGTGTGTATTCAGCGTTCTGATTCCGGCCTGTGTCAGCGCTTTTACATTACCTCTTTCCATGATTCTTGCAAAAGGGGATGCGTGAGAAAAGGGATTGTTGTCAAAATCTTCATACAGATCGGCATGGGCATCGAGGTGGAGAATGCTCAGGTCATTGTATTTTTCGGCAAATGCATCTATTACCGGGTACGAAACCGAATGATCGCCGCCGAAGCAAATCATCTTTCCGGTATGCTGCAATTCTGTTATTATCGTATTACGTATGTGAGCAAATACAGATTCCGCTTTTGTGTCGTTGAAAGATAAATCTCCGATGTCGGTATAGCTAACTCCTTCTTTAATTTCTTTCCCGAATTCGGAGAAGCAATTGGAGGAACCGCTTTTATCCATCTGTCTGATCAGCGGCGGTGCTAACGACGGTCCTTTTAAAAAGGAGGAGTTTCCGTCGAACGGTATGCCTAGCAGTTTAATCATTGGTTTGGGTATTTCGCTTAATCTTTTGGTATCGGCGGCGGCCCGTCTGGCAGCATAGCTTTCCATTGCTCCGTTCCTTTTCGCTGTTCAAATTCTTTTCTTATGTCCTGCCGCAGTTTTTCATTTTCGAAAAGGTCAACCATTGTCAACCCCAGCGCCTGGGCTGCATAAATCATTCCTTTGTGGCCAATGCTCATGCCGCTGCAGGATACTACTACCCAGGAATGCCAGGGCGCATCGTAAGGAGCTGTAGTAGCTGTCATCGTTATTTCAGGAACTATCCAGCTTACATCGCCCACATCGGTGCTTCCTCCGTCAGGATCGTCTTTGGTTTTTTCCAGCGGTTTCGCCTTTCCTCTTAACCCCCAAAAGGGTAATCCGGCTTCCGTCATTATCTGCCTGGCAAAATCAATTTCTTCTTTTGTATAACGGATCGTGTCCATCATTTCAAGATTGGCCTGCAGTGCTTTGGCGCCTGTTTCATTTACCAGTATTTCGTAATCGCCGCTCATCAGGTTCATGGAATGATCTACTCCCGCCATCAGTGCAGCTCCTTTTGCAATGTCAAAAACACGTTCTTCCACTATCCTTACTCCCGAGCGTTTTGAATCTCTTATCCAGAACCATACGCTTGCACGGTCGGGAATTACATTCGGAACATTGCCTGCTTCTTTATATACATAATGAATACGGGCACTTGGTTTTATATGCTCTCTCAAAAAATTCAAACCGGTTGTAAACAGTTCGGCAGCATCCAGGGCACTTCTGCCATTCCAGGGATCAGCAGCAGCATGAGCGCTTTTGCCCCTGAACTCAACCGTATAACTTACTAATGCCTGGCTGCTTTGCATGTTTGCTTTTATTACATAATCGGGATGCCAGTCAAGACAAACATCAAGGTCGTTGAACAAGCCGGCCCTGGCCATGTAAATTTTTCCGCCCACATCTTCTTCGGCCGGAGTACCATAAAAGCGGATGGTTCCTTTAATTCTTCCGGCAGCCATTAATTCCTTAATTGCTATTGCTGCACCAAGACTTGCTGGACCAAACATATTATGCCCGCATCCATGCCCTGCAGCATTTTCTTTCAATGATTCTTTGACCGGAAGTGCTTTTTGTGAAAGCCCGGGTAGTGCATCAAATTCTCCCATAATACCGATGACGGGTTTGCCGCTTCCAAATTCTGCAACAAATGCTGTTGGCATTTCAGCCACGCCTCTTGTTACTTTAAAGCCGTTCGCTTCGGCATAATCAGCCAGCAGCCGCGAAGACTGCTTTTCCTGCAATGCTGTTTCAGCAAAAGCCCATATCTGATCACTAAGCCTGATCAGTTCATTCTTATGCTTGTCAACAGAAGCAAATATGGATTGTTTGCTGGCGGTAAATTTATTTTTTTGCTGCGTTAATGCGAAGTGGAACAGATGTAAACAGAACAGCAGAGTAATGATCTGTCTCATTGTGCAGATTTTTGCAAATGAATTTACAGAAATTATTTACAGTAATTCTGGAAGAAAGAGAACGAAATTTTTATTTAAACAGGCTATTAAAACTACGGAGATAGATTCAGGACAAGGATCTTCCCCAGGCAAGCTTGTATTCTTTGTTTTTTTCTTTTGTGCAGGTAAAAAGAAAGCAGGTGATAAATGGAAAATGTATTTGTTCACCGGATTCGTTTACTATAATAGTTCCGCTCACATAGGTTTCTGTAGAAGAGGTTTCGAGGGCTTTTCTTCCGTCCGGCATTTTTTCGGTACCGTATCCCAGATCGTTTCGCCGGTAAGCCAGTTTTTCAACAAGGTCGGCAAGCAGATCGGGCTGATCGAAGGTGGCGCTGATATGTATGCTTTTCTTCATAATTTTTTTATACCGGCTGCATTTAGTAAACCGTGAAATATTCTCATTCTTTATATCATGATTTCACAGTATAGCGAAATTTATTTGCCGGGACGTATCGTCTGTGTTTAACACCGTCATTTTATTAGACGCAGATACAACCGAAAGGGTTAAAAATAATTTGTGAATTTTTTTCAAAGGCCGCAGCACGTATTCTTACGATACTGATCAAAAAGAGCTAGGCCTGTTACTGCTTTGAAGATCAGGATAAGGAACAGCTCCACGCTATTTTATTTATAATTACAACCCTTTTCTTTTGTACAGGTAACCAACCATAAAACCCGAACTGACCGGAATACTGAAACGGTTTGGATTTCTTCCTTTTCCCGGACGGGTAACAATGTCAATGGTGCCATTAACGGGGACGGCAGCCGAACGCCAGTATATTTTATTGAAACCGTTTAAACGAAAGACCGCTCTGTTTTGCCCGTACACATTGTTCGTTTTCCCAGGAAACGTTCCATTTACAAGATCTTCCACAGCTTGTTTCCGGAATGAAGCCTTGCTTTTAAGGAGGCTATGCGGGATGATGTTTTCATGATTTTTTTTAAAGAAGCCTGATATACGGGGATGCACTGCAGGCAAAGGTTTTCGGAAAATGTAAGGCACAACACAAATGGCAATTGCATCAACCTATCCCAAAAGGTTACGAACAGATCACAATCGGTTGGGAATAAAACAGGCTATTTTACAAATTCAAATTTATCAACGTCAAATAATCCCTTATCGCTTAGTTTAAGATGCGGAATTACCAGTAGCGCCATAAACGAAAGCGTCATGAACGGCGCTGAAAGAGCACAACCCATTTCTGCTTTTACCATTTTATCAATTGCTGTATAGGCCCCGGCAATTTTGTAACCATCTTCATTGCTCATAAGGCCGGCCACAGGAAGAGCCAGTATAACTTGTTTGTCCTTGTATACCGCACCGATGCCGCCTTGTGCCTCGATTACCAGATTTACTGCTTTACAAATGCTTTCATCATCTACACCAACGGAGACAATATTATGACTGTCGTGAGCGACAGACGAGGCGATAGCTCCTTTTTTTAATCCAAAGTTTTTAATAAAGGCTTTGGCCACGGGTGCATTTTTGTACCGGTTGGTCACCGCTATTTTCAGAATATCCCTTTCTGTGTTACCGGTTATTGAATTATTGATTATATACGGCCCGGTAAAATTTTTTTTTGTTATCAGCTGGCCATCCAGCGCCTCGATAACCGGTATTTCTTTTTCGTTTTTCCATCTCACCACAAAATCTTCAGGCTTTTTTTTACTGCACAAAAAATTGTTAATGATTTTTATTTCTTTCCTTTTAATTTTCGACTTTCCTTTTTCTGCTACCAGTTCTCCGTTAATAAATGTTTTTTGCACTTCAAACTCTCTTAGATCATTTACCACAATAAAATCTGCAGGATCGCCTTCTTTCAGCAGGCCCACATCCAGTTTGTAATGTAACACCGGATTGACACAGGCGGCTTTTACAATTTTGAACACATCAATTTCTTTCGCTACTGCTCTGGCGCATAATTGATTGATGTGCCCTCCGGCAAGGCTGTCGGGATGTTTGTCATCACTGCAAAACATGATCTGGTCGGGGTAATCATTAAGAAGTGGGATAAGGGCATCAAAGTTTTTTGCCGCGCTTCCCTCACGAATGATGATTTTCATTCCGTTCTGCAGTTTTTCCAGCGCTTCTTCTTTTGTAAAGCATTCATGATCCGTTGTGATGCCTGCGTCAATATATTTTTTTGCGTCTTTACCCCTTAGTCCCGGAGCATGGCCATCTACCGGTTTCTTCAGGCGGAGGGCAGCCGCAATTTTTCTCATCACCTCTTTGTCTTCGTTCAGCACTCCGGGAAAGTTCATCATTTCGCTGAGGTATTTTATTTCATTTCGTTTTAAAAGTTTTTCTATTTGGTTTGAATCCAGTGTGGCCCCGGCGGTTTCAAAACGGGTGGCAGGCACACAACTGGGAGCGCCAAAATAAAATTTGAAAGGAACGGTGTTGCCGTTTTCGATCATATACTCTACTCCTTTTATTCCGCACACATTGGCAATTTCGTGCGGATCGCTTACTGTAGCCACCGTGCCGTGAACAACGGCAAGACGGGCAAACTCAGAAGGAACCAACATCGAACTTTCAATATGAACATGAGCGTCGATAAAACCCGGCAGGATGTAACCAGCAGGAGATATGCGGGAGTTACGAACCGGCTTTACCGAAGCAATTTTTCCCGTTTTTACCGTTATTTCGGCAGGGTAAAATCTTTTATTTTCCCAGTCTGCAACCCGGCCTGTAATTTTTTTCGTCATACGGCGACTTAATAAATACCGTTCTTCATTTCTTTAAGAAAAAAGTCGAGTTATTATAAAAGAGTCTCATACATTTGTCAACACGATTCCGAATTTAAATAAATAAAAACTATATGAAACAGTTTAAGGCCCTTGTTTTTTTTCTTGTTACCGCATCTTTTTCGGCCAGTTCTCAAACATTGGACGAGATTATTAACAAGCATCTGGACGCCATGGGTGGTAAGGAAAAACTGAAGACACTTAATTCGCTCATCATGCAGGCTTCTTTATCTGTTCAGGGAAACGACATTCCTCTGACCATGACCCAGGTACATAATAAAGGACAAAGAGTTGACATCAGCCTGATGGGAATGGATAATTATGTTATTCAAACACCAACAGAAGGGTGGCAGTTTTTCCCCATTCAGGGACAGGCATCGCCGGAAGCCACTCCCGCAGAAGTACTGAAAGAGACCGAAGCTGCCCTCGATATTCAGAGCCCGCTGCTTGATTATGCGCAAAAAGGGCATAGCGCAGAATTATTACAAAAAGAAGATGTGGAAGGAGTAGAATGTTTTAAAATAAAAATAATAACCAGGGGCGGTATGGAAATGACTTTTTTTATTGATCCCTCCAACTATTATATTATTAAAGCCATAACTAAAACCAAAGCCAGCGGACAGGAGCAGGAGCAGGTACAAACATTCAGCGATTTCAGAAAACTGGAGTCGGGGTATGTTTTCCCATATTCGATGACGGGATTTGGCCCCGGCAATCTGACGATTACGGATATAAAAGTAAATCCGCAGGTGGATGAAGGTGTTTTCAAAAAACCAGGATAAGTTAACTTTAAACCACAACCCCGATGAAAACATCGGGGTTTTTTTATACAAAAAATTTTTAAACATGAAAAAATATCTGTTGCTGTTTGCGCTTGGTTTTTCTGTTCAATGTTTCTCTCAGATCAATTCAGCCACTTTTGGCGAAATGGAGGCCCGGCATATGGGCCCGGGTACCATGAGTGGCCGTATAACGGCCATAGAAGGAGTCAATAGTAATCCCGCTACCATCTATGTAGGAACGGCGGGCGGAGGCATTTGGAAAACCACTAACGCAGGTGCGTCTTTCAGGCCGGTATTTGATAAATATTGCCAAAGCATTGGCGCCATAGCCGTTGATCAGAAAAACCCGAAAATAATTTATGCAGGAACCGGCGAAAGTAATATGCGCAACTCGGTTTCCATCGGCGTGGGAATGTATAAATCCACTGATGCTGGCGACAACTGGACGTTTACAGGCCTTGACAGCACCGAACATATTTCGAAGATCGTCATTGACCCATCTAATTCAGATATAATTTATACATCGGTGCCGGGGCCTTTGTGGAGTGATAGTAAACATCGCGGATTGTACAAATCAACCGACGCAGGTAAAACCTGGCAAAAGATATTGTATATAAATGAAAAAACCGGTTGTGCCGATGTTTCTGTTGACCCGCAAAATCCGCAAATAATATATGCCACTACCTGGGAATTCAGACGCCGGCCGTATTCATTCAATTCCGGCGGGCCGGGCAGCGGCATTTATAAATCAACCGATGGCGGAAAAACCTGGAAGGAATTGAAAAACGGATTACCGCCAAAACCCTTTGGAAGGGTGGCGCTGGCCCTGGCGCCATCAGCCCCGCAAAATCTGCTGGCTATTGTTGAATCGAACAATACCGGTTTATACATATCCTCCGACGGTGGTGAAAACTGGAAACAGCAAAGCGCCACGTTTAATGTAGTATCAAGACCTTTTTACTTTTCTACACTGGTAATAGATCCTAAAGATCCGAAAAGAGTGTATCGTCCTGCGCTGAGTTTTTCTTATTCCAATGATGGCGGTTATTCGTTTGTAGAAGCCGGCAATGAAGGCGGCTGGGTACACAGCGATCATCATGCTTTATGGATTAACCCGAACAATACAAACGAAATGTATCTGGGAACCGATGGCGGGGTATATGTAAGCCTTGACCGCGGCGGTAGCTGGCGGTTTTTTGGAAATATACCCGTAGGCCAGTTTTATCATGTTCAAGTAGATAATCAGACACCCTATAATCTTTACGGAGGCCTTCAGGATAATGGCAGCTGGGTGGGGCCATCACAATCGTACGGCGGAGTAGAAAACGGCGACTGGCGCGATATTTTTTTTGGAGACGGTTTCTGGGTACAGCCCGATCCAAATGATGCCAGCATAGTATATGCCGAATACCAGGGCGGCAATGCCGGAAGGGTAAATATGAAAACAGGGCTGTCCGTCACTATTCAGCCGCAGGCCGCAGCCGGCGAAGAAGAACTGCGATGGAACTGGAATACACCGGTTGTTATCGGCGCCGCTAACCCGCGCAATTTGTATATGGGGGCGCAATATCTTTTTAAATCAACCGACCAGGGAAGAAACTGGACACGCATTTCACCCGATCTGACAACGAATGATAAAAACAAACAAAAACAGGAAGAAAGCGGAGGTTTAAGTGCTGATAATACGTCAGCCGAAAATCATTGTACCATTTTTACCTTGGCCGAATCGCCGCTGGACGAAAAAATAATATGGGTGGGTACCGATGACGGCAACCTTCAGTACACTACCGACGGCGGAAAAAACTGGATAAACGTTTCAGCAAATTATACAGCCTGCGGCATACCCGCTCAAACCTGGGTCAGCAGTATTGAGCCTTCGCGGTTTGATAAAAATACAGTGTATGTAACCTTTGATAATCATATGTACGGCGATCATAAAACCTATCTGGCCAAATCAACCGATATGGGCAAAACATGGAAACTGTTTCAAAGCGAGGAATTTACCGGATTCGCTCACAAGATCAAAGAAGACCTGGTAAATAAAGACTTATTGTTTCTGGGTACCGAAATGGGGTTGTTTGCCACCATTAATGGCGGCAATGAGTGGTTTCGGATGAAAAATAATATTCCCTGGTATACCCTGGTACGAGACATACAGATTCATCCCCGTACACACGACCTGATTATTGGTTCGCATGGCCGGGGTATACTCATAGTGGATGACATTACCCCTATGCGGGAAATGAAAAAGCATATTGCTGAAAAAGATGTTCATTTTTTTAAACCCGCTCCGCAAAAACTAACCCTGGGAAACTATTCCGACGGCGGTTCGCCCAGCACCGGCGGATGGGTAGCTCCCAATTCGCCGGATATACCCCCCTTACAATATTACCTCAAGGATCGTGTTTCAACCGGGCAGGTAAAATTGGATGTGTTTGATAAAAATGGAAAACTGGTACAAACCCTACCCGGTTCAAAAAGAAAAGGACTGAATAAGGTGTACTGGAATCAACGCACCGTGCCGCCGAAAATAGCAAAAGGTTCCCGGCCCGATCAGGCAGCTCTTCTGGCGCCGCAGGTACTGCCCGGCGACTATATCATAAAACTTACGGTTGGTAAAAATGAATATACCGATACACTGAAGCTGTACCACGATGATACCGATAAAAATTATTCATTAAAAGACAGAGAACAGAACTATAATACGTCTATGGAACTGTACACCATGCACGAACGGCTCAATACGCTGGTAAACGAAATCGAGTCAAAACAAAAAGTAATTCAGGACCGGTTAAAAAAAGTTAAAAGTTCGAAGACGAAACAACTGCTCCAGGATTATGATGTTCAGTTGCAGCAGATCAAATCGGCCCTTGTACCGGTAGAGCAGAAATCAATTTTTGCAGATGTAAAAAGACTCAGAGAAAACATCAGCAGTGTATATACTGCTTTGTGTACGCAGGAAGCTGCACCCAGCAATGTTCAGCTGGCCAGGGTATCGTTTCTGAAACAAGAACTGGATGCATATGATAAAAAGCATGCTCAACTGCTAAAACAACAGGAACCGAAACTCGAAGCGGCTTTGAAAAAAGAAGGTCTTACTCTGTACGATATGAAAGCATTTTAGAATTTCGGAGAAATGGATTGATCAGATATTTATTTTAGCGGAGATACATTTTGTATATTCAGCCATCAAATTACAAACCATGAGAAAAACAATCCTGCTTGCACTGCTTTTTGGCTCATTTATTTTTTCCAATGCCCAGAAGCGCAGACCGGAGCCACCTGCACCGTTGCCTTCGGATGGAGAAGAGCAGTTATTTTCAAAACTCAAATACCGGCTTATCGGCCCCTTCCGCGGAGGACGCAGCGCAGCGGTGGCCGGTAGTTTTAAAAATAAAAACACTTTCTATTTTGGCGCTACCGGCGGCGGTGTATGGAAAACAACTGATGGGGGCAGCAACTGGATAAATATTTCGGACAAATATTTCGGCGGGTCAATCGGAGCGGTAGCTGTGGCACCATCTGATGAAACGATTTTATACGTTGGCGAAGGTGAAAACACGATGCGCGGCAATGTAAGCGAAGGATTGGGGGGCATGTGGCGAAGCGATGATGGGGGCAAATCATGGAAAAATATCGGCCTGAAAGATGGTCGTCATATTATACGCATTGTTATTCATCCTAAAAATCCGGACATTGTTTGGGTGGCCGTAATGGGGCATTTGTTCGGCCCCAATGAAGAAAGAGGCGTTTATAAAACAACCGATGGCGGCAAAACCTGGAAACGAACCTTATTTGTCAATAATCAGACCGGATGCAGCGATCTGGTAATGGAGCCCGCCAACCCCAATGTATTTTATGCCGGTATGTGGCGGCTGATCCGAACTCCCTACAGCCTCGAAAGCGGGGGAGAAGGAAGCGGTCTGTGGAAAAGCACCGATGGCGGCGAAACCTGGACAAACATTTCAACAAAAAAAGGATTGCCCAAAGGCATTTGGGGAATAGTAGGAGTAGCCGTGGCCCCATCCAATACGGATAAAATTTATTCAATTATTGAAAATGCTTCCGGCGGATTGTATATGAGCGCCGACGGGGGCGAAACCTGGACGCAAACCAGCAACGACAACAATATTCGACAGCGGGCCTGGTATTATACCAAAGTTTTTGTTGACCCTAAAAACGAAAACAAAGTGTATTGCCCCAATGTGGGATTTATGGTAAGCACAGATGGTGGCAGAACATTCAGAAGCATCCGCACACCACATAGCGATCACCATGACCTCTGGATTGATCCGGATGACGGAAACCGGATGATTGTAGCCGACGACGGCGGCGCACAGGTATCTTTTGACGGTGGAGAAAACTGGAGTACTTATTTAAACCAGCCAACTGTACAGATATACCGTGTAAGTACCGATAATGCATTTCCCTACCGCATTATGGGAGGTCAGCAGGACAATACCGCTTTCAGAATAAAAAGCAGAACCTACGGTGCCGCAATTACAGCCGCTGATATGGAAGTAACAGCCGGCAGCGAAAGCGGCTATGTAGTAGCTGACCCGGAAAACCCCGAAATAACATATGGCGGTAATTATATGGGGATGCTGCAGCGGCTTGATCACAAAACAGGTGAAAGCCGCCTCATTAATGTATGGCCGGTGGATAATATGGGTGCCGGAGCCGAAGCAGCGAAATACCGGTTTCAGTGGAATTTTCCCATCTTCTTTTCGCCGCATAACCCAAAAAGATTATATGCAGCCGGCAATCATCTTTTTGTTTCGGAAAACGAAGGAAGAAGCTGGGAAATGATCAGCCCCGATCTTACTACTAACGATAAATCAAAAATGGCTTCCAGCGGCGGGCCGATTACCAAAGACAACACATCGGTAGAATACTACTGCACCATTTTTACGGCAACTGAAAGTGAACTGGAAAAAGACCTGCTTTGGGCCGGCAGCGATGACGGGCTGATTCATGTAAGCCGCAACGGTGGAAAGAACTGGGAAAACGTAACACCGAAAGAAGCGCCGCAATGGATTATGTGGAATTGTGTGGAAGTGGATCCTTTTAAGAAAGGAGCGGCTTATTTTATCGGTACCCGGTATAAGCTGGATGATTTCAAACCTTACATTTATAAAACAGAAGATTATGGAAAAACCTGGAAGCTGATTACAAATGGCATCAACCCCATGCATTTTACAAGAGCCATGCGTGCCGACAGAAAAAAGCAGGGAATACTTTATGCCGGTACCGAATACGGAATGTACATTTCTTATAACGACGGAGCCAGCTGGAAACCTTTTCAGCTTAACCTGCCCGTGGTGCCCATTACCGATCTTGCCATAAAAAATAATGATTTGATTGTAGGTACACAGGGCCGCAGTATTTACATACTTGATGATTTGACCGTAGTACAGGAAAAAGATGCCTCCATATTGAATAAAAACCTCCATCTGTTCAGTGTGAATCCTGCGTATCGTATGATGGGTGGCGGCGGCAGGTTTGGTGGGTTTGGCGGTACCCAGCGCAATGCTGGCACTAATCCTCCGAACGGAGTTGTTATCAATTATTTTCTCAAAGAAGCTACCGATTCCACCCGTCTTTCTGTTACCATCATGGATAAAAATAAAAAGTCAGTCAAAACATTTTCTACCACAGCACAACGTCCGGCGGAAAAAATTGATGTGAGCAAAGGCATGAACCAGTTTATTTGGGATATGAACTATCCCGAAGCCGAAAGGCTGGAAGGATTGATTTTGTGGAATGGCTTTGTGGGTGGCCCAAAGGCGCCCCCGGGTCAGTATTTTGCCAAATTTAAATCCGGCAGCGATTCTGCAGAAGTTCCCTTTACCATTCTTGCCGATCCCAATTATAAAACTACACCTGCTGAGTACAATGAGCAGTTTGATCTTCTGATTACAATCAGAGATAAGTTTTCCGAGGTAATGAAAGCAATAAAAACTATCCGCGACATTCGCCAGCAGATGAGCGATTTCGGCAGCAAGCAGGGAAAAGATATGCCCAAGGAGATAAAACAGCAGATTGACACCATCAATAAACAAATGACGGCTGTGGAAGAAGCGCTTCATCAAACCAAAGCCAAAAGCAGCCAGGATGTACTGAACTATCCCATCCGTCTCGATGATAAACTGGCGGGGGTATACGATGCGGCTTCTGTAGGAAATGCTGCACCATCAAAACAGGTGAAAGAAGCGTATGCTGAGCTTGCCGCGCTGATTGATGATCAATTGAATAAACTGAAAACGATTATGAAAGATGATGTGACAAAACTGAATCAGCTTATTCACGAAAAAACCCTGCCGGTAATCGGCGTAAAAAAAGAATAAGACCGGGTGATTTTCCGATAACGGATCGGGCCCTCTGGCATATTATTTTCGGCTGAATGGTGTAGCCTCCATTCAGCTTTTTTAATTTAAATCCCTACTTATGAAAAAAACATTTATGATTAACCTGCTGATTGTGATTGCTACTTATCTTTTGATTTTGCTGATCTCATAGTATGAGAAAAAAAATGAACAACCGGGGCGATGAGGCCGGCTAAAAAAACGGTGCCTGCAGATGGTGAAAGCTGCAGCGAAGAATAATTACAGGCATCTGTATTTTGATGCTTCTGATTAACATTCACAATGTTTGCATCATCATCAGCCTGCCGCCACAGTTCTGTATTTTTTTACTTGCTATTGCGGAAGCAAGAATATTCATTGGATTTTTCAACGGTGGTTTAATTTTTATTCTCTAACGCTCTTACACCGGTATCGCCGCCCCCGTTTAGAGTTAAATCAACCGGTTTATTTGCTTTCCAGCTTCCTCTTGTGAAGTCGGGCACGTCAATTGATCTTGATTTTGAGGCTACTGATTTTTCACTTAAAGGGGCTACGGCACTCCACAGGGCAGCATCATACACATCCTGATCAAGCGGTAATCCGTTTCGCAGGCAATCAATCAGCCGCCAGTCCATAATAAAATCCATACCTCCGTGGCCGCCTACTTTTTTTGCAATTTCGCCTACATGTTTTACGATAGGGGGAGAATATTTTTCTTCGAGTTCTTTCAGTTCCTCTGGTTTTATCCAGCTATGACCGAAAGCGATTCGCTGTGGGGAGGGCCATTTGCTGGCCATTCCTTTTGTGCCGCTGATGAGATGTATTCTTGAATAAGGCCGCGGTGAAGTCACATCATGCTGCACCATAATCGTTTTGCCTTTAAATGTTTTAATCAGCGTAGTATTCATATTACCCCGGTAGGGTTTATTCACAAATTCATTATAAAAAGAATCTTTTGCCGCTTTTTCTTTTGCAATAGCATTCATCATAAAATCATGGCTGCTCATGGAAGTGAGGTGTTCCATTTTGTCTCCCCGGTTGATATTAAGGCACTGGGCAATGGGGCCCAGCCCGTGTGTAGGGTAGAGGCTTCCGTTTCGGGAAGCATTCTCTTTCAGCCGCCACATATCGGCATAGCCGTCTTTGGCAAAGTTCAGATCCCTTAAATCATGAATATAGGCGCCTTCCACGTGTACTATTTCTCCAAACATACCATTGCGTGCCATATTCAGTGTGAGCATTTCAAAAAAATCATAACAGCAATTTTCCAGCATCATGCAATGCTTTTTTGTTTTTTCCGATGTTTCCACCAGTTGCCAGCATTCATCTATTGTTTTTGCGGCAGGTACTTCTACTGCTGCATGCTTGCCGTTCTTCATAGCGTACACCGCCATCGGTGTATGCAGGCTCCACGGAGTACAGATATAAACAAGATCGATATCAACACTTTCGCAAAGGGCTTTCCAGCCATCGTTGCCGCTATATTCTTTTGCTTTGGGCAGTCCTGCTTTTATCAGTAATTCATTGGCTTTTGCGGCCCGCCGGGGATCTTTATCACAGAGCGCCTTAATTTCCACACCTTGAATATAACTCATTCTTTCTACTGCTCCGGGTCCCCGCATTCCCAAGCCAATTATGCCCACTCTTACTGTTTCAATTTTCGGAGCTGCATATCCACACATATTAAAGTGCTGGCCTTTTTGCTCATAAACAGATGCGTTTTTCATTTGCTCATCTGCAGAGCCGGTTACTTTTGCAAATGCAGGAATACCGGATGCAAACAAACCTGCACCCATGGAAGTTTGTTTCAGAAATTTTCTGCGGCTTTTATTCATACTATATATCTTATGAATGCAATTTCCATATTTCAATTCAAAAAGGAAGGAAAAATATGATTTAAAGTAAATGTATGAACCATTACAGGTTAAACCAGTAGTTTAGCTTAAATACCAGCGCTCTGTTTTTATTTTTTAGAAACGGGCTTGAAAAATAATTATCCGTATAAACTAAAAAGAAATCACTGGCAGGTTTAAATCTCCACTGAAAGCGGGAGTTGATGTTTACATTATTGGCTTGTGTATTATACTGCACAAATGTTGTCCAGAAGATATTATTACTGAAACTATACTCAACTCTGGTGGAGAGAAGAAAAAGATTCTCACTTCCATAAGGTGAGGGAAAGCGAAGCCTGTTATACTCACCATTCAGGTCAATTACCAGTTTTGGCTGATGGCGAAAGGTAAGAGTGCCTGCCCATTGTAAAAGCCGGCCATTGTAAAAACCACCTCCGCTTAATCCGGTTGATACCGATAATTGCTTACGACTGTCAGAGCTGTATTCTATTCCTCCCTGCAAATAGGAATATTCACCGGCAGGCAAGGGGTCCGCATCTGTAAATGCGGCCGGGAAAAGCAGTTTTGTTCTGTTATAACTAATGCCCCATTCCAATCTGCGGGTAGATTTAAATTCAAAAGAGCAGGATGGCTCCATATTCAGTTCGTTAAAACTGTTGTCGGGATTCAGTACCATGAAATTTTCAAGATTGAACACAACCTGTGCCAGCTTTCCTTTTTTGGGCAACAGCCTGTATTCGGTTTCATTATACACCGATTTAAAACCCAACCGGATAATTGTATCTTTTACCGCATCATAGTTTTCAATTCGCTGAACAAAACCCATATCAGCATAATAGTTAGTACCCAGGTTATCAAGATTAATAAAGCTGGTGAACTGCCGGCCAAAATATCCTCCACCCAGGTTGATATAATTATTGCGGCTGCTGATGGTTTGCTTCATGGAATGATGATAACCTGCCCAGCCCTGAACATTACCTTGCTCATTGGTGAATGAAAATTCGGCGCCGGCATTTCTTCCATATTTGTCAAGCGGATCATTCATGGGGTTTTTATCCGTTTCAAAAGCAGATCGGTTAAAAAAATAAGCTCTTACAGATGAACGTTTCAGCACCTGCTGATTCACTGACAGGGCCGTATAATTCTGGGCAGCAAAATCTTTTTTGGATTTTGTTTGCATATTCATGATGCCGATTCTTGTTTTCGGGGCAATGTTACCGGTAAGCCTTGCGCCTGCAATGATAGGTATGGCATTCGCATCATTATCCAGTCCTATTCGGCGGGAATAAAAAGGTCGAATAGGAGGTATGCCGTAAGAAGAAAACAAATCACTGTTTTCCAGAAAAAAATTTCTTCTTTCCGGAAAGAAAATACTGAACCGGGTGATGTTGGTTACCTGCCTGTCCACCTCTACCTGCGAAAAATCGGGATTTACCGTAAGGTCTAAATTAAGCGATGAGTTAAGGGCAATCTTAGCATCAAAGCCTGCGTTAAAGTCGCTGCTCAGGCCTTCATTTTCTTCTTTGTTTTCTTTAATCCCTCCCGTAGTGTAAGGAATAACTGAAATATTTGTACCCGGCGGTGGCGGCGCTGCATCCCAAACCAAAGCGCCGGTATAGCCCAGATCTGTTCCGGGAAAATTGAGCGGCACTCTTGCCCAGGTATGAAACTGGTTTTTCTTTCTTTCGCTGCGAATAAAGTTAATACCCCATTGCATATTGCTTTTGTCGTAACGAAGGGTTTTAAAAGGAATGGCCGCTTCAATAACATAATGGTCATTTTCAATTCTTGTTTTAGAGTACCATTTATTATCCCAGCTAAAATTCAGTTCGCCTTCCTGTCCGGCTGTTAGCAGATCATCGGCCTGCACATTGTATGCTGTTACGGCAAAATAAAACCCGTTTGTTTTTTTATTCATCGGATCAAGTACAATGCCGATGCCATCGTTTTCCCGTATCCTTGAGTCCCGCTTTAATGACTGAGCCACCAGCGGAAGCGAATCATAACAAACTGCGCCTATATAAAGAAACTGGTTGTCGTAGGTAACCTTTACTTCCGTTCGGGTCGGTGTTTTTTCATCATCTCTGGGAAACTTGAGCCAGAAGTCCTTTGCCATAGCGGCATTACGCCATGCTTCTTCATTCAGTTCACCATCCACTTTTATTTTGTCAGTTGCTTTGCGGATAGGCAACTGGTACTGTTCCTTGTATTTGGATACATCAATATCCTGTGCGCAGACAGGAGTGCCGTTGAGCAGGCAATAGGCGGGAATAAGTGCAATTATTTTTCTCAAGACTTGATTGAATAATTGGAGCCGCAAGATTAGTGTTTTATTCTTGTCTGAACAGTAAAAATAGTCAGGCTGAAAATAAAATGGATAAGCGGCATTTAAATGCTGTATTTACAGGTTAATCGTCCCCGCTCAACAAATCAGGTCTTTTATCTTTCGTTCGCTGCAGGGATTGATCGTGCCGCCATTCTTCTATTTTTTTATGGTCGCCGCTTAGTAATATCTCAGGTACTTTCCAGCCGCGGAAATTTTCTGGTCTGGTATAAACAGGCGGTGCAAGCAAATTATCCTGGAATGAATCAAAGAGTGCCGAAGTTTCATCATTCAATACGCCGGGGATCAGCCTGCCAATACAATCTACAAGCACGGCAGCGGCTAGTTCTCCCCCGCTCAGTACATAATCACCGATGGAAATTTCTTTTGTAATAAAATGCTGCCTTATCCTTTCATCAACACCTTTATAATGCCCGCAAAGAATGATGATATTTTCTTTGAGAGAAAGCATATTAGCCATTTTCTGATTCAGCTTTTCTCCGTCCGGCGATGTATAAATTATTTCATCATATTTTCTTTCCTTTTGCAATAATTCAATGGCGTTGGCAACAGGTTCGCACATTATTACCATGCCGGCGCCGCCGCCGTATTGGTAATCGTCTACCTGGCCGTATTCGTTTACGGCCCATTTACGCAGGTTATGTGTATACACCTCCAGCCTTTTTTTTTCCTGTGCCCTTTTCATGATGCTGTGTTGCAACGGGCTTTCCAGCAGTTCGGGTAATACCGAAATAATATCTATTCGCATAATAAACCTCTGCCCTTTAAATGGGATATGAGGCGAAACAAAGATAGAGGATGAAAGTTTTCTGTAACCGGCTTTAATGCTTCGACTGAATTTCTGTACACCACACGCAGGGCGAAATCCGCAGTATGATACGACACATCGCACCGTTCTGATTACTGCCGGGCTTTATTTTCATTTTGCAAAAAAGTATTCACGCCAACCGGTAAATACACTCCGCATTAATGACACGAAACAGCCGCATGCTGGTGATGCGTACCGATAGCCGGGCTTACAAAGGGGATTCCCAGTTCCAGCCCCCGGAGAATTAATAAGGCAGCCATGATAAAAAGAAAAACGGGCAAGGCACGGCTGATTCTTAATCTTAATTGCTGGTTAAGGTAATTGCCAAAATACACTGCTGCCAGCATGGCGGGGAAGGTGCCCAGTCCAAAGAAGAACATAAAGGTGAAACCCGCCAGAGGTTCGCTGGTGATGAGCGATGAACCAAGTGCCAGATAAACCAGCCCGCAGGGCAACAAACCATTGAGCAAACCAATGGAGAAAAGAGAGCTATACTTTTTTGATGCAAACAATTTTGCCAGCGATTGGCGTAGGAATAAAAAAGGTTTATTTAAAAAACCGGTTTTGTAAACATGCCCCATTTTTTTGGGAATAAATAGATACAGAAGGATCAATATGCCCAATGTAATAGAAAGCTTTGCCTGCCAGTTTGTATTGATCAGAAAACCACCCGCCGTTCCGAACAGCACGCCCATAACGGAATAGGTGGTTATGCGCCCTGAATTGTAAATAAGCCCGCCTGCCAGGCGTGCCTTATTATTTGTGTGAGATACCGGAAGTGAGAAGGCAAGCGGCCCGCACATGCCTATACAGTGCAAACTGCCTGCCAGTCCCATTACAAAAGCCGATCCCATCAATTCAGTTGTTGTCATTGTTTAATTATCATTTTCATTCCACCATCGGATAATACTGCTAATGCCTGCAGAAGTAGCAAGCAGGGAAAAAAGCGAATAAAAAAAAGATGATGAATAAAGTAAAGGATGTACCAGCAATGCCGCAGCAGCAGTAAACAACACAATACTGCCTGCCAGTTTCCATCTAAATGAAACGAACCAGCCTGCCGCCGCAATGATAATTAAGGCAAGCGGAGAGGCATTTTGTTTTTCACCACCCAGCAGTATATACACAAGCAGGCACGCTGCAATTCCGGTCATACTCAGTATACTGTTTAGCTGCCGGTTTTTCATACCGTACACAGGTTCTTTCGGTTTCATTAAAAAAATATTTTTTTCTCCTGGTAATAACTTTTTCCGTCACTTGTCCATGAAAGTTTCAGCTTATACATTCCCCTGAAGCTCCCGGGAAGTTCCCATCGAAAATCCGGTTTATTCAGTTCAAAATTTTTTTTCAAATCCTTTTTTGCATCCGACGGGCAATACAGATAGGCCTCGCCAGTAATATTTTTGTTTTCAAATTCTTTCGGAAAAAGTATGGTAATGCCCGTTCTGGTATATTTTATTTCCGGCAAGGCGGATAATGCGGCCACGTTTTGTTTTTTATCAATTACATCCTGATATTTCAGTTCTTCTTCATAGTAGTTTTTTGTTACCAGATCATAGTTCTGTTTGCCGGCCTTAAAAACCAGAAATACGATTCCGGCCACAAAGAGCAGGTAAGCTGCTGCGATTTTATATCCCCAGTTGATGCGCATAAAAAAAGTATTTAATAGCCGGGTCCGAGAAATGTCGTTTTTACCGTTTTAATTTTTTTATCTCCTTCGTAAATACCGAGTACAATGGGGGTTTTTCTGCGTACAATTAACTCCCGTTTGATTCGGACAAAAAATGATGCCTGCAGATAAGACTCTTCCGGAACAACCAGGTCTTTCGTTACAACACTGATTTCTCCTTTCATGTTTTCCAGCCGGATGGTTACCGGTATATCCTTGCGGGTTTTGTTAGCCAGTTTTATATTGAAAAGATTGCTAATTCTTCCTTGTTCGTCGCGTTGAAACATCTGCCCCGCCGTTCGTAATATTCTTGCATCTACATCGTCCCGCGTGACGATGAGGAATGTAAGCAATCCAAGCAATAGCGTGAGCACTGCAGCGTAACCGGCAATACGCCAGTTGAATTTCGTTTTTCGCGAATGCGCAATATTTTCTTCTGACTCATAGCGAATCAGACCGAGGGGTTTGTTGATCTTGTTCATTATGGCACCGCAGGCATCAATGCAGGCGGTGCAGTTTATACATTCCAGTTGTGTACCATTCCGGATATCAATGCCGGTAGGACATACACGAACACAGGCGAAACAATCAATGCAGTCTCCTTTGCTTGTTTCAGAAGTGTCATTCTTTTTCAGTTTTCCGCGTGGCTCACCTCGTACATAATCGTAGGCAACCACGATTGACTTCTTGTCGAGCAGTACCCCCTGCAGGCGGCCATAAGGGCATACAACAATACATGCCTGCTCACGAAACCAATAGTAAACGAAAAAAAATATTCCGGTAAAGGCCAGCAGGGAAGAAAAAGTACCCAGGTTAGCAGCGATACCTTCCTGTATCATGGCCTGCAGACTATCCATGCCGATGAGATACGCAAGAAAAAAATTGGCAATAACAAAGGAAATAACAAAAAATACAATCATTTTTCTTGCCCGCTTCCATATTTTATGCCTGTTCCAGGGCATGTCTTTTAAAAGCCGCTGCTGATAGGCGTCTCCATCCAGCCAGTATTCAATTTTCCTGAAAACCATTTCCATGAAAATGGTTTGAGGACAGGCCCATCCGCAAAACACCCGGCCGAATACCACCGTAAATAAAATAATAAAGACCATAAAAGTCAGAAGGCCTATAGCGAAGATGAAAAAATCCTGTGGCCAGAACACTTGTCCGAAAAAAACAAATTTTCGCTTCAGCACATTGAACATGAACAATGGATGGCCATCTACTTTAATAAATGGAAGCGTGAAGAAAATAACAAGGTAAATAACAGAAGCAATCGTTCTCCACCGGTATAGCCTGCCTCTGGGTTTTTGGGGGAAAATAAAATTTCTTTTTCCCTGTTTGCTGATGGTGGCTACCGAATCGCGAAACCGCTGGTCAAGGTAGCTTTTTTTCTCATCGGCTTCAGAATAACCATTTGTTGTTTTCGTTTCTTCCGTTTTCATTGCGTTGGGTTTCTTACTTCACTGCCGTCGTATCCTTTTTTACAGCGCTGCTGTCGGCTGCCGGAACTCCGGTATACAATTCTCCCTGCGGAGCTTTGGCATTGGGCGGATTACTGCCCTGCAGCGATAAAATATAGCTGGCCAGATTTCTGATTTCAGCCGAAGTGTAATTTTTCTTCCACGATTGCATCCCCTTTTCGGGAACGCCGTTTACAATAGTTCGGAACACATCATTTATTGATCCGCCATGCAGCCAGTATTTATCTGTAAGATTGGGGCCAATGGCATTTCCTTCTCCATTGTTTCCATGACAGGTATTGCATACCCCCATAAACAGTTTTTTTCCTTCGGCGATTCCGGCTGCATCTGCCAGTGTTACCGTGTTTTCATTCAATTCTTCGCCTGTGTTGCTTTTATTTTTTTCGAGGCGGACAGCAGCCAGTTGCATTTCTCGGGCATATTCCTCCTCCGGCGCAGGCCCTGTTTTCCATACATGAAAACGAAGCAGGTAAAATACGCCTACAATTAATGTGAGATAAAAACCCCATTTCCACCAGGGCGGCAAGGCATTATCCAGCTCTTTAATGCCATCGTAATCGTGATCCATAAGCACATCCGCCTCTTTTTCTACCGGTACGGCTTTGGTAAAAATCTTTTTATCGAGCTTGTTCCACCAGGCGGCGAATCCGCTTTGCCTTTTTACATAAGACGATTCTTTTTTAATTTCTCTTACAAGGTTGCTCATGCGCAAAAGCACCATTGCCATTACCAGCAACGCAAATAACAGAATGCCGATAATTATCAGCAGAAAAGTTTGATCTGACATGGTTTTAACTGAAGCAGTTTCCCCGCCCTGGGCTGAAACGGAGGCGCCCGTCAAAACCAGTAAACCGCTTGTTACAAAAAAATACTTGCTGATTGTTGCCATTGTTAAGCGTGTTTAAAATTTTCGAAATGATGGGCTTCTTTGTTTCCTGTATTTTCTTCCAGCGGCAGCCGGCTTATTTCATCTGCTTTCTCTTTGTTCATTTTTTTAACATGATACAGAACGGCGACAAAAAAAATGAAGAAAACAAGCAAGGAAATAACAGGGTAGATAGTTATTCCGTCAATGGATTCTGCGTAATGTTTTATATACTTCAGCATGCGATTTAATTTTTTGTTTGAGCTGTTTTGCTTTTTTCAATGTCGGTTCCCAGCCGCTGCAGGTAGGCGATGATGGCAATAATCTCCCTGTCGGAAGGCACATTTACCTCGCTGGCGGCAAGATCTTCTGCAATTGTTTTAGCCTGCTTCACCAGGTCTTTATTGGCTAGCTGGTCGTACCCTTTTTCGTAGGGAACGCCCAGTTTTTGCATTGCCCTGATTTTGGCGGCAGTGGTAGAGGTATCCAGTTTTTTGTCAATCATAAATGAGTAGCTGGGCATCACCGAACCGGGCGTTACCACCTGCGGGTCATCGAGGTGATTAAAATGCCACAGGTTGTTTTTTCTGTTATTACCGGCGCCTTCTCTGGCAAGGTCGGGGCCCGTTCTTTTCGATCCCCACTGAAAAGGGTGATCATATACAAACTCACCGGCTTTAGAATATTCTCCGTATCGCTCTGTTTCCGATCGGAAAGGCCGTATCATTTGCGAATGACAGGTATAGCAACCCTCCCTGATATAAAGATCCCGGCCTTGCAGCTCCAGCGGTGTGTAGGGTTTTACGCTTGCAATGGTGGGTACGTTTGATTTAACAAGGAAAGTAGGTACCAGTTCTACAATTCCGCCAATCAGGATGACAACCAGCGTTACTATCAAAAACCGCACAGGCCTTCTTTCAATCCACCGGTGCCAGTGCTCTCCTTTATGCGTATGATAGATTTTTTCAAGAGCAGGGGCTTCGGCATCTTCGTTGGCTACCAGTTTTCCTCTGGCAACGGTTTTCAGCAAATTATACATCATCAGCAGGGCGCCGAACACAAACAGCAAACCTCCTAATGAACGAACAGCATAGAAGGGTCTGAGATAGGTTACCGTTTCCACAAATTGAGGGTATGCAAGATTACCAGACTCATTAAACTGTTTCCACATGGATGCCTGTGTGAACCCGGCCCAGTACATGGGGATAGCATAAAAAAGAATACCTAACGTGGCAATCCAGAAGTGAACATTGGCCAGTCGTTTTGAATAAAGATCGGTTTTAAATATTCTTGGTATCAGCCAGTAAAGAATTCCAAAGGTGAGCATTCCGTTCCAGCCCAGCCCGCCAACGTGTACATGCGCTATGGTCCAGTCTGTAAAATGGCTGATGGCATTGATTGTTTTCAAAGAAAGCATGGGTCCTTCAAAAGTGGCCATACCATAAGCGGTAACGGCAACTACCATAAATTTCAAAATCACATCTTCGCGTACCCGGTCCCATGCTCCGCGCAGGGTAAGAAGCCCGTTGATCATACCCCCCCAGCTGGGAAAAATAAGCGTGAATGAAAAAACTACCCCAAGCGACTGGGCCCAGTTGGGTAGTGCCGAGTATAGTAAGTGATGGGGGCCTGCCCATATATATATAAATATCAGCGCCCAGAAATGAATAATGGAAAGCTTATACGAATACACAGGGCGGTTGGCTGCTTTGGGCATAAAGTAGTACATCAATCCCAGGTAAGGTGTGGTAAGAAAGAATGCTACGGCATTATGCCCGTACCACCATTGTACCAGTGCATCCTGCACACCGGCATACCACGAATAACTTTTGGTAAGGCTAACAGGAAGTTCAAATGAATTTACGATGTGCAATACGGCAACCGTGACGAAGGTGGCAATATAAAACCAGATGGCTACATAGAGATGCCGCTCTCTTCTTTTCAGAATTGTGGCAAACATATTCCATCCAAATACAACCCAGATAATGGTAATGGCGATATCAATAGGCCATTCCAGTTCGGCGTATTCTTTGGATGTTGTAATACCCAGCGGTAAAGTGACAGCGGCTGCAACAATAATCAGCTGCCATCCCCAGAAGTGGATTTTGCTGAGCAGGTCGCTGGCCATTCTCGTTTTCAATAAACGCTGAAGTGAATAATAGTAGCCCATAAAAATGCCGTTGCCTACAAAAGCAAAAATGACGGCATTTGTATGGAGGGGGCGGATGCGGCCAAAACTGAAGAGCGGCTGCAGATTCAGTTCTTTTGGGAAAACCAGCTGAAGAGCTACCCAAAGACCAACCAGCATACCTACTATGCCCCAGATAATAGTGGCGTAAGCGAAATTGCGCACTATTTTGTTGTCGTACTGAAATCTTTCCAGTTGTTGCATGAATTTATTTCTGTTTTGGTGTTAAAGATGAAGCTGTCGAATCGGTTGGGTTATCATCAAAGAGCATTCTCACAGAAGGGGTATAATCGTCATCATATTGTCCTTTTTTTACTGACCAGATGAACGCAAACAGGAAGCCACCGGCAATAAGTATACTGAATGCGATAAGAAGAATAAGCACACTCATGAATTAATTTTTCGATGCGGACAAAGTTATTTTCGGTGCTTCCGGAAGCATATGACCCTCATCACCTCAATTTATGAGCATTGTCAATGGCACGTAATCCTTTTTTCTTAGCAAAAAATGAAGTGGCCAGGGTGACAAATGTTACAATGCTGATGGAACTAACGGGCATGAGTATGGCCGCTATTAACGGCGACATAAAACCCTGTACCGAAATACCTATACCTACAATATTGTATGCGATGGATATAGCAAAGCTCCACGCAATTACTTTTTTTCCTGAACGGGCATATTGAATAAAACGATGCAGCCTGTGTACCTGGCTGCTATCTATTATGGCATCACAGGCCGGTGTAAACTGGCAGGTGTTTTCACTTACGGCTACACCCACATCACTTTGTTTTAATGCACCCGCATCATTGAGTCCGTCGCCCAACATCAGAACGCTGGCTTTGTTATTATCCGTTTTGATTTTATTAATATAGTTGAGCTTGTCACGGGGCGATTGCCCGAAAAGGAGGGATGTTTCTTTACCAAAAAGCGATTCCAGGTTTTTTTTCTCCGCATCATTATCACCGGAGAGTACATGCAGACTGAATTGTTTTTCGGACAGAACACGGATCATTTCTGTCACACCATCACGGTACTGATTACTGATTTTGAAAACACCTTTTTTATTTCCATCAATAGAACAATATACTTCACCGGTCAACGAAGATCCGGATGTTGAATTTGTTTCTTCCACAAATTGTTTTGTACCCAACCGGATTTTTTTATTGTTGATAAATCCTTCAATTCCTCTGCCTGCTGTTTCTGTAAAATGATTCACAGCGAAGGGCCGGATGGGATGCGATAGCATCAGTTGCTGTCGTATGATGCGGCTCAGCGGATGAACCGATTCCTTCGCCAGCGAGCAGATCATGCTGATATCTTCTGCCGGCAATTGTTCTCCTTCATATATGACCTTAGCCTGTGAAGAGTAAGTAAGTGTTCCGGTTTTATCAAACACAATTGTATTGATACGGCTCAGCGCTTCGATGACGGAAGCGTTTTTCAGGTAAAATTTATTTTTCCCAAAATGACGCAGCATATTGCCGAAGGTGAAAGTAGCGGAGAGTAATAAGGAACAGGGGCAGGCAACAATCAATGTGGTGGTGACGGATGACCAGATTTTTGCAGGCTCATGCAGCCACCAGTAAACAGCCGCAGTGCCTGCAATAACAAAAAGTACCAGGGTGAAATAGCGGCTCCAGGGATGGATGAATGATTTGTCTTTGTTTTTTTGCCATGCAAACTCGTTATTGTTCCAAAGCTGTGTAATGTAACTTTGGTCCACCGGCTTTGCTACCTCCATTTCGATGGAGCCGCCAAGTTGCCTGCCTCCCGCATACACCAGTTCGCCTTTTCTTTTCAATACAGGCGTATTTTCACCCGAAACAAAACTGTAATCAATAGTGCCTTCGCCCGCAGTAATAAATGCATCAGCCGGAATCAGTTCATTTTGCCTGACGAGTATCTGATCGCCTTTTTTCAACCGGCTGATGGTTGCTGTTTCTTCTTTTCCGTTTTTTAAAAGAGTAACACCAAGAGGAAAGTAAGATTTATAGTCACGGTCGAATGAAAAGCTGTCATACGTTTTATCCTGAAACCAGCGGCCTACGAGCATAAAGAATACAATACCGCTCATTGAATCCAGATAACCGGGGCCGGTGCCGCTTGCAATCTCATACACGCTTCTGGCAAAGGCAACGAGTACAGCCAGGGCAATCGGCGCATCAATATTCAGCCATTTCTGGCGCAACCCTTTCCATGCTGAAATAAAAAATTCACTGGCGCTGAAAAAAAATACCGGCAAGGAAAGAGCAAGATTCAGATAGCTGAAAACTTTTCTCAGCATGTGTTCCTCTATGGGGCCGCTTGAAAAATACTCCGGAAAGCTCAGCATCATAATATTACCGAAACAGAAGCCGGCCACACCGATTTTGAAAATTTTTTTTCTCGTTATTTTCTTTTCCTTTTTGACTTCTCCCTCGCTCAAACTGATATACGGCTCATAGCCGGTGAAGGCAAGCAGTTCTACTACCTTGCGCAATGAAATTTTGGAAGGATTAAAAGCGACAAAAATGTCTTTACGCTGAAAATTGGTTTTGGAAAAAAGTATGCCCGGCTCAATAGTGTGCAGATTTTCCAGTAACCAGATGCAGGAGGCACAGTGCATCTGCGGCAGATAAAAGGTTACATGGCATTGGCCGCTGTCTTCATAGCGGATGAGCTTTTTCTTTATTTCTTCACTATCCAGGTAGGCAAACCGCTGAGCGGTGAATTTGCCTTTTACTTTTATACCGGGCTTTTCGCTCAGTTGGTAATAATTGCACAGACCCTTTTCCTGCAACAACTGATACACAAACTTACACCCCTCACAACAGAAATATTTTTGATCGGCTGAAACAGAAGTATCGCAGCGTTCGCCGCAATGGTAGCATTGCAAGGTGTTTTTCTTCTGAAAGGCTGGTTTCCGTTCTTTTGTTACTAATTCTTCCAACTGGCTTGTAGAATTTTTGAGAAAGACAAAGATGAGTTCCCTCTGTTTTACTTCTGATGAGGTATATCACGAATTGTTTTGACTTATATCAGTGGTTCAAATGGACGACTGTGGTATTTACATACAACTGAAAAAATCAAAGCCCTTCGAGGAATCAAAGGGCTTTATGATTGAAACGAAAACCAACGAGTGCCCGCTTATAGCGGGCCGAGATTCTGAAAAAAAGATTAGCTGATTACTTTGCGAAGGTAGCCGGTTTGGGTTCACATAAACTGAGTTTGGTCATGCCGTGTCATGATCTTTCTCACTGCTACGGAATAAAAGACAGAGGTTGTTTTTTTCTGAAGCGGGGCATAGTTTTTCGCCAGGTATCTTTCTAAGCTGAGGCCAAACGAATTTACAGATCTTTCTTTTTAAATATTCTGATTGCGTACCACAGCGGAGCAAATATCCACAGCAGCATAATGCCTGCCGTAAACAGAATACCTGTGCCGCTTCCAAGAAAATCTTTGTACAAAGCGCCTGTATATCCCATTAATACGCTTATATCCATCTTTAGCATGATGGAAATGCGGGCAAGGTCAACAGGATTGAGTGCGGATAATACCAGCACCGGTTTTTCCATCGGATAATCGCTAAAGGAAAAAAGTATTAAAAGGATCAGCCCGTCGTACACAATAACAAAATAAAACCAGGCCAGCAATGCAAAACCCATTCCTTTTGCTTTATCTCTTGCTATAACAGAAGCTAAAAAAGCCAGGGAGGTAAATATCAGCGAAAGGACAACACCGACAAGGATCAGCGATAAGCCGGTATCATTGAAAGCATAAAACAGAACTGGAACACCCACTCCTGCAAAAAAGGCCGATAACAGGGACAGGCTGACTCCCGCATATTCGCTGAAGAGTATGCTTGTACGGCTCAGAGGCTGCGACAACATCAGTTCGATAAACTCATACGAATTATAATAGTGGATAGTGGCAAATACGATGCTTACCAGCGGTACTGCAATCAGCACGATATTCAGCAGGCTTAGCAGAGCTTTGCTTTCGTTTTCTTCCATCCGGAGAAATATTACGGAGAAAATAAAAAGAAACAGGGTATAGGCGATGATGATCTTATTGCGCAGGATGTCATACAACACATATCGGGATACAGTGAGCATATTCTATTTTTTTCCTCCATTCAGGATTGGGTTGATAATGGATGCGGCCGGGTCTTCGTTTTTCATGATGCGGGCAATTGCTTTACCCAGTTTGAGTTCACCGGTCTCTTCGCGAAGCGTATCAATTTCCTTGAAGAAGTGTATTTTTCCTTCCTGCATATACATCACATGAGTTGCCAGTTCATCCAGATCACTCAGTATATGAGAAGTGATGAGAATGAGTTTCTGTTTCATTGTTTCTTTTTTAATTTTTTCTTTTAGCATTTCTGAGGCCAGCGGGTCAAGTCCGGCGGTAGGTTCATCCAGTATAAGCACTTCAGGATTGAACAAAAATGCCAATGCAGCGCTTACCTTTTGCCGGGTGCCTCCGGAAAGCGTATGCATCGGTTTTTCGAACATGCTGCAGAGATTGAACTGGTTTAGCAGGTCATTGTCCAGCTCTTCTTCGGGATAGTTACGGATGGTTTTCAGCATGTCAAACAACTGCCCCATTTTCATATTATCAGGATAACGCCCAATCTGTGGCATGTAACCGATGTATTTTCGGTAATCATATCCGCCATTGATATACCGGTCTTTGAAAAATATTTTTCCTGTGTCCGGCTTTATCATCCCCAGAATTGTTTTTATCAGGGTGGTTTTTCCAGAACCATTCGGGCCGATCAGTGATACAACCTGACCTTTCCCGAAGGAGACAGAAATATCATTCAGCACCTTTAATTTTTTAAATCGTTTGTGTATGTGCTCGATCCGGATCATAGTTTAAATGGGTGCATTAAAGGCTGCTTGTCGGCAAGAGCTTCGGGAGTGAGGCTGGGCAGGGCTTTTTCTGCTTTGTCAAGCAAAGAAACCAGAAAACTGCGCATCAGAATCACTGCATTAGGGTTTTGTTCTATTACCATCGAATACATGCTTACCGGATGATAAGGAATATCGCCGGTGCCGTTTTTGTCCAGATCGTATCCTTCATATTTATCCCAATAGTTATTTATAAAGGTGCTGAGCACGTTGGTGCCATTGGTAGCTACATCAAAACTGTTACCGTAGAAATTATTGTATTGAAACATGTTTTCATCACAGCTGGCCTGCACTTTTAAGGCCCAGCCATTTTCTGTAAAATTGTTTTTTATAATTTCCGAACGGCTGCTGCCTTCCATGTAAATGGCAACGGTATTTTTGTAAAACTCATTCTGTTCAATACGACTGTCCGTAATGTCTTTGAGCAGAATGCCATAAGCCGATGCACCCCAGTTTTGCCGAAAATGATTTTTTTCCATTTTTACATTTTTGGAATACATCACCGCTACGCCGGCGCCGTTCCTGCTGAACGTATTGCCACTGTATGTGTCGTTGTGTGAAAACATGAAATGCAATCCATAACGGATATTTTTTTCGCTGATATTGTTTTTAATCACCGATCCCGTTACAAATTCAAAATAAATGCCATCGCGATGACCACTGACCCGGTTATTTTCGATGATTGCATTCATGCATTTCCACAGGTGAATGCCGTTGCCCGTGTTTTGTTCTGTACCGGGTGAACCGATGATCGTATTATTCCGTATAGTAACAGATGCGGAATTGGAAAAATGAATTCCGAAATGAGAGTGAATAACACGGCTATCTTCCAACAGGATGTTTTTTGCGTCAATTACTTTTACTGATGCAAAATCATTCATGGCCGAAACCCCGCTGTTCTGAAACTGAAACCCGCGGATGACAATGTGGATACCACTTACCGTAATGATTTCAAATTTTTTTTCTCCGTCCAATACAGGATAGCCGTGGCCGATGAGAACAAGGGATTTCCGGATAATAATATTTCCTTCTTTGTACAAGCCGGGCAGCACGATAATGGTATCTTTATCTTTTGCCGCTTCCACGGCACGGCGTATGGATGTGAAAGAATGGTTTTTACCAACCATCAGCGTACGCGCCGGCAGCAAGGCGCAAAATAAAATGGGCGGTATTGTCAAAAGAAAACGAATCATCGCAGTTTATTCAGCGTGTGTGTCTATTTCGTTCCAGCGTAGAATCTTACCCTTTTTACCAGCAAGAAATTCTTCAGCCTGTTTTTTTTCTCCGAAGGCGGCAGTATGGAAATTCATGGGGCTTCTTATTTCCTCACTGATGACAAAAAAAGCTTTGTCCGCATTGAGAAAATCGTTTTGCTTTTCATAGTTAATAACGAGAGTTTGGGCGATTTCAACAGGCTCAACGGCGCCGCTTTTCAAAAAGCCGGTTAAACAACCGATATCATCAAACTTATACACCTTCCCTTTTTTGCTTATTAACTCGGCGCCAAACTTTGTATCGGCAATACCCATTTTACAACTGTAACAGATATCAACTCCGTATTTAAGCGGCTCGGGCTGAATGGTACAGGAAACAAAAAATAAAAGCAAAAGAACAATGGCTGACGCGGCGGGCCGGAGTGAATTTTTATTCTTGTGTACCCTGTACCATTCATAAAACCATACACAAAAAGCAATGACAGCGGCAACAATCACCACCCATCCTCCCGAATCGGGAAAAGAATACGCATCAAAGTTTAATAACCTTTTATGTCCGAGCAGCGGAGGCTGGTATGCAAGGCCCGGCACTTTGATAGGAGCCGTAGGGTCAAGATTATGACCGTATTCATATCCCCATCGGTAGAAATCATAGGCGGCAAATACGCCGCCAAACAGGGTGAGTATAAGGTACCAGAAAAGAATCTTTCTTTTACCCATAACAGCAATGAGAAGCCCCAGCAGAATGTAAAAAGCCACTATATAAATGAGAAATTTAAATTCCGGAAACATTTCCACACTGATATGCCGCATCCCGATATAATGGTTTAACCCGTTTATGATTTCAATATCTCCTTTTATATCGCTCAGCCAGATTTTCATGATAAGCCCTTCCGGGTATTGCGGGGCAAAAAGGTCAATACGCCAGATGGGTAAAAAGTATACGGCAATGAGGGATAGCGATACAACGGCAAGAACTATCCGTGATACTAGGCTTATTTTATTCATGGTCTTCGTTTAAAAAAGGCTGGCAAAAATTTCAGGCCTGACGCAGCATGAAGAGACATACGACGGCTGGTAGTTGTTACTGTTTTTTTTCCGGAGGCAGCAGCACCGCATCTACCACATGAATAATGCCATTAGATGCCGGAACCGATGCCAGCACATTGGCAGTGCCGTTTATCTGTACCTTTCCGTTTTTTATATTCACAGTAATGTCGCTCAGGTTTGCCATATTTATTTTTTGCCCGTCTCGCATCGCCTCTGTTTTATATACACCCACGGCAACGTGATATTCCAGGATATTCTGGAGATCGGCCTTTTTCTCATTTTTCATAAGACCATCCAGTGTACCGGCTGGTAATTTGTCGAAAGCGGCATTGGTAGGGGCGAAGACAGTAAAAGGGCCTGCATTGGAAAGATCGTTTACATATTCCGCCTGTTGTAAAGCAGCTACCAGGTTAGTATGGTCTTTTGAACCAATTGCAGTTTTGACAATGTCTTTCTGAGACACATCATCCTGTACGGTTTCTTGTCCGCCTTCTGTTTTTACATCTTGCGCAGCTGCTGTTGTGTCAGATTTCTCTGTATCATTATTACAGGCATAGAAAATACAAAGCAGTGCACATACTGCGGTTATTCGGAATATATTTTTCATGACAGTAGTTTTTTTCTTTAAAAGAACCTGTGTTTTCCGCTTTTGACGGAGGAATAGCTGATAAATGATATCTACTTTTCACCGGCACCGGGTGAAACAGAAGGTTCCGGAGTACCGGTGCTGAATGTCAGCGGAACATTTGCGGCTGCCGGGCTTACCCTGATGTAGCCCTGCATTTCCTGATGCAATGCTGAGCAAAAATCAGTGCAATACATCGGAAACACACCGGTGCGGTCAGGTTTCCAGGCAAGGGTTTGCGTCTCGCCGGGCATAATCAGCAGTTCAGCATTATTAGCTCCTTTGATGGCAAAGCCGTGGGGTACATCCCAGTCCTGCTCCAGATTGGTTACATGGAAATAAACGATATCTCCCATTTTTACGCCTTCAATATTATCTGGTGTGAAGTGTGATCGGATCGAGGTCATGTATACATGCACTTCATTGCCTTTTCTTTCTACTCTTGCATTTTTTTCACCGAGCGTAACATAGGGATTTTTGTTGTCTTCTATTTTATAAATTTTCTGGCTGTTTTTCATTATAAGATCAGCCGGAATCGCTTCTGCATAGTGAGGTTCGCCAATGGTGGGAAAATCAAGTAATAATTTCATTTTATCTCCCTCAATTGAATACAATTGGGCGCTTTGGCTTAACTCGGGGCCGGTGGGCAGATACCGGTCCTTTGTAATCTTATTATAAGCAATTACGTATTTACCCCACGGTTTCCGGGTGGGGCCACCCGGTACGCAAAGGTGACCAATAGAATAATAAGTAGGAACCCTGTCTGTTACTTCCAGCGTTTTTATGTTCCATTTTACAATTTCTGATGATACAAAGAAAGAAGTGTAAGCAAAGCCTTTATCATCAAATTCGGTATGCAGTGGTCCCAGCCCGGGTTTTTTTACTTCGCCATGAAGCACGGCATCATATTTTAATACGGGTATACCATCGTATTCGCCTTCAAAATTTTTAGAGTCAATTGCAGACAGCATTTTGGTAAAAGAAAATACCGGTATCATGGCAGCCAGTTTGCCGCTGCCTACAATATATTCGCCGGTAGGATCTGTATCACAACCGTGGGGCGATTTGGGGCAGGGCATCATATAAACCATGCCCGGCAGTTCTTTCGGATCAAGTACGGTTACTTCTGTTTCAATAGTGGAGGTAGCTGAATGTGTAGATTCATCATATACGTTATGTGCATATCTTACCGCTTTTTTTTGACCTTTTCCTGCTTTCAGGTACTCTTCTGCTTTCTTCCAGTTGATTGCAATAATAAAGTCTTTATCTTTTTGTGATGCATTTACCTCCAGCAATGTGCTGGCTTTTTCTGAATTATAGCAGCTCAGGAAAAACCAGCCGTGTGATTTTCCTTTTCCTGCACGGGCCAGGTCAAAATTTACACCGGGCATAAGTACCTGGAAAGAAATATTCATACGGCCTGTATTTTTATCCACTCCTATAAAACTTACCGTACCCTTGAAATTATCTTTATACGTGTTGATAGGTACATCCGCTTTATCTCCCACCGGTACGCTGAAGCGGGTTCCGGCTATAACATATTCTGTATTCTCAGTAATGAACGGCGAAGAGTGATTGCCGGCGCTGTTGGGAATTTCAATAATCTCCGCAGTGCGAAAAGTCTTTAAATCAATGCGGGCAATACGCGGAGTATTGTTGGCATTTCCAAAAACCCAACGCCCGTCATGAATTCCGTCAGTGGTAGAAAGAGCCGGATGATGAAGATCATCCCAGGGTACAAAACCATGCGATGTATTCAGCATGGCTTTTGTTTCTTCACTATAGCCATATCCCTTTTCCGGGTCAACTGAAAAAACCGGGATAACCCGAAACAAACGGCCGGAAGGAATGCCATACACCGACATTTGGCCGCTGAACCCGCCGGATACAAAATTGTAAAATTCATCGTATTTGCCCGGAGCTACATAAACTTTCGAAGCGGCATCGCCGCTTACAGCCGACTGGGTTCCTTTGGGTTTACAGTTTTGTAATACACTTAATGTGGCAGCAATTATACCAACTGACAGCAGTGGTTTAACAAATATGTATTTCATGTTTTTCGGTTTATCTTAAAAAATATCCGCTTTTGCTTTCTGTCTATTTACAGAAGAAAAACTTCTTTATGTTCTATTTAATACAATCTGTTTCTTTTATTTCTGGTTTTTGCTGCCAAAGCCGGAATGAACAACTTATTTCTCCCCGTCATTACTTCTCATGAACTCAAGAATCATCCGGGCATCTTCTTTACTTATGTTTTGATTTGGCATACGCACCATACATTGTTCCAGTAATTTCTGTGCTTCAGCATCGGTTTCCAGCATCATATCCACATTAGTAATCATATTCATTATCCAAACCGGCTTTCTTTTTTTGGTAACATCTTTCCAGCCGGGACCCACAATTCGTTCATTGGTGAGTTTGTGACAACTTTGGCACTTTAACTCATAAATATTTTTGCCGGCAGCCACCCATTCCGCATTCAGGGGATTGCTGATGGTGATTTCACTTTCTTTGATCTCGGTTCCGTGCCTCTCCGGCTGGTTTTCGGTAAGTTTCTGAACGTCCAGTTTTTCCGGATTGTCTTTAACGCCTCTGCCTCCGCATGAAAAGAATAAAATCGCTCCAAGAAGGAGAATAGGATTTTTAACTGTTGATTTCAGTATCATAAAATTTTTTTGAAGAGGTAAAAGAGATATGCGTATCTTTTTTAAGGTTACCCAAATGTATTGGGCGCAGGTGCGGCCAAAAATGAGAGTTGTCAAAGGGCCGGTTGATATTGATCATAATCCGATAAATCCGTCCGAAATACCTTCGGATTTAAAAGACAGATTTGTTTTTGTCAAAGTCATTTGCTTACGCCATAAGAGGAATCTTATATATTTCACTTCTTCAGCAGGAAAGGCATCGAATACAGGTGGCGGAAATAGCCGAAGAGCTGCGGGTTCCGCGGCATTTTCTTGCAAAAATTTTTCAGGCATTGGTAAAAGAAAACCTGCTGATATCAACAAAAGGCCCGCATGGGGGATTTCAACTTAACCAGGATACACTCAAAAGATCGTTATACGATGTGTACAAGGTTACGGATGATACAGACTTTATTAATTACTGCGAATTCCGGTTTCATCAATGCGGGAAAAAATCATTTTGCCCGCTGCATGAGAGTTTAAAAAAAATCAGAGCTGATTTTATCACATTGCTTCATCAAACAACCATTGGCGACCTGATGAGCGAAAACAGCGGCCTTTCTATTGAAAATATATCGGCAATAGCCGGATTGCCGGTTCCTGATTTAAATCATAGCGGTTAACTGTGTATAATTTTAATTTGGCGACTAATTGATAAAGTCAGAAATAATGATGCTTTCATCTTTTATTCCGGATCCTTCTTTATACGTTACCGATATTGTAACCCGCGATTACCGTACTGCGGATATTTTCCGTAAATACGATATTGACTTCTGCTGTGGCGGTAAATGGCCGCTGGAAATGATCTGTAAAAACAAAGGGCTTGATACAGAAGAAGTGTTGGGCGAACTAAAAAAGATTACAAGCCAGCTTCCATCCCGTTCGGTGCTTGAGTTTGATAAATGGGAACTGGATTTTCTTGCCGATTATATAGTTAATATACACCACCTTTATCTGAAAAGAGCCCTGCCTGAAGTAAAAAATCATGTAAGCCGGTTTTTAGACGGCCATACGAAAAAATTTCCCGGACTGGCGCCATTAAATAGTATAATAGATCAGTTTCAGCTTGAATTTCTGCCGCATATGAAGCATGAAGAGGAAATTATTTTTCCGTATATAAAACAAATACATCGTGCCTTTTACCATCACGAATCGTATGCAAGCCTGCTGGTGCGTACATTACGCAAACCGGTGGAAGAGGTGATGAAAAGAGATCACGAAACCACCGGTTCGCAGTTGCACCAGCTACGACAGCTCACTGAAAACTATACTCCGCCTGAAAACGCCTGTCTGGCACATAAAGTCGCCTTTGCAAAACTTCGTGAACTGGATGAAGACCTGGTGCGCCACATTCACCTTGAGAATAATATACTTTTTCCAAAGGCCCTGGCTATGGAAAAAGAATTACTGAAATAGAATAAGAAAAAAATTTCGGTATGTACAGATCATGTCGTTTGCTGATACAGATCAGCACAATGACTTTTTGCACCTGTTAAATTTGCCGAAATGTATTGTGATGCAGAGCGGTAAAAGCAAACAGTATTTATTTACTGCCGATGTGTTGTGGAAAGGCAGGGATAAAGCCGTTGTCAATTTCGGCGCAACCGAACAAACGATTTCCATCAGCAATCCCCCGGAGTTTGGAGGTATAGAAAGTGAAGGAGGGGTCGAGCATTTGTTTCTCAGTGCGGTGGCAGGCTGTGTTATGCGGATGTACCTGATTTTCGCTAAAAAGCTTCAGTTTCAAAACATCGGTTTTGAATGTACGGCTACCGGCCAGGCCGAAATGGCGGATGATCAATACAGATTTACTTATATTCACTTGTACCCCAAAGCATACATTTCCTCGTCTGATGACGAAGCGAAGGCGCAGCTGGCAATGGAAAAGGCCCGCAGGCATTGTATGATCTCCAATTCGATCAACGCAAAAATAATCCAGCATCCTGAGGTGGTTATCGGAAAACCGGAAGCAAAAGTTTTGCCGCGAACAGCGAATGGCAAACACCGGAATACCGCTGCAGATAATCATGAAAACAGAAAGAAATAGCTTTTTAAGATTTAATATCAGAATGCATTGTCTTTTAGAGCCAAAAAATTTGAATGTCTATTCTTTCACATTAAAATGATTTTTATGAAAATTAATATGGGAATCCCCGACAGGGCAGTTCGGGTACTGGCAGCTATTGCGATTGCCGTCTTGTTCTTTACTGGTACTATTTCCGGTACATGGGGCTATGTGCTGCTGGGTGTAGGTTTTATATTTTTACTTACCGGCATTGCAGGGTCATGCCCATTGTATTCACTTTTTGGCTTCAGCACTTGTCCGGTCAAAAAGAACCCGGTAAAATAAATTCTGTTTTGCTTGCAGATAGGTTGTTATAAAATGAGTTGTTCAGAGGGGCAGCAGCGGGGAGGTCTTTTTATTTTCGGCATTATATTTACATGAGTAAATAAATTTTTTATTCCCGGATGCTGGAACAACTCCATATAAAATCCTTGTTCGAGAATGTTACCGAAGGAATTGTTCTTACCAACGGGGAAGGCAAAATTGTGCTTACAAATCCTGCAGCCGAAAGGATGTTTGGTTACGATCCCGGGGAATTGAAAGGCAGGGCCGTAGAGGTATTAATACCTGCCGGCTTCCGTAAGAGCCACGAAAAATTAAGACATGGGTTTCATCAACAGCCATCTAACCGCGCCATGGGTGCGGGGAGAGATCTTTTTGCTCTGCGTAAAGACGGCATTGAGTTTCCGGTGGAGATAAGCCTGAGTCATTACCGGTACGAAGGCGAATTATTCGTTATAGCCTTTATTGTTGATATCACACAGCGAAAAAAGATTGAACAGAATCTGCTCAATAAGCAACAGGAACTGGAGAGGGTAACGCATGAAATAAGAAGGATGAATGCTGAACTTGAACAAAAAGTGGATGAGCGTACGCATATTCTGAAAGAGGCGCTGGAAAAGCTGGAACATTCGCAGAAAGAATTGCATGCTGCATTGGAAAAAGAAAGACAGCTGAATGAAATAAAGAGCCGGTTTGTGTCTATGGCATCGCATGAATTCAGAACACCCCTTAGTGCCGTATTATCTTCTGCGGCGCTGATTGCAAAATATACAAGCGAAGAAGATCAGGATAAAAGAGCAAAACATATAAACCGTATTAAAGAATCTGTAAAGCATCTTAATGATATACTGGAGGATTTTCTCTCTCTGGGCCGGCTGAATGAAGGAAGAATTGCCGCCGACCCGTCGTCATTTAATTTGCGGGATCTGCTGAACGAAATACAGAGCGATATGAGGGAAATATTAAAACCGGATCAAAGATTCAATTTCCATTACGAGGGGCCGGAAACTGCATACGCGGATAAAAAACTTTTAAGAAATATTGTGATCAACCTGATCAGCAATGCGGCAAAATTCTCAGCGGAAGGTTCACCCATTGATGTGTTTGCCCGGATAAACGATGCAGGCGCTTCCATTGTTATAAAGGATTATGGCATTGGTATTCCTGAAAAGGATCAGCCCGGTCTGTTCAGCAGTTTTTTCAGGGCATCGAATGTAACCAACATACAGGGTACAGGACTGGGGCTGCATATTGTAAAAAGATATACCGACCTGATGCAAGGAACAGTAAATTTGCAAAGTAAACCGGGCAAAGGCACAACAGTTACCATTCAATTTCCCTGTAAAATAAATACCACATGAAATCCATACTTGTAATTGATGACAATAAAGATATCAGGGAGAATACGGCTGAGATTCTTGACCTGGCCGGATATAAAACCTATACGGCCGAAAACGGTAAACAGGGTGTGGATCTGGCTGTAAGCGAAAAACCTGATGTAATTGTTTGCGACATTATGATGCCCGAGCTGGACGGATACGGTGTACTGCATCTTTTGCGGAAGCATGCTGAAACACAAAATATCCCGTTCATTTTTTTGACGGCAAAAACAGAACGCAGCGATTTCCGCAAGGGGATGGAGCTGGGAGCCGATGATTACATAACAAAACCTTTTGACGATATTGAACTGCTGAATGCGATAGAAACCCGCCTGAAAAAAGCAGAGGTGCTGAATAGGAAATATCCTTCTTCGAAGCAGGGCATCAACCAGTTTATCAAAGATGTAAAGGATGCAGGGTTTATGAAGCAGTTGGCCGACCGGTACGAAGTGGAATCATTTACAAAAAAACAGGTGTTGTATCATGAAGGCAAACGCCCCCGGTTTCTCTATTATGTGATGAAGGGCAAGGTAAAAGCCGTTAAATCCAACGAGGATGGCAAGGAATATATTACCGATTTGTTTAGCGAAGGAGATTTTATTGGTTATACCGCGCTGATTGAACAAAAGAATTATGACGACAGCGCCGTGATTCTTGAAGATGCGGAGATTTTGCAGATACCCCGTGATGATTTTCAGGAAATGATTTTTGGAGACCTGGGCATTGCTGCAAAGTTTATCAGAATAATCACTCAGAACGTAAAAGATAAAGAAGAAAGAATGATCAGCCTCGCCTACGGTTCATTACGAAAAAGAGTAGCCCGGGCGCTGATGGATATACATGCCAAATTTAACTCCGACGGAAAGAACAACCCGATCGAAATTTCCAGAGAAGATACAGCCCGTTATGTCGGTACAGCCACGGAATCGCTTATCCGTACCCTGAGTGATTTCAAGGCAGAGAAACTGATTGAGATTAAAGACGGAAAAATTTCCATTACCGACCCGGAGAAGCTGAAAAATCTTTTATACTGATTTTTAGTTTTTTTGCTGCAGATCTTTCAGTCTGATGTATGCAGTTTTTCGGTCTTTTTGCCAATACCCTCCGTTGCTTACATAAATACAGGCCGGCAGGTTCAGCCGGGATTTCAGTAATTTTTCTACATCTCCGGTTGTCATTGTTTCATCAATTTCTATTCCTTCGGATGGGCAATTGGGACAGATTTCTTTAAGAGACACATAAGGAAACGAGCTGCTCAGGTGTGATGCAAGGTTCAGTTTTTCATTTCCGCTAAAGATGAACTCAAGCTTTAAACCCGGAAATTTTTTTTCAAATCCCGTTTGCAAGTCATGCAGGCTTATATCGTTGGCGATGTGCATAGGTTCATTACCAGTTTAAGATAAAACCCCCGCCCTTCTCCGGGCGGGGGGCGTTGTGCTTGTACACTTCTGCGCTCAATTCACGGAGATGTTTTTTACTTTTTTGGGTTCTTTCACTTCCATTTTAGGAATTACCACCTTCAGTTCTCCATTTTTGTACTCTGCCCGGATATTTCCATAGGCACAGTTTTCAGGAAGTGTAAAACTTCGGCTCCAGCTGTTGTAATTATACTCGCGACGGTTGTACCTTCCGTTTTTTTCCTCTTTCTCTTCTTTTTCGTGCTCGGCGCTGATGGTGAGCATATCATCATAGGCCTCTATCCGGAAATCTTTTTTATCCAGCCCCGGTGCGGCAATGCTGAGCTGAAATTCCTTGTCCGTCTCGGTTACGTTTACAGCCGGGACGTTCATTACTTTGCCAAAATTGTAAAACTCATCCAGCGGTGCATTGAAAAATTTTTCCATCCACCCCGCATCAAATAAAGATGGCCAGGTACTTCTGGGTTTGGCTACGGCTTTTTCTTCCATATTGAAAATTTTTAGGGTGAATAATTTTTTTACACCCAAATCTCCGTTTTGAAAAAACCGTAAAAAATGACAGTAGTGATACAGGGGGCTGATTTTTATCAAGCGGATCATTCGCCCCGAAAATTATCCAGGTCTCTGCGCTGTTTTTTTGTAGGCCGGCCGATCTTGCTTTTTATTTTTCCGGTATAAAAACTGGCGGCCTGAAATTGCAGCCGTTGCATTTCTTCGGCCGGAGTAATATCTATATAATATTTGATAGCTTCGGAGTAAGCCATTCGCCGGTGAAGCAGGCCGGTTACTTTTATGCGCCACCTTTTTGCTTCGGTTTTTATATCGTATTCATCATCTACGTGTACCTGCTTTGATGCTTTAACCGGCAGCCCGTTCAGTTTTACTTTGCCCTTGTCGCATGCGGTGGCGGCTTCAGTTCGTGTTTTAAAAATACGGATAGCCCATAGATACTTGTCGAGCCGGAGTTTTTCTTTTTCAGACATTTTTAAAATTTAAAAGTCAAAAATCTGCTGAAATGGGCCAGTTCTGTTTTGACCTTTAATTCTATTCAGTTTTCCGCAAAATACTTATGAAAGTGGGGTATGGTTTCGATGCCTTTGAAATAATTTTCGATATTATATTTTTCGTTCGGGCTATGCAGGTTGTCATTATTCAGTCCGAAGCCCATAAAAATAATTTTGATACCTAATTCTTTTTCCAGAACAGAGCAAATAGGAATGCTGCCTCCGCTGCGTACAGGGATCGGCGCTTTTCCAAAAGTTGTTTCAATTGCTTTTGAAGCGGCTTTGTATCCTTTGCTGTCAATGGGTGTCACATAAGGTTCGCCTCCGTGGTGCTCAAATGCCTTCACCGTAACAGAGGGCGGAGCGATGGATTGAAAATAGCTGATCAGCTTTTCCGTTATTTTATGCGATGACTGATTGGGTACCAGCCGGGCGGAAATTTTTGCTGTGGCTTTGGAAGGTAATACTGTTTTGGCGCCCTCGCCGGTATAGCCACCCCATATACCGTTTAGCTCCAGCGTGGGGCGGATACCTGTTCTTTCATAAGTAGTAAAACCCTTCTCTCCCCACAGTTCTTTTACACCCAGGTCATTTTTATATTCTTCTTCATTATAAGGTGCTTTATTAATCAGCTCTCTTTCATTGTTATCCGGTAGTATTACATCATCATAAAATCCCGGGATAGTAACATGATTGTTCTCATCGTGACACGAAGCAATCATTTTGGCAAGTATCGTAATCGGGTTGGCAACCGCGCCGCCATACGTTCCGCTATGCAGATCGCGGTTAGCTGCGGTTACCTCCACTTCAATATAACTTAACCCGCGGGCACTGGTATCAAGCGAAGGTATTTCCATGCTAAGCATTGAACTGTCGCTGATCAGGATAACATCGGCTTTCAGCATTTTTTTATTTGCTGCTACAAATTGGGAAAGATTAGGTGAGCCTACTTCTTCTTCCCCTTCGATCAGAAATTTGATATTGGTGCTCATTGTATTTGTATTTGCCATCATCTCCAGCGCTTTCACATGCATATAAAACTGGCCTTTATCATCGGCGGAACCTCTTGCAAATACTTTTCCGTCTCTGATCACGGGATCAAAAGGGCCGCTGTGCCATAGTTCGAGCGGTTCGGGCGGCTGTACATCATAATGACCGTATACCAGTACCGTTGGTTTTGCCGGATCAATAATTTTTTCGCCATACACTACCGGGTGGCCTTCGGTCGGCATCACTTCGGCTTTATCGCACCCTGCATCGAGAAAACTTTTTTTTACTGCTTCGGCGCATTTCAGCATATCGGCCTTATGTTCGCTTTTGGCGCTTACCGATGGTATGCGAAGCAAATCAATCATTTCGCTGAGAAAACGATCTTTATTTTTTTCAAGATAGGAGTTCCATTCTTTTAGCATGGGGTATTTTTTTAAGAAAAACGAAGATAAGAATAACAGATTTTACTCTTTGTCTTTATTGCGAACAGTAACCGCTTTTGTTACCGATTTGCTTCCAAACCGGTCTTTAATATCATCTACTGCTTTATACAGTTGAAGTTTTTCGAGTTTATTGTCAAACAAACTCATTTGCATGGTGAAAGGTATCATCTGACTGAAGCGAACGCCGAGTAATCTTACCGGGCGGCCTTTCTGGTAAGCTTTATTAAAGATATCTTTTGCCTTGGCGATCAGTTGGTCGTCGAGCGCCGTATAATCAATCACTTCCTGACGGGTAATGGTTTCAAAATCGGAATAGCGGATCTTAACAGTGACGCAACCGGTAAGCTTCTCATCATCCCGTAAGCCATACGCTGTTTTCTCGGTAAGCCTTACCAGTTCTTTATGTAAAAATTCAATGTCGCTATAATCTTTTTCGAATGTGTTTTCGTGGCTCATACTTTTCTGGTCCCAGTCGGTAATTACTTCGGCACTGCCGATACCCTGCGATTTCTGCCAGAGGCTTTCGCCCCATTTGCCCAGGTGTTTTTCCAGAAATTCAGGAGTGGATTTTGCAATGTCTTCGATTTTGTAAAAACCGAGATTTTTCAGCTGAACTTCTGTTTGCCTGCCAACACCATTAATCTTCTCCACCGGCAGCGGCCACAAAAACTCTTTTTCTTTTCCGTGCGGAATTTCAAGAAATCCATTCGGCTTGGCCTCATTGGTAGCCATCTTGCTGATAAAACGGGCAGAAGATAAACCTCCTGAGATGGGGAGACCTGTTTCTTTCGTTATATACTGTCTCAGTTCCTGCGTGTACCGGCTTACGCCGAAAAACTTATCCATGCCTGTCATGTCGCAATAAAATTCATCAATACTCGCTTTTTCAAATAAAGGCACTTTTTCGGCGATGATATGGGTTACCCACCGGGAATACCTGCTGTACTGATCGCGGCTGGCATTGGTAACAATGGCATGGGGGCAAAGCTGAAGTGCCCGTTTCATCGGCATAGCCGAATGAATACCAAATTTTCTCGCTTCATAACTGCAGGCTGCCACCACACCTCTTTCATAACCGCCCACCAGTACCGGCTTCCCTTTCAATGATGGGTTGTTCAGTATTTCTACCGAAACAAAAAAGGAATCGAGATCGAAATGAACGATATGACGCGGGGCCTCTGTCATCATTCAAAGGTACGGCCAGAGTAAGTTTCAAATTACTGCTAAGTTTCAGGTATAGCCCCCTTTTTTCATCCGCTTGGTTATTTGTTTTTTGTGATTTGGCTACAGGTGATTTATTTTTAGCCCATGCAATGGGAATGGATTAAAACCGCTGTGGGTCCGGTAAAAGACCTGCTGGTGTTTTTGCAGAAAGAAGCAAAGACCAGCGACATTCATAAGCGGCAGGTGATACGGGAGCTGCGCGACAATCTCAATATCTTTCATAATGGGTTTCGCAACGGGGCCAATGCAGATATTCTCATTGACCTGCTGAAAAACGATGCCATTAAAGAAGCGATAAAAAACAACTTTAAATTTAAAAAGCTGAAAGCCGGAAATATAAAACCGTGGCATATTAAAGACGACAGAAATAAAAAGTACACCGGCTGGGACGCGGATAAACTGGTGGATAAGATTGACGAAAAAATAGAAGAGCTGAAAAACATCAAAAAACTGAAAGGATCGGTAAAAGACGCAAAGAATAATATTGCGATGATGCTTGGCAATCTTTATTTCCGTATGAAACTGCTGGCGGATTTTATCAGATCGTAACATAAAACGAAATTATTAATAAGTGATTTTACTTATGCATTAGAGTCCGGACTATGAATAAATTTATTACAATTGATTGTGGAGGCCCGCCTCTTTACTATACTAGATCAGGGTCTGAAATTACCTTTGATGTAAGTAATGGCAGTGTAACAAATGTGCATTTGCCAACATCAACGGGGGATAGAGCTCTTGATGATTTATATGCTAATGCAACTTATAAGCAACAACTGGTTAGCATTGCGAATTCGAATAAGCCATAATATAATTCTTTAGACGAATAGCTTTTAATTATGCAGGTCCAATATATATTGCCCCTGCATAATATTTATTCAATTTGAATAAAAATTCTTCGAAATGAAATATTTATTTTTCTTTTTACTAAGTAATCTTCTGGGAGTTCCAATTATTTTTTCGCAGAATAGCAAAAGAGTAACCTTTATCGATACGATAAATGTCACAAATGATAAGGAAATTTTGTTGAAAATCAGAAACTCCCTAATTGAAAAGGGAGTCCCTGATGATGTTATCGAGGGTTATATTTCAAACTTTTTTAATGGGGCAAATCCCTTTTTGCAAACACAGGAAAGGGTAGCATATGTTTACCAGGACAGTACAATTATTCACCTTAACTACATTCCAAATAAAAACTTCGAAACTTTTCAAATGTCAATGCGAAAACTTGTATATAGGGGAGGGGTGTTATATAAGTATACTGAAAGCGGAGTTGGAGAGATGATTACATACGAAAGCGATAGTTCACATATTTTTACCCCTACAAATAATTCGAAGAGAATCTACGGATACGAGTGTGATGAGTTTTTAAGTTTAGATTCTATTTACAGGGTTTGGATTAATAAGGGCCTTTCTCCGAACATTAATCCCGGAATTGTTTTAAAGAATATATCAGGTGCTGTTTTAGGGTTCGAGGCTAAAAAGGGGAATGCGATCACAAAAAGTACGTTATATAAAATCGAGGAGGCGGGAGAACGATTTTAATTATAGAATGAAGACCTAATCAATCAAGTATATTTCTAATAGTCCTTCCGGCAAATCTACGATCACCTCTTTTTTTCTGTGATCAATTTTTTTCAGAAAACTTTCATGCAACGGGATCAGCGCTTCCTTGCCCTTTATTTCCAGCCGGCATAATAACTGGTGGGGCTGTTCGATTATTTCCAGTATTTCGCCTAAGGATTTTTTTTGATTAATAATGGCATAGCCGAGCAGGCTGATGGGAGAAGACTTCGAACTGAATTTTTTAAAATCGGTTTCTGCCAGCCATACTTCTTTTTGGGCAAGTTTTGAGGCCGCTTCTCTTGAGTCGATGGTTTCAAGTTTTAGAAAAACTTCTTCGGTGTTTCTGATCTTTACTGCTTCGATAAACCAGGGCATGAAACTGTTTTTCCGGTCTTCAATAAAGACAGCTTTCAGGCCTTTCAACGAAGTTTTTTTGCCCAATTGATGTTTCAGGATCATTTCTCCCTTCACACCATGAGCGGATACAATTTTTCCTATTTTAAAATATTCTTTCACCGGTTGGTGCAAATATTCAAATCATTGATCAAATTAAAAAGGTGATACCATTTGATATCACCTTCAGTAATTTTCGCAGAGGGTATAAACTATCCTTCGCCGCCGGTTTCGCCTTCGGCTTTTTTCGAAGGTCTTTTGCCCGAAGGTTGATTTCTTTTTGCTCTTCGTGCCCGCATGGCTTCTTCCTGGCGTTTTTTTACCTGGGCTTCATGCTCTCCGTGCCACTTTTGGAATTTTTCCATAGCAGTGGCCTCGTCAAATAAACCCAGCTTAACTCCGCGCAAAAGGTGCTTCAGGTACAATACGCCTTTAAAACTCAGAATGCGTCTCACCGTGTCGGTTGGCAAGGCTCCTTTGTGCAGCCAGTCCAGCGCTTTTTGCCGGTCAAGGTTAATAGTAGCCGGAACAGTCAGCGGATTGTAAGTACCTAATTTTTGGATGAATTTTCCGTCGCGGGGGCTTCTGGCATCGGCGACAACGATGAAATAAAAGGGTCTTTTCTTAGACCCGTGTCTTTGTAAACGGATTTTAACTGGCATCTTAAATAGACATTTAAATGCGTGAATAATAGTTGTTCGGGACTGCAAATGTAAGCACGGGACTGTAATTTCCCAAACGGTTTACGGTAGCGGTTTTATCTTTTTCCCAGCCCGGGCATCATCCGCCCCATGGGCATTTTATTCATGGTTTTCATCATGCTCCTCATTTGGTCAAACTGCTTCATAAAGGCATTGACTTCGCTGATGTCTTTTCCGCAGCCTTTGGCTATTCTTTTTCTTCTGCTGCCGTCAATCAGATCGGGATTGGCTCTTTCTTCAGGGGTCATCGAATTAATCATTGCTTCCACACCTTTGAACGCATCATCGCTGATGTCAATGTCTCTGACGGCTTTGCCCATTCCGGGTATCATACCCATCAGGTCTTTCAAATTGCCCATTTTTTTGATCTGCTCAAGTTGCATTTTGAAGTCGGCAAAATCAAATTTATTTTTTCTGATTTTGCTTTCCAGCTTTTTTACCTGCTCTTCATCAAATTGTTGCTGGGCTTTTTCAACCAGGGTAGTAATATCCCCCATGCCCAGAATGCGCTGGGCCATTCGGTCGGGATAAAAAACATCGAGTGTATCCATTTTTTCGCCGCTGCTGATGAACTTGATGGGCTTGTTTACGGTGTATTTGATGGAAAGCGCGGCGCCGCCCCGGGTATCGCCATCAAGTTTGGTAAGAACCACTCCGGTAAAATCGAGCCGGTCATTAAATGCCTTTGCAGTGTTTACCGCATCCTGACCCGTCATGCTGTCAACTACAAATAAAATTTCTTGTGGGTTTACAGCATTTTTAATATCGGATACTTCAGTCATCATAGCTTCGTCGATGGCCAGCCGCCCCGCTGTATCCAGAATAACTACGTTTTTATTTTTGCTTTTAGCTTCTTTTACTGCATTGCGGGCAATGGAAACAGCGTCTTTATTTTCGGGCTCCATGTGTACATCGATACCTGTTTGTTCGCCCAAAATTCTTAATTGCTCCATCGCTGCTGGGCGGTAAATATCCGCAGCTACCAGCATCGGGCTCAATCCTTTCTTTGTTTTAAGGTAGTTGGCCAGCTTACCACTAAAGGTGGTTTTACCAGAGCCCTGCAAGCCTGCAATAAGAATGACAGCCGGGTTTCCTTTGGCATTGAAGCCGGCCTCCTGCCCGCCCATCAGCAAGGCTAGTTCGTCTTTTACAATCTTGGTCATCAGTTGCCCGGGAGAAATAGCGTTGATCACTTTTTCGCCCAGCGCTTTTTCCTTCACTTTATCGGTAAATTCTTTGGCGATTTTGTAATTCACGTCAGCATCTACAAGAGCACGCCGGATTTCTTTTACAGTGGTGGCAATATTCAGTTCGGTAATGCGGCCCTGACCTTTCAGATTTTTAAAAGCGCTTTCTAATTTTTCCTGAAGTGAGTTAAACATAAAACACCAGTTATTTTTTTTACAAGAGGAATAAAAAAGTGAACATACCGTATGTTCACTTTTTACAGAATTGCAAAGATAGAGAGAGTGTAGAATTTATTTCAGTGTGCTCTTTTTTTAAGATAAAAATTTATGAATCATCGATTATGCGCCCAGGAAACCCCTTAATTGATCCCCACGGTTGGCGGTACGTAGTTTAGTAATGGCTTTGTCCTTGATCTGGCGTACTCTTTCGCGTGTCAGACTGAATTTTTCACCAATATCTTCAAGGCTCATGGGATGATCTACACCGATGCCAAAAAAGTAGCAGATCACTTCCTTTTGTCTTTCGGTAAGTGTTTTTAATGACCGTTCAATCTCTGTTTTTAATGACTCTTTATAATCCAGTTCGGCATCGGTTTTTTCCGCATTCGGGTTTTCCAGTACATCGAGCAGGGTATTGTCTTCTCCTTCTGCCAGCGGAGTATCCATACTCACATGCCGGGAAGAAATACTGAGGGAGGCCGAAACCTCATCGAGATCCATTTCAAGCGCTTCGGCCAGTTCCTCCGCCGAAGGTTCTCTTTCGTACTCCTGCTCCAGTTGTGAATAGGCCTTTTGAAGCCGGTTGGTCAGCCCCACCTTGTTCAGGGGTAAGCGTACAATTCTTGCCTGCTCGGCCAGTGCCTGTAAAATGCTCTGGCGTATCCACCACACGGCGTAGGAAATAAATTTAAAACCGCGGGTTTCGTCAAAACGCTGGGCCGCTTTTATCAAACCCAGATTTCCCTCATTGATCAGATCGGGCAACGATAATCCCTGGTTCTGATATTGCTTGGCTACGGATACCACAAAACGAAGGTTGGCTTTGGTTAAACGATCCAATGCCTTTTGATCGCCTTGCTTAATGAGGCGTGCCAGCTTTACTTCTTCTTCGGGGGAAATAAGTTCTACCTTGCCAATCTCCTGCAGGTATTTTTCCAGACTTTGAGATTCACGATTCGTAATCGATTTCGTGATCTTCAGTTGTCGCATGCTCATAGGTATGGGTTATTAATATGGGTTTTTAAAGGGTTATAGAAATTATATGGTTAGTCTTGGATTTTTGCACAACCCGTAAATCCCATCACAATGATCTTTCGCTATCTCCAGAACATATTGAATTTCAGAGCAATTTAGCCAAAAAACCATTTCGGCCAAAAAATATTTGCTTTTTTATAACGAATAGCAGGTGCTTTTATTTTTTGAATGTGGGCTGCTTTTGTTATTCAGGCCTGTCATCTTCATAAAATTTATTTTGGCGAAATCATTAATTGTTTATACTTGCAAGCCTTTGATGTGATAAATAAATTAATTGATGAGTCAGAAGCAACTTTACACGCTGGAGTTTCCTGTTCGTTGTTCACCCGTCATCCTGTACGATTTTTTGTCAACACCGGCCGGGCTTCAGGAGTGGTTTGCCGATAAAGTAGATGAAAAAGAAGGCATATTTAGCTTTGTATGGAATGGTTCGGAAGATAAGGCCGAAGTGCTGGAAAAGGAGCCGGAAAAATTCATTCGTTTTCACTGGCTGCATGCACCCAAAGGTGAATATTTTGAATTTCGCATTGAAAAATCTGAAATTACCAATCAAACCATACTGGTTATCTCCGACTTTGCCGAGAAAAAAGAGATTAAAGACCAGAGTATGCTGTGGGACTATCAGGTGAAAGATCTTTTTCACCGCTTGGGCAATTAAATTAAATCTGTGTTATCCGGACCAGTGCTTTAAAATCATCCACAAGTTTATCGGCTATAAAATCCCACTGCTTTATGGGGTATTTTTTTGAGAGTTTGATAAAACTGCCTGCGGAAAAAATTTTCGTAATCGATTTTTCCGTCTTCTTTTTAAGATTAATATAATTTTCTTTTTCAAAATGATGCTGCCATTGATCTGAAGCGATGCACAGGTAAAAATTTCTTTTTTTAAGTTCATTGATTGCGGGTACCAGGTTGGCTTCGGTTAGCGGTTTCCACCGGCCGGCCACATGCAGTGTTAAACTGAAAAAATGCCCCCACCAAAACAGAGTGCGGATAGCGAAAATATTTTGTTTTTCAAAGCTTCGCGGATAATCCAGCATCACCCAGGGATACCCCAGATAATTTTCTCCGCGGGATATTTTATAAGCGTTGTGACCAAGTGCAGCATACTGGCCGGTGGCGTGGGTTTCAAAGATCTGTTTATATTCCTGCTGCACCGCCTGAAACAGTGCCGTTGTTCCGGATATGATTCTGTTCTTTGTTAAAATTAGGGATCGGTCAGTGGCTATATCTATTTCCCTTTGCGAAAGCCGTAATTTTGCCTGCTGCATGTATTAAAGATATTGATTTAATAAAACTGCCGTGTTCAGGAAACTGGATAAACTTATAGTAAAAGCATTTATTGGTCCGTTTATAGCCACGTTTTTTATTACACTCGTGGTGCTTATTATGCAGTTTTTCTGGTTGTATATCGATGATTTTGTCGGTAAGGGGCTGGATACACATGTGATCGCCGAATTTGTTTTATATCAGAGCGCCGCACTGGTACCGCTGGCATTGCCTTTGGCTGTATTGCTTTCTTCCATTATGACCTTTGGAAATCTGGGCGAAAGCCTGGAACTGGTAGCTATAAAATCAGCAGGAATTTCATTGCTTCGGTTTATGCGTCCTTTATTGATTGTAAGTATTGTTATTTCAGGGGTTGCCTTCCTGTTTTCCAACAATATTATACCGGTGGCCAATCTCAAATCAAGGACTTTGCTGACCGATATTATGTTTACCAAACCGGCTTTTGATCTTCGGGAAGGTGTTTTTAACCATCGTACCAGCGATTTTGCTATTAAGGTAGGAAGCAAGCAGTCGGACAGCATCATTAAAGATGTGATCATTTATGAGTGGGGAAATAATTACCTGCAAGATAACTTCATCATCGCCAAAAGCGGCATTATGCGGATTGGTAACAATAAACGCCTGCTGGAAATAACATTAAAAGACGGCTGGCGCTATCAGGAACGGGGCAATCGTGGCGATAACAGTACAGAATTTATCCGCCTCAGTTTTGAGGAATATAAAAAACAATTTGATCTTAGTTCTTTATTATTTAACCGGACTGCCGACAGCGTAAATAAAAATCAGCATCGCATGCTTAGCATGCGGCAATTGGGGAAAGCCATCGATTCATTAAAAAGAGAAATAAGCAAAACAGATGATGTTGTTCAGAAAAATGTTATTTCTGCCTTCCGGTTTTCACAATACCTGGATAGCAGCAAATACGAACCGAAAAAGCTGCCCGGCGATACCATAAAAAATTTCGATGAGCTAATTCCGGATTCCTTATTATTCCGGGTTAACCAGCAGGTGTCGGGAATTATCAATACCTCGCTGTTAAACACCTCGGTTGCCGCTTCAGATTATAATACGTCGCGAAAGGTTTTGGTCAGTCATGAAATAGAATGGCACCGAAAAATAACACTGTCTCTGGCCTGTGTGGTATTATTCCTGATTGGTGCCCCGCTGGGCTCCATTATTCGCAAAGGCGGGCTGGGAACTCCACTGGTAGCAGCCGTTATTCTTTTTATGTTTTTTTATTTTTTAAATACCACGGGTGAAAAATTTGTAAAAGAGCAGGTGCTCGATCCTTTTACGGGTATGTGGCTGGCCACACTGGTGCTTACCCCTGTAGGGCTTTTTCTTGTGTACAAAGCAGTGCGGGACTCGCAACTGTTAAATAACGAATTTTATTTCCGGCTCTGGCGCAGAATAAAATTGTTTTTTGATAAGATAAAAAACTAAATAGTTACCTGCACACTTACCGGCGGAGGACTCTTACATTGAAAAAAAAGGATATCAGAGAACAAAACCTGAGAATGCAGCAATGGGTGGCAGGTATTTCTGTATTACTGCTGCTGGTTAAGTTTTGGGGATATTATCTTACCCATTCAGTGGCCATACTGACAGATGCCTTTGAAAGCATTGTAAACGTAGCCTCGGGTTTTATCGGCTTATACAGTCTTTACATCTCGGCTAAGCCCAGAGATAAGGATCATCCTTACGGTCATGGCCGAATTGAGTTTATTTCGGCCGGCATTGAGGGTACACTGATTGTATCGGCCGGCGCCCTTGTTATTTACAAAGCTGTTGGCAATCTTTTGCGCGAACCCGGTGTACAGAAACTGGATTACGGAATTGCATTAATAGCGATTACAGCCGTTGTCAATTTCTTGCTGGGCTATATATCAACGGTAAAAGGCCGAAACAACAATTCGCCGGCGCTGGTTGCCAGCGGCAGGCACATGATGTCCGACAGTTATTCAACCTTTGGGATTATTCTGGGGTTATTATTTTTGCTTTATACCGGCATTGTATGGATCGACAGCGTAATAGCTGTTATTTTTGCGGGGTTCATCATTTTCACAGGGTACCGTATATTACGCAGTTCTGTAGCCGGCATGATGGATGAGGCCGATATCGGTTTGCTTAACAGACTCACAAGTGTTTTAAATAAAAGCCGGAGAGAGAACTGGGTAGACCTGCATAATCTCAGGATCATTAAATACGGTAGCATCCTGCATCTTGACTGTCATTTAACCGTACCCTGGTATCTGAATGTGCATGAAGCCCATGCGGAAATTGATGCTTTATCAGCGGTTGTGAAAAATGAATTGGGCGATACGGTGGAATTATTTGTTCATTCAGACGGCTGCCTGCCTTTCTCCTGCAAAATATGCAGCAAAGCAAATTGCAGAGAACGGCAGTATGATTTTGAAAAAGCAATAGTCTGGTCAAGAGAAAATATAATACAAGATAAAAAACATCAGGTATGACTAAGACGAGTACCATATGGAAGGGAAAGCACATGTTTGAAAGTACGCATCAGGGAAATACGATAAAAGTGGACGGCGATAAAAAGAACGGACATGGTCCTAAAGCCTTGTTGCTTTCCGGGCTGGCCGGGTGCAGCGGCATCGATCTGGTGGATATCCTGGAAAAAATGCGGGTACAATTCAGCGATCTTACCATTGATGTGGAAGCTGAAATGACAAACGAAACTCCCAGTATTTTCAGACAGATTAATGTAAAGTATCAGATGAAAACAGACCCGAACAATGAAGAGAAGGTAAGAAAAGCAATTGATCTTTCGCTGAATAAGTACTGCGGGGTAGCCACCATGCTCCGGAAAAATTCACCTATCCGCTACGAACTCGAAATCTTACAATAACTATGTTGTCAAAAAAATCGCAATACGCATTCAAGGCTCTCAGTTACCTGACGGAAAAATTTGATAAAGGACCCGTATTGATTTCGGAGATTTCGAAAAAGAAAAAGATCCCTTTAAAATTTCTTGAGAACATTTTGCTGGAGTTAAAGAAAGCAGATATACTGGATAGTAAAAAAGGCAAAGGCGGCGGCTATTTTTTAAAAAAAGCTCCTTCCAAAATAAAAATAGCCACCATTATACGGCTGGTAAATGGCCCAATAGCCATGCTGCCCTGTGTCAGTCTTTATTTTTACGAACGATGCAAGAACTGTAACGAAAAAAGCTGCGGACTTCACGATCTGATGATAGAAGTAAGAGACGCCACACTCGCCATTGTGGAAAACAGAACGCTGGCCGATTTGTCGCCCATGAAATGAAGACAATCCGGTACGTTTATACTTTCTTTTTTAATTTAGTCAGTTGCTGTAGTGTAGCTTTTAAATCTTTTGGAAGAGGGGCTTCCAGTTTTATCATTACATTATCGATGCCGGTAAAAGACAGTTCGGAAGCATGAAGGGCCAGCCGGTTCAGAATGGGTCTTTCTTCTTCCTGTGTTTTCGATAATTTAAAATTATGTTTGATGTGCGATACAAAAAACGGTTTGCCGTCGCCGTAGAGAGCATCGCAAAGCAAGGGGTTTCCGGCTGCTTTCATGTGCACCCGTATCTGGTGTGTTCTTCCGGTATGAATTCGAAATTTTACCCATGAACAGATTTTAAAATCTTCCAGTACTTCATAGTCGGTCAGCGATTCCTTTCCTTTTTGATGAATGATCATCATTCCTTTCTTTACAGGATGTTCAGCAATTGGTTTGTTTATACTTTCTTTTTTATTTATAAGAGAGCCGATGACCAAACCCAGATAAATTTTTTCTGTTTGTCTTTCTTCAAATTGTTTGGAAAGATGTTTATGTGCTTCTTCATTCTTTGCAAATACGATCAACCCGCTTGTGTCTTTATCCAGGCGATGAACGGTTAACATCCGGCCATACTCTTCCTGTAATAAAGTTTTAAGCGAAATTTCTTTTCCTTCCCGGTCGGGAACAGATAAAAGGCCGGAGGGTTTGTTTATAGCAACAAAATCGTCGTTTTCAAAAATCACCATCTCTTTTAACAAGGTCCTGTTCACAAAGAGGTATTTTTATTTTTTTCCTTTTCCGAAGTATTTGAGCTCCCTTACTTCCTTATCGGTCAGAAATCTCCATTTGCCTCTTTCCACATTTTTCTTTGTCAGCCCGGCAAACATTACCCGATCCAGATTTTTAACTTCATAACCCAGATGTTCAAACATACGCCGTACGATGCGGTTACGTCCGCTGTGAATTTCAACCCCAATTTTTGCCCTGTCTTTCACGTCAGTATAGCCCAGCGCATCTACCCTGGCAGGGCCGTCTTCAAGGGTAATTCCGCTTATTAATTTTTCAGCGTCTTTTTTTTCCAGCGGCTTGTTCAGCGTTACGGCGTATACTTTTTTTACTTCGTTGGCAGGATGGGTTAGTTGTTGCACAAGATCGCCATCGTTGGTAAGCAACAGCACACCGGAAGTGTTCCGGTCGAGCCGGCCGGCCGGGAACACTCTTTCAGCAGTTGCTTTGCCAATAAGGTCAAGTACTGTTTTTCTTTTTTGCGGATCATCGGCCGTAGTTATATAATCTTTGGGCTTATTTAGTAAAATATATACAAGATTTTTTACCATAGAAACGGGTTTGCCATTTACAGTCACTTTATCCTTTTCAGATACGCGGTGACCAGGTTCTGTAACCACCACCCCGTTCACTTTTACTTTTTCTTCTTTTACCCATATGGCTGCATCTCTTCTTGAACAAAGGCCGCAGTGAGCAATGAATTTATTCAAAGGCATGAGGCCGGAGTGGGGGTGCTGGAGTTGCGAGCCGGTAGTTGTGCGTGGTAAACGGGCTGCTGATGGCCGGCCTCCGGTTCCGGGGCGGTTTATCTTTTTCTCAAAGTATGCTTGGTTTTCTTTTTTCCATTTTCTCTTTTCCTGCCTGAATTGTTCTTTGATGGCGGCATTTTTTTTCTTGTTTTTAAACCGGTCGAATGCCGATGATTTCTTTTTCATTGAAGTAAAATTGCTGTTTTACAACAGTAGTTAGTAATCTACACCGAAACGTTTTTATTTGCCAGCTGGCCACAGGCTGCATCAATGTCTTTTCCGCGGCTTCGGCGGAGCCGCGCATTCACCCTGTGCTGATTAAGATAATTTATAAATGCTTCTGTTTTTTCTTCAGAAGGTTTTGAGAATTCGGCAAAGTCAATGGGATTGTATTCAATAATATTTACAAGGTCGGCCGGTACCTGGCGGTATAGTCTGATCAGTTCATCGGCATCTTGCAAGCTGTCGTTGAAATTATTGAACAGGATGTATTCAAAAGTAATTTCGTTATGTGTTTGTTTGTAAAAATAATTCAATGCATCTACCAGCGACTTTATATTGTTGCTGTCGTTGATGGGCATAATCTCGTGTCGTTTTTTATCATTGGCGGCATGCAGCGACAGCGCCAGTTTAAATTTTACTTTGTCGTCGCCCAGTTGTTTTATTTGTTTGGCTACGCCGGCAGTTGACACGGTGATTCTGCGCGGACTCATCCCTAATCCATCCGGAGCGCTGATGCGTTCAATGGATTTAAGCACATTTTTATAATTCAGCAAGGGTTCGCCCATCCCCATAAAAACGATATTGGTCAGTTTTTTCCCATACTCTTTTTCCGACTGTTGATTGATCAGCACTACTTCATCGTAGATTTCATCAAAATCAAGATTTCTTTTTCTATCCATATAGCCGGTAGCACAAAACTTACAATTTAATGAACAACCGATTTGTGAAGAAACGCAGGCCGTATATCTTGATTCGGTTGGGATCAGTACGCCTTCTGCCAAATGTCCATCCCGGGTTTTAAAGCGGCTTTTGATTGTTCCGTCAAAACTGTATTGCGTAGCATCAATAGTGAGGGCGGGTAATTCGAAATCCGTTGCCAGGCGCCTTCGCAGTTCTTTTGAAAGATTAGTCATGTCTTCAAAACGGTGTGCATGTTTCTGCCACAGCCACTCCCATACCTGTGCAGCCCTGAATTTTTTTTCGCCCAGGGCCTGAAAGTATTGATCAAGATCGCCAGTTTCAAGATGCCGGATATTTGGTTTGGCTGACTTCATTATGCAAAAATAAATGAAACCGGTGTGCGGGCCGGTGCCGGTTTCAGGCAGCATTACTTTCAGGAAAATTAATCAAGACAACAGCACCGGGTACCATTCGAATTCTTTAATTTAGATTCAATAAAACCAGGGATATATGAAAAAGCTTTTTCTTTTTTTGGGCATCGGCCTGCTGCATTTATCTGCAGTAGCACAAAAAACAGATCTGAGTGAATATACAGGTACTTATGTTTTTCCTGAGGGAAGTGTGGTGGCCAGTGTGGAGGTAACGCTTGCCGATACCGTACTGACCATGAGTTCAGAAGCCGGATCATCAATTATTACAAGAGAGGGGAGGGATACTTTTTTCATTGTCGAATTCAATGGTATTGCTATTTTTAAAAGAGACAGTGCCGACAAGGTAAATGCGGTTCATATTGAAGCCGGCGGATATGTGCTGGAAGGAAAAAAACAGGAAAAAGAAAGCGGCGGGGTGGCTGCTTATTTCTTTCAGAAAAAAGATTCCGGCTTTTTTAGAAAAGAAAAAGCTTTAGAATAATTTATTCACCATGCGGTGGATGAGCCGGTAATTAATAATGACTGAAAAAATAATGAGTATTGCAGCGGCAGCCGCTACGATCCAGTGAGGCCAGGATGAAAGTTCGGGCCGGTTGTACATAGCAAAACGGTGAAAGGCCCACTGCATTATTGCAGTACTTACAAGCGCCAGCAGAATTACAATAATATAAACCGGTACAAATCGCTTTGCCACACGCTGCGCCAGCCACCGGGGCGAATAACCCAGAATCAGCAGCATTTGCAGGTTTTCTTTGCTGCGGGCTATTACCAGTTGAAGGTAAAAAGAGAACAACATCATTGCCAGAAGCACTACCATTATTCCAAAAAAAGCAAGACCAGAAAATACTCCCTGAAGGGTCTGCCTTACACGTCCGAATTTTGTACGGTCTTTGTTTACGCGGTAATTGTTTTTATCAAAAAAACGCAGCAGTTCGGGATTGTTCGCATCTTTTGTTTTGATAAAAAGCCGCGGTGCGGTTTCAGGCTGCACGCCGCCAAAAGTGGTATTGGCCCAGAGAAGAAATGTTTTCGGTACGATTACAGAATTGATCCGGTCGCTGAAGGCCACCACATTGCCGGTAAAGGTTTCTTCCAATCCATTTCCATAGCAGGTTATAAATATTCCTACGCTGCCTGCGGATTCCTGAGATATTTGTGGCAGGCCCTGTGCGGGGGCGAAAATATTGTAAATCTCCAGGAAGTCGGAGGAGAGAATAATGGGAATGTGATTTTGCCCCGGTTGCCAGCGAAAAGAAGGGGGCACGGTATCAATAAAATCATCGTCAAGTGTTTCCAGAAATAAATCGGTGCGGAAGGGGATAACCTCTCCGGCGCTGAGCTGCATCCGGAACTGGCTTGCGATGAGCGGCGAAACATCTTCGATGAGCGGGTGGGCACGAATTAATTTAATTTCTTCGGCGCTGAACAGGTTTTTCTCCACCTGTCCCATGGTTTCATTTGTAATGGTTTTTGTGATGGAGATAAAATCATAACCGCTTTTTTTGGCAGGGCCCTGCCTGAGTAGCTTTTGAATATTGATGAACATTTGAACCGAACTCAGCAGCAGCAGTACGCCGATGCCCAAGCCCGCAAAAGAAAATAATCTTGAATAACGGCCGGAGCCTGTTTGTATCAGCGTTTTTATATTTTTAAATTGAGTCGCCACTGTCATTCTATTAAAGATGATAAAGCTTTGTGCACGGGAAATAATCAATCCGTTCGAGGTCGGCAAATAAAATAGCAGCTTCCCGTTTCCGGCTTTCTTCCAGTATCAGGTCCATGGCTAATTGCGCATTTTTTTCATCCAGGTGGCTGAAAGGCTCATCAAGGATCAGCAGATCATAAGGCTGCAGCAGGGCCCGGATGATGGAGGCTCTTTGCTGCTCGCCATACGAACAGATTTTTGTTACCGAACCAAGTTTATTTTTTATACCCAGCCGTTCTGCCATTTCTGTGATCTTATCTGAGGAATAGTATGGTTCGAGCTGCAGTTTGATCTCCAGGTTTTTTTTTACCGTCAGTTCCGGCAGCAGTTTCATGTCCTGAAACACGATACTGATGTGCCGGCGCCGGTAAAAAGCAAAATCTTCTGCTGAAAAATGCCGGATATCTTTTTCATTATAAAAAATATGGCCGCTGTATTCATTTCTTAGCCCGTAAATAAAATGAACCAGCGAAGATTTGCCGCTGCCGGAAGGAGCGACAATTTTTACATAATCGCCTTTGCCGATAACAAAATCTTTTCCCCACCACTCCGAACGATCTTTTACGGATTCATCAAAATAAGCGGGAAGAATATTTTTTATGTTTAGCATCATTGGGTAAAAATAAAATAAAGCCACAGGCGGCCATTTGTATGCTTTCCTGGGGCTTTGTTCAAATACGATCCGGGTTTATTTTACAGGAGCCGCTTCTGCCGAAGTGGTTGTATCCGGCACTGGCCTGAAATCCGTATCGCCTGCCATCTGTTGGCGGCGTTCATTCATGATTTTTGTCAGGCTGTCGAAATAGCCATTCAGTTGTTTCAGACTGTTGGTGTTTTTGTCTGCAAGGTGTATTTCCATATTGCTTTCAAAAGCATCACTTGTCATCACCACTTCGTGCCACATTTTTTTCGAAGCATCCAGCATTTTCTTTTCATGATCTTCTTCCGCCGTCATACCTCCAAAACCGTCAATTAATTTTTGCAGATCGATGTAGAGACAGATAGGGTGCCCCTTGATTTTTTCGATAAAGGCATGATTGTTTTTATTGCCTGCCGTATAGGCGTCTACCTGTTCTTTTGAGTTGCCGGCAACAAACCATCCATCTTTTAAGGTGTATGATATTTCAGGAAGTTCGTTGCTCACCTCTCCACCGGACAGCTTATCAAATTGCTGCTGTGCTGCCGACACCAATTTGTCAAAGGCCGCTTTATCGTTGACAGATGTGGCAAACAAAACTTTCATGTTTGTTTTGGTAACCGGATAAGAAAAACTTTTGCCATCGGGCCCTCCATACGTTTCGGTGGTTTTTGTACTGGTCAGGTCAGATACCGACAAAATCACATCTCCTTTGTTGGCTTTTACAAATTCTTCGAGGCTGTAGCCTATATCGCCAAAAAAGCTGTTAACAAATCCATCGGCGCCCACCATCTTTACAAATTCTTTAATGCCTTCGGGCGGGTAATTCATCGCCATTACGCCAATGATGTTTTGCGATGAAATTTTTGCCAGTGCATCGGCGTCAACATTTTTGGGAGTAAATTTTTTATAAAAATCGTTCAGCTCTTTATTATAGTAAGCCCGGGATTTAATACTGATTTTTCCATTATCAAAATTTATGGCCCCGGTTTGCACATTTCCTTCCAGCAGGGTACCCAGTTTTGTTAGTGAAAGAAAATTATTCAGCATACCGCTGTAGAAGTTGCCTCCGTTCATCCAGTAGTGCATGTCGCCGGGTTCTTTTATCAGAGCGGCAAAGCGGCTGTCGGCAGCCAGGCTTTTTTTTCCTTTCAGTGCATATAGCGAAGATGCATAGGCTACAAGGCTGTCTGTCGGCAATTTTCTTTCATGATACCTTTTTTCTTCGTATTCCTCCGGGCGGTTTCCGGCCAATGGGGAAAAACTTCTGATGTTGGGGCTTGAACCGAGAAAAATAAAATAATTGTTTTTCCACGTCACAATGTCTGATTCTTCAGATTCCAGAACCGACATGCCGTCTTTTTCAGAGGCTTCTGCCGTTTTCATCATTTTTTTACAGAACGATTCGAAAGCAGCTTCATCCTTCAGGCTGCCCTGAAAAGAGTAGTAAGAATAGCGGCCTGAATTTCTGACAAAAAAAAGCAGGTCTTTTTCCGTGTCAATTCCGGAACTGGCCGGATCCTGCATTATTTTTTGGGCAAGAGAATCGGTTTCTTCTTTTTGAAATTGCCTGAACCATTCAGCGGCCTGTATTTCTTTCCAGGTTATTTTAGAAGAAAGGGATGCAGAATTGATATGAAGTACTAAAGCGGCATCTTCGGGTATATAACCGCCGATATCGCTTTTGGAATTACAAGACGAAAAAAAAATGGCTGCAGCAGCCATCAGATACACGGTCGTTTTTTTCATGTAAAGGTTTTTTTAAGAGTCACAAAACAAAGCAAAATCCGGCAGATTTTCAAAAGACCAGATTTCCTGTTTGCCGGTTTGAAGATTTTTTATTGTGCAGGATTTTTCTTCCAGTTCTTTGCTTCCGATAATTACTACAAAGGGAATATTTTTCTTTTCTGCATATTTGAACTGTTTGTCCATTTTCAGTGGTTCGGGATACAACTCGGCGCTGATGCCTTTTGCTCTCAGTTTTTGCATCAGGCCAAAGGCGGCTTCGCTTTCAATTTTTCCCATATTAAAAAATAAAACACGAGTGCTTACCTGCAGCGTCTGGGGAAAGAGTTGTAATTCCTCCATTACATCAAAAATCCTGTCTACACCGAAAGAAATACCCACCCCCGATATTCCCGAAATGCCGAACAAACCGGTTAGGTTATCATAACGGCCGCCGCCGCCAATGCTGCCGATCTTTACCTCTGGCGGGGCTTTGGCTTCAAAGATGATGCCGGTGTAGTAGTCCAGTCCGCGGGCTAAGGTGAAATCAACTGTAAGCTGTGCGGGGTGAGTGATGAGTTTTGAGCGGGTAATAAATTCCAGTTCTTCGATTCCTTTTTTACCTGCTTGTGTTTTACCAACCAGTTTTTTTAGTTCGTCGAGTTTGTTTTCGTTGGAGCCGGAAATGGACAAATAGGTTTCAATTACGGCTACCTGCTGTTTACTTAGTCCTTTATGAAACAATTCTTCTTTTACTTTTTCAATGTCGGCTTTGTCCAGTTTGTCAATAGCGACTGTGATGTCGGTTATTTTATTTGTATCGCCGCATACTTCTGCCAATGCCGACAGTATTTTTCTGGAGTTGACCCGCAACCGGTACCCGGTCATTTTTAACCGGGTAAAAACATCGTGATAAATATTGGCCAGTTCTGCTTCATTCAGCAGCGAATTGCTGCCCACCACGTCGGCATCACATTGATAGAACTCCCGGTATCTACCTTTTTGAGGTCGATCTGCTCTCCACACCGGCTGTATCTGGTACCGCTTAAATGGAAAAGTAAGCTGGCCATGATTCATGGCTACATAGCGGGCAAAGGGAATGGTGAGATCGTATTTAAGTGCCCGTTCTGTAATGCCGGGTTCATTTTTCCCCTGCAATATTTTTTCAAAATTTTTTCTGGCCTCGTTGTGTTTAGAAGGATTTTCCAGGCCGTTATTCAGAATTTTAAAAATCAGTTTATCGCCCTCATCTCCATATTTGCCCAACAGGGTATCGATATTTTCCATTGCCGGAGTTTCCAGCGGCTGAAAACCGTAGAGTTCAAAAACCGTTTTTATGGTATTAAAAATATAATTCCGCTTGCGCACTGTTTCCGGTCCGAAATCCCTTGTTCCTTGCGGTATGCCGGTTTTTATTTTTGCCATTCTGTTAAATTAATCGAGGTTTATCGAGGTATTAAAGGCGCCTTTAGACGGGCGGGGGTTAAGGGCTTTTCTTATTATGGCTTCGCAGGCAGCATCAATCATTCTGAAAGCTTCATGATATTCCTGTTCAGGCCCATACCAGGGATCGGGCACATCCCGGTTTTCATCGGGGTACAGTTCATTCATCAGCAAATCTACTTTGGCCGCATCAAATTTGTTTTTTGCAATGTGGCGCATTTCGGTTATTACATCGGCTGCCAGGGCATAAATTTTATCGTATACCTCAAAATCATTTGCCGAAAATCTTCGTGCCCGCTGATTACTGATGTCGATGCCGTGAAGCTTCGCCACTTTTTGTGACAGCGGATGGGGCGGCTCGCCGGTGTGATAACCGTTGGTGCCGGCGCTTTCCACACTCCAGTTTAATCCTGCTTTCCAGGCTTTCTGCTGTAAAATGCCTTCGGCAAGCGGGCTGCGGCAGATATTTCCGAGGCATACCATCAGAATTTTCATGCAGGCAAAGGTCAGGCAAAATGAATAATTAATAAGTGTTAATTAATAAATTCTTTATCCGTGATTCTGATTGTGTGGATTTAAAATCCTCCTGCATCTTATTTTTTAAAAGTATAGCCATGACTAACAAAGAAATTTTACACACCGACCTGCTCGACATTTTATTTGAGCACCGAAACAAGGCCTACGGCGCCTATATGTTGCGCCGGCAATACAACCGGCGGCTTGTAACCGCCCTGGTAATGGCATTATCGGTTTTGTTGGCTTTTATTTTTTTCAGGGCATGGGTTTCGGAAAGTATCGCCAATAATAAACGCAAACCCGGAGAGGAAAGCTCTGTTAAACTCATCAGCCTGCCGCCCGAAAAACCCGATACGCCGGAAGAGCCCCGGCCACAAAAGAAAAATCAGTTTAAACAGGTACATAGCACAAATAAAATTCAGATTGTGGACAATAACCAGAAAACAAACGTACCCGATCAGAAAGATATTGCCCAAGCAATTATTGGTACAGAAGATATTGACGGCAATATTCCCGGCGATCCGAATAGGGTAATACCTGCTTCAGATGCTGACGAAAAAGCAAAAAATGAAAAAGACAATCCGGCCCCGCCGGTAACCAGGGGCGAAACGGTAATGCCGGCTTTTCCGGGCGGCCAGGATGCTCTGTCGCATTTTTTGAGCAATCATCTTATAACGCCTGATGATCTGGAACCCGGCCAGAAGGTAACGGTACTGGTTAAGTTTTTAATAAGTACAGATGGCAGTATCTCTGCCTGTGAAATAGTGCAAAGCGGCGGAAAACTTTTTGACAAAGAGGTAATACGGGTGATCAAAAAAATGCCCCGCTGGAATCCGGGCAAACAGAACGGACACCCCATTTCTATGTATTTTACGCAGCCGGTAACATTTATAGGAGTGGAAGAATAAATTTTTTTAACTTTCCGGCATTCAGCCTGCGTTATATGAATCAGGAATTTGGAAACGATAAGAACAGAAAGATGCCTCTTCTTCATTCCCTGTACAATTATTCGATGGGAGTGTTATGGACGGCAGTAGGCATTTTTTTTCTTTTTCATGAAAAATTCAGAATCGATCTGGATCTCGATAAAACATTGGTATTAATATTCGGTATTTCAGCAGTCTTGTATGGCTTGTTCCGGATCTACCGGGGATACGCGAAAAAGTAGAAGTATGCAAAGGAGTTTTCCGGAAATGAAAATAACTTTTATTATTTGTCTGTGTGCTGTTCTGGCGGTTTATGGATGCGGCTCCAAAGGCCCGCGAAAGCCATCGCCTACCGACAGCTGGCGCAAAGGAACCATCATAATAAGCGCCGATGAATCGTTTCAGCCTGTTATTGACTCACACATCCAGGTATTTGAAGCTTCTAACCCGGAAGCAAAAATCAGGGTACATTATAAACCTGAGGCTGCTTGTTTAGAAGATCTGTCCGTCGACAGCATTCGCATGGTTATTGTTACCCGCTATCTTGACGAAAAGGAAGCCGGGTTTATAAAAGATAGTTTTGAAATAAAACCGCAGCAGATGCTGGTGGCTTACGATGCCATTGCAGTCATTGTTCACCCCGAAGCTGAGGATACACTTTTTACTATGGAAGAAATAAAACAGGTGCTTACAGGAAGGTTTAAGAAAAATTTAATTCCTGTTTTCGACGGCCTGCGTGCAACCAGTACGGTAAGGTTTATCATCGATTCAGTGTTGCGCGGTGATACACTGACGGCGAAAGCCACAGCAGCGCAGACAAGCGAGCAGGTAATTGAATATGTGGCCAGAACGCCGGATGCCGTAGGGTTTATAGGCGTCAGCTGGATTGGCAACCCTGAAGACCCCAAGCAGCAAAGTTTTTTGACAAAAGTGAGGATGGCTGAGCTGGAAAGTACCGACAAAAAAGGAGCTTTCATCAAGCCGTGGCAGGCCAATATTTATACAGGCCGCTATCCAATGATCCGCAAGCTGATATACATCCTGAAAGAGGGTCATATGGGGTTAGGACACGGGTTTGGCGATTTTATGACCAGCGAAAGGGGGCAGTTGATTTTTCGTAGAGCCTATCTGCTGCCGGCCCGCATGCAATTTGTGATCAGAAATGCTGCCGTCCGGGATCAGTAGAAATAAATAATTGGCTATTTTTACAAGCCTTCAAAATAGAAAATCGAAAACAATGAAGAAGCACACAGTAATAAAATTTGTATTGAGTTTTCTGATTGCAGGAAATGTTTTTGCCCAATCGCTGGATGAGGGAAAAAGACACCTGTACGCCCAGCGGTATCAAAGTGCCAAAAGTGTTTTTGAAAAACTGGTGAGTACAAACCCCAATGATCTCGATGCCGTGTACTGGCTGGGTCAAACCTATATTGAAACGGAAGATATACCCGCAGCAAAATCGTTGTATGAAAAAACACTGTCCACCAATGGTAATGCACCAATAGTGCTGGTAGGCATGGGTCATGTAGAACTGTATGAAAATAAAAAAGACATGGCCCGCCAGCGGTTTGAAACGGCGCTTACCATGACGGTGAATAAAAGAAAAGGAAACGATCCCAATATACTGAACGCTATCGGCAGGGCAAATGCAGATGCCAAGAACGGTAACCTTGATTATGCAGTACAGGTACTGAAAGAAGCAGCCGAAAAAGATTCAAAAAATGCCGATATCTTATTAAATCTCGGAAACGCATACCGGAAAAAAGATCCGGGCAAAGCAGGCGGCGAAGCTTACACATCGTATCAAACTGCCCTGAAAGCTACACCGGCCTTTGCCATTGCCAGCTACCGAACGGCAAAGCTATTTGAAACCCAAAAAAACTGGCCGGTTTTTCTTGAACACATGAACTATGCATTGGAAAAAGATCCTTCATTTGCCCCGGCCTATTACGATCTTTATTATTATTACCTCTCCCGCCTTGATTTTACCAAGGCCGAAGAATATGCTCAGAAGTTTATCGCCAACAGCGATGCAAATGTGGATAATAAATACCTGGCTTGTCAAACGCTTTGGGCCAAAAAAGATTATCAGGGTGCTATCAGCTGTTCCAAAGCAATGATAGCGGAAGCAGCCCAGAAAGGCGCTAAAATAAAACCCACTGTTCATAAACTTCTTGCATACAGCTATGTGGGTGCCGGCGATACCGCTGCGGGTAAGGAATATATCGATCGGTTTTTTGAACTGGAAAAACCCGAAAACCTGGTAGGAGCCGACTACGAGCTGAAAGCAACCGTGTACTCCAAAATACCCGGGCAGGAGGATGCTGTAGTTCAGGCCATAATGGAAGGAGTAAAAATGGACACGGTCTATTCGAATAAAATAGCTACACTGAAAGCCGGAGCGGCCCTTTTCAAAGCTAAAGGCGACAGGAAGAGGGCAGGTGAATTGCTGGAAGCCATTCTCAAAATTGCACCCAATCCCAATCAGCGTGATGTTTTTGATCCGGGCCTGGAATATTACTTCTCCGGATCATACCCCGATGCCATACGGTTATTTACCCAATACACCGAAAAATGGCCGGACGAAACTTTTGGCTGGCAATGGAAATTTAATACCGAACGGGCCATAGATACATCAATGGAACAGGGAATGTTTGTTCCGTCCGGTGAAAAACTGCTCGAAGTTTGTTACCGCGATTCGGTAAAAAATAAAACCACCATTTTGCAAACACTGGCAGTACTCGCTTCCTACTACGTTAATATAAAAAATGACCTGCCGAAAGGGCTGGAGTACCTGAAAAAGTATCTTTATCTCGATCCGGAAAATGCAGCTATAAAAGAAAATATCGGTAAGCTGGAAAAAGCCATCCAGGGAAGTAAAAAACCGGGAACATAAAAAACCGGAATTTAATAATTGTTTTTTCCCCCGCACAGGCGGGGGAAATTTTTTTTATATACTGTCTTAAATCATTATCTATTACATAATAAGGTATTTTCCCGTTGCTGCCTTATTTTTGCTGCGAACCGCAGTTCGTAAATAATATGTTTTATTTTCTTCAGTCAAACACCACAGGCACGGCGGCAGATTATTTACCTGTGGGTATTCAATTACTGCTGGTCACCGGCTTAATTGGTCTTTTGCTTTTTGCCACTCACCTGCTGGGTCCAAAAAGAAAAACACCCGATAAACTTGAAGTTTTTACCAGCGGCATCAGCAGTCATGGAGAAGCAAGACAGCCCATGGCCATAAAATATTTTCTGGTTGCCATCTTGTTTGTACTGTTTGATGTTGAGGTAATTTTCTTTTATCCCTATGCTATAAATATAAAGGAGCTGGGGTGGCAGGGATTTTTTGCAGTGCTGATGTTTGTCGGCTTTTTCCTGTGCGGGTTTATTTATATCGTAAAAAAGAAAGCGCTGCAGTGGGAAGACTAACTGCTGAAGTGGTTTTGGATGAACAGTTTTGATTAGCGATTGTTTTAAATAAAATAAAGAAAACGACCTTTGGTCCTGATCTTAAAGTAAAAAAATTAACTTTCTATGTTATTTAAACCTTCTTTGAGGAAAAACTGATATGTCGCGACCCGTATCATATAATGTAAATGTAAAGCCGCTGGAAAAAGATATTTCTCTGGCAGAAATGCCCGAGGGCTTGCGTGGAGAAGGTTTTTTTGCCACAAAGCTGAGTGATGTGGTAGGACTGGCACGAAAAAATTCCATCTGGCCGCTGCCGTTTGCTACCTCCTGTTGTGGAATTGAATTTATGGCCACTATGGGTTCGCATTATGATCTGGCAAGGTTTGGTGCCGAACGAGTAGGCTTTTCACCGCGCCAGTGCGATCTGCTGATGGTGATGGGAACCATCGCCAAAAAAATGGGACCGGTAGTAAAACAGGTATATCTGCAGATGGCCGAACCCCGCTGGGTAATGGCCGTAGGCGCCTGCGCCAGCAGCGGAGGTATATTCGATACCTATTCGGTGCTTCAGGGTATTGATCAGGTGGTACCGGTCGATGTATATGTGCCCGGTTGCCCGCCGCGGCCCGAAGCCATACTGGACGGGTTTATGCGTGTGCAGGATCTTGTGGGCAATGAGAGCATAAGAAGAAGAAACAGCCCGCAATATAAGGCGCTGCTGGAGAGTTATGGAATTCAATAATCACTGTTCCGGCAATTGGATACGCAAAACGCAGTTGGCAAACAATCTTATAAATAACTGGCATAAAAAATCAGAGGCCTTTGATGAGTTTTCTCCGTAAATTATCAAAACCCTGAAGAGGCCTGAAGTATGAAAATTACAAACGACACCATAAAGGAAAAACTAATAACAAAATTTGGACAGGCCGTTTCCGGCTTTGCCGAACCTTATGGTTTGCTCACCTTTGAGGCACCTAAAGAAATGAATCTGAAGGTGCTTAATTTTTTGTATGATGACGAAGAACTAAGATTCCGGTTTCTTACCGATCTCTGCGGGGTTCATTATCCCGATCAGCCGGGCAGGGAACTGGCCGTTGTGTATCATTTGCATAACCTGGAGGATAATATAAGAATACGATTTAAAATTTTTACCAGCATTCATCAGCCGGATGTGTACACCGTTACAGGACTGTTTTCTTCGGCCAACTGGATGGAAAGGGAAACCTATGATTTTTACGGAATCCGTTTTGCAGGGCATCCCAATCTGAAGCGGATACTGAATGTGGAAGAAATGGATTATTTCCCGATGCGCAAAGAATACCCGCTCGAAGACCAGACAAGAATTGACAAGGATGATGAAATGTTCGGAAGGGGGTAAAAACTTCTTCAGCGGTTAAAATCGGAAGAAATAAAAAATGCGAGACATAGCCAATGTATCGGTTTTTTAAAAAATACAAACTGCAGTTCGATATACTGTATGTTTTGATTTTTGGCTTTATTGCGGCAGACAAGTTCTTTTTTCGTCAGGAGACAGAAAAAAAAACTTTTATTTGGTTATTGGCATAATTGCAACCCTGACAATGATATTTAAAATCAGCGATGTAATAGAAGAAGTCAGGAAAAGAAAGATGAATAAAAAATAAATCCCTCTTTAAGGGCATCAGGCATGAGTGAACACGGACATATCAGATTACCCGAAGGTTCAATTGAAAAAACCACTACCACACTGAACCTGGGACCCACCCACCCCGCTACACACGGTGTATTTCAGAACATACTTGAGCTGGATGGTGAACGCATCGTTTCTGCCGAACAAACTGTGGGATATATTCACCGGGCTTTTGAAAAAATTGCCGAACGCCGGCCATTGTATCAGATTACGCCGCTTACCGACCGGCTCAATTACTGCAGCGCTCCCATCAACAATATGGGCTGGCATCTTACCTGCGAAAAGCTGCTGGGCATCACAACACCTAAGCGGGTTGATTACCTGAGGGTGATTATTATGGAACTGGCCCGCATCGCCGATCACCTGATTTGCAATTCGATTGTTGGCGTGGATACCGGCGCCTACACAGGCTTTTTGTATGTGATGCAGTACCGCGAACTGATTTATGAAATATGGGAAGAAGTTTGCGGATCGCGGCTTACTACCAATATTGGCCGTATCGGCGGCTTTGAAAGAAATTTTAACGACATCGCTTTTCAAAAAATTGAAAAATTTCTGAAAGAATATCCCAAAGTACTGAAAGAGTTCATCAGTCTTTTTGAAAGAAACCGGATATTCATGGAAAGAACACAGGGCACCGGCGCCATCAGCGCAGAAAGAGCGTTAAACTACGGATTTACCGGCCCGAATCTTCGTGCGGCAGGTGTTGATTATGATGTACGGGTGCATTCACCTTATTGCAGCTATCAGGATTTTGATTTCAAAATACCTGTGGGCAGCACAGGCGATAACTACGACCGGTGGCAGGTGCGCAACGATGAAATGTGGGAGTCGCTCCGTATTATCGAACAGGCATACCGGAAAGTACAGGATTTTAAAGGCGCCGAAGCAGAAGTGTATCATGCCGATGTGCCGGAGTACTATCTTCCCGAAAAACAGGACGTATATACAAAAATGGAAGCGCTGATCTGGCATTTCAAAATCATTATGGGTGAAATTGACATGCCTGCGGGCGAAGTATACCATTCGGTAGAGGGCGGAAACGGCGAATTAGGATTTTACCTCATCAGCGACGGAGGAAGGGCGCCATACCGGTTGCACTTCCGCCGACCCTGCTTTATTTATTATCAGGCCTATGAAGAACTGACCAAGGGAAGCATGCTCAGCGATGCCATAATTACACTGAGCAGCCTGAACCTGATAGCAGGAGAAATGGATGCATGAGGCAGGCCCCCCGAACGGGAGACCTGAAATGAGGTTAATAAGTTCTTTTACACATTCCTGTATTCGAATGTTGATTCTTTGTGTTACCGGCTGATGTAATGCTATTAGACTTCTGTTGCGTCGCACACTTCAACGTTCACAACTCATTTGTACGGGTTACAAATAAAAACAATACACTTTCAGTTTTCAATATGTATACAAAAGCCCATTTTGGGGTTTGGCATTTATGATGAAATTTTCGGAGGATAAATTAAAAGAAGTTGAGCGCATCATTGCCCGCTACCCGGCGGGTAAACAAAGGAGCGCATTGATACCGGTGCTGCATCTGGCGCAGCAGGAATCCGGCGGATGGCTGAGCGCCGAAACAATGGATTACGTGGCATCGCTGCTGCAGATTGAGCCTATTGAAGTATATGAAGTGGCTACGTTTTACAGCATGTATAACCTGAAGCCGGTAGGCAGGTATATGTTTGAGGTTTGCCAAACAGGCCCCTGTATGCTGCGCGGCAGCGATGAGATAATACAATACATCTACGAAAAGCTGGGCATCCGACCGGGCGAAACAACAGCCGACGGAATGTTTACATTGAAAACGGTAGAATGCCTCGGTGCCTGCGGCTATGCACCCATGATGCAACTGGGCAAGCATTACCGTGAACATTTAACCAAAGAAAAAGTGGACGAAATAATTGAAGAATGCAGAAATAATGCAGCATCATAAAATTAACCGATACAATGAAATTTCTTGCTTTCACGGTACTCTTTGTTTTTGGACTGACCGCAGTGGCTCAGCCCGACAGCCTTTCATTAAAAGAGACCATGAAACAACTGGATGAGGCGCTGCTCGGCAAAAAAGAAAATATTCTGCTGCAAGTGCTTCATAAGGATCTGAGCTTTGGTCATTCAAACGGGTGGGCGCAGTCAAAAAAAGAGGTAGTGGATGATATGCGAAGCGGCAAACTGATATACAAAAAGATTGAAAACACATCGGCGCAGATCGTTGCTATAAATAAAAAATGGGCTACGGTGCGAACGAATACCCATGCAGAAGGCACGGTGAACGGAAATGAGTTTAACCTCACCTTGCATGTATTACAGGTGTGGCAAAAGACAAAGAAAGGATGGCAACTGATAGCAAGGCAAAGTGCAAAGCAATGAACGTTTGTGTACGGATAGGGGAATGTAAAACGAAACGACAAGAGTTCTTTTAATTTAAAAAGTTCAGATGTTGATTTTTGTGTGGCGGCGCAGGGAAATTCGGCAGACCTTTGCTGATAAAAAAGTAAGATTGCACGGAAAAAAAGATCCCGGTGCGTAGCCAGATTTTTAAATTTTAATTGATCAATTTGTAAATAAAATTGGCACTTTGAATTTTTCGGAGTGTACAAAAAACCTCTCTAAGGAGGTTCGGGTATATGACAAGAAAACTGTTATTGGAAAAAGCGCATATTGAAGGCATCCGGAAATATGAAGTATATCGCCGTGAAGGCGGCTATCGTAGTGTGGAGAAGGCATTAAAGACAATGAGCCCGGATGCGGTAACGGAAGAAGTAAAGAAAAGCGGTTTGCGCGGCCGGGGTGGCGCCGGTTTCCCTACGGGTATGAAATGGAGTTTCCTTGCCAAACCCGAAGGCGTTCCCCGTTATCTGGTAGTAAACGCCGATGAAAGCGAACCCGGAACTTTCAAAGACAGGTATCTGATGGAGTTCATTCCCCATTTGCTGATTGAAGGAATGATAGTTTCTTCTTTTGCGCTGGGTTCAAATGTTTCTTATATCTATATACGGGGCGAATATGCCTGGATAGTGGATATACTGGAACAGGCTATTGCCGAAGCAAAGAACAATGGCTGGCTCGGGAAAAACATTTTAGGCAGCGGGTTCGATTGTGAGATCCACGTACAGCGTGGCGCCGGCGCTTATATCTGCGGCGAGGAAACCGCTTTGCTCGAATCTCTTGAAGGCAAACGAGGTAATCCAAGAATTAAACCGCCGTTTCCGGCAGTAAAAGGTTTGTGGGATTGCCCGACAGTGGTAAATAATGTGGAAACAATTGCCGCCGTTGTTCCCATAATAAATGAAGGAGGTGATGCGTACGCAAAAATCGGCGTCGGACGTTCGACGGGTACAAAACTTATTTCTGCCTGCGGTAATATTAAAAAACCCGGCGTGTACGAAATTGATATGACCATCAGCGTGGAAGAGTTTATTTACAGCGATGAATACTGCGGAGGCATTGCCAATGGAAAAAGACTGAAAGCCTGTATACCGGGCGGATCATCGGTTCCTATTTTGCCTGCCAATCTGTTGCTGAAAACAGCAAAAGGTGAAACCCGGTATATGAATTATGAAAGCCTGGCCGAAGGCGGATTTCAAACCGGATCGATGATGGGCTCCGGTGGTTTTATTGTGCTGGACGAAGATCAATGTGTAGTGAAACATACCTATACGCTGGCGCGGTTTTACCGGCATGAAAGCTGCGGACAGTGCTCCCCCTGCCGGGAAGGCACAGGCTGGATGGAAAAAATACTCTGGAACATTGATAACGGAAAGGGAAAAATGAGCGATATTGATTTGCTTTGGGATATTCAAAGAAAAATAGAAGGAAATACCATTTGCCCGCTGGGTGATGCAGCAGCATGGCCTGTTGCTGCAGCCATTCGTCATTTTCGCGATGAGTTTGAATGGCACGTTCAGAATCCGGAAGCGTGTTTAAAGAGGAATTACGGATTAGCCGGTTATGCCGAACCGCTCAACTCCCTGAAGGGAGCTATGGGATCTGTTTGATAAACCTGATAAAATAATAAATACCCTTTAGGGTATGAGGTTATGGATCAATTATTAAAAGTAACAATAGACAATATAACTGTCGAAGTACCGCCCGGAACAACCATTCTGGAGGCAGCCCGCAAAATTGGTGGTGATGTAACGCCGCCGGCAATGTGCTATTACAGCAAGCTTAAAGGAAGCGGCGGTAAATGCCGTACCTGCCTGGTGGAAGTTTCGAAAGGATCGGAAAAAGACCCGCGGCCCATGCCGAAGCTGATGGCTTCGTGCCGCACGGCAGTGATGGATGGAATGGAAGTAAAAAACATTACCAGCGAAAGAGTAATGGATGCAAGAGCGGGAGTGGTGGAGTTTTTACTGATCAATCATCCGCTCGACTGCCCGATCTGCGATCAGGCCGGCGAATGTCACCTGCAGGATCTGAGCTATGAGCATGGAAAAGAAAGAACCCGGTATGAGTTTAATCGCCGCACATTTGAGAAGCATGATCTGGGTCCTTACATTCAGCTGCACATGACACGCTGCATACTTTGTTACCGCTGTGTGTATGTGGCCGATCAGCTGACGGAGCACCGCGAACACGGCGTATTGGACAGGGGCGATCATGCACAGATAGCTACTTTTATCGAAAAAGCGCTGACCAGTGATTTTATTGGTAACGTAATTGATGTTTGCCCTGTAGGCGCATTGACAGACAGAACTTTCAGGTTTAAAAACAGAGTGTGGTTTACCAAACCGGTAAACGCCCATCGTTCCTGCAGCAAATGCTGTGGTAAAACCCATTTATGGCTGCGCGGCAGCGAAGTGCTCAGGGTAACGGCCCGCAAAGATCAGTGGGGTGAAGTAGAAGATTGGATCTGTAATGAATGCCGGTTTGAAAAAAAGAAAACAAGCGACTGGGTTATTGAAGGTGTGGCAAATATCAACCGGCACTCGGTTATTTCGGCAAACAAATATCCTGAACTGGTAAAACCCGAAGAAACAGTGCCAAAGGTAATGGGAGGCAGACCGCCGAAGCTGCTGATGAATATTCATGACGTAAGCGAAGTAAATGACCCGGATATTGATTTATCGGCGATTGACGGACCGCCAACAAGCAAAACTTTTGAACACGATAATAAATAATCAGTAATTCCCATGTTGTTGATAATAGACTGGCTGCTCATACTGGAAAAAGCAATTCTGATACTGTTTATTGTAACGGTTTGTCTGCTGACGGCTATGTACGCTACCTGGGGTGAAAGAAAAGTAGCGGCCATCATCCAGGACCGCCGCGGCCCCAACCGGGCCGGCCCGCTCGGACTGCTGCAGCCGCTGGCGGATGGGCTGAAGCTGTTCATGAAAGAGGAGATTATTCCCAACGTATCTGCCAAATTTTTGTTTGTACTCGGCCCGGGGCTTGCCATGATTACGGCCTTGATGACAAGCGCTGTGATACCCTGGGGCGGAACGATTCATATTTTCGGGAGAGATGTTTCATTGCAAATTGCCGACATCAATATCGGTGTGCTTTACATCTTTGGAGTAGTAAGCCTGGGGGTGTACGGAATCATGATCGGCGGATGGGCGTCGAACAATAAATTTTCTTTACTGGCAGGTATCCGCGGCGCTTCGCAAATGATTTCTTATGAGCTGGCTATGGGATTATCGCTGATCTCGCTGCTTATGATTACCGGAAGCCTGAAGCTGAGTACAATCGTAGGGCAGCAAAGCGAAGGTATGTTCAGCTGGAACATCCTGTATCAGCCGCTGGGATTTTTTATTTTTTTTATTTGTGCACTGGCAGAATGTAACCGTACGCCTTTTGATCTTCCGGAAGCGGAGAATGAATTGAATTTTGGCTATCACCAGGAGTATTCGTCCATGAAACTCGGGTTTTATCTTTTTGCCGAATACATCAATATGTTTATAAGCGGGGTGCTGATGTCCACACTTTATTTCGGCGGTTACGATATCCCATTTGTGAATGAAGCGGCATGGGGTAACGAATGGTGGGTGGGGCTGGTCGGGTTTTTAGTATTGATGACCAAGGCCATTATTTTTGTTTTTGTGTTTATGTGGATTCGCTGGACGATTCCGCGCTTCCGCTACGACCAGTTGATGCACCTGGGGTGGAAAGGACTGATACCCCTGGCGCTGGTAAATATGCTGGCTACGGCAGTGATTGTATTGTTTATGGCTAAGTAGTGAAGCGATCAGGAACGTGTACGGTTTTTCGTACATGCTGAGCGGTGAACAAAACGATGAAGTGTGCGACGCAACGAAAGCCAAATAGAAATTGTATAGTTGACTACATAAAATATATTTGCGAAACTTTTGCAGCAACGATTTGGGGTAATTATGATGCAAACACTTACGAACAGGGCTAAACCGGTGAACCGAAGGCCGATGAGCCTGGCGGAGAGCCTCTATATCTGGAATATACTGAAGGGGATGGCTATTACATTTCGTCACATTTTTAAAAAAAAGGCCACTATAAATTACCCCGAGCAGAAAAGGAGTTTCAGTAAAGTGTTTCGCGGCCTGCACATTCTGAACCGTGACGAAGAAGGGAGGGAACGCTGTACGGCCTGCGGACTGTGTGCCGTGGCCTGTCCGGCCGAAGCCATTACCATGGAGGCTGCCGAAAGACAGCAGGGCGAAGAAAACCTATACAGGGAAGAAAAGTATGCGGCAAAGTATGAAATAAATATGCTGCGCTGTATTTTCTGCGGTCTTTGCGAGGAAGCCTGCCCGAAAGATGCCATTTACCTTTCGCAGACTTTTGCGCCGGCCAATTACTCCAGAAAAGGATTTATTTACGATAAAAACGACCTGCTGATTCCACATCCGAAAGAAAATCCGGAAGCGTATCAAAAAGCCCTCGGAGAGAGGAAAGCCAGGCAGTTAAACTAAAACCAACGACCAACAGCGACTGAGAAATGGGTATTACAAAAATTCTTTTTTTCGTTCTGGCGGCTTTGGCCATTATCAGCGCACTGATGATGATAACGCGGAAGAACCCGGTGTACAGCGTACTGTGGCTCATCATTACTTTCTTTTCTATTTCGGGGCATTACCTTTTGCTTAATGCACAGTTTTTAGCTATTGTAAATATAATTGTTTATGCCGGCGCCATCATGGTGTTGTTTTTATATGTGCTTATGCTGATGGACCTGAAAAAAGATGCGGAGCCAAGGGGCAACCGCTGGATAAAGTTTGCCGGGGCTATTTCAGGTGGTATCTTATTATTGGTACTGGTGGCTGCGTTGAAATCAATAGAGAAAACGGCCGACAAAGCCCTGATTGTGGAAGGAGATATTGGTTTGATTGAGAAACTGGGAAAAGCATTGTTTAATGAGTATGTAGTGCCGTTTGAAGTAAGCAGTATTCTGTTTTTGAGCGCCATGATCGGAGCCGTGGTCATCGGGAAGAGAGAATAAACCCTGCGCTGAAAAAAAATTGGGGAAAAGAAGGATTATAGTAGGGATTGCAGTTCTTTGGAAGAAAGCTTTTTGTGTTACCGGCGCCAGTATTTCAATTGGGCTTTTGTTGCGTCGCACACTTCAGCTTTCTTGTTTTATAATCAAACTGAGGTTAATAGTAGTTGAGTTTTTAAAACTCTTTTAGAGGAGTTGAAGTATTTATGCCGATAAACTATTACATAATTCTTTCGTTCACGCTGTTCAGCATCGGAATAGCGGGAGTGCTCACCCGCCGGAATGCCATTATTATTTTTATGTGCATCGAACTGATGCTAAATGCCGTGAACCTGCTGCTGGTGGCTTTTTCGAAAATGCATCATCTGAAGATGGCGGCGCAAAATGCCTCGGCCGGCACAGAAGCACAGTTGTTTGTCTTTTTCATTATGGTGGTAGCGGCGGCCGAGGTGGCTGTGGGGCTGGCCATCATTGTAATGATGTACAGGAATGTGCATTCGGTGGATATTAATTTTTTAAACCGATTAAAACATTGAGCTCCGTAATCTTCTGCCTTGGGCAGAAGGCCCGGAGATGCTCAATATTATTATAACTGAGGATGGCTGACTGAATTTTGGAAATCATTATGCAGAATGTTTTACAAATTGGCTGGTTGATTCCGCTTTTCCCTTTAGCTGGCTTTTTGATTAATGGGCTTGGCAGAAAACAGTTGTCTAAATCTGCAACCGGCATTATTGGCAGCGGTGTGGTGCTGCTTTCATTCGTACTAAGCCTGTTTGTTTTTTTTGCCGTAAAGAATGGCCCGTCTGGCGGCGGCAACGTTCACTATTTTGATTTTATCAGCATAGCCGGTATACACATTCCGTTTGCCTTTCAGTTCGACCCGTTGTCCTCGCTTTTTTTACTGATCATCACCGGAGTGGGTTTTCTGATTCATGTTTACTCTGTAGGCTATATGCATGGAGAAACCGCCGCACATTTCGGCCGCTATTTTTCTTATCTCAACCTTTTTGTTTTTTTCATGCTGCTGCTGGTGCTCGGCGCCAATTATGTAATTATGTTTATTGGCTGGGAAGGCGTAGGACTTTGTTCTTATCTTTTAATTGGCTATTGGTTTAAAAATAAGGATTACAACTATGCGGCCCGAAAGGCATTTATCATGAATCGCATCGGCGATCTGGGCTTTTTACTGGCCCTGTTCTGGTTGTTTGCAAAATTGGGAACCGCAAATTTCTCCGATGTTTTTTCAAAGGCTTCAGTATTGAGTACAAGCGATGTAACCATAATCACGCTTTTGTTATTTGTTGGCGCTACCGGTAAAAGTGCGCAGATCCCGCTATACACCTGGTTGCCCGATGCGATGGCGGGCCCTACGCCGGTCTCTGCTCTTATCCATGCTGCCACCATGGTGACTGCCGGGGTTTATATGATTGCCAGAAGCCATGTGCTGTATTCGCTGGCACCCATTTCGATGGAGGTGGTGGCTATCGTTGGTCTGGCCACAGCCCTGCTGGCAGCCACCATTGCCCTGTATCAGAACGATATTAAAAAAGTGCTGGCCTATTCAACCGTGAGCCAGTTGGGTTTTATGTTTCTTGCACTGGGAGTAGGTGCTTATACCAGCGGTGTATTTCATGTAATGACACACGCTTTCTTTAAGGCGCTGCTCTTTCTGGGCGCAGGCAGTGTAATTCATGCTATGGGTGGTGAGCAGGACATTACAAAAATGGGCGGGCTGAATAAGAAAATCAAAGTCACGTTTATCACTTTTCTTGTCGGGGTTTTAGCCATCAGCGGATTTCCTTTTACCTCCGGGTTTATTTCGAAAGATGAAATTCTGCTGGCAGCGTACCATCACAATAAAATTTACTTCTGGCTGGGCGCCATTGCAGCTATCATGACGGCGGTGTATATGTTTCGTCTGCTGTTTCTTACTTTTTTCGGCTCTTTCCGCGGTACAAAGGAACAGGAAGACCATTTACACGAATCGCCGGCGTCTATGACAATTCCGTTAATAGTACTTGCTGTTTTATCTGCAATCGGTGGTTTTGTGCAATTACCGCATGCATTTGGCGGACACGCCTATTTCAATGCTTTTCTTTCTCCGGCCGTAGCGGTTTCGGAGCACACAGACCCCAATCTTGCATTAAAAGAATATGTGTTGCTGGGCGGCACTGCAGTGGGGTTGGTTATTATTTATTTCGCTGCCCGAAAAGTATTTGCCGTAAATAAGTTTGACGGAGTGTACACAGGTTTCAGAAAAGTACTTGCCAATAAGTGGTACGTTGATGAGCTCTATGATAAAATTATTGTTACACCGGTATTGAAATCAGGTGCCTGGCTCGAAGAGGCGATGGAGCGTACCGGTATCGATGCATTTGTAAACGGAGTAGGAAAATCGGTGAGTTATATGAGTCGACAGTTACGCCTGATGCAAAGCGGACAAACGGGTATTTATATTTTACTGATGGTACTGAGTATGCTGGTATTTTTTGCATACCTGTTTTTTATTAAATGAAACAAGAAAGAACCGGATTGATATGATTGCGGTATTACTGATATGGATTCCTGTGATAAGCGGACTGGCCTGCTTCTTTTTGCCAAAAGGAAATGCGGCAAGATTGTTTGCATTATTTTCTTCGGTTGTTATTTTACTTGTTTCTGTTCTAGGACTCACGGTTTTTAATGATCCGGTATATCTTCAGAAAAAATATGAGTGGCTGCCGGTGCTGGGCAGTACTTTCTTTGTGAAGCTCGACGGTATCGGACAGGTGCTCACCCTGCTTACGGCAGTTGCATTTCCCATAATTTTTGTTTCCACCTGGAATCACGAATATAAAAATGCCAGCCGCTTCTTTGCATTGATGTTACTGACTCAGGCCGGGCTGATGGGTGTATTTGTTGCCATGGATGCGCTGCTCTTTTATTTTTTCTGGGAGCTGGCCCTTATTCCCGCTTACTTTCTTTGCTCCATCTGGGGCGGAGAGCGAAGAATACCCGTTACATTCAAATTCTTTATTTATACATTTATCGGCTCATTGCTGATGCTGGTGGCCATTATTTATATTTATAATGGCACGTCCGTCAAATCTTTTGACATTTCGGCTTTTTACAGCGTTGTTTTTTCTTCCAATACACAAGGCTGGCTTTTCTGGTTATTTTTCGTGGCCTTTGCCATCAAGATGCCGGTTTTTCCTTTTCATACCTGGCAGCCCGATACGTATGAACAATCGCCTACAGCAGTAACTATGGTGCTGAGCGGGCTGATGGTTAAGATGGGATTATACGGATTAATCCGGTGGCTGCTGCCGGTAGTTCCTGTAGGTGTAAATAACTGGGCGGTATCGGTTTCTTTTCTGGCCGTTATCGGAATTGTTTACGCATCATTGATTGCCCTGAAACAAAATGATCTGAAGCGGCTGGTTGCTTATTCTTCCATTGCCCACATGGGGCTTATGGTACTTGCTGTTTTTTCCAATAAAGAGGCAGGCATGCAGGGGGCCGTAATGCAGATGTTTAACCACGGAATTAATATTATTGGATTATGGATTGTGGTGGAACTGATCGAACAACAATTTGGTACAAGAAAAATGTCGGAACTGGGCGGCATAGCGCAGAAAGCGCCGGCGCTTGCCATATTATTTGTTGTAGTTGCCCTTGCCAATATTGCGCTGCCGCTAACCAACGGCTTTGTTGGCGAATTCCTGATGTTTAACGGCATATTTACTTCCGGTGCGTATGATGGCATGTACACATTATTTGGCCGCTGGCAGTTTAATACTTCGAGCCTGTCATTGATATTTACGGTGCTGGCCGGTGTCGGAATTATTCTTTCGGCTGTGTATATGCTGAATGCCATACAGAAAGTTTTGTATGGAGATACCGTGCAGCGTACTGCAATGACTACGGATATTAAAGGCAACGAGAAAATGATTCTGGGAGTTATCGTTTGTATCATCCTGTTTCTTGGTGTGTATCCGCAGCCACTGCTGGATTTACCGAAAGAAGCCATTGAATCCGTGTTGAAGGAAGCGGATATTTCACATTTACTGAAAAAATAAAAGCAAAACACTGCTTGTAAGAGCCAAGATTAAATATGAATGCGTTATTATTATCGGCAGTAATGGGTGTGGTGATGATGTTCAGCAGTTTTCTGCTGAAGATGAAGGTGGCACAGCGTAATGTGGCCATAGGCGGTATGCTGGCTATTTTGCTGGTCAATGTGCTGGAAGGCTGGTGGGGAGTTCATTTCTTTTCATTCAACACCAAGGGCCTTCTTTATTTTGATCATTTTTCTTTGTTCTTTACCACTATTGTATTTGGCTGCACTTTTCTGTTTTTTTTATTGTCGGCAAAAGATATGGAAAACGTAGGAGTGAGCTATGCCGAATATTTTGCGCTGGTTTTTTTTATTCTTTGCGGTATTTCGCTGGTGTCTTCTTTCCGGTCGCTGCTTTTGCTTTTTCTGGGAATTGAGATTATCTCGATACCGCTGTATATTCTTACCGGCAGCGACAAGCGCAACCTGAAAGGTAATGAAGCCTCGCTGAAATATTTTCTGATGGGGGCCTTTTCTACCGGGCTTATGCTGATGGGCATTACGCTACTGTACGGAGCTTCGGGCACTTTCCATACTGTGGGCATGCTCACGGAGCCGGGCAAGGAACAGCCGCTTGCCATGGCGGGCCTGATGCTGTTGATGTTCTCCATGTCTTTTAAAGTGTCGGCTGCGCCGTTTCATTTCTGGACGCCCGACGTATACGACGGAGCCCCCACCGTTTTTACCTCCTTTATGGCCACCATAGTAAAAGCGGCAGGGTTCATGGCATTTATCCGCCTGTTTTATGATGCTTTTTATCTGGTGCAATCCTGGTGGCAATTGATTGCAGCCGTGATGGTGGCATTAACCTTACTGATTGGAAATATAACGGCCGTTTTTCAGCAAAGTGTGAAGCGAATGCTGGCGTATTCCAGTATCGCACAGGCCGGCTTTATGATGATTGCTGTCATGGCGCTGAACGAAAGCGCTTTTGAAGGATTGATGCTTTATGCTGCAGCATACTGCATGGCTACCATCGGGCTGTTTGCCGTGTTGGTAAAAATGAAAGATCAGTCTTTCGAGGGCTTTAATGGCCTGGCAAAAGAACAACCGGTGTTGGCAGCCGCCTGTGCTGTTTTTCTGATGTCGCTGGCAGGCATACCATTGACGGCCGGTTTCCTTGCCAAGTTTTATATGCTGAAGGCAGCAGTGGAAACAGGCAGATACTTGTGGCTGGTTATACTGGCTGTGCTGATGGCTGCGGTAAGTGTATATTATTATTTCAGGGTTATTCAGGCTATGTATTTCAAAGAGGGTACGGGCCTGCTTATTGGCTTTGCTTCTCCGGCCTATAAATGGATACTAAGTATACTGGCTGTACTGATTATTCTTTTAGGCATCTTCCCGAATTTGCTTCTGAACTGGTTTTACTTTTAATAAAAACCGCCGGTCACTGAAACATTCTTCTTATCAATTAAGCGGTACAGAATATTTCTTGTATCTGCTATTCCCGTAAATTCGTTTGTTATCTTTTTTTGTTAATGATTAAATGCCACATAATGAGAAAGAACCACTTTCTGGCTGTTGCCGCATTTTTGTTGATGACTATCGTTTCAAATGCGCAGAACAGACCAACACAACAAAGGCCCCAGGGTGCCGATACAGTAAGACCTGCCGGGGCGGGTACGCGTCCTTCCACGGGCCCCAGGCCTTATAAAGAAGTGATTACCGACAAAGCGATTACCGATGACGGACTTTTTAAGGTGCATAAAATAGAGGATAAATACTTTTTTGAAATTACTTCCGACCTGCTGGGAAGAGATATTCTTGTTGTGAACCGCATTTCAAAGGCTGCGGCCGGCATGCGTTCAGGTGGTTTTTTCGGATATGCCGGCGATCAGATTGGGCAGAATGTAATCCGGTTTGAAAAGGGACCGAACAATAAAGTGTTTATTCGGAATATCTCTTTTGCGGAATATGCAAAAGATTCCACATCGCCGATGTTTACTGCAGTTACGAACTCCAATGTGCAGCCAATCGCTGCTTCTTTTGATATCAAAGCTTTTGGCAAAGATTCGGCAACAATGGTGCTGGATGTTACTGATTATATCAATGGAGATAATGATGTTCTTTTTTTCAATAGCAGTCTGAAATCAACGCTTCGGATAGCAGCCGTTCAGTCGGATAAATCATATATTGAAAGCATAAAGTCATTCCCGATCAATGTAGAAATTAAAACCGTGAAAACGTACGGCCGCAGTCCATCACCTCCTGCACAAGGCGGAGGAGGACAGGGAGGAGGTGCGGCAGCATCCGGAAATCTGACCGTAGAACTGAACAGTTCGCTGGTATTATTGCCAAAAGTTCCGATGCAGCCCCGGTACTTTGATCCGCGGGTCGGTTTTTTTACCGTGGGGTACACCGATTACGACGCCAACCCGCAGGGAGTAAAGTCTGTTCGATTAATAAAAAGGTGGAGACTGGAACCCCGGCCGGAGGATATGGAAAAATACAAGCGAGGCGAACTGGTAGAGCCTCAAAAGCCAATTGTTTTTTACATCGATCCTGCTACGCCTAAAAAGTGGGTTCCGTACCTGATTCAGGGCGTTAATGATTGGCAGGTGGCTTTTGAAAAAGCCGGATTTAAAAATGCCATCATCGGAAAAATGGCTCCAACAAAAGAAGAAGACAGTACCTGGAGCCTCGAAGATGCCCGCAACTCGGCCATCGTGTATAAACCATCCGATATACCCAATGCCAGCGGGCCCAGTATCTCCGATCCGCGCAGCGGCGAAATCATGGAAAGTCACATTAACTGGTATCACAATGTAATGAGGTTGTTGAGAGACTGGTATTTTGTTCAGTGCTCGCCGGTTGACCCGGCTGCACGCAAAATGGTTTTTGATGATGAATTGATGGGGCAGCTCATTCGCTTTGTATCATCGCATGAAGTGGGGCATACCATCGGGTTGCGTCACAATTACGGATCCAGCAGCGCCGTGCCCGTTGAAAACCTGCGTAATAAAGCCTGGGTGGAGGCCAATGGCCATACACCGTCTATTATGGATTATGCACGGTTTAATTATGTGGCCCAGCCGGAAGATAATATCAGCCAGTCGGGTTTATTTCCCCGTATTGGCGACTATGATAAATGGGCTATCGAATGGGGATATAAACTGTTTCCGCAATACAAAAATGCTGATGAAGAAAAAAGCCATCTGAATAAATGGGTGATCGAACGATTAAAAGATAAAAGACTCTGGTTCGGAACAGAAACAAATCCGGATGATCCCCGCAGCCAGAGCGAACAAGTAGGTGACGATGCTATGAAAGGAAGCATGTATGGTATTAAAAATCTTCAGCGAATTATTCCCAACCTGATTGAGTGGACCAAAGAACCTAACGAAGATTACACTAATCTTCGCGATTTGTATAACCAGGTAACCAGCCAGTTCAACCGCTACATGGGGCATGTGGCAAAATATGTGGGAGGAATTATGGAAACACCTAAGATGGTGGAAGAAAGCGGCCCGGTGTACGAAATTGTTTCAGAGGCAAAACAAAAAGAAGCGGTTGATTTTCTCAATAAAAATTTATTTACAACCCCCGCATGGCTCGTTAATAACGATATTTACAGCCGCACCGGTTTGACCGGGCTTAGTGTTATCGGCGGCGTTCAGGATAACATACTTAACCGGCTGCTGAGTACCCGCAATCTTTCCAAACTGGTAGATGCAGAAGCCAGTTTGGGCAGCAAGGCCTACCAGCTTACTGAGCTGCTGGCCGATCTGAAAAAGGGAATCTTTAGTGAGTTAACGCTGCGTACCCCGGTTGACATTTACAGAAGGCAATTACAAAAATCATATATCAACCGGCTGGAGCAGATATTAAATCCCTCCGCACCGTCACAATCTTCGGGCGGCGGCATCAGCATCGTTGTTGTTTCTTCTTCGGCCGACAAGTCGGATATTACCAGTGTTGTAAGAGCGCATCTTGTACAATTAAGGGCTGAAGCCAGATCGGCGGCGGCCATTGCCACCGATGCCATGACAAGGTATCATCTGCAGGATATCGTATCGAAAATGGACAGAGCTCTGGACCCGCCAAAATAATTTCTTATTTTAAAAAACCTGAACCGGGGCAAAACATCGTCCCGGTTTTCTTTTTCCCGCTTGTCAAGTAAGCGGGGTATTATAAAAGGGCTTTAGTAATTTCGAACCAGTTTATGAATCTTCGGGATATACTTTCTCTTTCATGGCGTTCGGTGCGAAGCAGCAAACTGCGTACCGGCATCACAGTGGCCATCATTGCATTTGGCATAATGGCGCTGATAGGTATCATTACTGCCATCAAAGCAATGAATCAGAAACTTACTGAAAGTTTCTCCACCATGGGGGCCAACGGATTTACCATACGCTATAAAGAGAGGAATATTCGGTTTGGCGGCGGCGATGTAGAGATAAAGAAAGAAAAAAAGGGACAGCGCAAAGAAAAAAAATCAAGCATAGGCAAAAAAATAACAGAAGACGAAGCCACGCTTTTTCGTAGAGCATATCGCTTTCCTTCCATTACCGGCATATCTGTGCTTGTAATGCGGGAGGGGCTTGTTTCGTACGAAACAAAAAAAACAAGCCCAAATGTGTTTGTATTTGGGGGCGATGAAAACTATACAGTACTGAACGGTTTTAAAATCCAATATGGCCGTGATCTGAACATTAGTGATGTGCAAACAGGCCGGTATGTATGTGTAGTGGGGTATGATGTTGCCAACCGGTTATTTAAAGGAAATCCGGAAAAAGCGGTAAACGCCATCGTAAGGGTAAATAATATTCCCTACCGAATTTTGGGAGTGCTGGAAACCCGCGGGTCATCCTTTGGTTTCAGCAGGGATAATCTGGTGATTTTGGGTTATGTAAATGCGAAAAAGCAGTTCAATTCAGGCTGGTCGCATGTCATAGCCGTTATGACCGATGATGTAAAGCAGGTGGAGGAGGCAATGGGGGAAGCAGAAGGCGTTTTCAGAGCGGTACGTAAACTAAACACGACCGAAGCAAATAATTTCGTTCTCGACCGCAGCGACAGCGTAGCGGAAACGGCAATGAGGAGTTTGGGTTTTCTTACCATATCCGCATCGGTCATAGGTCTTATTACTTTGATTGGTGCGGCTATCGGATTAATGAATATAATGCTTGTCGCTGTTACAGAACGCACAAAGGAAGTAGGACTGGTAAAAGCCATCGGAGGAAAAAAGAATGCGGTGCGGCTGCAGTTTCTGCTCGAAGCCATTCTGATAAGTATTATGGGGGCCTTTTTTGGAATTATACTGGGGGTATTGATCGGAAACCTTTTTTCGGTAGTGCTGAATACCGGATTTGTCGTTCCCTGGAATTGGGTAATCATTGGTATTGTAATCTGCGGAGCTGTAGGGCTGCTGGCTGGTTTGTACCCTGCACTCAAAGCCGGAAGGCTTAATCCTATCGAGGCTTTACGCTACGAATAGGCGTTAGCATATTAACTCTACATTAAAATTTATTAACCCCTTTTTACGGGGTGGCTAAATTATTTCTCAAACAATTGTTTCATTTCAAAAATTCCTTAACTTGACCCGCTTTCTGGATAAAATTTTCCCCGCTATGGGATCAGCAGGTTAATTTTTTTCAGTAGCATTGTACCCCTGAAATTTCTGTTTTTTATTAATTACAAAAAATTAAAAATTACAATCATGGCTGAAACAAAACCGACTGCAGCAGCTTCAGTTAAGTCAACGTCTGTTCAACCGAAAAAAAGTGGAAATGCTATTTCCTGGCTTGCCCCGATTCTTTGCATCATCGCCGGTTATTGCTTCTGGCGTTTTATACTGGGAAATCCCGACGGATTTACCAAGCAAGGAGAGGGCTGGTTCTGGCCCAAACACGAAGGTCCCAAAAACGCTCTGAATGCCATTTATGAAGGAGGTATTATAGTTCCACTTCTTATTGGAATGGTGCTGATGGTGATTACCTTTTCTATCGAACGCTGGCTTACGATACGCAAAGCGCTGGGAAATGGATCCATTGCCGATTTCATCCGTAAGGTGCAGTATCATTTGGCCAACAGAAATATTGACGCCGCCATGTCTGAATGCGATAAACAACGTGGCTCGGTGGCCAATGTAATGAGAGCAGGGCTTCGCCGGTACAAAGAAATGACCACCAATTCAGAACTGACAACCGATCAGAAAGTGCTTGCCATTCAAAAAGAAGTAGAAGAAGCTACGGCGTTGGAACTGCCCATGCTGCAGAAGAATCTTGTATTTCTCTCCACCATCACATCGGTAGGTACCCTCGTCGCCTTGTTAGGTACGGTAATGGGAATGATCCGCGCCTTTTCTGCGTTAGGCGAAGAAGGCGGAGCCGGATCGGCACAAAAACTGGCCGTTGGTATTTCGGAAGCCCTGTATAATACGGCATTAGGTATTGGCGGCTCGGCTGTAGCCATGATTATGTACAATATTTTCACTACAAAAATTGACTCTATCACTTACGGTATTGACGAATCAGGCTTCACGCTGACCCAAAGCTTTGCCTCGCTTTATAAATAAAGCCGCACTGTTTTGTGGAAAATGACGGAAACCGAATCTTTATTAATTAAGAAAAGATATAAATAATGCCCAGTGTAAAAATTCCTAAAAAGAGTACGCATGTGGATATGACCCCCTTTGTGGATGTGGCTTTCCTCATTCTTACTTTTTTTATAATGGCAACCAAGTTCAAGCCGCCTGAGCCCGTGGAGGTAACTACTCCCAATTCCGTTTCGACCAAAGACCTGGAAGAAAAGGATGCCATCATGGTAACCCTTGACAAAGAAGGAAAAGTATATTTCAGCATGTTCTCTGAAAAAGATCCTTCCGTTTTCAGATCCGTTATAGAAAATATGAATACAACCCGGAATTTGGGACTGACTGCCCAGGAAATGGCGAACTTTAGCAAAACAGCCGCCATCGGAGTACCGATTGCAAAGCTGAAATCCCTGTTAAGTGTTCCTCCCGATGAACATAAGAATATAAAAATGGAAGGAATACCCGTAGATTCTGCCAATAATGAACTGAAAATCTGGATCAGGGACGCTATTAATGCTTTTTCGGGCAAAAAACTCAATTTACTTATCAAGGGAGATAATGCAGCCAAGTACCCGAGTTTTAAAAATGTGTTGAAAGCATTTACAGAAAACGATCAATACAAATTCAATCTGATTACCATGCCGGAGGATGCACCACTGGGTTCAGAATTGTACAATTTCAGGCAAAAAGAGCAAAAAAATAAATCGGCGGAGGGTTCCGGTAAATAATCAGTAAATTTATAATCATAAAATCAGAATATCATGGCAAGTATAGAACCTGCAGAAGGCGGTAGTCATAAAAAAGGCCCAGGTGTAAAGAAGGCCAAAAAGCTTTCTACCCGTATTGACATGACTCCCATGGTGGATCTCGGTTTTCTTCTGATAACCTTTTTCATCTTTACCACAACGATGAACACCCCCACCACGATGGATCTCTTTATGCCTAAAGATACAGAAAATGAACAAGAACAGAATAAGGCAAAAGAGTCCGGTGCGCTTACTATAATGATGGGAAAAGATAACACGGTATTTTATTACGAAGGGCAACTGAAAGTGGATGAAACGGGCAATAATTTTAAATCTTCCACCTTTAAGGAAATCAGGAAAGTCATTCTCGATAAGAAAAAAGCAGTAATAGCCGATCACCGGCACGATGATAAATGCGAGGAAATAAGACAAAACTGGAAAAAGCGGTTCCCCGCTGATCCCGATTGGGAAAAGGCTTGTCTGGACAGGGATCTGGTGGTAGTGATAAAACCGAATGAAGAAGCTACCTTTAAAAACACCGTGGATATGCTCGATGAAATGACCATTAATCAGGTGAAACGCTTTGCCATGGTAGATATTTCGGAAGTAGAAAATGAACTGGTAAAGAAATCTACCGGCGGGCAATAAAAGCCTGTGGAAAAGACCAATGGTTGCATCTAAATCTTAAAACTACCCAAATGGACGCAAATAAAATATTATCCAGCGATCTGCTCGATATACTTTTCGAAGGCAGAAATAAGTCTTACGGGGCATACGAGTTGCGACGTACCTACAACAAAAGACTTACTACAGCCGTAATAAGTATGGGCCTCATCGCTTTGCTGGCACTGGGAGGTTCATTTCTTTCCAGCAGCCTGAAAAAAAAGAATGCGGGCAAGGTGAATGTAAGCGCTGTTGAACTCAGCGAAATCAAACAGGAAGAGGAGCAAAAACCGGAGCCGCCGCCACCACCGCCCCCAAAACAAGAGCCGCCCAAAGTGGAAATGACAAAATTTACACCTCCTAAAATTGTAAAAGACGAAGAAGTAAAGCAGGAAGACATTCCACCAGAACAGGAGAAACTGGAAGACACCAAAATCGATGTTATCAGTCAGGAGGGTGAAAAAGACCTCGGTATTGCAGTTCCTGTTATTGACGAGGGTAAAAAAGTAATTGAAGAAAAAAAGGATGAAGACGAAAACAAGATATTTGAAAAAGTGGAAATTGAAGCCTCTTTTCCTGGTGGGGAAAGGGCATGGGCTAATTACCTGAGAAAAAATCTTGATGCCGAAACTCCGATTAATAACGGAGCACCTGCCGGAACTTACACTGTTATGGTTCAGTTCATCGTGGATAAGCAGGGGGCCATCAGCGATGTAAGGGCACTCACCAAACATGGTTTTGGTATGGAAGATGAGGCTGTAAAAGTGATCAAAAAAGGTCCGGCCTGGGAGCCTGCCATACAAAATGGCCGTAAAGTAAATGCCTATCGCCGGCAGCCCATCACTTTCATTGTAGAAGAAGAGTAATAATCAGGATTTAAACGATTTTATCTGTCCCGTTCTTTCACGAACGGGATTTTTTTGGCTTTATAGTTTATATAAAAATTACTTTTGAAACTTATATGTATGGAAAACTTTCAGGGTGGGATGAAACCATTGTGGCGCTGGCAACCCCGCCGGGTGTGGGCGCCATTGGTGTTATCAGGTTAAGTGGCAAAAAAGCTTTTGAGATTATAAATTACCTGTTCCCGTCAAAAGACCTGAATCAACAACCCTCCCATACATTACACGTGGGGTATCTTAAAAACGGGCAAAATATACTGGATGAAGTTGTGGTCTCTTTGTTTAAAGCACCCAGATCCTATACCGGTGAAGATGTCATCGAAATCAGTGCTCACGGCTCACCTTTTATTCATCAGCAAATAGTAGAGGCCTGTATAAAACAAGGAGCCAGGTTGGCAAAACCCGGAGAGTTTACACAACGGGCATTTCTCAACGGTAAACTCGATTTGACCCAGGCTGAAGCTGTAGCTGATCTCATAGCATCCAATACCAGGGCTTCGCATGAAACGGCTATGCATACAATGCGGGGAGGTTTTTCCAGAGAGTTGAGTAACCTGAGGGAGCAACTGATAAAATTTTCTGCCTTGATTGAACTGGAACTTGACTTCTCTCAGGAGGATGTAGAATTTGCTGACCGTACACAGTTATATGATCTGATTAATACACTTCGATCCACTACTGATCAATTGATAAGTTCATTTCAATTGGGGAATGTTATTCGCAATGGTGTTAGTGTGGCTATCGTTGGCAAACCCAATGCCGGTAAGTCAACCCTGCTGAATACTTTATTGAATGAAAACAGGGCTATTGTAAGTGATATACCCGGTACCACGAGAGATACCATTGAAGAAGTAATCAATATTGACGGTATCTTGTTCCGACTGATTGATACTGCCGGTATTCGAAGTCATACCAGTGATAGCGTTGAAAAAATCGGTATCGAAAAAAGTTATGAGAAAATCAGAACAGCTAATATTGTATTATACCTTTTCGATGCTGAATCAGAAACACCTGCAGATTTGCAGCTACGAATTTCAGATTTCAGCAATGAAAATATAAAAATTTTACCTGTTGCCAATAAAATTGACAAAACGGATGAACGGGTAATTCGCAAAAGATATGCTGATGTTGACAATATTGTATTTATTTCTGCCAGGGAAAATAGGCATATAGAAGTATTAAAAGAAAAAATGCTGGATATGGTGCTGGCCGGCCGGGTACAAACAGAAAACACCATTGTAACCAATGCCCGGCATTATGAGGCCCTAAAAGAAGTAAAGAAATCGCTTGACGATATAAAAACTGGATTAGATAATAAACTGTCCGGTGATTTGCTGGCTTTAGATATACGCCGCTGCCTGCACTATCTGGGTGATATAGCCGGGCTCATTACTAACGAAGACCAGCTTGATTATATATTCAGTAAGTTTTGTATCGGAAAGTAATTGTTTAATTTTTCCTCCAGAAAATTGTATTTTACTTTTAAAAGAAATAATGTGCCGAAAGATATATAGTAATTTAAGATTTAAATGAGTCAGCCGATGTTTGAAAAGTATTTTCTTAACAAAGAACTTTATTTACCCATGAATATCTGAATCAGTTTATCATGAAAGTGTCTTAACTCCCTAATACGCTGGACTAAATTTATAAATTGATTTAGTAACAGTTAAATTAGGAATGTATGTCAAAAACGAGAAGAAAGTTTTCTCCCGAAGAGCAGTTATCCATTTTACAAGAAGGTGATCGGGAAGGCCAATCAAGTACCTGCCGCAAATACAATCTGGGCTCCGTCACTCTACTTACGATGGAAGAAGAAATACCAGGAACAGGGGCTGAAGGGTTTAAAGCCCGCCTACCACCGTATTGATCCCCAGATCAGAGAATTGGAACAGGAGAATGAACGGCTGAAAAGGATTATAGCCAAGAAGGCTCTTGAACTGGAGGTCAAAACGGAGCTTTTAAGAAAACACCTATCCAATCCATCAGAAAGTGGAAATAATTCATCAATATAAAAGCAGAGCCAAGAGCGTAGAGCTGTGTCATTGGGTTGGTTTGCCGCGCAGTGTGTTTTATTGCCATCCCCGTCCGGGTCGTCCGGGAGCAAAGCCCAGTATATTCACTCTTAAACGGGATGGTTCGGTAATCAGAAACGAAGTGGTGGTAGATCATATCCGGATGATTTTAAACCAGGAGTTTTGCTGCTATGGATGCTAGACCATCACCGATGACCTGCGGGATTTATAATACATCATCAATGAAAAAAAAGTATACCGGTTGATGGATGAAAACAATCTGCTGCTTGACAAAGTAATCCGCACCAGCGGAAAAAGAGAGTTTGTCAAACACCGCAAGATACAGGCCCGGTATCCGATGGAATTTTTGTGCCTGGATATTAAGTATATCTGGGTGGAAGGAGAAAAGCGAAATTATTTTTTGCTGACGATCCTCGAATATATACAGCCGTAAAGTGATGGAACAACTGCTGCAGCGCAGTATCCGTAAAATGGATACGATTAATCTGTTCAGAAAGATTAACCGGCAATACGGAATAAAGGGGGTGACGGTCCGCAATGACAACGGCTCGCAGTTCATCACCAACGATGTAAAACAATTTTTACGCACAGCCGAAGTCCGTCAGGAATTTACCTATATTGCCACGCCCGAGGAAAACGCATACATCGAAGCCTTCTGTAAGTCCCCCCTTTTTCCTACAGGGTTGTAATAGCTACTACTTGATCTGACAGTATAGGATTTTTTGTTTTTAATTTTCTCGGGTATGGATTAAAAAAATCAGGCTGCTGGAACTACATTGTTCAGCAGCTTTTGTTTTGCTAAGATAACAGA